>ENA-UOOH01003370-UOOH01003370.1-fermentation-metagenome-genome-assembly--contig:-NODE-3370-length-12228-cov-6.436293_pt1 | contig 12228 bp, 12 predicted proteins | sample MGYA00245778_ERZ724025 | MGnify/ENA primary metagenome ERZ724025 (study PRJEB28704, sample SAMN03018313) | fermentation metagenome | biome: anthropogenic terrestrial biome; feature: soil; material... | reverse complement strand
CTATAGAATCTTGAATTGTTTTAGTAGAATTTTTAAATATATTAACAACTTCATTATAAGATAGATTAAATATATTTTTTAATTTTTCAGGACTCATTATATTTTTATAAAATCTTTCTAAACCATTTGTTCTAACAAATCTTTTATTTGCTATATAAAAATGTCCATCTATAGTAAACCCTCTTTGAACATGTATAATTTTTAATAAATCTCCATATATAATAGGCTGCGTTTCTCCAAATTCATGAAATATATATGAAGTTCCTTGACCTTTCTTTTCTGTTGATAAAATTAAAATATTGTTAACTAAAGAAACCACATTAATTAATTCATTTGTTGCAAGAGGTTTATCTATGTCTTCTTCTTCAACATTTTTAACAATTACTTTTTCCTCATTTACTTTTTTATTCATCATCATTTCTTCTATTTTTGCAAGTCTATCACCTAAAGATTTTATAATATTATCTTTATTATTTAATTCTGTTTTAAGTTTTTCTACTTCTATATTATTTTTAGTTGTATTATTTTTAGCTGTTCTTTTTTTTACATTATTATTTATTGTTTTATCTATATTTTTCTCCATATAATTCTCTCCTTATAATATAGAGAGATAATCACATATTAATTATCTCTCTTATTTAATTTTTATTAATTATGCTGATAAATCTATCAAACCATAAGTTGCATTACTAGCTACATCTACTCCCCACATTTTTTTAAAAGTAATCTGTTGAGTAAGATTGGCATTTTGATATGTATCATCTGCTATACTTAAAGTTTCTCCTTCAATTGCAAGTTGAACTGGTTTCTGAGAAGCTGGTGATAATACATATAAAACGTTATTATTTATCAATGTTTTATATGGTGTCTGCCAATCTGCTTTTTGTGGTAATGCTATTACATCAGCACCATAATAATCTTTTACATACCCTAATTTCACATAATCAGAATCTAAAGTATATCTATAATTAGGATCTGAAGGTAACAATTGTGTTACAGCAGCTTTTGTACCTAAAATTATTGGTTTATTACCACTATTAAAAGCTCCTACTTTTTCTACTAATTTAATAATTTCTGTACTATCAATACCAGAAATTTTTAATCCATCTCCTGCACCAGTAGTACTATCAGATGGTAGAGTTGCCATTACAGTATCAAATGTTTTATAAGCATCATAAGCTATTTCAGTTTCCATTGCTCTAGCACATTTCATAGCAAATACAGCTAAATTTTCTTGCCCTGATAATAATCTATACAAACTAGCAAATGTTGAAACATCATGTTCCTCTGGTATAATAGTTATTTGTCCTTTAAATGTTTTTTTTGCTTCTGGATGTCTAGTTCCTCTACCTGCTTTACTTACATAAAATAAATCATTTGATTCTATATCATATTTAAAAGAATCACCATATCCACCTGTTTGTACATTTGTAAACATTCCAATACTATCTATAATAGTATCAGGAATAATAGGATCTATTAATGCAGATATTAATGCAAATGTAGCCCATTTCTTCATCGGATCAGAAAACTGTTGTCTTGGTGTTAATATATCATTATTTGTAGAACCACTTAATTTATTTATTTCTCTAAGCATAGTTTTATGTAAAGCATTACTTTTAGCTTCAAAACTATATTTATGACTATATCTCAATCCTTTCTTACCATCTTTATCCATATAATGATTGAATAAATCTATTGCTTGTTCAAAAACAGTTAAATCTCCGCCCATTCTATCATTTGCGAATTTAACTACATTGTTTGTTAAAATTGCCATTATTATTTTTCCTCCTTTATTTAATTATTAGTTATTCTGTTATACATTCAAGTTTATAAGAAGTTACTCTATTTCCTGAACCTGGAAATCCAATTGGTACTGAAATATAAGTTGTCTTAACAAGCTTAAATGAAGTAGCATTTGAAGTAGGTGAACTTGCCCAAGTTAATAAATAACTGCCATTTGCTGCACTTGCATATGTATACTCTCCTATTGAATTTGTGAAGGCTTCTCCAGTTAATTCAATAATATCGTATAATTTTGGTTTAAATACTGAAAATATTGAACCTGTAGGAGTATAAAAATCTCTTACATTTACATCTATCCCTTTATATTTTCCATCTGTAACTACAACTTCTGGATCACCAATCATCCATAAATTATTTAATGAACCCGTAGCAGGTTGTGTTGCTAAATATACTTGTCCTTCTCCATATGTACTAGAAACACCTGTATTTAATTGTACTAAAGAACCATTATCTAAATCAGTTGTTGTTGATTTTGCACTTCTTACTAAAGAATCAACATCTTTTGACATTACCGCACTAGGTAACATAATTGTATGATATGCCATTATTATTTTTCCTCCTTAATTTTTATTTAATTTTTATTAAAATATAATATAATTAATAACATCTCCACTTGTAAGCACATAATCTGTACTATTTGTAGCAATTGTTAAATTTGTTGTACTTGCTGATACTGCATAATTAGTTGTAAGTTTTCCACTTCTATAAATTTGTACTATAAAACCAGTAATTGTTTTACCTGTATCTATAGTACAAGTTTCAGCAGTACCTTCACTAGAAGAAACTGTATGTGTGCCTGCAGCAATAGTATCTAAACCATCTACAATTTCCCCTAGATTATCTACATTTGTTCCTAATGTCTGAATTACTGTACCTAAAGTTACATCTTTTGCTGTCATACACATTTTATCTAATGCTACTTTTTGTGTATCACTTATAGCTATAGCCATTATATAAAACCTCCTTTATTTATTTTCTATATTCCATGTATCATCTTTTGAGATATCTTTTCCCCAAATATCATTAGGATCTATTTTTTGAAAATCACCATTTAAAGGTAATCTAGTAGGATTTTCCTTTATATATTTAAAAGCAAAAGCCTGAGTATGTTCTACCCAATCTTCAATTTTAGAAAAATCATTTACTTTATTTTGTAATTTTTCTATATCTCCTTCTGGAACTAATCCTTTTATTTCTTCTATTGCATTATTTATTATTGTATTCTTTTTATCTGTTTCTAATTTGCTCATTTTAACTTGCAAATCATTATTCTTATTTTCAAAATCACATTTTAATTTTGACATTTCATCATAAGAACATTTTAATTTATTATAATCTTCTTCCATCTTTTGTATTTTTGCTTCCATTTCAGCTATTTTCTTTTTATCAGCTTCAGTTTCATCTTTACTTCTAGCTATATTAGCTAATCCTTCAATATTTTCATCTGTAGTAAATTTCTGATTTAAAGCCATCATTACATCACTATCTTCATTGTCTTCTCCATCATCAGAATAAACACCACAAATTAATTTAGCACACTTACAATTACCACAATCTGGTTTTATATCTTCACCATCTACAGAATAAGGAATTGCAGACATTTTACAATTTTCCTTATCTATTGCATAAATATTTTCATTATCATAACTAACAACACTATATTTACACATTTCCTTATCGTCTTTAGTGTATTTACATTCTTCTAAACACTTAGACATTTTTTCTAACATTTCTTTTTTTGCAAAACTTTTAGACATATTATTTTTATCCTCCTTTATAATTGTATTATCATTATTTATTATTTCTTCTGTTGAATTATTTTGATCTTTAGACATATTAGCTTTATCATCAGAAAACATAACATCATATTCTTCATAACTAAAATCAAATTCTTTAGCATTCTCTTTATTTAATTCTAAATCTTTATAAATTTTAACTAACTTAGAAATAACAGTAGTCTCATTTTGTGCTTTTGCATAACCTAATGCTGATTTCAAAGCTCCTCTATTATAAACAGCTTCATTATCACTCTTTACTTCCATTATTGGATATTTAAGATGTTTAGATGGTGCATTTTCCCAATCTGCTTCAACTAAAGCAAAAATATCATCAACTACTGTTTTAACATTTTTAGCTTTAATAACTTTATGTAATTGAGAAGTTTTATCTACATTTCCCCAAGATGTATTACTCATAGCCTCTTTAGATTTATTTATTTTTATAGAATAATCACCACTACCCAATTCATTTTTATCAAAGTTTTCTTCAGTTTTTCTCTCCTTTTCTTTTTTATCTATTTTATTCATAGAATCTACTAAATCTTGACTCCATTTCCAAGCTTCATCCCCTCCCCAAAGACAGTTATGAACTAAAAATCCATTTGCAAAATAATTATTATTATCTTCTACTGTAAAATTATACTTTAACGAATGTTTTTTAGGCTGAATAGAGTGTCTATCTTTATATTCAGTCAAATTTAAATGTTTAGTAACTTGTTCTTCTGACAAATAATATTTTAAGTTTGATACATAATCTTTTAATTCATAATTTATTTCTTTAAATTCTAATGGTATTTTATATTTCATTGAAATAGGCATATATTTAGCAATGTTTTTTCCAAGATTTCTAGAAGCTTCTTGAGTAAAATACAAACAATAACCATCACAATTTTCTCTTTTTATTAAATTACAATTATAACCTTTGTTAATAAAATATTCCTTAATAATATTTGCTGATTTTTTATCAAATCCTTCTATATGCAATCTATAATTATACGAATTATTATTTTTTTTATTGTAATGTAAATGTCCATCATCAGCTATCCATATTGCTATACCTATATTATTTATTTTATTTAAAAAATTTAAATTAATAGTTTTTTTATTATCTATATATAATTCATCTCTTATATCTTTTAAAAATTGACAAACAGATGATCTTATTTGAATTTCTTGTTTCCCTTTACTATATCCACATTTTGGTATATATATATAATCTCTAATATTTAAATTTTTTAAAATTCGTTTTTTTTCTAATATATAGTCTTTTTGTACTATACCATGACCTTCTGCATATCTTCCATCTTTAGCAATACATCCATCACCTAATATACTTCCATATATTATTTGCATACCAATATCATCTAAACAATAATGTATAGAATTTAGATTTTTATTTTTCATATCTTTTGCAGGTATCCATTGATTATTACTATAAAAAGGATGTTCTCCTGTAATAATTAATTTAGTATCATTAAAAACACCTCTATGATTTTGTTTATTTTTTCCTATTACATAAAAATCTTTTGGTTCTGAGGGATTAATAAACCAATTTATTATCTTCTTTTCTTCAAATTTATTTGTCATAGTATTATAGCTAATAACTTTATCAGTTATATGTTTTTCACAAATTTCTTTTGCTGTTTTAAAATTACCATCTGCCATAAGTATCTTAGAATCAGCAGACAAACACCAAGCAATAAATCCATTACTTACAGGTTTATCATTTTTACCATTTTCATCAAGGTTGTCACCTGAATGTCTAGGAAAATATTTGGCTATATGTCTTACTTTATCAGGAGAAACAACATCATTATTAATTAGATAATTAGCAGTAGCTAATCCTACAGAAGTACCTCCTCTTTTATATTTTTTATGTAATTCTAATCCTTCTTTTGCATTATCTTTAACTTTTTGAGGTATTTTAAAGTTTAATGATTTATACTTATCTGAAATATTATTCATCATTTCAGCAAATTCTTTTTTCATTTTATTAATATCTAATTGAACATCATTTCTAGAAAATGGTACTATTGTTGCATCATCAAAAGCTGGTTGAACTCCTCCATCTCCACCTTCTAGTAAACATAATCCTAATACTAATGCATCATTTACTAATTTATATCCATCTTTTTGTTCATCATCTGTGCAAACTTCCATAGATTGATATATAGTTCTTTCTGGTATAGTATTCAATCCTTGATATCTACCCGTCCAAAGATATATATAACATGTAAGAAATTGTCTTCCCTTATATTCTTCCATCCAAGGTTCAAGATAAGGATCGGCAAACCCAACACCAATTGGCATAGGACTTCTTATAGTCATTCCATTCTGATTTTTAGTTAATCCATCTTCATGACCACCAAAACGTGATCCATCATTATTGTCTCCGATAAATGCTGCCACTACAGCAGTTCCAAGAATAGAATTTTTCATTTTATCTAAAGTAGATTGAGGGAACATATATCCATTTGCTAATTCATTAGGTGAACAAATATAACATTTATATCTAGTAATTAAATCATTTATTTTTGTTGGATTATCTAATTTTGCTTCAAAATCTAGTTTTTCTTTTTGCAAACTATCACCTCCCTAATAAGAAAATATTGTTTAAAAGTTAATTGTCATAGAAGATTTTGTATCTTCAAATAAATCATTTTTACTAAATTGTTTAATTAATTTATCATTATTCTCAAAGTAATAAACTCCATTTTGTTCATATAAAAAAAGAAATCCAACATCTTTTAATTGTTGAAATTTCTCTTTAGAAAAACATTTTAAATATCTATTTTGTAGTTTCATTTAATCATCATCCTCTTCTATATTTTGAATTAAAGGCTTAAGAATTATAAATTCTTCTACATGTCTATCAAAACTCATCCATGACATAGTATTATTCCCATACATTTCTGCTTTATCACATAATAATATAGCTTGAGCAGTATAATCATTTATTTGTAATAAAAATTTTTCTAAAAATATTTTTGTCATTCTATCATTATTTTCTTTAGCTATTCTTATACCATCATCAATTGATTGCTCTAATTCTTCCATAAAATTAAAAAATGTTTCAAACAATTGTAATGGTGTTTCATAATTAGATTCATCTTTTGGTGTTTCTAAATATATAGTTAACATATTTCTAGAATCTTGATATTCTGAAATCTCATCTCCGAGCAAAGGGAAAGCATGTGCTAGTAATCCATGTAATAAATTAGATGTCTTATTCATTACAAATTTTATAGACAACACAGACATCATCCTATCTAATATTCGATTACCTAAAAAACATTTTTGCACAATTAAATTTAACTGATTGTTAACTGTATCAGATATCATAGTATGTTTACCCATTAATAATATTTCTCCTTTCTAATAAATTATTTAATATTTATATTTTTCCACCTTTTTGAACATTTGATCCCGTTTCTCTGCTTTTCAATGTATTATCATTATTTATTTGTTGATTTTGTGGTCTACCTTGATCTTGAGATTGATTATACATATTTAATAGTGGTACTAAATTGTCTATCCACCCCATCATACTAGATTCTGCCATTTGTCTTTGCAAATCTTGAGGTAACATTCCCCACGCAGCAGCTATTTTAGGAAATGAAGTTATACCTACAGAAGCCATTTTCATAGCAGTATCTATTCTATTTTGTCTATCAGAATTAAATTTAAATCCCTCAAAGAAAAAATTAAACTTATATTTTTTAGTTCTTTTATTAACATAATAATTTAAAAAATGGTTAAATTGTGGATATAAATATTCAACCATCATTTTATCTACATCAAGAGAACTTTGACTCTCAATAGCATTTTGTTGTTGTGCAGGATAGGACATTCTTGAACCTGTATTTATACCAATATTTAAATTATGTTCTCTATAAATATTAGTTTCTTGTGCTTTACTAAAATCAAATTCTTTCATATCATCAAAAGGTACTACTCCTAATGATACAGGATTTGGTAAACCTTGTTTTACTACTGATGCAAATTGTCCCAATGTTACAGGATCTATAGCCATTTTATTTCTTGAATTACCTGACTTGTTATCTTTTAATAATGGAATTAATCCTACTAACATTCTACTAGCAGCAATAATATATTTATTAGTTTGTAAATTTCGTACAATTGGTGTTAATATTAAATCTTTAAATAGAGGAGTAAAATATGGTAATTGAGTAGCTTCTTCCATATTAAATTTAAAACACCACATATTATCTACAGGACTTGTCTGAACCCAATAAACCCATTCTCCATTTCTATTATTTGTTGATGATGAAGGAATATATCCATTATTTTTTCCATCTTCAATTCTTTTTCTATATTTATTTCTAAATACTTTTGGATATGTATTAATATCTACAGCTATATTTCTAATAAAATACATTAAATCAAAATCAAAAAGATAAGAAGCATCATCTCTACTTTTACCAGTTATTTTACAATATTTAATAGGTAATTCTTGTAAAGTATATCTTTCTCCTTCATCACGTAATGCAACAAAGTAAGCATCTTGTCTAGTCATTTGTCTAACTGCTCTATTAAACTCAAATTTAGAATCAAATTTATCAAGAAAATCATATAATATTGCTAAATCTTTTTTATATGCAGCAGAATTATATTCTTCATATTTTTTTATATTAGTACAAGTCCATGTAAGATCAAAACTCAACATATTTCCATAATAATATAAATTTCTTTTATATAACATATCTGTCATTTCAAACCATTCACTAATAGCACGAAAATTATCTTCATTATTTTTAGGATCTTTTAATGCTGTATCTAACATATCATTAGTAGGTTCAGTAGGATTTAATGTTAAATCTTTCATCCTAGCATTTACTAATTCAGGAGTATATACTGTTCCACTAATCATACTTTTAGCAAAGGTTAATACATCATAAACTTCTCTTTCAGAAATCTTTTCTTGTTCAGGTTGTAGATTTTTAGGTGGTCTTACTCTTTTCTTTCTAGCCATATTTCACCTTCTCCCTTATTTAATTTTTTATATTTCTTCTAAATTATTTTCATTAGTTTGATTCTTTATATTTTCACATATTTTTATACACTCAAAAACCATACTTCTTACAGTATCATGTTCATCTATATTTATATCTATCATTCCTTGAATTAAAGTCAATAATTTTATAAATTCTGGAATATCGTAAAAAATATAATAATCTCCTGTTATTTCTATAAGAATTTTTTCTAAATGCTGTTGATAGTGTTTATAAGATTGTTCTGAAGAATATACAATTTCTTTAGATTTTGAAAGTCCTTCATAAATTGGTAACAATTTAAAAATTGAATCTATCAGTAAACTTATATAACTATCAAATAATCGTTTGGTTATTTTTAATTCATATTTATTATTTATGCCATCCATATCTTCTCTACCTCAAATCATTATTTAATTTTTTTATACAAAAAATGTATAATCTAATAATTCCTCTAAAGAAGAACTATTTTGTTCTATTCTTTTATCCTCAAATTCTCTTAAATAATATAGTCCATATACTAAAGCAGAATAAATATCTTTATCTGTACCTTTACTTACTTGTTCCACATCAATATTTCCTGCACTTTTATCTACCTTTCTTAAATTAGCAATTTGATCTCTTAATTGATCTGTTTGATAATGTGCTGCTCTTATATTATTTATATCTTCTTTATTTTTACTATCTTCTTCTGGTAAATTTATAGCATTAAGTGGTACTAATAATTTTAATCTATCACTTTCTATAAAATCTATAAAATCAACTATTATTTTAGTTTGAATACCTGTGGCTTTTAAAGCATATAATAATGGAGCATCTAAACTAGTTTGTCCATTAGGTTCATCATCTGTGTTTTCAGTATTCCATGCTGGATAAGTTTCTCCTGTTTTTGGATCTAAAGCTTCCATCATAAGTGTATCAACTAATCCACTACCTACACCATTAGCATCTACAATTACAGATATAAAATTATATACTTTATTTAATCTTTTTACTATTAAACTTTGATCAAAAAAATTCAATCCATTTTTAGGAACAATTATATTTACAACCGAAGCATTTTTAATAGTATTATCTGAATTTCTTTCTACTTCAAATACTACAAAAGCAGATTTATTATTTCTAGTTTTTGATGATCTTGCCACGTCAACACCTAAATAATATTCTCTATCTTTTTGTGGTTTTAAAACAGCCATAGGATAATTTTGACAATCCATTAATTTATTTATATCAATTATTGCATCATCGGCAGCTCCTACCCATACTTCTTCATAATTTCTTTGAAAATCTACATAAGAAGATGTAGGATCATTTTTCTTTTTTAATATCTGTTCTTCATTTTCACCTCTACCATAATAGCAAGGTAATCTCCAACTAGCACCTAAAACCATTTGTCCTTCTAAATTTACCATCTTATCAATCATATCAATTACTCTCATATATTCAGTTGAATTTTTATATCCTGTAGTAGTAAGAAAATTTATCATTCCATTAAGTTCCATTGGATTTTCTTTCCCTAGTTGTCCTCTAGTTCTTCTTGCAACATTTACAACTGGTTCTAAAGCATCTTTATATAATGCATTATTTAATAAAGCACTTTCTTCTATATTTAATCTTTGTCTTCTTTGTCCTTTTGTACTTTGGGCATTAGCTAATACATCATATGTAGAATTATTTTTAAATTTCACTGTTGCCATCGTTCTAGAAAAATGACATTCTTTTTCTACAAGTTCATTTTTTAATAAAGGAAATGCTTCCATTAAATCATTATGTTTTTCTCTTGATATACTTGCAGCATTTTCTTTTGTTTGTGCTGACATTGATATACGTATTCCAGGAAACCATATACAAGTATGATATATAGACATATATTCAATTAAAGTTTTACCCATAACCTCTTGGATAACAAGCATAAGTATTTGTAAATCTACTCAAACTACGAAGAAAAACTCTTTGATCCATATTTAAACTTAAACTACCCTTTTCTGATTTTATAAGATCATAAAATATATCAGGGTAAAATTTCATATATTGAGCAAATTTTATCCATTTATTTATATTTTTTTGAAAAATATCTTCATTAGCAATAATTTGTTTACTCATCTTTATTCTCACTTCCCAATATTACATTCATACGATTATTAATTTGTTTCTCATAAGCATCTCTTCTTCTATCATAAAATGCATATATATCTTTATAAGGTGCCTCTGGTAATCCTTTTGCTAGTCTTAAATAATTAATTTGTGCCCATAACACAATATCAACTTTATCTTCTGGTTCTTCTCTAAATCTAGGTAAAACCTCCATCAATTCTCCTTCTGGAGTCTCTTCAATTTTTAATGATAATTCAGAAAAATTTGAAATACCACCTGATATATCTATATCTTTTGGTTGAAAATTACCTGCTTTTGCAGCAGTTTGAGCCATATCATAAAATTCTTTAGCTTTTTTAGAATCGGTATTTGCTTTGTGTAAATCACTAAGTACCATATTTACACAATAAACTTTAAAATATTCTTCATGCATAGCTGTTTTTATACTTACAGATTGTTTTAAATTCTGATACTTTTTCTCAAACAAAATATATTGTTTATCCTCATATCCATATCCAAATTTTTCTCTTAATTTATCTATATTTTGATTAGCTTGGGTAACTAAAGGATTAATTTTTATTATATCTGTTGCATTTTTTACAGCTTCAGAATTATTATCACTATTTTTGAATTCTAAACCTTTATAATTAAAAGCAATATTTTTTATATAGTGTCCTAAATCAAATCCATTCTTAGAATTAAGAACTCTTAAGTATTCTTTTTGTACAAATGGTTTATTGAGAAATTTTAATACTTCCATAAAACCTTCTATATTTATATTTTTTCCATCACTTTGAAAACATTGTTCTCTTAAACATTGCTTACAAATAGGGGCATATCCTGAATATAAATCATTATTATGTTTAGAATTATTTGATCTAAAGAAATTACTATCATTTTTTGTTTTTATAGAACGACAATTACCAATACATTGTATTTTATTATCACCATTTGTCACTTCATTCTTTTTTACAACTTTCTTCGGCACTCTCATCTCACCTCTTTTACTCTTAAATCTTTTCTGTAATAATCTTATATCCTTCTTTTTCTATCTTTTGCTTAATCAATTTATAGAATGATTTCTTTATTCTATCATTTAATTTTTTATCAATTTTTATATGTACAATATTTTCATTAATATCTACTTTAAAAGGGGAAAATAATATTAAATAATCATCAGAAATCATTTCTTTTGCCTGTTTATGGAATTTCACTATATTATTTAATGAATCTTTTAGTTCACCTTTATCATTAGTTGGAATTTGAAAATGTATTAATTGTTTAATTATTATCACCTTCTTCTTTAGAATATTGTATATACTCGTCAATTTTATTATTATCACAATCTATTAAATCAAACATATGTAAAGTTTCTATATCCAAATCTTTCCCAGTCGCATAGTATTCAGGATTTATGTATATTGATTTTCTATGTCCATATTGTTTCAATTTAACTAAATTCTTCTCTTGTAATGATTTTAAAGAATTCCTAATTGTCTTCTCATTTAATCCTATTATTGGCTCTAATTCTTTCATTG
>ENA-UOOH01003367-UOOH01003367.1-fermentation-metagenome-genome-assembly--contig:-NODE-3367-length-12242-cov-4.907278_pt1 | contig 12242 bp, 12 predicted proteins | sample MGYA00245778_ERZ724025 | MGnify/ENA primary metagenome ERZ724025 (study PRJEB28704, sample SAMN03018313) | fermentation metagenome | biome: anthropogenic terrestrial biome; feature: soil; material... | reverse complement strand
TTGAATTTATCTACAACATTCTTTTGAACCCATTCTATTTTTACTGGCTTGCCGCCATAAGGTAAAAGACTGATAAAAAACGTTACCAATACTAAAAATAAAGATACATATAAAAACCATCTATGACCATAATTTTTATCAATTTTAACATTTCTATAGTTATATTCTTCTTTATTTTTTACTAAATTGTTATAAGCCATCAAAAACAAACTGATTAATAGGAATAACTCACAATCATTATAAAAATTATAATCCGCCATAAAAAAATAAACAGCAAAAACAGTACAGCCAAAAACAATTATAGTTAATGGCTTTCTTTTTTCTACAACAAAATAATAAAATATAAACGCCAATATGCAGCACAAAATAGTCATTAATTGATTAAAGTAATTGCCATATTCAGGAGTTATACACTGATTTAAAGACAGGCTGTCAATAAAGCTATATAAGTTCGTTAATGTTTTAAAAATGGTTTTTATATATCCGAATTTATATAATACGCCAATTATGCCAAATATACTTATCCAAAAATAATTTAAATTTAAAAAACAGTATATATAAATAATAACTAAAAATACTGTTATAAACAGCATATAAGGCTTATATCCTATATTTGATACCTTAAATGTTGAATTTGCTAAGGATAAAAGGATAACTGAAATAGCTAAGCCATATATTAACGCTTCCTGGGGTCTTGTTTTATTTTTCATAGAGTTTCAAGTACCCCCTTTACATCTGAATCATAGTTTAATGTAAATATTTTAATGCCCATGTTTTTAATTTTTTCTATCTTGTTATTTCTTAAATCTAAATCAGCAGAATAAATTATAATTATATCATATCCCATATCCTTTATCTGGCAGTATATTTCTGCATCTTCCCTGGATATTGTTCCTGTTATAATAATAATTGAGCTGCTGCTGCTTATTAAACTTATACGTTTTTGAAGTACATCCTTCATTCGTGAATCACCGCAGACTTTAGCCTCTGATAATACATTTAAAAAGCCTTTGAATTCTTTTACATCCCTTCCCTTAACATAGCTTACCATGTCATTGTTAATATACATATATACTGATGTAATATTTTTCAGCAAAAAATAAGCTATGGAAGATGCTGCCTCAGCTGCCCTTTCTTCAAGATCTCTGCTGTTTTCCCCTCTGTAGCATCCATAATGAAAATCAACAAAAATATAAGCTGAAGCTGTTCCTGTCATTTCATAGTTTTTAACAAAAAGTGATCCTTTTTTAGCTGAAACTTTCCAGTGAATTTTTTTAACATTATCACCTATAGCATACTTTTTTATATCAGATACGCTGGTATTATCCTCATAAGCTTTCACCTTTGTAGACAGGGTTCCAAAAGATTGATAAGATTTTAAATTAAAGTTTGAGAGCATATATAGTTTAGGGTATATATTAAAATTAGTATTAGAATATATTGTTTTTTCTAATTTAAACATTCCAAATATATCTTTAACACATATCTCAAGAGGGCCAATATTATATAATCCCCTGTATTTGGCATTAAAATCTGTCCTATAAACATATCTTTCCATTGGCTTTAATGCAGTAACACAAGGATTGCTTTTTAAGCCTGTCAGTAATAAAGAGGTTTTATCATTAATTTCTATATGTGGAGCAGGAAGTATTGTTTCACTATCTATATAAGATAAAATATTTATTTTATCCCCTGTATAGTATTCATGTTCTGATATTTTCTGATAACCAGAAATATTTTTATAAATAATTATAGTCCAAAAAAATGAAAAAAGTAATCCGCCTGATATAGTATAAAAAATCAGGTATGGTATTTTACCTCCGCCAAAAAGTGCCAAAAGTAAAGTTGCTGTAATTATAAAATAAAATTCCTTATTTATTTTAATCATAATCTGAAACACCCGGAACTTTAACAGATTTTAATATTTCATCAATTACATCTTCAACGGATAAGCCCTTTAATCTATACTCAGGCTTAACAATGATTCTATGGTTTAAAACTGGTTTAGATACATATTTAACATCGTCAGGGGTAACAAAGTCTCTTCCTTTTAAAATTGCCCTGCCTTGGCTTGCTCTATATAAATTAAGCGATGCTCTTGGGCTTGCTCCTAATAATATCTTATCGTTTTCCCTTGTGGAACGAACAATAGATAAGATATACATCTCAACTCCACTATTAACCATAACACTTTTAACTTCGTTCTTTATTCTTATAATATCCTCAGTACTTGCTACTGGTTTTAATTCAGTCAAAGGATTAATTTCCTTAAATCTTTTTAACATATTAAGCTCACTTGTCTCATCAGGATAGCCAATATTAACTTTCATCATAAACCTATCAAGCTGAGCCTCTGGAAGCGGAAAAGTTCCCTCATATTCCATAGGATTTTGAGTAGCTAATACCATAAAGGGTTCTTTCAATTTATAGGTTACACCATCAACAGTAATTTGATGTTCTTCCATTGCTTCAAGCAAGCTGGCCTGAGTTTTAGGTGATGTTCGGTTTATTTCATCAGCGAGAATTATTTGCCCCATTATAGGACCCTTTTTAAATTCAAATTCACCTGTTTTTTGATTGTATATTGAAACGCCTGTTATATCAGAAGGAAGCAAATCAGGTGTAAACTGAATTCTTTTAAAATCACAATTTATTGATTTAGCAATTGAGTGAACTAACACTGTTTTACCCACTCCTGGTACATCTTCAATTAAAACATGTCCTCCGCTTATAAGGCATATAATAATTTTTTCTATGGTGCCCCTTTTCCCCACCATAACCTTTTCTACATTAGAAATTATGTCCTGAAGAACTATATTATTTTCCATAGGTTCACCTCTTCTTTCATGATTATAGCCTAATCACTATTGATATAATCAATTAAGCTCGTAATTCTCAATTTAGATTTAATCCACTGCTGTGATAAGAAAAATATATTCCATCTTTCTTAAAATTCTATCATCTTTTACCCAAAATATCCATTATATTTGAAATATTGCAAATATAATATTAACAAAAACAAAAGAAACGCTTATGCGTTTCTTTATGGGGTTGAAGTATTTTTACTTGTTCTGGATGTTTTTTTTCCAACCCTTATTTTTCCTTTAACGGGCTTATAATAATCCTTTGAAACAAGATCTGTTCTAACAAGATTTCCATCTTGATATATTTTTTTATAAGTTTTTGATTTGATTCCCTCAATTGGTCTTTGTTCAACAACTCTGCTGTCATCTCCTAATGTGTTATCATCTATATATTCCACATCAGCTTTTACCCTTTCGTAAATTTCTGTAACAATTTCAACGCTTTGCCCAGGATGTTCATTTGCACCAAATAAATTTACCACCACTCCCCCATTGTTTAAATAGGATTGAATATATATGGGATATTTATTCGAATTTTTAAACTTCAAGTCTATTTCATTGCCTGATATAGTAGCATCTCTTCCAGGTCCTGTATAGGATACTACAAGGCCATGCTGTGATCTTTCAACAATAGGTAAATTTGCCAAAAGTGCTGCATTATAAACAGTTGTTGTTACCTGGCATATTCCTCCAGCAAGCCCTGGTATAACTTTACTCTCAATTATTACAGGTGCTTCTTTATATCCCTTTTCCGCCAGCCTTGGCCCTAATGCCTTATTCATAGAAAAAGTCTCTCCCGGCATTAGTAAAACCCCATTTATAGCCGAACATGCAATTCTTAAGTTTTCTGTCCTATCTACATCAGAAGCTCTATAGTATGTTGTAAAAGTAGAAATCTTCGTATTAATTTTTGAAAGCATTTCCGACTTAATACGTGCTTCCACTACATCCACCGGTATATTAATTTTATCGACTTTAGAATTGGGTTCAATTTCTTTTTTTATTAAACCTTTTAATTTCTCTTCATTTACTTTTAATCCTGATACATCATTTGATACTTTAAATTTACCGTTATCATAGGTTATGGATGCATCCTTACCATTAACATTTATATCTGAAGAAATATTCTTTACTAATTCATCAACTTTATTGAAATCATAAGAAAAACCTAATTGAATTTTATAATTTTCTTTTTTGATTTTTCTCCTGTTCATGGTCTTATTAAGTAAATTGCCATCCTTGCCATAATTAAATGCCTTTGCTACAGACTCATCAATATTATATTTTGCATTTAATTCTTTAAAGCTTAAAGTATAAGATTTATCATTATATATAAGCTTAATGTTTTTATTTTGAATAGGCAAACTAAACCTTTCATAAAGCACTTTTGCTGCTTCCTCTTTGGTCATTCCGCCGACATCTATATCATTTATATATATACCATCATAAATACAATTTTCACTGGTTATTGTTTTATTTAAAGATATTCCAATAGGTATAAATGAAATTGCAATAATAAAAAGGATAAGTGAAATAATTACTATTTTTTTATTCATGTTTTCACTCCTTAAAATATGCTTGATTTAACTATCTGTTTGTTTTCCGTTTACAAAATCACATAGGTGGCTTAACTTGCAGATTTCACATTTTGGTTTTCTTGCATTGCATACCTTACGTCCATGCCATACAAGCCAATGATGTGCTCTTGACCAATATTCTTTTGGTATATTATTCATTAGCTGCCTTTCTGTTTCCTTAACATTTTTTGCATTAGCTAGTCCAATCCTATTGGAAACCCTGAAAACATGAGTATCAACAGCAATTGCATCCTTCCCAAAAGCATTAGAAAGTACAACATTAGCTGTTTTTCTGCCTACACCAGGCAAACTTACTAATTGTTCTAAACTATCAGGGACTTTCCCATCAAATTCTGTTATTATTTTTTTACTTGTTTCAATTATGTTTTTAGCCTTGTTTTTATAAAAGCCGCAGGTTCTAATATAACTTTCTAATTCCTCTTGAGTTAAATTTGCAAAATCAAAAGGCGTATTATATTTTTTAAATAAAACTTCTGTAGCCTTATTTACTGTAACATCTGTAGTTTGAGCTGAAAGCATTGTTGCTATTAATAATTCAAAAGGAGAATTAAAATTTAATGCGCATCCCATATCTTTGTACTCGCTTTGCAATAAATTTAGAACTTCCATTGTTTTATCCATTTTAATCACCCACTATTAATTAATACGAAAAATTAAACTAAAAGTTTCAAAAACACATTATTTATTATAGCATATATCAAAAAGAGCTGTGCAAAATGAATTTTAGCGGCAACATATTGAATTTTAATCTGAAAGACCCAATATATTGTATGATTTTTACATTTTGCACCAGCTCACTTTTAATCAACAAAAATACCAAGTAATGCACTTATGACTGATATAATAATTGAAGCTAACATGGCAGGAATGATGCCATGAATTTCAAATCCTTTAGTTATGCCGGAAACTATCATAAGTGAAAGACCATCAACAACAAAGGTAAAAAGTCCTAAAGATAAAAAATTGACAGGTAATGTTAGAACCATAAGGAGCGGCTTTATTAATGCATTCACAATAGAAAGGATAAGAGCTGCTACAATAGCAGTCCCAAAACTGCTTATTTCTACTCCTTTAACAAGCTTTGCAGTAGCATAAATTGCAATAGCATTAATTATTATTCTCACAATAATCCCATCTCTATTTGACATTATAATCACCCCCATGTATTTTTGAATTTATCTATTTCCAAAAGTTTACTGATTTCTTTTTAGGTTTTCAAGTGCTATCAAAGTATTCCTTTTAAGCACCCTTTTCCCTCTCCATCCGCAGGATGCTTTTTTAAATGTACACTTATATTCACTGTTAGTCAAACCCAAAATAAAATCGGGATTTATATTTGCTTCCCATCCAAAAGGTTTAAATTCCTCTATCTTAGAATATTCAGCAGTTTTATTATAAGGGCATACATCTTGGCAAGTATCGCATCCATAAATATTAAGACCTAATAATTTTTTTTCTGAGTCCGTTAGTTCTTCTTTTTTTTGTGTTAAAAATGATATACACTTTCTTGGGTCTATATACCATGGCTTTAAAAGAGCCCCAGAGGGACATGCATTTAAACATATTGTACAGCTGCCGCATTTATTTTCAACTGCTTTATCTCTTTCTATATAAATATTAGTAATAATTTCACCTAAAAAAACATAAGAGCCATATTTTTTAGTTATAAGGCTGTTGTTTTTTCCAATAAACCCAATCCCGCTCTTTCTTGCAATTTCCCTTTCACAAAGAGGATTATTATCACAAAAGGATACTGCCTTTGCGCCATATTTCTCAATTAAAAAATTGCATAGTTTTAAAAGCTTTTCCTTTAAAACTATATGATAGTCTAATCCAATTGATGATTTTGAAATATGAATTTGTTTTGTATTAATATCAGCAGTTTTATATGGAAGTGCTATAGCAATAATAGTTTGTGCATCCTCCATAATTTTTTTTATATCCGTTCTTTTATTTTCATTTTCCTCTTCAAACCCCGTAAGAAGTCCAAGTTCTCTTTTTTCTTTTAAAAAATTAATAAGACCTTCATCAAAATTTATATCACAAAATCCTATTAAATCTATTTCAATATCCCTTGCAAAGGATATTATCTCTTCTTTTATACTCATAACATCACCCGTTGTCCATTATTTGTAATTTTCTTTCTTTAATTATATAGTATAAATTCCAATCAAACAATAGAAAATATAAATGAAAGCTGTAATTCGTAATTTAGATTTAATACACCGCTGAGATAAATGAAAGGTAGGTGAATTTAGTGAAAAATAAAATTGCAGTTGAAGAAACTTTAACAAATGTAAGGGATTATTTCATTGAAAAGGGCTATAAAGTTGATTCATTTAGTTCTAATGAAATATACAAATTAAAATCTCAAGACTATGACGCAGTTGTTATTTCCGGCGCAGAAAGAGACTTTTTAGGAATTTCAGATACATTAACCGAGCTTCCCGTTATTGATGCATCAGGAATGTCAGCAGAAGCCGTTTTCAGCAGTATAATCAAGTAAAAATGGGCACCAGCTGATAACTTAACCATGATAATAGGTAGGGCTACATATTGTTTTATGTATGCTCTACCTATTATTTTTTTACTTGCAGAATCTGTGATTTCCTATGACTTTAATAAGTGGTCTTGACCATATCCAGCTATTTGTAGTTTTTGCAGGATTAAAATAGTAAAGAGCACCACCAGATGGGTCCCATCCATTTAGTGCATCTTGAGCTGCATTTATGCTTTCACTATCAGGAGTTAGGTAAAGTTGGCCATCACTTACTGCGTCAAATGCACCCGGCTGGTAAATCACACCTGGAATTGTAGACGGAAATCTTGGATCCCTTGTTCTATTTATAATGACACCTCCTACTGCAACCTTGCCTATGTATGGTTCACCCCTTGCCTCACCGTGAATGCATTGGGCAAGGAGATAAAGATTTTGACTGCCTGGAGCATTTGATTCTCCTGTGTTAATTCCAAGAGCCCTAAGGGTTTCATTACCCGCAACCCCATCAACCCTTAAGCCATTTTTACTTTGGAAGTATCTAACTGCAGTATAAGTTTGATATCCATATTCACCATCAACACTACCAGAATAGTATCCCCAATTCTTAAGTCTTCTTTGAATTTCTGTTACAGTGCTGCCCTTTGAACCATAACTATAGGTTACAGCACTTACATACTCAGGATTAAAGCTAATGGTAATGTACAGGATACATACCATAGCAAAACACCAAGCAGCTAAAAATACGCGCTTCAAATAAATCAACCCCTTCCTTTGATTATTTTTGCAGCTTTAGTATATTTTTTGATAAAAATTGAGTTTCATTCATGATTTTACAAAAAAGATTTTATTTTGTTTATTATAAGGATATATTTCCAATGAGTTTCTTAAGTGGTAATTTAATCCTAAGAACATCTTTGCAAAGGTCAAAGTGAATGGAATATGTTTTTCTTATCGCAGCGGTGATTTAAATCTAAATTTTGAATTACAGCTCTTTAAAATCCTAATGTATATAAAATAATAAGATTTTGATATAATAAAATAATAAAGTATTAAAAAAATATTTTTTAATAATTGGGAGTGATTTTATTGGCAGATTTTTTACCTATATCTATAGAAGATATGAAAGCTAGAGGTTATGATAGCCTTGATTTTATTTGTGTTTCAGGTGATGCATATGTGGATCACCCATCTTTTGGAATTGCAATTGTTACAAGGCTTCTCGAATATATGGGATTTAAAGTTGGTATAATTCCTCAACCGAATTGGAAAGATAAAAATGATTTCATGAAACTTGGAAAGCCTAATATTGCTTTTCTTGTTTCTTCAGGAAATATAGATTCTATGGTTAATCATTATACTGCAGCAAAAAGAAAAAGGCATGATGATATATATTCTCCCGGAGGTAAATCAGGATACAGACCGGACAGAGCAGTTATTGTTTACTGCAACAGGATTAGAGAAGCATACAAGGATGTACCTATTATAATTGGCGGAATAGAGGCCAGCCTAAGGCGCTTTGCACATTACGATTATTGGGATGATAGAGTTAGAAACTCTATACTCGTGGATAGCAGTGCAGATCTTCTTATATATGGTATGGGCGAAAACCCCTTACTTGAAATTGGTAACTTGCTGAAATACGGTAAAAATATTAAAGATATAAAGGATATAAGAGGAACTTGCTATATGGCTGATGAAAATTCCCTGCCTAAAGATGCCATTGAGCTGCCTTCATTTGAAAAGGTATCCCAAGATAAGATGGAATATGCAAAAGCATTTAAAATTCAATTTCAAGAGCAGGATGCAGTAACTGGGAAGGCATTATATCAAAAGCATAGTTTAAAATACTTAGTACAAAATCCTCCACAGTATCCTCTAAGTACGGAAACGATGGATCTTGTATATAGGTTACCATATATGAGAACCTATCATCCTATTTATGAAAATTTAGGTGGTATTCCAGCTATAAAGGAAGTTGAATTCAGTATAACTTCTCATAGAGGATGCTTTGGCTCCTGCTCCTTTTGTGCCTTAGCATTTCATCAGGGAAGGGTTATTCAAAGAAGAAGTGATGAATCAATTATTGAAGAAGCAGAAAAGCTTACGAAATCAAAAGATTTCAAGGGATATATTAATGATATAGGAGGCCCAACTGCTAACTTTTTAGAGCCATCCTGTAAAAAGCAGCTAACATATGGGGTATGTAAAGATAGGCAGTGCTTATTTCCATCCCCTTGTCCTAATTTAGTTATTGATCACAAAAACTATCTTGAGCTTCTTAGAAAAGTAAGAAAAATTAAGGGCATAAAAAAAGTTTTCATACGTTCAGGTATTAGGTATGATTATTTAATTTATGACAAAAACGATGAGTTTTTTAATGAGCTGGTTAAGTATCATATAAGCGGGCAGCTAAAGGTTGCACCTGAACACATATCAGATAAGGTTTTAAAGCTTATGGGCAAACCAAGCAGAAAAGTTTATGACAGGTTTGTTCAAAAATATAATGAAACGAACAAAAAATTTGGATTAAATCAATTTTTAGTACCTTATCTTATGTCAAGTCATCCAGGCAGTGATATGAATGCTGCTATAGAGCTTGCAGAATATATTCGCGACATGGGATATAACCCTGAGCAGGTTCAAGACTTTTACCCTACACCGGGCAGTTTATCAACTGCTATGTATTATACAGGGATAAACCCTCTTACTGGGGAAAAGGTTTATGTCCCAAGAACTCAAGAAGAAAAGGATATGCAAAGGGCATTGCTGCAATATAGAAATCCTAAAAACTATAACTTAGTATATAAGGCACTAAAGCTTGCACATAGAGAAGATTTAATTGGATATGATAAAAAATGTCTGATAAAACCTCAAAAGCATCAAATTTCTGTTCAAAAGAAAAAAGATAGTAAACGGAAAATCAAGAGGTGATCCCTATTTAATGGAAGGATTAATAGTGAATTTTGTAAAAGATGTAGCAATAAACAAGCCATTATTAGCTTATACCTTCTTTTTTATAAACAGTGTACTTCAAATTCTTTTTCCTCCCTATCCAGGTGATACCATAATAGTATTTCAAGGATACCTTAGTTTAGAAGGTATCCTTAATCCATATTTTCTTCTTTTCAATATTTTAGTTGGAACGGTTTTAAGCAGTATATTTTTATATTATCTTGGATATGCACATGGTGATAAAGTTTTAAATAACAATTTTATAAATAAATATTTTAAAATCAATAAAATATATCGTCTTAATAAATGGTTTGAAAAATATGGGTCATTAATAGTTATTTTAGGTAAATTTACCCCAGGTTTTGGTTCTATTGCCTTTATCGCTGCAGGGATATTTAAGCTTCCGCCAGTACGCACAATTATTTCCATTGGAATTGCTTGTACTTTGCAAAATGCCACCCTTTATATGGGCGGCAGAATTGCTGGAGAAAATATTGATTTTATAAAGAATCTCATAAACAAATACAGCTTAATTATTCTTTTAAGCATTTTAATCGCGTTTATTGCTTATTTTATAATTAAATACTTTCATAAAAAGTCTATTAAAAAATGATTTATGGTGCAAAAACCTTTATCCTTCTTCTTTCAACGCCTATATCAAGAGGAAATGTTGGACCAGCTTCACCATCAATATCTGTGTCAAGCTTTTCATCACATTCTATTGTAAATTTATCCCCTGTAAGATAAATTACATTATTGCTTTCAAGATGTTCTCCCTTTAACATTTTTATAAAAAAGTTAATTAAATCAACCATTGAACATGCTTTTATTGCAATGAGGTTAAGCTTACCATCCCTTGCTGTAGCACTTGGGGCAAGTTTAAATCCTCCTGCTGTGGAACCATTTAAAATTACAAATAAGTAAATTGAAGCTTTAATGATATTATCATTTTGTTTGATTGTAACAGGTATAGCTCTAAAATTAGGTATTTGCTCAATGCCTTTGATATAATATGCCATTTTACCTAATGTATTTTTCATATTTGTATCAATTTTTGGAGAAATGTCTGTGAGAAGCCCCGCTGCTGCTACATTAACAAAATATCTGTCATTAATTTTTCCTACATCATAATCCATAGTTTTCCCTCTGACAATTACATCGCAAGCTGCGGTTACCCTTTTAGGTATTCCAACATGTGTAGCAAAATCATTTGCTGTACCCGATGGAAAAATGCCAAGGGGTACATGAATATCATTTTTAATCATGGCACTTATTACATGATTTAATGTTCCGTCCCCACCAGAAGATATAATACAGTCGCAATCACCGGACCTTTCCACGCTTTCGTATATATCCTCTACTGACATTGTTCTATAAGGTGTAACCTCATACCCACCTCTTTCAAGTTTATCAATTACTAAATCTAATCGATATCTAAATGATCTATCACCTGAATATGGATTATAAATTAGTCTGGCCTTTTTCATATACTCCCCCCCAGATTCTAGGTATCAAAAGTGGCTCTTTGCCCTTTAAAAGTTATTCATAGACTCAGCTTATGATGTATTCCATAGCTGAGTCTATGAAAAACTTAATCCCTCTTATTCTTATTCTTAAAACAAACTATTGCTTGGTTTTGATATGTCACTTAAAGCATCACCTGCATTATCCTGCAGATTGTTTCTAACAGCGATATCACCTATGGATACAATCCCTACAAGATTATTGCCATCAACAACAGGCAGCCTTCTTATTTGTTTTTCTGCCATAATATTTGATGCACTGTTAACATCAGAATTTGAATCTACAGTAGTAACCTTTGCTGTCATAACATCTTTAGCTTTTAAAGTATTAATATCTTTGTCCATGGCAATTCCCCTTAAAACAATGTCCCTGTCTGTTACAATTCCAACTACCCTTTGCCCATCACATACAGGAACAGAACCAACATTATTGTCCTTAATTATCTTAGTAACTTCTGTAACTGGAGTTTCAAGTTTAACTGAAACAACGTTATTTGTCATTATATCTTTTATTTTCATTTATTTCACCTCCTAATATTATTTTTTCCATCAGGAGAAGAAATATTTATAAATTTACTAAATAGTTTAACATATATTAATAAATTTAAAATTAATTTTCTTTTACAATATTTAAAATAATATGTTACATATTTTAAATATATCATATAATAATAAAAACATTTAATCATAATTTAAAATGCTATATCAAACTATTAGTCCTTGTAAAATCTTTATTTTTTGCTTATAATGGATTATGCATTTAAAATGGAATAATAATTTTTAATTAAAACTGTCATTTTTCATA
>ENA-UOOH01003366-UOOH01003366.1-fermentation-metagenome-genome-assembly--contig:-NODE-3366-length-12244-cov-3.381245_pt1 | contig 12244 bp, 9 predicted proteins | sample MGYA00245778_ERZ724025 | MGnify/ENA primary metagenome ERZ724025 (study PRJEB28704, sample SAMN03018313) | fermentation metagenome | biome: anthropogenic terrestrial biome; feature: soil; material... | reverse complement strand
ACGAAGGACTGCGTTGCCGCGCTGCAACTGGATCTCTCGTCGCCGCCGAAAGTGGATCAGATCAAGGCCGGCGCCAAAGAGGGGCCGTTTGAGCCTGAGGAGCGGCGCGGTCTCAGCAAGCGCCGATAGGTCCCGAGCACCTGCTCGGCGCAGGTCTCCCCGCGGTCCTTCCAGGCCTGCCGGCGTCCGGCCGCCGTGAGCTCGGAGCGTCTGTGCGGCGATTCGAGCAGGGCCTGGATCTGTTCGAGCGCGGGTGCCGTCGTGGGCGGGATAGGTGAGGGCAGCGCTGTCGGGCACCTCGGGCCAACGAGCCCGCGTCCGAGATGATGGTCGGGGCGCCGCACAGCCATCGCCTCGAGCGGCGGCAACCCGAATCCTTCGCAGAAGACGGAAGCGGAAACGGTCGCCCCAGAGAAGAGCGACGGGGGCGTCGTCGCCCTGGCCTTGCAGCAGCCGCACACTGCGCTCCAGGCCGAGTCGCTCGATCTCCGGCGGGAGGTTGGGACTCGGCTGGTGGCACTCTGGGCTCGGGCGGCGCCTCGACAAGCTGACGTTCCGCCGCACAAAAGCGGGCTGCTCAAGTTCTGGAGCGTTTCGGCTGGGGACCAGGCTTGGCCTCCTGCCTCCCGGACGAGCGACCGCAGGCGGTGCCAGGCGACGCGGCAGGCTCGTCGGGTCGCTCAGTTCCAGTTGAGCAGCCGACAGAGCCGGTATAAGGAGACTCGCCATTGAGGTGCCCTGACCGCGCATGACGACTTCGAGCTTTACCAACAAGAGGCTCCTCTCGAGCTCGGCTGCGTTGCTCTCCGCGCGGGTCTTTGGCATCGGCGTGACCTTCGCCACAATCACCCTGCTCTCGAAGCGCTTGACGCGCGACGAGTTCGGCGCTTGGAACATCCTGCTTTCGGCCTTTCAGCTCGCGCTCCTCTCGGAGCTCGGTCTGGGGGTCGCGCTGCGCAATCGGGTCTCGGCCCTGCTCGCGCGTGGCAGCCGCAAGCAGGCGACGCTCAGCATCGTCGCGCTGTTGGCGCTCTTCCTGGTTCTCCTGGTTCCCTTGGCCTTGCTCGCCGGCGCAAGCGGCTTGCTGCCCGGGCTACTCGGCCTTCCCGAGACGCCCGCCTACCAGTGGATGGTGTTGCTGGTGGTGCTGGTCGGCGTGTTGTTCCTGGTCGCCTCGACTGCGGTCAACTGCTTCTTCTGCCACGCCGAGGGCAGCGCGGTGGCGCTGGTCGAGTGGGGACGTGGCCTCGGGCAGCTTGCGGCCGTCGGATTGAGCGCGCTTCTCGGCTTTTCCCTCTTCGGTTACGTCGCCACCTTCTACGGAGCGCTGCTGATTGTCTCCTTCGGCGGAGCTGCAGCCTACTTCGCGCGTTGGGGCTTCAATCCGTTCGTGCTGTTGGCGCGCGGCCGGCGGGGCGCCAGGGCCATGCTGCGAACCGGCCGCGTCCTGATTGGCGAGGCGTTGCTGCAGGGGCTCGTTCACGCCGGGTCGATCATCAACCTCAACATCGGGGCCATCGTCGTCGCTCGCGAGTTGTCGCTCGCGGATGCAGGCATCTATGCGGTGATGATGCGGCTCTTCGGCGCGGCTCTGACGATGCACCTGGCGGTGATCTCGCCGTACTGGGCGGCGTTCACCGTCAAGTTCACGACCGGAGAGCGCGACTGGATGGCCCGCTCGGTGCGCATGCTTGCGCTGACGACGACCGCGGTCTGGGCTGTGGGGCTCGTCGCGGTGCTCTTCGCGGGCCCGTGGATGACCGAAGTGCTGGTTCAAGAGCGAATCGAGAGCAAAACGATCTGGCTGCTGTTCTCAGCCTGGGCGCTGTTCGCGGCGCTGACGAACCTTCACAACATGGTTTTGCAGAGTGTCGGGCGGATCAGCCGGCTTGCCGTGCTCGTCGTGATCTCAGCGGGGTTGCACCTCGTTCTCGCCAGTCTTCTTGGCCGTTTCCTGGGAGTGCAGGGGATCATCGGGGCCACCATCAGCGTCACCGCGTTGCTCCTCGGCTTCAGCGGAGTTGAGGCGTGGAGGTTGATGGGATCAGCTTCCTCGGGCGAGCCAACGGGGAAGGAGGTCGGTTGCTCAGCCGAATCAAGAGAGGCGTGAAGTCGGTCGCGCGTGGCGCGAGCGAGAGGCTCGGGTTGGCGACGAGCGCCCAGCGCGCTTGGGCAGCGAGTCGTCTGGACGCATTCGCGCCCGCCTCGCGTCGCTACTCGGCAGGCATAGCGATCGGCACACCGCTCTTCCGGCAACGCACGGCTTCCATCCCCGCTCTCGGAGTTCAGCTCTTCGACCGAGCCGAGCTTCGTGGAGACCAGGGGCGCGTGCGCGACGCGCGCGGACGCTGGGTTCTCGACTTCGGGCATCCCTCGCCCCGCGAGCTCTTTGCCGCGGATGAGCCGCAGGTTGTGGCGGGGCTGACCGTGCAGCTCTGCAATCCGGTAGTGGCGCGCAACTACTACCATTTCCTGCTCGACTGCCTTCCCCGGTACCGGGTCTGTCTGGAAGCTGGGATCGAGGGCGAACGCATCTTCGCGCCGTGCAACGAACCCTTCCAGCGCGAGGCCTTCGGGCTGCTTGGTCTGACCGATCGGCTGGTGCCCGCCGCTCCGGGCTCGCGTCTGAAATGCGAGAAGCTCGCTGTGCCGGATGGCTTGGTGCGGAACGAGCCCGTGAGGACGCCCGAGTTCACCTGGGCTCAGGTGAGCTATCAGCTCGATTGGGCCATCGAGTACCTGGACTCAGAGCTTCGGGCGCGCAACGCCGAGTCGATCTCACAGCAGCACGCCTCTGCCCAACCCCGGCGGATCTACGTGTCCCGGGAACAGGCACGCAACCGCAAGGTGCTCAACGAGGCCGAGCTCGTAGAGGCGCTCGAGCAGCTCGGCGTTACTCGCGTATTCACGGAGAAGATGAGTCTTGCCGAGCAGATGTCGCTCTTTCACGGCGCGGAGCTGATCGTCGCCCCGCACGGCGCCGGGCTCGCCAACCTCGTCTTCTCCCGGCGCGGCAGCACCGTCGTCGAGTTGGTGCCCCGTGCCGCGCCGCTCTCTTTCTTCTGGATGCTCGCCGAAACGCGCGGGCTCGAGTACAGCTATATCGCCTGCGAGTCGGTCTTCAACGGCGACCGCAAGCGCTTCCCCGCATACGACTGCCAGGTGGACGTGAAGAGGCTGGTTTCCTATCTGCGCGAGCGGTTCGCCTGATGCGCTAGAGCAGCCTCTCCTTGCACCATTCAGCAGGCTCGACCACGCACGTTCTTCGAAAGGCGCTTCATCATGCCGAGGCTGCTTCTCATCGACCCCAATGCCGGCGACCCGGCTGAGCGCTCCAAAGGCCTCGCCCTGAGCCGCCACGGCTGGGACGTGACCGTGCTTGCCCCGCGGCGCATTCGCGAAGGCGCGCGCGTCGTCGAGGCGGCTCCGGCAGACCCGGCCGCACCCTACCGGCTGGTTCTCGGTGATCTGGTCGGCAAGCCGCCCAATCGCTGCATCTTCCTCAACGGCAACTCCGAGGCGTTCGCCGAGGAGCCCACCGTCGTGCTCGTGCTCGCCGACGAAGGCTTTGCCCTGGCGCTTCAGGCGCTGCTGGAGGCGCGGCTGCGATGGCCGCGCGCGCTGAGGCTCGCGCACAGTTTGCAGAACATTCCGACGAGTTGGCGTCGACACGGCCAGCCGCTGGTTGCCCTCTATGCTGCCGACTGCGCGGTCGAAGCTGCAGTCTTCGGGCTCGCCCACGGGATGATTGCGCGGAATGCCGAAGCGGTCGAGGTGCTGCGCGGGCGAGGCTATCGCGGGCCCATCGCTCACATCCCCTGGGGCGTGGACGTGGATGCCGTGCGCCGGTCAGCACAAGCGGCGATGGCTCCGGCCGGAGAGCCTGGGCTCGAGGTCCCGCGCTTTGGTTTCGTGGGGCGGCTGGTGCCTGAGAAGGGCGTCGACACGCTGCTGCGCGCGCTGGCGCGCACCCAAGGCAGCCTCGTCCTGGTCGGCGACGGGCCGGAGCGAGAGCGGCTCGAGCTGCTTTCGCGCGAGCTGGGGATCGCCTCGAGGGTGCGCTTCCTCGGCTCGGTCCCGCGCACGGCGATCCCCGGCTTGCTGCGTGACTTCCAGGCGCTGGTGCTGCCGTCGCGGCAGACGGCTGGTTGGAAGGAGCAGTTTGGCCGAGTGCTCGTCGAGGCAATGGCGCTGGGAATCCCCTGCGTTGGCAGCCGCTCGGGCGCCATCCCGGCGGTGATCGGTGAGGCCGGAGTGGTCTTCGAGAACGACGATTCGCGCTCGCTCGCCGATGCGCTCGAGCGTGTTGTCGCGAACCGGGGGCGCCTCTCGGTGCTCGCCAAGGCGCGCGCTGAGCTCTTCACCTGGGACCGCTTCGCCGAGTCGTCCATCGAGTTCTTCGATGCGCTGAGGACCAGGCGATGAGCCGCTTGCTGGTCGCCTTCGACACGCGGCTGTCGCCACGACCTTCTGGCGTTGGCATCTATACGCGCGATCTGCTGGCGGCGCTCGCGGCCAGGCCGGAGCTGCAGGTGGTCGCGGTGGCCTCGCCGCAGCAACCCTTGCCCGAGGGCGTCGAGCGGCTCGCGACCGAAATTGCCTTCGATGCTCACGGCCCAGCAGAGTACTTCGAGCACGTCGCGCTGCCGCGCCAACTCGCGGCGCGCAAGGTCGAGCTACTGCACGGACCGAACACGATCGTCCCCGCGGGCCGCACCCCGTTCGCCCGCGTGGTCACCATCCACGACGTCGCCTTCGCACGCTATGGCCAGACCCTCACTCCGGCCTTCCGCATGCTGATGCGGACCCGCACCCGCGCCTCTCTGGCACTTGCCGATGCGGCGGTGGCCGTCAGCTCCTTCACCGCGGACGAGCTGCGCGCGCTCTACCCGCGGCTTGCCACGCGGGTCATCGCGCTTCCATCGGGCACGCCGGAGGGCGCGTTGCGGCACGTGCGCGACCCGAACCGCGCCACAGCACGCGCCCGCGAGCTGGGGCTCGAGCCAGGCCGCTTCCTTTGCGCCATCGGGACCCTCGAGCCGCGCAAGAACCTCCCGACGCTTCTTCAGGCCTTTGCGCAGGCGGCGATCCCGGGCGTGAAGCTCGCGCTGATAGGAGACCGCGGCTGGAGGGAGGGGCCGCTGCGCGAGGCGCTGTCGCGGATGCCGTCCGACTCGGTGGTGCTCACCGGGTGGCTCGACACCGAGCAGGTCTATGACCTCATCGCCAGCAGTGCCGGGCTCGCGTATCCCTCGCTCTATGAAGGTTTCGGCTTTCCGCCGCTCGAGGCGCTCGCGCTGGGAGTCAACGTCGCCTGCGCAGACCTGCCGCCGATTCGCGAGAGCTGTGATGGGCAGGTGCGGCTCATCGGTCCGCTCGACCTGCCGGGCTGGGTCGAGGCGCTGCGCTGGCTCGTTTCGAGTGGGCCCCGCCCGCCCTGGGTCGGGCGCCGCTTCTCCGATGTCGCCTCAGAGTTGGTCGAGGTCTACCGCGTCGCCGTGGAAGGCTGGAGCTCGCGGAGGAAGGCTTCGCGGTAGCGCTCGACGCTGAAATGCGCCGCCCTTCGCAACGCGCCCTGCTTGATGCGGCCGGCGAGAGCCGGATCCGCGCGCAGGCGAGCGAGGATCTCCCGGGCGGCCGAGGCGTCGAACGGCTCGATGAGAAAGCCGCTGACTCCGTGCTCGATCGTCTCGGGAAAGGCGCCGCTTCGGAAGGCGATCACGATCTTCCCCCGCTGCATCATCTCGACGACTGCCAGGCCGAAGGCCTCGCCGATGGCAGGGAAGACGAAGATGTCGCCGTGCTTGGCCACCTCGTCGGGCGAAAGCCAGCCGAGGTCGCGCTCGGGCGGCACCTGCGCGGGGTGCTGGCAACCTCTGGCCGTTCCCGCGTAGCGCACCTCGGTGCCGAGTTGCTCGAGGAAGAGCGGGTTCTTGTAGCCGTCGTAGCGGCCGAAATAGAGGACGTAATCGCTGCTGGCAGTCACCGGGTGGGGAATCCCCGCGACCCCGTTGTGGACGACCGCTCGAGTGGCGTGGAGGAGGGGAGAGAAGGGCCGGTTGAGCGTGCTGTGGTCGAACTGCCGTCGAAGAAAGCTGCTGACGAACACGAGCCCGTCGAGCCGGCGCAGCCGTCGCAGATCTCGCGCGATGTCGAGCGGGCGTCTTCGCAGGAATCGGTGCGGGGAATGGACGTGCCAGAGGAGCCGGCAACCCCGCTCTGCCAGGGGGAGAGCGAGCTGGCGCACCGACTCGATGGAGTCGAAGACGACCGTTGCGCGCGCGGGGATCTGCGCGAGCTGGAAGTCGCGGGGCGACTCGTCGTAGGTGGCGTAGCCGCGGTTCTCATAGGTGCGCCAGCCTTGGTGCACAACATGGCCGAGCCCGTCAGGCTGAAAGCTGTCCCAGGCCAGGCGACCAAGGCTCGAGTAGTGCAACACCGCGTCGAACCCGGGCTGCTCCAGAAGCGCCTTCCAGACCGTAACCCCGCCTCCGAGGCCTTGTGCGGTGACCGCGCTGATGAAGTGGACCGGTGGCATGGGCGAAGTGGTGAGCTTGGGAGCTGGAGGTCGGCGGCCGGTGCGCTGGCATTGTCGGCAACCATACTATTGAATACAAGCGACCTTTCCCCGCGTGGAGTGGACGGATGGCAAAGAGCCTGCCCGAGAAGCTGTTCTTCGCCGCGGAGCAGATTCCGCGTAACGCGCGCGTGCTCGACCTTGGATGCGGCGAACAGAAGCGAGTGCCGTGGGCAGTTGGGCTCGACCGGGTGAAGACCGGCGCCACCGATGTTGTCCACGAGCTCGACGTCCATCCCTGGCCGTTCGAGGACGACGCCTTCGACGTCATTCTCATGAGCCACGTCATCGAGCACGTCGGCGACGTGGTGAGGCTGTCGCAGGAGCTGCATCGGATTGGTCGACCCGGGGCGATCGTGCGCATCGCGACCCCGCATTTCACCAACCCGGACGCCTTTGTCGATCCGACCCACCGCCATGCCTTCGGTTGGCGCTCGCTCGAGTACTTCGCCGACGCCCAGCACGCGCCCCAGCCGTGGCTCCAGTCGTTCGCCAACCGCGTGCTCGGCATGGACGCCAGCGTTGCAGGTTGGTACTCGCGGCCCCTGTTCGAGATCGTCGAGCGGCGCATCACCTTCCGCCGCCTGCACCGACTGATCGGGCTCGACCGCTTCGCTCGCGAGCTGCCTCTCTTCTACGAGTACTTCCTGGGGGGACTGGCCCCGGCGCGTGACCTGCAGTTCGTACTGCGCGTGCTCAAGCCGTAGGCGGTAGGTCTGCGTGCCTTGGTCGGAGTGCTCCCGGTACGGTGGGGGAGAGCTTGCGAGCGGGCGAGGACCTGCGCCCTACGGCAGCCCGCATCGGCTTGACGGACGGGCCGGCGGCACAGCGACATGGGTGGCGTGCCGAAAGTCCGGCGGCGGGCGAAGGCTCGCTCTGCCCCCTTGCGACCTTCCAACTGTCTGGTAGAAGACGCGGCATGCGTGTCGCCCTTGTCCACGACTGGTTACTCGGAATGCGCGGAGGCGAGCGGGTCTTCGAGGCCTTCTGCGAGCTGTTCCCGGCAGCCGACGTCTTCACCCTGGTCCACATGAAGGGTGCCTGCTCGCCGACCATCGAGCGGATGCGCATCCACACCAGCTTCATCGACAGGCTGCCGCGGGCTCACGAGCACCACCGGCACTACCTGCCGCTGTTCCCTCACGCCATCGAGGGCTTCGACTTCACCGGCTACGACCTGGTGCTCTCCTCGTCCCACTGCGTCGCAAAGGGCGTCATCACCCCGACCGCCTCGATGCACGTCAGCTACGTGCATACCCCGATGCGCTACATCTGGGACCTCTACCAGGAGTACTTCGGTGAGGGCCGCGCCGGCGCGCTGACCCGCCTCGGCGCGCGGGCTTTCTCTCCCTTCCTGCGCACCTGGGACGAGGCTTCGGCCAACCGCGTCGACGTCTACCTCGCCAATAGCCACAACGTCGCCGCGCGCGTCGCCAAGCGCTACCGCCGCGAGGCCGAGGTGATCCACCCGCCGGTCGATCTCGAGCGCTTCGCTCCGCGGCCCACCGAGGAGCTCGGCGACTACTACCTGATGGTCACCGCCTTCGCGCCGTACAAGAAGATCGACGTCGCCATCGAGGCCTTTCGCCGCCTGAACAAGCCGCTGCGCATCGTTGGCTGGGGCCAGGACTGGAAGCGCCTCAAGGCCCTGGCCGCCCCTCCGGTCGAGCTCCTCGGGCCGCTGCCGGACCCGGAGGTTGCCGGGCTCTACGCGGGCTGCCGCGCGCTCGTCTTTCCCGGTGAGGAGGACGCCGGGATCACGCCGCTCGAGGCGCAGGCCTCGGGTCGCCCGGTCATCGCCCTTGCCCGAGGCGGCGCGCTCGAGACGGTGATCGGCCTTGGCGAGCCCGCCGGGCGCGCGCCGACCGGTGTCTTCTTCGACGAGCCGTCGGTGCCCGCACTGATGGCCGCGGTCGAGCGCTTCGAGTCGAGCTTCGATCAGTTCAAGCCGGAAGACGCGCGCCAGAACGCCGAGCAGTTCGGCCGCGCCCAGTTCAAGGCGCGTATTGCGGCGAGCCTGGATCGGGCCCTGCGGATCAAGGGGTTGATGCGCCACTCTGACCCGGATGTCGCGCCCGCGGTCCACTGAAGATGTGTCGAAGAATCCTTCGAACGATAACCAATCAGCCCGAGCGTCCGAGCTTGCGAGGCCGAAGTCGAGGGCCCCTCGACTCCGCCTCCCTCGTTCCTCGGGAGGCGACGTTCGGGATGAGCGGGGCAGGGGTGATTTCGCGACAGGCCTCTACGCCGCCGCCCATCGCCCGGGAGCAAAGGCGACCGCTCGAGAGAAAATCGATGTTCCATCCACAGCTTGTCGGCGCGGACTCCGACCCTCGGCCCGTCGACATCGCCACCTCCTGTCAGCCGATAGCGGTACGACGGTTGCTTGCCGCACGTCGCGCGGGGAGAGGGGCTGAGCGCGCATGATCAAGAGACTTCGTCTGCTGACCCCGGTCTTCGTCGCCGTTGACCTGGCCCTCGTCGTTGCCGCGCTGCACGCCGGCGACCTGCTGCGCAAGAGCCTGCCCTACGGCATGGGGCTCGCCGCCGACACAAGCTGGCTGACTCCCCAAGTCGACCTCGCCGCGGCGGTGGTCTGGCTCGTCGCCTTCTTCGTCGTCGGCGCGCACCAAGCGCGGCGCATGACCGAGAGCGGCGCGTGGCGCGCCCTGGTGATCGGGGATCTGCTCGGCTTCCTCTTCTTCCTCGCCGCGCTCTTCTTCCTGAAGGTCTACGACTTCTCGCGTCTGCTGGCGGCCTACGCGCTCGCCGCGAGCCTGGTCTTCTTGCTCGGCCGGCACTGGCTGACCTCTTTTGTCCTCGGCCGCCTCGCGCGGCCGCTCGCGCGCCGGGTGCTGCTCATCGGCGGCGGCGAGGTCGGCCCCTGGGTCGGGCGCCGGCTCGAGGCGATGCCGTGGGGAATGCGGCTCGTCGGCGTGGTCGCCACCGACGACGGGCTGGAGGGCTTCGAGCGGCTCGGCTCGCTCAAGCAGGTCGCCGAGCTGGTCCGCCGCCACGCCATCGACCAGGTCATCGTCGCCCTGCCGGCCGAGCAGCATGCGCTCGTCGAAGAGGTGATCATGCGGCTGCAGGCCGAGCCGGTGCGCATCCACTTCGTGCCCGACGTGCTCGAGCTCACGATGATCCGCGCCACCGTCGAGGACTTCTTCGGCGTGCCGCTGGTCGGGCTGCGCGAGCCGCCCATCGAGGACGCGGGCCGGCTCGCCAAGCGGCTGTTCGATCTTGCCGTCGGCGGCGTCGTCACCCTGTGCGCCGCGCCGGTGATGGGCGCCTGCGCGCTGGCCATCAAGCTCTACGACGGCGGCCCGGTCTTCTTCCGCCAGAAGCGCATCGGCGAGAACGGCATGCCCTTCGACATGCTCAAGTTCCGCTCGATGGTCGTCGACGCCGAGGCGAGGCTCAAGGCGCTGGGCATCGACCGCTCCAAGCTCGACAAGGAGAACCCCGCCTTCAAGCTGCAACACGACCCGCGGGTGACGCCCATCGGCCGGTTCCTCAGGCGCTGGAGCCTCGACGAGCTGCCACAGCTCCTCAACGTGCTCAAGGGCGACATGAGCCTGGTCGGTCCGCGGCCCGAGGAGGCGAAGGTGGTCGCCTGCTACAGCACCTTCCACCGCAAGCGCCTGGCCGTAAAGCCGGGGATCACCGGGCCGATGCAGGTCAATGGGCGCGGGGATCTGCCCCTGAAGCAGCGGCTCAACCTCGAGCTTGCCTACATCGAGGGCTGGACGCTCTGGATGGACCTCAAGATCCTCGCCAAGACCATCCCGGTGGTCATCTCCGGCAAGGGCGCGTACTAGGGCCGGCGGGAGCGGCGCTTCTCCCGCCGGGCGCGGCGGGGCCCGCGCGGCAAGGGCATCTGTCGACCAGACCCCAAGGTCCTTCGCGATGCACCCGGTGGTTAACGTGTTGAGGGGACCTGAGCTGGTCGGGCACGAGACTGCCGGCGGTCCGCGTCTTGCCGGTCGCCCCATCGCAGGGGCAGCGGGCCGACAGCCGCGGTCTCAGAAGCTGCAGGGAGCCCGCGCGGGGCCGAGTTTGCACGAAAGCTCACCCCTTCGACCGGAAGACGCGGGCAAGCCGCCGACGGGCAGCAACTGGAGAGCGGCGCTCGGCGAGAACGAGCGCCCACGACGACCATGACAAGCACCCAGCCATTTCCTCCTTCTCTCGTTCAGGCGATCGATCTGGCGGTTCGTAAGCTCGAGGAGGGCGGAGTCATCATCTATCCGACCGAGACCTTCTACGGGCTCGGCGCCGCGGTCAGCAACTCCGCGGCGCTCAAGCGCCTCGCTGGAATCAAGGGCCGCGAGGGCAACAAGCCGATGCCGGTCATCGTCCCCGACGTGGAGACAGCGCTGCGCCTGTGGTCGAAGGTGCCGGAGGTCGCCCGCCTGCTGATGCACCGCTTCTGGCCCGGGCCCCTGACCATCGTGCTGCCGGCGCGTCCCGGCCTGCCGTTCGAGGTCGCGCACACCGGCGAGGTCGGCCTGCGGGTCTCCTCGCATCCGGTCGCGCAGGAGCTCGCGCGGCGCATCGGCCCGATCGCCGCCAGCTCGGCGAACCTCGCGGGCTCGCGCGAGCGCACGCGCGTCGCCGAGCTCGACCGCGCCCTGCTCGAGGCCGTCGACGCGGTCGTCGACGCCGGCCAGACGCCCGGTGGTCCGGCCTCGACGGTGCTGCGGCTGACCGACGGGAAGCCTCAGATCCTTCGCGAGGGAACTATCCAGCGCGCGCTCATCGAGGCTTGTTTCGTCGGCTCTTGAGCACTTCTACTGGCTCCCCGCTTGCCTTGGGCTAGAATGCGGCGCGCACACCGGCTGCAATCAAGGTTCACATGGCGAACGGGCGAGATCAGATTCTCGAGGGGGGCCTGCTCGACGTCGGTCCCGGGCTGGAACCCGATGAGACCCTCGACGCGGTCTGCCGCGGCGAGGTTCAGCTCATCCAGCGGCGCGCCGGGTACCGTTTTTCGGTCGACGCTCTCCTCCTGGCCGCCTTCGCCGCCCGGCCCCGCGGCAAGGTGGTCGACCTGGGGACCGGCTGCGGAGTGGTGGCGGTGCTGCTGGCCAAGCGCGGCGCTCGCTCGGTGGTGGGCGTCGAGTTGCAGCCGGGCTTGGCGCAGATTGCCCTTCGCAACGTGCGGCTCAACCGCTGCGACGAGCAGGTCCACATCGTCAACGCCGACCTTCGCGACCTGCGCGCGACGCTGCCGAGCGGCGGGTTCGACCTCGTCGTCTCCAATCCGCCGTACATCGCCAAGCGCTCGGGCCACCTCAATCCGGATCCCGAAAAGGCGGTCGCGCGACACGAGGTCTGCTGCGCGCTCGACGACGTGACGCGCGCCGCCCGCTATCTGCTGCACGACGGCGGGGGGCTGCGCCTCATCTTCCCGGCTTCACGGCTCGTCGGGCTGCTGCAGTCGGTGGCGTCCGCGGGCCTCGAGCCCAAGCGGATGCGCCTGGTCCACACCGTCGTCAACCGACCCGCCAAGCTCGTGCTGCTCGAGGCGATCAAGGCTGCCCGCGTCGATCTCGAGGTGCAGCCGCCGCTCTTCCTGCACGACGAGTCGGGGGCCTACACCCCCGAAGCCGAGCGCATCCTCGCCGATGCGACCGCGAGCATGGAGCTCTGCGAGCCGCTCGC
>ENA-UOOH01003365-UOOH01003365.1-fermentation-metagenome-genome-assembly--contig:-NODE-3365-length-12251-cov-2.240489_pt1 | contig 12251 bp, 9 predicted proteins | sample MGYA00245778_ERZ724025 | MGnify/ENA primary metagenome ERZ724025 (study PRJEB28704, sample SAMN03018313) | fermentation metagenome | biome: anthropogenic terrestrial biome; feature: soil; material... | reverse complement strand
TTTTTTTTAAATTTATTTAAAGTATTTCTCAATTTCAGCGCGCAGTTCCTCCGGGCTCGGAATGATGGAGGAGTATTTCAACTCGCCATTGATCACGATGCTGGGCAGGTTCTTGATTCCCATTTTCATAACGCGGGCAACATTTTCTTTCTTAGTAAACCGGTATTCGATAATATCCGCAGTGCCGTTCATTTCTCCAACAACCCGTTTCGCAGTGTTCCACATATACGTGCAAGCTGCGCAGGTTTCAGAATCGAGCGTGAAAACTTCAACCAGCGGTTTTTCCAGGTTGGCATAATCTGGAATGATCACCGAATCGAGGTCGTATTCTGCTTCGTGATAATTCTCAAGCATCTTCCGGGTTTGATCCGGCTGGCGGACTGCCTGCAGCACACCGACCGTATTTTCAATCGGCGTATCATAAGGCATGTCGCAGCCTGGGGAAAGTATCCAATTGTCATGGCTGATTGAATCCATCAAATCGATTGTGAACTTCATGTTGTCCTGCTGAGTGCCGAGCAGCATGCGTGTAGTCAAAGGAATATTGCCGCCAATGCTGATGTTGAACCGATCGGTGATTTCCTTTGCTTTGACGATGTCAACGTTTTCATCGACTGATATATTGTCGGGGTTGGTCTCGCACATAACTTCGATTGATTTCGTCGCGTCGCCGCAAACGAAGAACGAGGAAGCAATATTTTTGCCGCGAATGTAATCAAAAATTTCGGTGTATGGGGCTGACAGGAACTGTTTGAAATGGCGCGGGGAGATTTGAGAAACCAGCGGGTCAACAATCGCGATCACATCCATGCCAGCGTCGATGAAGAGTTCTGCCATTCGAATATTGATGTTTTTGGTGTATTCGAGTAATTCCAAAACATATTCTTTATTGCGGAACATGTCCATGAAAATTTCAGTTCCGCGCAGGTGTGATGCAAGCGTGAAAGGACCGCAGGTGAGGCCATAAAGAGCGGTGTGATCGCCAACTGCTTTTTTCATTCTGCGCATGACATTCAAAATCATTGGCAAGCGTCCGTCAGTTGCTTCAGGCAGTTTGCCCGTGATTTCCGGATTGGTTGCCAGTGGATGGCTCGCTACTGATGGCGGAGTGTTCGGCAGCCACATCAGTTCGCAGCCCAGAATTTCCGCTTCAATTTGAAGATCAAATACGATTGGCTGGCCATCTGGATCGTAAACTTCGTTTACTTCCAGCAAGGACTCAAACAATTTATCTTCATCTTTGAGCACCTCAATAGCATCATACCCTTTTAGTTTGCCTGCGTGAACCCCAGCAAACGGAACCCAAGGAATCGCATTCGTTTTTTCATGGCGAAGCGTCTTTAAAATTAATTCTTTCCCACTCATGATTTCACTTGTTGTCATATCTTTATCTCCAAATATTCTAATATTGATAATAAAAAACAGGTAAAGTCATCCAGCCGTAAATATAGTATTTTGTTTAGAAAACCGTATAGGCAACAAATTATAGATTGCAGGTTGAAATACCTGTTGATATTATAATCGAATTACATTGAAAACTGTCAATTATTAAAGGCAGATTCAATTAGAAAACTTGACAAATCCAACAGAAATTTGCTTCGATTATAAAATTATAGAATCAAAAGAATCGATATTATAGAATCGGACGCACACCGCGGTAAATCCGCGGTCCGCTCAATGTCTTTAAAATTGTATCGGCAGGGCGATTGATGATTTGACTGATCTCTTCAGCGTCTAATGGTGCGTTTCCGTTAGAAAGAAAAACGCGAAAGACGGAGTCCGTCAGGGTCCCTTTATCCTGAAAAAAGTCTTCCATGCGCGCGCAGTGGTTGATCAGCGTATCTTGGAGCTGATCAATCTGCGTAACAGCGCCGGTTTCCGGATTGACCGAATCTACCATGACATCAGCGCCTGCATTACCGAAAAAAGCCTGATGTTCTTCGCATAGATATCCAGTTAAGAATACGCGCCAGCTTTTATCGTTTTCTTTCCACCAATCAAAATCGATTTTGAATTTTGTAGCTAATGTGGGCCGAACGAATGGATTGATTGACTTAGCGGGGTTCATTTCAGTCATAAGATGCCTCCTGAACTGATTCTTTTGAGCTCATTTTGAAATAAAGATCATCTAAAAACTCATAATGATTGTTTTCAAAAAGAGCTTGGAGGAGCGGGCGCGGCGGACAGCGGTACATCATATTGACCGCTGAATAAATTTCTTGAAAATGAACAATTCCTTGCGGGTTTTCAGAAGAAATATCTTTGAAAACAGTTTCAAGGATCCGATTGAAGTTGATGTCAGGTTTGTTGTAATGATCCCAAACGACGTCAAGCTGAGGTGAATTTTCAACATGAATGCACATGCGATCATCATATTCAGATGCAATGGACTGCTGTCTGACTTCAAAGTACATGCGCCCCTTGGGATCAAACAAGGCTGTTCGCACCCAATCTTTCGACGAGTGCGGTGGGATCAAAGATATCTCAACGATGGCAGTGTCCTCTTTCCTTGATAAATGAATCAAGCTGCCTGGAATCACATTTCGCTCTCGATACCATTTTTTAAGCCCACTGACATAATTTTCTTTAATTAGAACCCAGCCAGGGAAAGTCACTTCTTTGTCCCGATCATAAAATTCAAACACCACTTTATCAGTTTCAATTGCAGTTGGGAAAATTGAATGAATCTTGCCAATTAGCGGCAGCGTGCCCGCTTTCCAATGCGGATATGTGATGCAGATGTTAAACGAATCGATGTCGCTGTCAGGGATTTCCAACGCAGCTGGATCCAGTTCATCATGAATCAGCAAATGGTCAAGCGGAATCTGGTTGATTTTTTCATTGATTTCACTTTCCCCGTAATACTTCAAAGTCAGAGGCTTTTTTCGGACATCCTCTGGCTCAAGCAGCTTCAACGTCCAAAGGACATTGCCGGTCGATCCAACCTGATCAAAGCGGTCATCCTGGAACATCGCATAATTAAAGGAGAACTCGGTCAGTGATTCATTGGTGTCAACAGGATAATCGATGGCTTCAAGAATCATGCTGGTCGGGACTGGAATGCCTTCTTCCATTTCAAGCATCGCTTCGGCAAGGTTCAGATATCCTGGAATGATTTCAGCCATCAGCGATTTTGAAAACCAGAGATCGGCTAGTGTAAATAATTCATCCGTTTTTGATAAAAGCGTCTGTACATTCCTCAGAATGTTTCTGCCATATTTTGAGATGATCGCCTTGGAATCCAAAAGTACAGTTGATTCTTTTTCCCAATAGTTGGCAGTGTTCAAATCATGCTCAGCAAGGCTTCCAGCGTATTCAGCCTCAACCCCGTCGCCAAATCGAAATGTGACAACTTTGAACGTGGAAATGTCAGGATTCCTGCCTTCGCGGACAGCTGTGACCGCTGCTTTCTGGTTTTCCAGCAGCGGAAAGACTATCTCTTCTCCGACTTTAAAGTCGTCTTGAGGACGATAGACTTTGCCCAAAGACTTTTCTTGCTTCAGCAGTTCCTTTTTATAGAGTCGCACGCGCTCTTCAATGATCGCTCTTGCCAGTTGTTTCGTCGTCATCGGTTTTTCTTTTTCGAGCAGGAAATTATAGATAAAATCTAAATCGGCCTGTCCAAGTTCCAAGTTTTCCCACATGACTAATTGGTTGTTATCCTTATTTTTCACGCTGTAAATCCCTTCCTAATCGCTTTGGTTTCATCAATCCGCAGCAATTACGGATAGCTGTTTCTGATCCATGACATGGGGTCGACATAAACCCCGTTTACTTTTATTTCCCAGTGGAGATGGGGACCGACAGATCGTCCGGTTGAACCGATTAAGCCGATCAAATCACCGCGTTTCACCTGCTGTCCGGCTGCGGTATAAATCTCTGACTGATGCGAATAAGTTGAATAAATGCCCCAGCCATGATCGATGATGGTGTGCTTGCCGTGAATCGGCAGTTCACCGGAATAGAGCACTGTTCCGTCTGCAGCAGCATAAATGTTGATGTTTTGTGCGGAGCAGACACCGAAGTCAACCCCAGAATGGAAATTCTTATAAGAGCCTTCATTATATGTGCGGCGATTGCCGAAGCCGGAAACGATGCAAGGTTCATCGACAGGGTAAGACATTTTTTCTCCCCAAGTGCGGGTTGCTGATGTCTGCGTGATCCCCATCAGGGCTTCGTCATCGACTTTATTCGTATGATCTTCAAGCGTCGACGCATCTACGCCGACGACTACTTCATAAGTAAAAATTCCAGGTTCGACTACAATTTGTTGATTGATATCGAAATCCTTGCCATTTTCATCATTTCCGCTAATATGCAAATCTGTCAACCCGACTTCTTGAATAGCGTTGACCCCAAAGAATGCATACCAATTAGAAAGATTTTCGGGGTCTTGATAGAATTTTAGCTCTTGATCAAGGATGTTACCTTGTAAACTCAATTGAAGCGGACTAACTATGTGGATGACTTGCGTTTCACCCTGCATGAGGGGAAGTTTGGAAATTTCGAGCTGATCAATCAGCGGGGAAATAGAATGAACCGGGGTGAACGCATCATTATTGGAAATCGAAAATAAAACCTGTTTCTCAGCAATATCCCAAGCCCCATTGATTTGATTGATCTTTTCGAGTTCAACTGGATTGATTTTATGCCGGACAGCCATTTCGAGACTGGTGGCGCCATCAGTATAAGCGTCTACAGCTGAATAATCCGGTCCCTGATCGTTTTCAATTAGGATCAATGTGCTGCCGACGAATGCTTCCGAATAACTGGTCAGCTGGTTGATGCGGATAATATCTGCGGTCTGCATGCCGGACAAGATGCTGATATTCGATAAGGTTTCTCCAATATTTATATTATCGGTAATGATCGTGCCTGACAATCCTTTTAAGGAAGGGATCTTTATCCGGTCGCCGATCGCGATCGCATCTGGATTCTGAATCTGATTAACCTGGATGATCTCATCTAAGGTCGTAGAAAAACGAGCAGAAACAACAGAAAGGAAATCTCCTGATTGAATGACATATTCGGGGTAAATATCATCAGAATTTTGGCGGAAAGCGGAAGCGGCTAGTACCAAAAATAATAAAAAGATTGAAAAAACAAATTTTTGTCTATAAGTCATAAAACTACGTCAAAAATTGTACCATAAAAAAGAATCAGTCCCGGTCAAATATACGCTCATAAGTATCATCAAGCTCGTCATTTGCCAGATGGGTATATCTTTGGGTGACAGAAATGTTCGTGTGGCGAGCGAACTCCTGTGCAATTTTCAAGTTTCCTGTTTCATGCAGAACTGTTGTTACAAAATAATGACGAAAGGAGTGCGGTGTGATCGTGCCAACGGCATCCGTGCCCAGACACTCAGTGACACGCTGCGAAACAATCATTCGTCCAGTCTTTGTTGTAATGTGCAATATTCGCTTGCCGGCACCTTTATCATGGCGTGCAAAAAGGGGCAATGCGGACAACTGGGACGAACCTAAACCATCGATCGTGCCTCTTTCGTTCAGATAATTGCGCATAGCCAATAATGAACGATTAGAAAAGCGAATAACAGCCTGTTTATTTCCTTTTCCTATAATAACGGCTTTCCTCGTGAACCAATTGACATCTCCGCGTCGCAGACCGCAGATTTCATGGATTCGTAAGCCAGTATCAGCCAAAGTAAGTAGGAATGCTGCGTCTCGTAAGTTTATTATTTTCTCCTGATCAGTATTGACCGGTTGATTCGGGAGCTGCTCGGCAAACGTAAGCACTTGCTCAATTGATTCGATTGGGAATTGAGGGATTCGAATGCCTGGTTTTCTGGAGCGCTGGGCGATCAACATTTTAACTCGATGCATATTGAGATTGATGATGTTTTCTGCAATCAGAAATTCAAGGAAATTTTTAAAGACATTAATGTAAAGACTTTCCGTTGCAGGTGAATAGGATTTCAAATGTTTCGAAAATACGGAGACTTGATCTTCTGTTAATTCGAGAACTGAGAAATTATCAACATCAATATCGCTTTCAAACAGCATTTCCAAATATGCATCTAAACCGTTGCTGTAAGTTCTGGCTGTGTTTTCACTTCTTGATAATGCAATATTATCCAGGAACTTATTGATGCAGTTTTTTATTTTCAGATCGTCCGAATTCATCGATTGCCTCAATCCATATATTGTGTGCGATAAGAGTACTTATCAAACCCATGTGAATTATAAACCCACTTTTGATATATGTGTAGCCGCACCGTTCGATCAGTTATTATCCTTTACCAGGTCTATTTCTGTCCCTATAGTAGACTCGTTAAATTATGATGTGAGAACACACTATTTGCGACAACTAAAACAAGCTCAATTATTCTTGTATGACGTCAAGAGAATTTATAGATAAGATGAATTACTAATTTATTACAATAAAAACTCTTTTACAAATGTATGAGTTTTCTCAATTCACTTGACTTATAAAACTGTCAACAAGATCCTATTTGATCGATAAGTAATATTTTTTGCTTCCGATTCTTTTTGTCTAGTCAAGCCGCCTCTTTGAATACACTACTCTGATAAATTGAAAATGAAATATGCAGAAAGCATAAGATCGCTTCACACCGCACGAATTCTTGTATAATTCAGAAAGAAAGTTTTTTGATCAGATTTAAAGAGATAGGGAACTTACATGATGGAAGAGAAACCAAGAGTTACAGGCAGCACAACGATTGCGCCTGAAGTGATCGAAACAATAATAAAAATGACCGCTATGGAAACAAAAGGCGTCAGCGATATCCCGCTGTCTCCATCGCACCAGGCAGTCAAACTTCGAGTGGATGGCAAAGTTGTCAATGCAGAGATTTATCTGCGCATCCGTCATCATTTCAATGTCATAGAAGTAGGAAAAAAAGTGCAGGAAAATATCAATCGCGTGATCAGAGAAACGATCGATATGGAACCCGGCATTATCAACATTCACGTTGTCGACATCGATTTTGTCGCCTCCTCGGCAGATAAAGCCTGATCGTTATGCAAGAATTTCTTGACGAAAACGATTTCGAAACTATTCCTGAGACATTTCCTGACGATTTTGACCCAGAACAGGACAAAATCATTGAGCGGGTGGTTGTCGATGATATGGAACTTGACGACCGCACCAGAGCACGCGGGATCGCCTTGCAGTCCTTGTATGAAATGGACATGTCCAGCCATCCGATCAACATCATCCTGAAAGAACGTACAGATTCTGTTCATCTGGATCCTGCCCAGGTCGAGATGATTGAAAAGATCGTTTCAGGCGTCTTGCCTTACATTCATCAAATTGATGGAATCGTTTCCAAATATGCCCCGGAATGGCCAATTGACCAGATTGCTGTGATTGACCGTAATATCATCCGAATTGCCGTTTGGGAATTTGCGATTGGGCGAACCGCACCGGTGAAAGTCGCAATCAATGAATCTGTTGAACTTGCAAAAATGTTTGGATCTGAAAGCTCACCGCGCTTTGTGAATGGCGTATTGGGCAGCATCGTCGCTCATCTTGATGAGCTGATTGCGCGTTCTAAGTAGGATAAAGCTCGATTAATACAAATTATAACTACACGCAATATTAGAAAAGGACAAGCGGATTAGTTCTCTTGTCCTTTTTGTTACAATTACACACATATTTTTTAGAAATAAGTCAAACAGATTATAATTGTTCAAATTGGAATTATAGCTAGGAATTTGGCTGTAATCCGCGTGAAAAACTTACTATACAAATCTTGTATATCAGAAAAATGGAGGAAATTTATATGGAACACATTGGTACCCCTGGCAGTTACGGTCTCGAAAACTATGGGATAAAGAATGCTGGAAAAGTTTATTGGAACGCAGTTCCGGCTGTCTTGGTTAAAGAATCGCTGAAAAGAGATGAAGGCGTACTTTCTCCTGATGGTGCTTTGATCGTCAACACCGGGAAATATACCGGGCGCTCCCCTAACGATAAATTCGTCGTGGACAATGGGACCGAAGAGGAAAAACTGATTGACTGGGGTAAAGTCAATGTGAGAATTTCCCCTGAAAAATTCGACCGTCTGTACAACAAGATGCTTGGTTACGTGCAGAACCGCGACTTATTTGTGGCTGACCTGGTTGCCGGCGCTGATAAGAAATACAGCACCCCATTCCGAATTATCACTGAATTTGCATGGTCAAACCTGTTCATCAATGACATGCTGATCCGGCCTGCACTCGCTGACCGTGTCAATATGATCCCCGGATTTACCATTATCTGCGTCCCCGGACTTGAAGGCTCACCGGAAGAAGATGGAATCAATTCCGGCGCATTCATTATCGTAAACTTCGCAAAGAAAATCGTCCTAATCGGCGGTTCTCATTACGGCGGCGAAATGAAGAAATCAGTGTTCTCAGTCATGAATTTCATTCTCCCGCTGCAGGGCGTCATGACAATGCACTGTTCCGCGAATGTCGGCAAGAAAAATGGCGACTCTGCTCTGTTCTTTGGTCTCTCAGGAACCGGAAAGACAACCCTTTCATCCGACCCGAACCGCTTGCTGATTGGTGACGATGAGCATGGTTGGAGTGATGACGGCATTTTCAACTTCGAAGGCGGCTGCTATGCGAAAATGATTAAACTCAGCCAAGAACATGAACCTTTGATTTGGGATGCAGTCCACCGCTTTGGCGCAGTTCTTGAAAACGTCATCTATGACGAAGTCACCCATGATCTCGATTTTGACAGCGACGCCCGCACAGAAAACACCCGCGGCGCCTATCCGATTTTTCACATCGACGGAATCGTTGAGGACGGCAAAGGCGGTCATCCGACAAATATCTTCCTGCTGACAGCTGATGCTTCCGGTGTTTTACCCCCATTATCAAAACTGGATAAAAACCAGGCGATGTATTACTTCATGTCAGGCTACACCTCAAAGCTGGCTGGCACCGAACGCGGCATTACTGAACCACAGCCTAACTTCTCAGCCTGTTTTGGCGCACCTTTCCTGCCGCTGCATCCTTCAGTTTATGCAGAACTCTTAGGGAAGAAAATCGCTCAGTTTGATGCTGATGTTTGGCTGCTGAACACCGGCTGGTCCGGTGGTCCTTATGGGATCGGCAAACGCTTCAGCCTGCCTTACACCCGCGCATTCGTAACAGCTGCATTGAATGGCGATCTGGCAAGCGTTGAATTTGAAAAAGAACCATTCTTCGGTCTCAACATTCCGAAGAGCTGCCCGGGCGTTCCGTCAGAAGTATTAAATCCGCGCAGCACATGGGCTGACAAAGCAGCTTACGACGAAGCTGCACAAAAATTGGCTGCGTCCTTTGCACAAAACTTCAAGAAATATGCAGAAAAGACTTCCGCTGACATCGTCAACGCAGGTCCAAAAGCATAACAGCATTCATAATAGAATCTATAAAAATTCCGGCATAAAAGCCGGAATTTTTATTTCCATTCAAATATAAAATTGTTTTTCTATGTGAAGAAATAGGAATAAGTATAGGGATATGCTGTTTCTTGCATCAAGACTTCAATATCAAAGAAAAGGATCTTGCCGCTCTGTTTGGAATCAATCTCAGTGGTAAATGGAATTGTGAGAACTTTCTCATTTTCCAACCTGGCTTCCCCGACAATTTCGCCATTCATCTCCGCAATAAAATTGACACCGGACAATCCTTTGAACAAATCGCACTGCTCCAAATCTATTCGAATGCTATCTGGATTAACTGTTACACCGGGCGTCTGAGGAAAAAGAAGAGCTGGCGGGAATTTCTGTTTAGCTGGAATGTATGGATTCGATTCTTGCTGTTTAGAATTTTCTGTTTTCGCTTCAGCAAGTAAGTCTGGGTTGGTCAGCAAGTCGACACATGTCATTGCAGTAACTAAAGCTGTCGCTAAAATCCCTTTGTACACATAATCTTTATTAGCATATTCGACCAGATCGAAAGAGTGGCCAGACACTTCTGGCGGACATGATGCAAGGGAAATTCGAAGCCATGGCGCGAGCCAGGAGGCATCTCCTTCGTCCGTTCCGCCCATGATTAGAACTGGTTCCTCAGGTAATGGTTTGATTTCTGTGTAAAATCCTTGTGAAAAACCCTTCTCGACTGCTTCTCTTTGTTCATCAGCAGTGTACTGTGGAGAACCCACCAATTCAGCATTATGCTGTGCAATATTTGCCAGCGTATGGTTCGGTAAAGTATTGAAATATCTTCCTGTTTCGATGATCTCTACCTGGCATTGCAGGGCTTTCGCTGCGGATTCGGCGATAATATCAATTTGGATTTCATCCTGTTCAATCATATCTCGGGTTTGGCAGCGATATCCGCATTCTACCTCAGCGAAATCAGTGATACGGTTGGTCATCTTTCCGCCATCCGTAATAATAGCATTTACTTTCGAATCAGTATTCTTTTGTCCCTTAAAAAATTCAAGACCGATCATAAAATATTGAGCTGCCAGTAATGCATTATGTCCTTTAAAATCAGTATCGAAAACATGTGCAGATTTTCCAAAAAATCTATACTTCTTCATTAATATTGCTATATGTTTCCGAAACATCACACCATTGTCTATTGAAACGGGATGAACGCCAAAGAATGCATCGATACCATTCAGCAAGCCTTGCCTTGCCAGATACTGTTTTGCACCGCCACATTCTTCCGCAGGGGCGCCAAAGACGGTAATCTTTCCGCAGATGTTTTCTTCCAGCATATATTCCCTAAGTGATAGGGCTGTTCCGACTGTTGTAGCTGTGTAAAGGTTATGCATACAGCCGTGGCCAGGATTTCCGGAACGATCCAGAGCCATTCCAGGTAATGCATCAAAATCGCTGAATATTCCAAGTGATGGCCCATCGGTTCCATTTTCAAATGTAGCAATATAACATGTTGGGAAACCGCCAACCCCGCGTTCGACTACAAATCCGTTCTTTTCATAAAGCTCCGCAAGAAAAGCGGAGCCTTTGAATTCGTGTCTGCCAATTTCAGCATTTTCCCATAGAAAACGACCTGTATTCTTAATATCTGAGGAAAAAGATTCTACAATTTGTTTCAATTTTTCAAAGTTTTCCATGAGCTCTGATCTCCTGATTTCTACTCTGCCAATAATGAAAAGATATTGCCAGATTTTACCTGGCAATATCATAATAATAAATAATTAACTTAGAATGGGTTCCAAAATTATTTCCAGGAATATTCCCCATAATACATTCTGAGAACCGCATTCGCTTCGACGCCGACAAGATCTTTGTTTGCAACTACGTTATTTATCCCTGCGTAAATTGGAACGATGATTGCATCATCACGGACGATCTCACAAACCTTTGCGTAAGCAGCTTTTCGTACATCAGGATCGAGGGAAAAACGTCCATCATCAAGCGCTTTATCCAGTTCTTCATTTTTTACACCAAAATAATTGTTTGAATTTCCAAACATAGAACTATGGAGTCGCGTATAGGTCGGTGAGTCGCCATCCGGATAGTCTGAAGTCATATTGTAAATGCCGATTTCATATTGCATATTTTTATAAACTTCATCAAAGAAACGTCCGCCTTCCATTTGGTCAATGGAAACATTAAAGCCAGCTTCAAGCAATTGAGCCTGGATGATCTCGGAAACCTTTACCCGCTCTTTTGAATCTGTTGTCTTGAATTTAATCTCCTGTCCATCATAACCAGCCAGTTCCAGGTATTCTTTTGCTTTTTCAACGTCATGTTCGAAAGGAACAAAATCTTCCGGATATCCAAAAACGTCGTGAGCCATAGGAACATACAAAGGAACGCCCTGACCTTCGAGAGCGCCTGCGATGATTTCATCACGGTCAATTGCATAACTTACTGCGAGCCGCATGTTTTTATCAGTGAATATTCCCTCATAATTATTCAAGATGATCATATTGAAGTTTGCAGACGGTTTTTCATAAAGTGCCAGTTTATCATTTTCGCGAACATTCCGTAGATCACTTGCTTGAAGATTCGGCATAACGTCTAATTCACCATTTTCAAGCGCAATCATGGCTGTGTTGGCATCAGGCATAATTCGGAAAATCAATTCATCGTAAGCAGGAGTGAATCGATAATAATCATTGAATTTCTCTAAAGTGACGCGGTCGCCTGTTTTCCAGGAAACAAATTTAAAAGGACCAGTTCCAACAGGATTACGGCTAAATTCTTCGGGACTTTTTTCGTATGCAGCTTTATTAACGATGCAAAGGGTTGGCTGGCTGAGAATACTCAACATTGGTTTGAATGGATACTTAAGGAAGAGTTTTAC
>ENA-UOOH01003360-UOOH01003360.1-fermentation-metagenome-genome-assembly--contig:-NODE-3360-length-12270-cov-3789.063856_pt1 | contig 12270 bp, 16 predicted proteins | sample MGYA00245778_ERZ724025 | MGnify/ENA primary metagenome ERZ724025 (study PRJEB28704, sample SAMN03018313) | fermentation metagenome | biome: anthropogenic terrestrial biome; feature: soil... | reverse complement strand
GTCAAAGGAGTCTCCATTTGAAATTAAGTTTTCTCGTATTTGTAGAGTCATTTATTCCACTTCCTTATTTTCTAATTCATCCATAAGCCTGTTCAATAGTTTATCCCACGTTTCATTCTTATTTCCAATAGTTCCAAGTCTTTCTCTAGTAACTTTCTTTATTGGTATAGTGGTATCCTCTTCTTTGCGTACCATACTAAGTACATAGGGTCTTATAACATATAAAGATTTGCTGTACTATTCAGTACCAAATTATAATATACACTACAGTACAACTATATACACTAATGAAATGGTTAACGAAACCATCCAAACAAGTCTAAAACGCTATCGAAATAATCGATATCTGTTGCCGCATAGAAGATGATATTTAATTTTGCTATACGTTTCTCAATGTTTATTTACAAAAAAGTTCACGGTTTTCGGTCATAACTTGTCTATTCCTATATGATGTAGAATAATTTTATTTCCTCAACATAGGCAGAAACTAAGGACATTTTTACATATTGAAAACTCAGATTTTAGAAACTAATTTTATTTAGGTTAACATATACTTAAATCGTTATCAAGTAAGTGAAGTACATAAAATGACATTAGAAACTTGTATTATTCAGTACTTAATTATAATCTAATGTTTATGAGTTCAATGTACACATTCTGTACATGAGTTTTAAAGTACATTATTGTATAACATTGTGTAGTGAAAAATAAATTAAGTTTTTGAGTTGCAGAGGGTAGATGTAAAATAGTAAAAAGATAGAGAAACGTATAGGCAAAAAAAGAAAGATGGTTATTGATATCGTTTTTCATTCTGTTTCAGTATTCCCCATCCAAGAAGCCGATCTTCAATATCTCGGAATAGATATATTTTCCATGTTCTAACTCACACATAAGCCCGCAATCGTCACCGTTATCTAATTTGCAATAATATACAGAACGCTCATCGAAACATCCTATTACGCGTTTTGGATTTGGTACTTTTCTATCAAGGAAATATCGTTTTAGTAGATTTAATAACGATTGCATTTTAAAGCACCTTATCACTAACTATATGTGCTCCCTGCGGAACGATCAACCCAAGAGAAGCCCATCCAAACGAGTAATACCCAAGAAGCCCGATAAATCCCCAGAATAAGGGACTATGTAAAGCTCCTCTATGTTTGAATAACTTGTCTATAATCCATCCTATTAAGAATAATCGTTTCCTAGATCTTGAATTAGTATCCAGGTCGCAGGTGATAAACAACGTGCCGATTATCCAGAGTGTGATAAAAACGGAACTCTGTAAAATATCAAGATGTTGCCAGCCTAAAAAGAAAGTAGCTGGCAGTAACAGGAGAAAGTTTAAGCGTTCATGGTTTTTTCCGTTCATTTATTCCCCAGCAGCCTCATATGTCATTTTAAAAATATCATCCTGTATAGCCCATCTTTCCCCTTTCGCTCCGGTTGCTATCCAGCCATTTAGAGGGATGTATAGCCGACCTTCGAGAGTATCGAGATATGGTCCTTTCTCGTCTATTCCATCTTCAAGTCCTGGGCGGTACTGTCCAGCTTCAATTAATGCGGTTTTTCTGTGTTTCATTGCATCACCTCAAGCTATAACCTCATCAATCTTATTCTGAATATGAGCCCCCTTTATCTTTGGATACCTTCCAACTAAAAGCCCCAATACGTTCTCAGGATCGGCATTTACGGCGACATAATGATAATTCCATTTGTTATCTGTATACCTAACGTATACGAGGTTATCAGCTTTGGAATCCTGAATTATATCCTCGATCTCGCATTCGCATCTGAAATGTTTAATATCTGATCTTGAGCTTAACAGAGTTCTTACAGCCGACTGCTCATCGAATGCTCTAATCATTATATAATGATCCTGCCATTCTTGAGTATTATAATTGATAACGTAATGGCTTTCTTCTGGTTCTTGTACGGTTTCATGCGCTGCATTTGCCACAGTTACATTAGTGCCAAGCACTTTGTTTATTATGTCAATAAGGTTAAGTTTCATCTCACGGCAACCCCCTGAAAGCTCCCAGTACTCCACATGATAGCAGCCTGTCTTTCTTCCTGTTCTCTACACTTCAAGTACTCTTCAAGTTCTTCATAGGTCATATTCTCCCAACCCCTACTGACCAACAGCCCCACCATATAAGAGCAAACGCTGAATAACAGAACATGTCGAATATAAGTCCTAATGTCTTTACGAGTTTCATGTTTCACCTCTAATTTATTTAATTAGTATATACATAACACAACATATACATAAATGTTATGTTTGGTATATGCAAAGAATGTGTTCTACAGGTGAAATACTAGAAAAAGAGAGAAGTATTTAGAAAATAAGTAAGAAAAGAGTAAAATTATCTAGGTTCTCTTATTTCTAAATCGTCTGTTTCATCGTCGTAAAACGCCATTAAGTCAACGTTTGGTATTATTCCAGTCGTCTTTTCTATCCCAGGCGGGACTATTTTCTCTATCAATTCTTTTTTCAAGTATATAGTACCCGAGCCTCTTTCTGGGTTTATATTTAGTCTCACTGTCGATTTGTGTATTGTCATATGATCACTTTGTATATTTCCTAATCTCAATATCAAGCAATCTAGTATATATTTGTTTCGTAATATCATAACATATCAATACATGACATAACTTATATATACATGGAATGTTTAGTATATGTATAAAATGTTTATGAGGTGAAATAATGGTATCAAAAGCAGAACGAGAAATTCAGAAACGTATGTCAGCGAACAAACTCTTTAATCAAAATATGAAAAAGCCGAGGAAGTAACTATGAAAATTGCAGCAAAAATTCTACTGGTGCTACTCATGGCATCTATTATTTTACCTGGATTTGCATCAGCAGCTGAGCCAGGTGCGATTCCGGAAATAGGCAATATCACTGGACCATCTACTACCACAGATGTTACTGGCGGGCTTGGGATATTTTCAAAACTTGGACAATTCTTAATGGATTATTCAATCCACATAGCGGTATTCGTAATGGTGCTAGCTATAGTGATATTGTCAGCAAGGGGTTCGTGGGCTCGCAGTAATCAGCGCTCAGAAGAAGCGTCTGAGAGTAGGTCAAATACGAAAGGGCTAATCATAGACGGTGTAATGACAATGGCAGCCTTGATGTTCGTATTTTTTATTTTGGCACCGTTTGTGAAGAGTTTCATTCCAACATAAAGAGGTAAACACATGGATGAATTTCAAAAAGAAGACATGATAAAGAGTGTTTCGGCTACAGTAGAAAAGAACTTCTGCGCAATAAAGCGCGAAGACCTGTATAAAAAATATCAGAATACTAACCCGGAAACACTGAAAAGTGTAATTGAGACTATGAAAAGTCGTGGTCTCTTGAGATACGACCAAAAGAACGACAAATACCGACTGGTGTTGTAAATGAATAAACTGTTTGTCCTGCTAATCTTATTACTCTCGATGTATTTTATTGATGTTGTTAGCGCAGGACAGACAATTTATTTAGATCCTACTGATGAAGATGGGATCAATAAGGCACTAGAAGCCGCTAAAAATGAGCCTGGAACTACTACAATAATACTAAATCCAGGCACATATGAAATTAAAGGCTCTCTAATTATCTATTCTAATACTGTTTTGAAAGGCGACCACGCTAAAATCTTAGTTTCCTCAAAATCAAAACAGTGGTTTATCCCTCCAAATGGGATAATCACAACTAAAGGACCCGTCGAAAACGTCACAATTGAAAATCTTATAATAGACGGCAACTGTCACATGCTCCCGGCGAAATATGCAGATACACCGGGACATAAACACGACTGCGAGAAGCTCATTATCATAAAGGGGTACAGTAACAAAAATTCAAAAAATATAGTTATCCGTAACTGTATATTTGCAAATGCCTTTTCTGATGCTGTTTATGTCGCACATTCAAAAGACGTAATCGTAGAAAATAATCAAATTTCAAACTGCCAGCACTCTTCTATTTATTTTTCATGTGTTGTTAGTGGTCTTATTAAGAAAAACGATATCGCGGGGATAACAAGCGATAACGTTCGAGTTGAAAATTCTAAAAATGTAAAGGTACTGTATAATAATCTGTATGGATATTTCGGGAAAAAATCAAATGGAGCTTACCAGGGTGGGCACAATTTAGTACAAGTAGGGGACCAGGGCTTTTCTCATGGGTATGGTTCACCTAAGTCGATACATACTGAAAATATCGAAATCGCTTATAATACATTTTCAGGAAAACATCTGAACACTATTTGGATAGATGCTGCTGGAAAAACCCCCACAAAAAACCTTTGGATTCATGATAATGAATATGTCGATATGCCGGAAATTGAAAGGGACGGATACAGTGCAGAAAACCCGCCTTCAATCGAAGAAACCGAGGAGATATTCACAACCTTGAAAGATCTCCTTAAAAGAGATTACACTTTCCAGTATTTGAATATGGAGCAGGATTTAGAAGCATCTGCCGAAGTTGTTTATCACAACTATTCAACTGCTCCGTATAGCATACTCACAGTCGAAGGCGAGGAAGCTATAGGGGTCATTAGAGTTTCATACGACGGGAAAACAGCCAGGCACTTTATAGGCCGGGATATGTGGGTCGGGGAGTTTCAGAGAGTCGGGGATGGCTGGTATATTCCCGGCGAATTTGATTTTAAAAAGCTGAAAATAACAGTTTACTCGAAAAACGGATTTAAAACGCTAGCAGAAGATGAAATAGAAATCAGGAACGCGAAAATCGGGTTAGCTGCAATTAGTGTTGATCTGTTCAATTATATTGCAACGCTGGCGATTTCTGGAATATCAATAACAAGAAGCATCAGGAGAATTTTATAATGAGGCTGAAATGCGTATTAGTTCTATTGATACTGCTTATATCCATGACCGGGGCGGCTCTTGCTGCAGAGGAAAAACTGAAGGTCAGGAACTCGGACGGTGAAGAAGTAACAAGGGACACGACCCCTAAAAAATCAATGACTTTAGAGGATGCCGTTTCCCTTAATGCTGACATGGAGGACGCTGGAGTTCTGAGTAATGACAATGAAGACGAAGAAACCGAGGAAGACGAGGCTCCTGAGAAATCATATAATAAAGAAATAGTTGAAGATGAAGATTATATAAGAAACGAAGTTGCGGCCGGAAACGAGCAATTTTTAACCGGGTTATTCACAGGGATTTACACAGAGTTCCAAAATTCTAGCGTAAAGGATGAAAACGGCAATGTGGCAGGTATGATTTATACAGTCGTCACTTTTGTCCCGAACCCTTACGAGAATAATACAATAGTGGACTTATACGGCGGGTATGTCAATCTCTGTATATTCCTTACAGTTATGTTCGTTTTAGGGGAATCCGTTAATCGTAGTGCTGCCAGGATGAAAATAACTTCAGGTTCTAAGTATAGTCTCCCTCCTAGAAGGCTTATAGGCGGGCTTGCTATGTGCATGTTTGCGGTAATGGGAAACGTGTTTTACATGCTCATATTAGAGATAATCGAAGCTCTAAACGGCTTCATTACAATGCCCGTAGTTCCTGCAATGACTCCAGACCCAGAGCATTTCTTTACGTTTTTGATGATGGGACTCTGCGACCTGCTTGTAATGATATTTTTTATAGTTCGGTACTTCCTGATTTACACTTTCGCCGTGATTTGCGGGGTTGTTTTTGTCCTGTTAGTTTTCAAAACATCAAGGGACTTCTCACAAAATGTTATCGAGAAAATGATAAGGATTCTAGCCCTTCAGCCAGCTTCTTTGTTTGTCACATCAGTATGCATTTTAGCAATAGATTCGTTACCAATGCCCCTTCAGCGTTTCGGTTATGTAGGGGTTACGGTTGTAATATTCTTAACTTGTTACTATTTCATGTTCGGAAATTTCACGCTGCTTAAAACGGGTATCAGTACCGCAGTCTCAAAAGGATTAGTTAAAACCGGAGTTCGATACAAATGACCAACGAAACACCATATTCACAAGCAAGACCACCAAAAACAATCACAAGAATAAAATCAGACAGGTTCTTAGACCTTACCAACCTCCATACATGGATACTGTTCGCAGCAACAGCCGCATGTATGTATCTCTTCAGGGAGATGTCAAACAGTATAATAGTTGTACTAACAGCAACCAGAAATATGACACCAGAAGAACTGATAACAGATGCTTACATGAACATTCTTATGTATGCTTCAATGCTCGTTTTAGTCGTGTTTTTCTGGTTGAAATATTTTAGAAACGATGATCTCGTGGAATACCAGAAAGACCGGACAGTGTTTTTCATCCAGGGTCTACGCGGGAAGCATGTAATCAATACAATGGCTGAATCAATGGAGAACCTGTTAAAACTCGTTTCTATCGTGGGAATCCATGACAGCACAGACGGGATAAAGGAAACTAAAGCCCCAAAAGGTGTTATAATTGAATTTGGTCCTCATATCTCATTTATCCAGAGATTGAAAATCTTCTTCAGGCTCGAAAAGAAGAAGCTGAATGAATATGGGGTACTGATTGAAACATTCCCGCCCAGGCTCTCAGATGAATTCCGAGAGTTTCACGAGATGGTACTCCAAAAGGTTGTAAACGGGCTTCCGGTTAACACGTTATTTGAAAATATATCCTGCTCTGTGATGGAGCCCAAAAAGCAGGTTTTAGAGTATCTGCTCTCACTAATGAACACCTCAAAGGGGGATGCAAGCGACAAACATCTTGCAGACATGTATCTCAAGATTTCTACTGATAACGAACTTGTAATAAAATGGCGGTATTATTCCTTCATTTCATTGGGAGAGCGTAAAAATATAGCCGCCGCTAGGGTACAGTATGGGGCAATAATCCCAGGGCTCATATCAAGTATGAAAGGTGCTTCTCTGTGCCCGGTAGTGCTCAGAGATCAACAGTCTGTAATTGAAGCTTATAAAATTATGTTAGGGGAGGTAGACGCATGATAATTACAAAAGTTAAAAACTTCAAGAAAGGTGTTAAGAAGAGATGGAACGATGCTGGACACTACGCAGATAATCAGGCATGGTCTAGGTCGTATGCAAGAAAGATTCTTCCAAGCAGGATTGAGGTTTTTGATACAAACCTCATATTTAATCAGAGGTCCGTAGTCAGGACTCTTGTATGTGGGCTTCCTACAGATACCGGATCGGAGGGCTACCCGCGAGACTTCAGCAGCAAAACAATAGAACAGATCCAGAACCTAGCGTTTGATGGTGTTAGGGTCCTGATATCTACGGGCCTTATTCAGTTACCGGGAGTCCATACAAAAGAGACACTTGAGCAGGCACATTTCGATGCAGGGGTTAGGCGACATCAAAACGCCAACGATGGGACTGGAAAAGACGAGCTTGAGCTGATGATGAAAAATCAGGATATCATTCAAAACTATTCTGAGATTTATCTCAAGTCTCAGAAGGCTTTTCATGCGTCCTTTGTTGTGGTTCTGCGCGGGCCCGCTGACTTAGTATTCGAGGCTGAGAGCAAGCTGATAAACATTATCAGAGGGGAAAATATAGAGGTTACTATTCCTAGCAGGCTTCAGCTTGAGATGTTGCAGACGGCTCTACCGGGGCCAGATACACATCCTCGTTCATGGGTTGAAGTTCGTTCAGATGGGGCGGCGATCTTATCCAGCGCAACGAATCTGAACAGCCGGACGGATGAAACGGGGATGTATTTTGGAAAGGATATGCTTACCAATAACGAAGTATTTTACGATCCAGACAGGCTTGCAGCCAAAACACTGGCTATGTGTGGAGCTACAGGGTCCGGTAAAACATATGCTTATCTGCTGCTTCTCATGCGGTTGAAGACTCTGAGAGATGCCAGGATAATATATACAACTCCAAAAGCCGATGAAGGAACTAATTATAGGTCTGTGGCGGCTGCCTTTGGAGACAATGGCTGTATAGCCGATATAGGTATCAATGGATCTGAATATTTCAACCCGCTCGATATCTTGACTGACCTTGAGAGCATGGGCCTGAATAAGCCAGAATTAAAGGGAGCCAGAAAACATATCTTTGAAAATCTTTATGATCTGAAAAAAGGGACACTAATAAACGCTCACCGTATCTGGTTAGCCTCTGAGTTTTCCTCGAATATGGCGAGTTATCTTGACGAGTCACTTGATTATGTGTATGAACAGGCTGGTATTTACAGGGATGATCCGGACAGTTTCACTAATCCAATGCCTGTATACCCGGCACTTAGGTTTAAGTGGGAGCTTGATAAGGAAAATAAGAACTTAGGGACCAAGCAAAAGACAGCAGAGGCGCTCTACAATAAAACATATCAGTTCTCCTCAACAGGGCTGTTTAACAGGTACTGTAATCAGACCAAAGGACTGGATCTCAATAAAGACTTCATAATCATTGACATGGCTAATGTTCCTGACGAAATTAAAACGTTTATGTCGGTAATCGTCAACGGGGCCATAGCTTCCAGGTTCAGCACTCACAATGAACGAGAGACTTATCTTGCCATTGATGAAGGCGGGGTCTACCTTCGGGATAAGCTATTAAGAGAACAGATGCTACAGAGGCTCACGCAGGGTAGGAGTCATCTATTTTATCAATGGATTGCAGCACATCAACCGTCAGATTTCTCAAAGAATGGAGTCGGTGAGGACTTCAGGACGAATACCTACATAAATATCCTGATGGGAAACAACATTAAGAAGTCTCTCAATGATGTAAAAGACTACTTTGAGTTGACAGAAAAAGAATGTTCAATCCTGTCAAATTGTACCGTAGGGCAGGGTCTATTATTGTTCGGAGATTCCGAAGATGAAAGAGTTCCCATCTTTTTCGAATCAACCGAATGGGAGCACAAAACCATAAAAGGAATTGGTTACGAAGACAAAAAAACAGTTACTGATAGTGGTTTGTCATTTAAGCGTGAATTCAAGTGGTTAATTTCTGAGCATAAAATCATCTTTTCAGACTGGATTGACGGCGACCCATCCGTATTATTGCAACAGGGATACGAAAAACACCAACTTTCGAGAGTTGAAAAAAGAGGAACGGTAGGTGTTTTTATGCCTAAGGGATCTGTCAGGAATGGGCGGGTAATATTACCGCATTTGGGAGACATGAAACTAATTCATTTCTCTGATGTGATCCAACTAGACCCTATAATGCAGGCTGAAAATTTCGAGGAAATAACGATAAACCACAATCAGGATGTGGATATTAAGGGACGGAAAAATGGAAAATGGCTCGGTCTGGAAGTCGAAATTAAAGGTTCTCACACAACAGAGGAATTGATAGCTAAAAAGGCGGCTGCACTCGGAAAAGGGATGGAAGTTCGCTTTATTTGCAGTTCAGCAGATTATCCCTTCATTTCCGGGGCAGTAGGCGAGGATTACACGCTTAAAAGAGGGTCGGACGTTGCCGGTTTCTTAAAGAATTTTGCGGCAGAAGAGGAAAACGGCGAAGAAGAAATAGATATTCAGGTTCCTGCTGAATCTGGACTGATTACTGATGAATTGGAGGCTTAATATACCTCCTTTTCAAAAGGCACTATACAGATAGCTGTATAGATTGGCGGGCGGGATGCCTGGCAAAAAATAATTTAATCTCTTTTTTAATTCCGTCTTTCAACAATGATAACTCTCTCTTTTCCAGATCTCAGCAGTTCATTTTCTTCTTTAATAACCTTAATCTCATCTTCATATTCCTTAAACCTCTTATACATTTTTACCTGCAATACTCCTAGTTCTTCTCTTAGCCGTTCCTTTTCACGAACTTCCATATCAAGGTGAGCCTTTATTCTCTCTCGATTTGCCTCAAGTTCCGCATGGTATTTTAGTGCGTTTTCATCTTTCATTTTTTGAATTTTAGCAGGCACTTCCTTCAAATGCTCAAGCAGCCATCTTTCATTATTGAGGTAATGTTCTTCCCATCCTTTTGTAGGAGTATAATTAAGAGGCTTTACTCCGAGTAGAGGGTATTCGAGAGCTATTACAATGTCCTGCATTACTTTCAATATTTTTTTATCTACCATGATTTAGCTCTCCTTCTCGAGTTCCTTTATCTTCTCTTTCAATTCCCTGTTTTCTTCTTCAAGCGCAGGCACTCTTTCCGCCTGCATCATAGCATATAACATGCCATCTTCGAGAGTTTTTACTCGATGCCCATTTATGGTGCGTCCATCGAGTTTTAATTTACTCACGAAAATTTTAAACTTCTCGCGGGTTGTCGGATGGACATCCGCGAATTTTACTTTTTTCTGGTCCTGCATTGTTTCCTCTCCTGTGAACTCCTCGTGTGTGTGATTCACAACGTCCACTTTACCCTAGGAGGGAGCAAATACTTCTTGTCATATGGAAGCCCTTCAATTTCTAGAAGTTCGGCCTTTTTGTACTCCTCAGATGAGAGTTCATAATCAAATCTGATAGCAAGCGCTCTGAGCTCCTGTTCTATATCTTGAACAGGTGTTACCTCGAAGCTTGGGGTCCTGTAATATTTTTCATTCGCGACGAACCTGAAGCAATATGCACCACGTTCGACATATTTCAGCCCACCTGGAAACGCGGGAATTTCTTTTGGGTCAATATGTTTGAAAACTTCAGAATACATCTGTCTATCAGATGCACCATCTATTTCCATTCCTCTAAGTCTTGCGTATAACACTTTGTCGGTGATGTCTTTGTGTGTGTTATCTAGTATCTCAAGAGGAAAACTGCCAACCAGTGCGTTGAGTTTTGAGGTCATTTTCAGACCTCCACAAATCCGCAGTGCCTGAATACTGCGGTCTTTTTGACCGAACCATCGGGCTGGGTCTGGTCAATACTTTCCCTTTTTGAGAAAGCGTACATTGGCAGGATATCAACTTCTTCAGAATGTAGAACCCGTTCTATTTTCCCCATGAAATATGGTGCACCACCTATCATGGCAAATCCTCGATAGTTTTCTTCGGAGTCATATTCATCTGGGAAATATTTTACAGCGATTTTCGCTATTTTTTCAGCCCTTTGGTACATGTGCCATGATTCAGTTTCGGCAATTTCATCAAATGTAAGGAGTTTCTGTATCCTCTCCTTGTCTTCAGCAGAAGGTTCGAACACTCCGGCTTCGATCTGTTCATGGGTTGCTACATGTTGGGTTAGGTTCAAAATTTTTCCATATATCATTTTCTTTTTCACCTTTTCTTATTTTCTCGCAGGGCCTTTCGCCCTCGCACAATACTACTATACGCACTATTCATATAAGTACTTTTCGTATAATCCGTATAAATGTACAAATTGTATTAAAATAAAGCCAAATTTCATCAAAAAATAGTACAAAAAAAGAAATATTAACCCCACTTTTCCACTAAGGAACTAATTGTGTATATATCAAATTAAATTCGTATATACAATAATCATATCTGGAAATAATAAAGAATATCGATATCAGTCGAATTTGTTATATATGAAATTCTAGTTTTGTTATTAGTACGCTAACCACAAGTTATATATATGTTTAGTGTGTAGTATACTATAGACAAAGATTAAATGGAATGCAGCAGTTAAGAGGAATAATCCTCAAACCGTCTTTCAATTAATTTAATCCTTTTTTAGGTGATCTAATAATGAAAGCATCAGATAAAGAATACTGGAGAGGAAAAGGCAAGAACCCTAAAACCATCTGTGAGAAATGCGGCGAATATATGTATAATTCGTACTGCCGGAAACTCGTAAATGGAAAACAGAAGCTTATTGTTACTGGTTTACAATGCGCTTGCGGGAACCATGTAAATGATGAAAACGGCTTACTGCAACTGAAAAAACAAACACCTACTACTACTACTACTACTACTACTACTACTACTACTACTACTTACTAAGATAGAATATAGTATAGTAGTAGTGTGTACACACAGATACACACAATCCCTTTAATATGGAGGTCTTATCCTTGTCTTCTCTCACTTCCACAAACGTAAAATTAGAATCCGAAAAGCTCGAACTTATAAAAATGAAAGGCGTCAATGTCTCGGCTTTATGCAGGGATGCGATAGACTCTTATCTTAAATTAAATAGCACAGATAAAGCCGTTATAAAGAGCCAGATCGCAGACTTACAACAGCAAAGGAATTCTATTGACCTACAAATAAAACTCCTCCTGAAGCAGTTAGAAACATGTGAGAACGAAGACGTATTAAGCACTCATCGAAACGCAATGTATGATAAATGGAAAACTAACATGGCGTTTATGGTCAATAAAAAGACTATTGATTGGGGTACTATTTCAGATGTCTTCAAGTTCTCAAC
>ENA-UOOH01003358-UOOH01003358.1-fermentation-metagenome-genome-assembly--contig:-NODE-3358-length-12282-cov-39.384804_pt1 | contig 12282 bp, 7 predicted proteins | sample MGYA00245778_ERZ724025 | MGnify/ENA primary metagenome ERZ724025 (study PRJEB28704, sample SAMN03018313) | fermentation metagenome | biome: anthropogenic terrestrial biome; feature: soil; material... | reverse complement strand
ATTATGATGTTAATAGTATATAAACATTTCGATTGATTAGTTTTTCGAAACCCTCTCTTATAGATCAATGGTTCTAAAAATCTGAATCGATCCCAATTGATTAAAGAGTTAATATCGGAGAGATCATCGCCGAGAGCTTTAACCCGAGAATATTCTTCTCGCATGGCAAAATCTATGAGCGTCCTCATACATCAAATATTATGATATTAATAGTATATAAACATTTCGATTGATTAGTTTTTCGAAACCCTCATATAATTACTTTCAGGATGGGCATGTTATAGACATCCCTTTCCGACTATCCTTATATATGTAGAGACGCTTTCGGATCTTGGTAGGAGAATGGGCAACTCTATTGTGGTGACAGGCGGGGCGGGCTTTATCGGCTCATATCTAGTAGAACGATTCATTAATGATGGGCATGATGTCCTGTGCCTGGACAATTTCGATAATTATTATGATCCTGCGATAAAGCAAGACAATGTGACTCGATTTAAGAACAAGGAGAATTTCACCCTCCTGAAAGGAGATATCCTGAATCACGATATGGTACATAAGGCGCTCAGTGGTGCGGATTGCGTCTTCCATCTGGCGGCTCAAGCTGGAGTGAGGGCATCTGTGAAAGATCCCATCAAAGTGCATGAGATCAACACAGCGGGAACATTGAATCTCCTCCAGGCAGCTCTTGATTGCGGCGTTCGGAAGGTGGTATATGCCTCATCCTCCTCCGTTTATGGAAAGGTGGAGTACCTCCCCTTTGATGAGTCTCATCCCAGGGTGCCGGTCTCCCCATATGGCCTCTCGAAGCTGATGGCCGAGGAGTACTGCCGGATATTCAATGAGATATACGGCCTGGAGACGGTATCCTTGAGATATTTCACAGTCTATGGGCCGAGGATGAGGCCTGACCTAGCCATTAGCATCTTCGCCAACAGGGCACTGCAGAACCTGCCTCTGGAGATCTTCGGTACAGGGGAGAAGACAAGGGATTTTACATATATCGATGATGTGGTCTGTGCCAATGTCCTGGCAATGAAATGCAATAGGGGCGTCTTCAATATCGGTAGCGGGCACAGAATTAGCGTTAAAGAGCTGGCAGAGCTCATAATCCAGCTTACAGGGAGCCGCTCGAAGGTAGTCTTTCGGGAGGATGCCAGGGGTGATGCCCAGCATACCTGGGCCAATACCGATAGGGCTAAGGCGAAATTGGGATGGTGCTCTAAGGTGGGCATCGAGGAAGGCCTCAAGAGATATATAAAATGGCTCACAACGAGGAATTCACCGGGAGCAAAAGGTTGAAAGGCGTGCCCATGATTTCAATTGTAATTCCATTATACAATGAAGAGGAAAATATACAGGAGCTTTGCAGGAGGCTGATAGATGTCCTGGATTCCATGAGAGAGAGCTATGAGGTGCTGTTCGTCGATGACGGATCTACGGATGGATCTTATGCCAGGCTCCTGGAAATTAAAAAAAATAATGAAAACATCAAAATAGTGAAATTCCGACGGAACTTCGGGCAGACGGCGGCGATTCATGCTGGCTTTGATTATGCGCAGGGTGAGATTATAGCAACTCTTGATGCCGATCTGCAGAATGATCCTCAGGACATCCCAGATATGGTAAAGAAGTTGAACTATTTAGATATGGATGTGGTTTGCGGCTGGCGTTATCAGAGGCAAGACAAGTTTCACAAGAAGATCCTGTCGCGATTTGCCAACGGCTTAAGAAGAAAGCTGACAGGAGAGACCATTCACGACTCGGGTTGCACATTGCGCGTATACCGGAAGGAAAGCGTCAGGGACCTGGACCTGTATGGAGAGATGCATCGCTACATTCCCGCTCTTCTCACCTGGCGGGGATTCAAGGTGGGAGAGCACAAGGTGGTTCATCATGAGAGGTATCGCGGCCAGACCAAGTACAACTGGAGGCGGCTGACCAGGGGATTTTTTGATCTGGTAGTGGTGGCATTCTGGCAAAGATATTCATTCAGGCCGGTGCATATATTCGGAATTTTGGGGGGGATCCTGGCAGCGGTTGGTGGCATTGTTGTCACTTATCTTGTCGCCGAGAAGCTGATCTTTGGGGCACAGCTGGCAGACAGGCCGCTATTCATCTCCTCTATACTAATGGCTATAATGGGTGTGCAGTTCATAACCACAGGAATCCTGGCGGACATAATGGTCAAGATATATTATGGCCAAAATGGGAGAAAAAACTATCTGGTGGAGAGGGTGGCTTAGGATCTATGGATGAAAAATATGCTGAAAGGTTCATCGAAGAGGAGATAAATGGTGAAAATCTCAAATAACCAGTTGAAAGCTTTCTGTTTATCTTTGGTTCTGGCTATGAGCTTGCTCCCTTTCATCCACGGATTTCACTACATTGATATTTATGCGACCAATGTTCCTTACTGGGACCAATGGGACACCATAGTTCCCTGGGTTATTCAATACCATGAGGGAAATTTCCATATTTTTAAACTAATCGGGCAGCAATGCGACTCCCGGCCTTTTGTCTCCAATGCAGCTATCTTCTTGGCCTCGTTATTTACTGATCTTGATATAAAATTTTTGTTTTATTTAGGATATATTTGCTATGCAGTTTGCATAATTTTTATAATATATTTTATTAAAAGTGATATCAGCATTGATTGTACAACCTTATTATTATTATCAATCCCTATATTTTATTATTCGTTTAATTCATATTATATGCTTCGATTTATTCAAAATATTGGAAGCGTGCAGTATCCAATAATGCTGCTCTTTTCACTGGCGACCATTTATCTATTGTATCGGTCAAAGAGTTCATATTCATTTCTGCTTATCTCCATCCTGACGGGCATTTTATGCACATTTTCTTTTGCTGCCGGATTGTCGATCTGGTTTGCAGGATTGGGCCAATTGGTTATACAAAGGATGAATAATAAAGGCTCTAAGATTCTCCTATGGATCGGCAGCGCACTTGTGGTATTTTATATATATTATGTGCATTTGGGATTCAAATCGACCGGTCCACATGGCATGAGTACATACTCTTCATTTTTGGAGTCTCTAGTTCATTATCCAATGCAAAAATTCCTATGTTTTATGGGCACATTGGGCGCAGAGGTGATACACCAAAAGGAGATCGCTTTGTACTTCGGACTGATAATCTTCCTGACCGGGATAGCGCTTGTGGTTGTGAATCGTAACTCACTGCAGCTTAATCGATTCTCTAAATGGTATGGCACATTGATGTTCGGCACCCTCACCTCAATTGAGGTGGCCCTGGCAAGGTCTGGAGATAATTCCTATTTTGGCAGTCCGGATACGATATTTTTTATCCCCGATGCCCGGCATAGTCTAGCCATTTTCCTGCCCCTGCTATGCATCTACATTTTGACCATCCTCTATGCCAGGAATGCAGCTGCAGAGGATTCGCACCATGGCGGCTCGAAAGGTCTAAAGACACTTTTCCAGGATAGGAAAAGCCAGAACCTATTTCTGCTGGGCATTGTATTTACTCTGCTATCGCTCGGCATAGTCTTGCATACTATGCCTGGATTTGAAGCGGCTGGGCTCATTTACAGCCAGCAGACAGCAAATGAGTACTACCTATATACTTATCACATTCAGACCGATGAAAATCTAAAGAATCTGAATCCAACAGTGGATGCTGTCAGGAAAAATGCAGCCCTGTTGGAGAGATATAATTTAAGCATATTTTCCAATGATCTACTTAATCCGGATGATCTTTCTCTAATAAATGAGACCCATCGCAGCAAGGGGACTTATGCTCGCATCGAATCGATAAACATTAATATAATAAATAGCACAACACAAACTGCGCCGATAGTCATAGATTTGGAAAATGGAGAGGTCGAGATCACCGGTTGGGCAATAGATAAGCGTTCTGAAGAACCAGCAGGGGCAGTCTTCATCAGCATCGATAATGAGATAAATATCCCCTCGATATACGGCCTGGAAAGGCCAGATGTATCTGAGGTTTTTAATAACGAGGATTTAAGACATTCGGGGTTTCGGGCGGTGTTTTCCTCGTCTATACTCACTCCTGGTCCACACATTGCAGTTCTCAAAATCATCCCTGAAAGCAAAGACGGATACTATCTGTCAGGCCAGACAGTGGATTTTGTCTATCTTGAATCCTTTGAAGAAGCCGCAAATGCGCCACTCAGTAGTTCCCGCTGGGGGGCGGTTTAACTGCCCTGCAAGAGGGACGCAAATGCCTATTTTTACGGACTCAGCACAATAATTCTTCTACCGCAAATCTAATATCATTTCGGCACACTATCCTTCAGAAAATGAGCGATGAATTAGAGGCAAGAGCGTGCAGTGGTTGTCTGGATCTGCCACAAGAAAATGCCGTGGAGTGGCACGAAGCCAGGGTTGCCGGGTGGGCCCTGCCTCCTGATCAAATAAAGCATATTGAAATTTTCGTAGATAAACATTGCGTCGGCGTTATGAAATTGGGAGAATCAAAGCGTCCCGATCTGAGCAGTGCTTTTCCTCACGTTCCCGGAGCAGAATCCGGTGGATTTGATGGAATTGTCTCGCTTGGCGGCAAAGAAGGTCCTTGTGAGATAGTGGTAAATGCTTTAATGTCTGATGAGACCACAGTAAAAATTGCTCAAAGGATTATCATGAATTCGTTATCTGCAATAGATAGATATCAAAGAGATTATATGCTGCAATTTATGCCCTTCAGGCCCCATCCAAATATATGGAGAAGGCTAGTTAAAAAAAAAATCAATTCCGCTATGATTCCTGATGTGATGAAAACACAGTGGTATAGTCTGGAGCAGATCGTTGATCTTCAAGAGCATCTGCTGAGACGGCTGATTTATTATTCGTATAATAATATTCCATATTATCGATCATTATTTAAAAAGCTTAATCTTTCCCCAGTAGATATAACAACCATAGACGATCTCAAAAAAATTCCTTCACTCAGCCGAGAGACGGCAATTAAGAACTATGACAAGTTGATAAATCCTGCGTATATATTAAAGACCCATCAATCTGGAGGTACTACCGGCTATCCTTTTAACTGGGCATATTCAGAGAATTGGCAGAGTTTATTCAAGAATGCGTTTTGGAGGGGCCTGGGTTGGGCTGGATTGACTCCGGACAAGAGAGTTGTCTCCATATACTCCATAAGAATTGCAGAGATAGCAGCCAAATCTCTCTTGATACAGGGTGCCTTTAACAGTAATCAGGTAAAAAACGACCTAGAACGCATAAAAAATTTTAATCCCCAATTCGCCTACTGTTATTCCTCTTCAGCCCACCTCATTGCCCGATACTTGATCCATAACTGCATCAATTTGCCTCTAGAGGGGGTGATTACCACTAGCGATCAGCTATTTTCCGATTATAGGACGGTAATTGAGGAAGCATTTCAGTGTAAAGTTTATGATAATTATGGCTGTAATGATGGGGGTGCATGGGGGGCGGAGTGCGAGGAACGAGATGGATTTCACCATGATTTTGAGCGCAGTATCATCGAATTTGATGATAATGGATTACTGCTCACCACCGACTTATGGAACTGGGCGATGCCATTTATTAGATACGAAAATGGAGATACAGGTTCTTGGATGGATGGATCCTGCCGATGTGGAAGAGCGTTGCCACGTTTTAGGATCAATGGCCGGATAAATGACTATATAATTATCCCTTCCGGAATTATACCGCCCATTGTTGTAATAGGAAAAATGAGAAACGACTATTTCGAGGATTTCAAGGTTGTTCAACATTCAAAAAAGGAAATAGAACTGATATATATAAGGAACAAAAAATATGAGAAAAATGATTGCGAAAGAGCGCTGGCTCCTATGATAGAGCTGCTGAAAGGCATGAGCATAGTGATTAGTGAGACTGATGTTATTCCACGATCATCTTCAAATAAGCAGCGTTTGGTTGAGAATAGAATCCCAGTGCATTCGAAGGATCTATTCAGAATAAAGCATCAGGCAGATAAATATAACTATTTTCCCAATTAAATCGACACTATATGCCGCCAAGTATTTATTTAGCATATATGCATTGCAAGAGACAATGAATTATCATATCCAGAGAGATGAGTACGTCTATTGATGGTGGGCATGAAAAAAGTTGGCATTCTTTACGATAACATCAGCGGAAACACTGGTGATGTGGCTATCGGCCTGAGCTTGAAAAAGATCTTGCGTGAAATCGGGGTCGATTTCGATGAGCTATTTCCTGGGAACTTCAATCCATATGATTATGATACCATTATCATAGGCGGTGGCCATCTCATACGGCCCACCCCTGATTTTTTCTATGATAAGTTCAAGGTTCCAGGTCCCCATGTTCTAAACGCAATAGGCATACTGGACTCTCCACAGGACCTCCATTACCTGGAGAATTATAGGTATTTGACTGTTAGAAGTTCCTGGGATAAGGAGAAATTGTCCTATATCAAAAAAGATGTCCATGTTGTTCCATGCACCACTATGCTCCTGGAAGATCTTGAACATATTCCGGTTAAATTGGAAGGGCCCAGCCTGGGCATTCACCTTCTTCCCCATACCTTTGATGAGGCTCAAGAAGAGAAATTTGTAGAATGGATCTCAACCTTTCCTTTCAAGATCTACTTTATACCGATAACTCACTACAATCAGGATTATATCTCCATGATGCGAATCAGCTCTAAGGTCAAAAATTCAGTTCTTCTTCCCATAATGAAACCGCTGGAGATCTTTACTCTCATGGGCAAGCTTGATTATTTCATCGGCTGCTCTTTGCATGGTGGTATCTTTGCATATATACATAATGTGCCTTTTATATTGTATAATTATAATGAAAAAATGTTTTTCTTTATGAAAGACAGAGGCCTGGACCGACTCACTTTCACCAACCTTGATGAGATGATGACTGCATTCGATCTCCTCCTTAAGGAAAAGCCGGATTATTCCAAAGAAATTTCTAAAGATCGGGACACTCTCAAAGAGCATATTAATCATCTAAAGGAGATATTGCCTTCGGGAAGTCCTTGCAATGCGGCGATCCCAGTTGATTTCTCTCAGCTAAATAGTCAGATTTCCAGCTTGCAATCCCAGTCCATTGGGCTTGAATCTCAGCTGCTTGCTTGCGAATCTCGCATCAACAACCTCAACCGTCGGCTAGAGGAAGCAAATGCCAGATCGAAAAGGCTTGAGACTCAGCGAAACTTGTATGAATCTCGCATCTCCACGCTATCTAATCAGCTTCAAGAGGCAATTATCCATTCACATGAGCTCGCAGAAATAAAAAAAAGCATTATTTGGCGCTTGACAATGAGATTTCATAAGGATTTCGTTGAGCGTATGCTTCCGCAGGGAAGCAAGCGTCGAAAAAATTACGATCTTGGGCTGAGCGGGGGACGAATTCTTATCAATGAAGGCTGGAGAAGCCTCTGGCATAAATACAAGGAGCGAAAGAGTTCAATAGGATTTGGTCCAGATCTTGATCAGCACTATACATCTTGGATCAATTCATATGATAAAATAACTGATTTGGATATCAATGCCATTCATAAAAGAATTGAGATGTTAGATTACAAACCCACGATCTCAATCATCATGCCCGTATACAATACAAAAGAAAAGCTTCTTCGATTAGCCATCGAATCAGTCCGCCAACAGATTTATCCCAATTGGGAGCTATGTATTGTTGATGATGCCTCAGATAAGGGCTCTATCCGCAAAATTATGGAAGAATATGCCCGTCGAGATAAGAAGATAAAAATTCATTTTCGAACAGAAAATGGAAATATATCAGTTGCCTCTGACGATGCCATAAAACTGGCAACTGGCGAATTTATTGGCTTCTTGGATCATGATGATGAAATATCTATTCATGCTATTTATCTTGTTGCAGAAGAATTAAACCTGCATCCTGAAGCAGATCTTATATATAGCGATCAAGATAAGATTAATGAGGACGGAGTACGCTACGACCCATATTTTAAGCCTGAATTTAACTTAGATCTGCTTCGCAGCCAGAATTATATCGATCATTTTGCAGTTTATCGATCCTCATTGATTCGGCAATTAGGTGGGCTGCGTACTGGTTTTGAGGGCAGCCAGGATTACGATCTTGTTTTGCGAGCATGCGATGCATCTTCACCAACGAAAATCTTCCATATCCCCCAGGTGCTTTACCATTGGCGAGCAACCCCAGGATCAATAGCATTGAATCCCGATGAAAAAACCTATGCTCCAACTGCCTCAAGAAAAGCGCTCATAGATCATCTTGAACGGAATGGAATTGATGCAAGGGTGGAAAGCCCATTTCCAAAGCTATCTGTTCATCGGGTAATTTATCCATTGCCTGAAAAGCTGCCATTAGTCAGTGTGATTGTTCCAACGAAAGATGGTCTAGAATATCTGAGTCGATGCCTTGATGGAGTGCTAAAAAGGACAGATTATCTAAATTTAGAGATAATTATCGTTGACAACCAGAGCGAAAAACCAGAGACCTTAGCCTTCTTTGAAGAAATAAAAGGGAATGATGCCAGGGTGAAGGTTCTATCATATGATAAATCATTCAATTATCCTGCAATCAACAACATGGCTGTTGAAAGGTCTTCCGGAGAGCTTATTTGTTTTTTAAATAATGATATAGAAATTATAAATTCCGGGTGGCTCAAGGAAATGGTTAGTCATGCCATGAGATCGGATATTGGCGCTGTTGGAGCCAAATTGTATTATCCAAATGACACAATTCAGCATGCGGGCGTTTTTCTTGGTTATCGCGGATTGGCCGGACATGTATATCGTTACATGCCTCGATATTGGTCTGGCCATTGGGCACGTGCCTCTCTAATTCAGAATTTTTCTGCGGTTACTGCTGCCTGTATGGTGATGAGGCGAAAGGTTTTTGATGAAGCTAGAGGCTTCGATGAAATGAATTTGCCGATAGTTTTTAATGATATCGACTTATGCTTGCGTATTCGTGAAATGGGCTACCGAAACTTATTCACGCCATATGCAGAACTCTATCATTGGGAGTCAGTAACTCGCGGCGTGCTTGCATACCAATCTGAAGAGGAGTATTTCAAAATGCGATGGAGAGATATCATCTTAAATGATACCTGCTATAATCCCAATCTGACCCTGGAGAAAGAAGATCTCTCGTATGCGTTTCCGCCCAGAACTCGCATGCCCTGGAATGAAATTCCAAATAGCTTGAGCGTGTGCAGCAATGTCGAAAAAACAAAATGAGAATCAATGCTCCAATCTGAGCGAGATGCCTCTTGTAAGCATAATCACCCGTACGTATAGAGGTCGTCTCGGATTTTTAAAGGAAGCCATCGAGTCGATATTGCACCAGACCTATCCCCGAATACAGTTGATTGTTGTGGAGGATGGATCAGATACTGCATCTGATTACCTTAGTACTTTAAAAATTAATAATAGTATGGATATAATTTATAGAGCTTTGCCAAAGCGTGGCCGCTGCTATGCGGGTAACCAGGGCCTAGCCTTGGCAAATGGGGAATTAGTGAATTTTCTAGACGATGATGATATTTTTTTACCTCATCATATAGAATCGCTTGTAGAGCATTTGAGAAATCATCCAGACTGCTGTGGCGCTTATTCCGTTGCCTGGACAGTGCCAACCAAAGTCATCTCTACCGATCCCTTAAGCTATAAAGAGCTTGATAAACATGTATTTATCCGCGAAGATTTCAGCCGATCAAGGCTCTGGGATTATAATTATATACCAATTCAATCTGTCTTGTTTAAGCGATCTCTTTTTATAATGCATGGAGGTTTTGAAGAATCGCTTGATTGTCTAGAGGACTGGGATTTATGGATGCGATATACACTAGAAAGCGACTTTGCATTTCTTGACAGAGTAACATCCATATTCAGAATGCCTTGTGACGAAGCGGTCATATCACATCGGCAAGATCAACATTTCAAATATATTCCAATAATAAGAGAAAGACAAAAGAGCTTAATAAATAGCCACACCTCCGCACCAAATTATAAGAAGTTAAAAAAACTCTTGCCACCCTCAAAAGGTAGAAATTTTTTCAAGAATATCTACTCGCAACTCAAGTGCATCAAGAAGGTTCCATAGGTTCGTGATTTTACTGTAAGGTGCATAAGACGATTTGGAAAAAAAATACAAAAATTTGAATTGTGAACGAGATTATTGCTGCTATATTATTCTCAGGAAGCATATGGTATGATCCGAAGAATTGTTTTTTCAGGGCGAAATGCACATGGGAAAGATATATTAGGATCTATGCAGAGTCTTCAACAAAGCTTAGCGGATGAAATAAGGGGATGATGTGACTGCAAAATTCTATTCGAAATCATTGTTGCCTCTCATTCGGAGAAGAGATGCAGAGCATGACTTATTAGTTGCTCCTCGAGCCAGCCAAGAAATAAACGATTCAGTAATTATATTATGATAAATTTTGGGATAGATATAGGATGATTTTGGCAAAGATGTCTGTATGGAAAATCGTCTCCCCGATTCAAAAATATAAATGCATAGAATCATAGGCAGATCTGGACATTTAATACTATAAAGGATGACATAGATGCAAGAGATTAATGAATCCGCTCAGAAGATTGATGGATCTGAATCCGTCTATATTCATCTCCTATCGCACCTTATAGAAGGCCAGAGAGTACTGATCATAGGGCGCAAAAAAATCAACAGGTTGTGTTCAGAAAGTGCCAAAATAGGATTTGATGTCATCGGCGCTTATACAAACGATGCAGGAGCGCCATTAGATGAAGGATCTGCAATCGGGAGTGATCTAACCAATAGAATTCAATTTCTTATTGCAGAGGGTGCAAATCTAGCATTTCACGATAGCTCATTTGATAGCGCCATTATTACAGAGGCTTTGCATACCGCAATTGACCTAAAGAAAGTTCTCGATGAAACCGCGCGAGTTGTCAGAAATGGCGGTAGAATAATTGTTTTAGTTGAAAATCGGGATCATATCTCAAGCGCAGAACATACTGAATCCATCTCTAAAGAACTATTCGATGCTGAGCTCATGCAGTATACTAGGAAGGTAACATGGCATGATTTGCCATCTGAAAAATGGCTTGTTTGCAGTATCTTTGTCCACAAGCATGATGAAAAAAGAAAGGAAAAAAATAAAATAGACATTATCATGCCTACGTTCAATGGCAGAAGATCGATTCGAAAGGCAATAGAGAGCGTGATATACCAAACATACCAAAATTGGAATCTGATTGTGGTTAACGATGGTGGCGAAGATATAAAGGATGTAATCGATGAATTTAGCGATAGTAGAATTAAATACATATGCAGTGAACATAAAGGCAAATCGCATGCTATAAATGTGGGTATCAAATGCTCATCAGGAGAATTCATCGGCTACCTGGATGATGATGATATTCTTTATCCTATTCATCTGGAAGTTCTTATAAAAGCGGCCACAGATCAGGGGTGCGACTTTATTTATGTTGACTGGTATGAGGTATGCAGAGATGAATTTGGCGGAGAAATAAAGAGATATTTTGAATATAGAAATGATGTATCACCATCAATGTTGATATTAAAAAATTATATAAATCATAAATGTATTCTTCATAGGAGATGTCTTCTTGATGAGACTGGTTTATACGATGAGGACCTAGATGTGCTCATCGATTGGGATATGATGAGAAGACTCTCCTTTACCAGTCGGCCTTGTCATATTTGGAGTGTAACGAGCGAGCACATACAATATTATAATGGTGGTGTAATTGAAAACCGGATCTCCTCTTTGTGGACTAAAGATCCTGACAAATTTAAAAAGACGTTGGAGAGGATTATCAAGAAGACTTGTGAATTGCATGCAGATGAAATGGAACTCAATGAGAGCATTTCTGAAGCAATGTTATCATTTTCTTACTATCACCAGTTTAAAATTAATCAGATATTACATGAGCGCGAGATGTCGCTAAATAAAGACAAATCTGAGCTCATCAGTCAACTCCAGTCGCTAAGTGAAACGGCGGCGACGCACCCCGCTGCAAGCAGACGGGGCATCCGAGGCGTCGCCGCATAAAGATAGTACTACTCGGATCTGATTCAATCCCAAGTTGGACACGGATGCCCTTTATCCCCGATGCAAGCATCAGGGTATTCCTATAAAAATAAAGACAAATCTGAGCTCATCAGTCAACTCCAGTCGCTAAATAAAGACAAATCTGAGCTCATCAGTCAACTCCAGTCACTAAATAAAGACAAATCTGAGCTCATCAGTCAACTCCAGTCGCTAAATAAAGACAAA
>ENA-UOOH01003356-UOOH01003356.1-fermentation-metagenome-genome-assembly--contig:-NODE-3356-length-12286-cov-3.790778_pt1 | contig 12286 bp, 7 predicted proteins | sample MGYA00245778_ERZ724025 | MGnify/ENA primary metagenome ERZ724025 (study PRJEB28704, sample SAMN03018313) | fermentation metagenome | biome: anthropogenic terrestrial biome; feature: soil; material... | reverse complement strand
TTCCATTTGCCTTAGTTTGCTTCTGGTCTTCATGATGGGAATTCTCGAGACTTCTTTGGCCAGTGACTTTAGTTATCAGGGAGCAGCTGGCCCAGGGGAGGAGCCTTACTTGGTTAGCTGGCAAGTTCCTCTAATTGAAGATGGTAGCTTGAAATTCAAAGATTTGAACCAAAACGGGATTCTGGATCCTTATGAGGATTGGCGTTTGAGCCCAGAGGAACGGGCAGCCGATTTGGTAGGGCAAATGAGCCCTGAAGAGAAGGCAGCTCAACTGGTGCACTTGACCTTGTATTCTCCAAAAGAAGCTTGGTTTAGAGAAAGCAACGTGGGTTTTGCCCTGGCCTATGACTATCTATCGGCGGATCCTAAAACTGCGGCCGAGAGGGTTAACGAACTACAGCAATGGAGCGAAGGAGCCAGGCTAGGTATTCCGTTGGTGATTAGTATGGACTCCGTGATTGGAGCAAGTTGGGTAAAGGGAGCCACTCTGTATCCTGATCAGATTGGGTTAGCCGCTACTCGCGATGTGGAATTGGTTCGAAGACTGAACGCTATGCAGCGCGAAGAAATGCTGGCATTAGGCGTTCGTATGAGCCTTTCTCCTATTGCAGATTTAGCCACGGAACCACGCTGGGGACGTTTTCAAGAGTGTTTTGGCGAAGATGTAAACTTGGCAATCGACATGGTGGTTGCCGCTATTGAGGCTTTGCAGGCTGGCAACGAACTTACAGCTGATTCGGTTATGGTCTCTGTAAAGCATTTTCCTGGTTCAGGTCCACAAGAAAACGGTATTGATGGCAAACCACTTCTTTTCAATGAAGAAACCCTTGCCTTACATTTGACTTTGTTTGAAGCGGCAATTGAAGCTGGCGCTGCTTCGATTATGCCTTACGGTTATAGTACAGTGCCCTTCTTAGGGGGCGATGCGGTCGATAAGCCCGCCCATGAATCAAGGGAAGTAATGACGGTGCTTTTGAAAGAAAAGATGGGCTATACAGGTTTGATTCAAACCGACTGGGGTATGCGTCATCTTGATGCGGCCTTAGCTGGAGCCCACATTTTGGGTGGTGCTGGTTTGAGGGAAATTCCCCGCCTTGTCGAGGGGATTGATCCTGTGGAACTCGACGCCAAAGTTCAAAAAATCCTAGAGGCAAAGTTTAGATTAGGGCTTTTTGAAAACCCTTACGTTGACCCGGAGTATGCCGAGGCAGTGCTCGGACGAGAAGAACATCTAGCGTTAGCCTATGAAGCAGCAGCCAAGTCTTTGACATTGCTGAAAAATGAGTTTCAAGGCTCCCTGTCTGGCGATTCTGTCTTGTTTGTAGGCGGGGCTTTAGCTAATGATGCTGATGCTCTAAACAGTGGCTGGAAGGTGCCTGGTGGCCCAGGTGCAAGTGTTCAGGAGGCGTTAACCGCCAGAATGAAAGAAGGCGCAGTGCATGGGTTCGAGGATCTAGATGCAATCAATGGGGGAGATGCAGCCATCGTTGTCGTTGGAGAAGCAGCTTCGACCCATCAACCGCCTTGGGGTGTGGATAACCTTGCGATTCCACTAGAGGAATTGGATTTGATCAAAGCAGCCAAAAACAAAGGGCTCCCTGTAATTAGCGTAGTTGTGCTTAGCAGACCCTACGTTTTAACAGAGCTTGTCGAGTTGTCTGATGCAGTTCTAGTAGTGTATCGACCCGGCGTTAGTCAGGGAGGGGAGGCCATTGCGGATGCCCTCTTTGGTGAAATTCCGATCCAAGGTAAGCTACCCATACAATTGCCCAGAAGTTTAGGGGAAATAACAGAGCAAAGGGAGGATCTTCCTTTTGATTTAGACACACCCCTATATGATTTTGGTTTTGGTCTAGAAGTCAGCAGTTTTGGTAGCAATAATTGAAGAACTCCTTTTGGGCCTAATAGAAAGGTTGGTGTGAGCGTTGCCTCCAGTAATTGTAAAAGATCTTAGTGTTGTTTATAACAAAGGCAAAACGATTGCTTTAGATGACTTAAATTTGACTATACCTGATGGGGAGTTCTGTGTTTTTCTAGGGCCATCTGGCTGTGGAAAAACTACGGCCTTGCAATGTGTTGCAGGCTTAGTCCAGCCCACTAACGGCGATGTGAAGATTGGCGAAAGGCTTGTTACATCAGTAGCCAATAAGACTTTTGTGCGTCCCCAGGATCGAAATATTGCTATGGTTTTCCAAGAGTACGCCCTGTACCCGAATATGACTGTGGCGGGCAATATGTCCTTTTCTCTAGAAAATTTGAACTACAGTAAAGAAGAGATTACGAAAAAGATCACCGATGTTTCTGCTATGCTCGGTATCAGCCACCTTTTGGATCGCAAACCAGCTGAACTAAGTGGTGGCCAGAGGCAGCGTGTTGCTTTAGGGAGGGCACTCGTGAGAGATCCGGACATATTTCTCTTAGATGAGCCCCTAGGCAATTTAGATGCCAAGCTGAGGGAGCAGGTGCGCTTTGAGCTAAAGAAGATCCAAAGACAACTCAAGGTAACCACGATCTATGTGACCCATGATCAGACGGAAGCAATGACGCTGGCCGACCGCATCGTACTGATGAAGGACGGTAAGGTTGTTCAGGAAGGAACCCCTAATGAACTCTACAAGACACCTCGTTCTATGTTTGTGGCGGAGTTTGTTGGTACGCCTAAGATCAACTTCTTGAAGTGCAAAGTTGAACTTAAAGATAAAGTGCCTTCGTTTCAATACGGGAATTCGGCTATCCTTGGCACCACGGAACTCGTGAGCCAATTAGATTTACGTAAGGAATATGTACTTGGAATTCGCCCAGCTGACTTTTATCTAGTTGACAAAAACGAGCCAGAGGCGTTGCATGGAAAGGTGGAGCTGATAGAACCGTTGGGCGATGACATATTGGTGCACTTTACTTTGCAGAACGAGCTATTTGTAACTAAGCTTGATGCTACTCTCGAAGAACAGACTGGTACAGAGATCGCGTTGAAGGTGGAGCCCCAAAATCTGCATGTTTTTGATGCACAATCCGAGGATCGGATTGGCTAGTGTTTTAGAGGAAGAGCCGAGTATATTAGGTTCTGATGGATGCTTACTCTCTGAGGCGAGTAATCGGGCTACCTATTGAGAGGCGCGACGCCTGGGCCATGTGTAAATTCAGGTTAATTTCAGGTTAGAACGTTACTGTTATATTAGAATTACCGTTAATCTGGCTGTTGGTTGTAAAGTGGATACGTATGTATGTTTCGGATATTGATGTGTCCGAGAATGTCTAAATAGGGGAGACGCCAGATCCTGTCTTGTCTGCGAGTAATTAGGGGTGCGGAAAGCAAGAGACCATTTTTCAATTAGAATTTTGCAGAAAGGGGCAAGGCATGAAAAGGGTATTATGAGTTTCTTCGGTAGTACTGATTCCGTAGCCTTCTATTGTTGACGGGAGGTGATAGATGTCGTTGTGCTGTCCCAAACTAGTTTTCTAAACGCAAGAATCTACTATTTGAAAGGGGATTTACAATGAAGAAGATAACATCATTTATCGTGCTTGTGATGCTTTTGAACGTGCTCGTTGTCCCTGTTCTTGCAGCACCAGATGTTTACCAGGCTGACATTGAAGCGAGAGTGAAGCCCATTATAGAAATAGATGGACTGCAGTTTAAAGATCTAAACGGAAATGGCAAGCTTGATGTGTACGAAGATTGGCGTGCAGACATTGACGATCGAATTGCTGATCTATTGTCCCAGATGACGTTGGAAGAAACCGTTGGTTTGTTGTTCTGTAATAACACTTCTGGTCAATTCTCTGGTACCTATCCCGTGACTTACAACTACCTTTACAGGCAGGATTGCCCTTTTGAACCCGCTGAAGACGAGCCTTTTTCGGATGGCTTTTCTGCTTGGTACTATATCAATGAATATCACAATCGTTGTTTCTTAGATAATGCCAATGGAACCCCCGAAGAGCAAGTTTTTGTCCACAACGAAATTCAGCAGATGTGCGAAGACACTCGTCTGGGGATTCCCATGACGTTCACAAGTGACCGTGAGTACAACTCCTGGGGTGGCTTTGTTGATAAACCGCATGCTGCCTTTGGTACCGCCAATGATCCCGAGCTGTCTGAGAAGCTTTTGAAGCGCTATGCGGAATCCATGAAATCTGTTGGCGTTCATGTTACATTTGAGCCCTACGGTAATGAAATTGGTGCATTTAACGGTGAGGATCCAGAATACATTGCAAGGATGACGGAATTGGAAGTCGCCACGCTTAACGAAAATGGTCTGGCAACTTGCACGAAGCACTGGATTGGTCGCGGTGGGGATGCTTCGTTTCAGAACGCGCGCAGTGTTGCCCAAAACGTAGATAATTGGCTTGAAGGCTGGAAGGCCGCCCTCAGAGCGGGTACTCCTTGGATTATGACCAACTCCGGAGCCACCGGATTGAGTAATAATGTTCCCGTCGAGTACGACAAAGCAACTATGAGCTATCTTCGTGATACTCTCGGTTTTGATGGGATTATTGTTACAGACTGGTGGGCGTTAGGTATGGGATCGCAGGTTCAAGGTGTAACAAATGAAGGTGTTGATATCGGCAAGCTAAATGGGCGCCAATTGTATGGCATGATGTTGGAAAATGGCGTAGATATCTTCGGAACGGTAGTTACTCTCCGTGGCGAGGACATTGAAGCTAGAATCATGGCCAATTATCCCGATTGTATCGTGAATGGTGTTCTAGAAGGCGATATTGACGAGTATTACGTGCAGAGAGCTGCAACCCGTGTTCTTCGTTTTAAATTCGAGCTTGGTCTCTTTGAGAACCCATACTCAGACGCTGATTATGCCATTAGACTAGGTGCGAATAGTAGTTATACGGGTAAGCCCATCAATTCACTCGAAGAATACACCGCTGCTCCCCGTAACATCAAAAGTAATGAAGATCTAAGAGCCGTCCGCAACGAATATGACGTGGCCCTTGGAGAGCAAATGCAGGCATCTTCCGCAGTATTGATTAAAAATGACAATAACCTGTTACCCCTTTCTCTCGGCACAAAGGTTTACGTGGCTGCGAGTAGTGATGATTTAGCAGAACACTATGCGCAGTACATTGACTATTATGGTCCTGTTGTGGCTACAATGGAAGAAGCCGATGTCGTAATTGGTGACTTTACGGCCATCAACGACGTCGCGGAAATGTTCATTGACGATGCTAAAGATGCGGGCAAGCCCATTATCCTGACGCTAAACAACACACTGCCAAGACAAGAATCGGTGATTAACGCGGTTGATGCGTTAATGTATCTCAGCTTTAACCAGAAGGCTGACCATGGTTCGCAGTTACCAGGCTTTATGACAACGACAGAACCTTGGGTCTATGCCGATATGCTCTTTGGAATCAGAGAGCCAAGTGGTATGATCGTAAAGGAAATTACCCGGAATGCCGAAATGGATGCACTGCAATGGAAGGATCTCGCTGGAGATCAAGGTGCAAGTACTTGGGTACGTTTGCTGTTACAAGCAACTATGAAGACAAGTGAGACACACACAACACCCGAAAACTGGGGAGACCCTTTAATCACCTATAAATATGGCATGCGCTATGGCCAAAAGGGCGATTTTGTTTATGAGACACTTGTTCTTCCTTCTGTAATCGTAGAACGCGAAGTAGCTGGCAGATGGGGCGGAGCAACAATTCAGTCGATCGCCGAGCAGGCTAATGCAAAAGTAGGCGAGGCTTATAGTGTTAGTTTCCTACTCTGGAACCATGGTGGAAGTGACGTTGCTAACGTTGAAGCTGTCTCAAACGGCAAAGTTATTGCCGAGAAACTCATGGCCGTTAACGGTGAAAGCTGGCGCGTTGTATCGATGGATCTTTTCTTCGATACACCAGGTGAACACGATGTAACCATCGGCACTTTAAACGCCACGATTACTGTTGAATAGAAACTAGCCTTAAGGTCTGCAAGGCGGGCTTAACCCGCCTTGCTTTTCGCAATTCCAAAGCCAAAAAAGGATGTGACTGTAATGAAACGTTTGAAGACTTGCTTTCTTCTTGTTCTTGCGCTTAGCTTGTTGATACCGGGGATTATTTTTGCCGAAATCCCTGAGGCGACTGCTTACAAGGCAGATACTCCCATCGTAATTGATGGCGATCTTTCAGAATGGACATTGACTTCGCCGATTGTCATTGATGACATTTCTCAGGTAATCCGAGATGCTAATGCCTGGAACGGCCCTATGGACTCTAGCTGTACAGTCTACGTAATGTGGGATGAAGACAACTTGTATCTCGCGGCTAATGTAAATGAAGATACGCCCTTTGGAGCCATTGAGATGCTCCCACTAGATGGGCAGGACAACTTCAAACTGTATATATCTACCGATCCTTCAGCAGATCCTGAAAGAACCGAGTACGGAGTTCATGATTTTCTGGTTTTCTTCGTGGTTGATAACCAATATTGGGATACTGCTTTTGATCGCTCTATGGTTCCCAAAGAAAACAGAGAGCGTTTCATCAGTAAAGGTATGGATGGCGGCGAAAGTGTACTTGCGGGTCATGAACGTGCGGTCAAACTCACTGCTACAGGGTTCATCTACGAAGCGGTGATTCCTTGGGTCAATTTTTCTAATGCCAATATTCCCGTGTACACGCCTCAAACAGGCGATCAGATCAAGTTCAATTTTGCTATAACGGATATATCATACCCATGTCCCGGAACCGAATTTGTTCCCCAGCTCGTATGGACAGGTGGCTTGGAAATCAATACGAATCCCAGTTTGTGGGGAACTTTGATTTTCCAATAGAGACTCGGTAATGAGGCGGCAAGAACAACAATTTCCTTAGAGGTTGTGGGGACGACATGAGAAAGTTAACTTATTCCTGTCTATTGCTTTTGCTCTTCTGTTCGCTCTCTGCGACGGTTGCAGCGAGTGAAGTTTACGTTTTCCCAGATGCTGCTGTGGGCCTAAGCACGATACTCCAAAATGCCAAATCAGGCGATGTAATCCATCTTGCAGCAGGGTTGTATGAAGAAGAACCCGAACTATATCCCATTTTGATCGACCGTTCTGTCACTTTGATTGGCGAGGCCAGTACGGTTTTGAACGGAGTCCCCTTTAAACCTCTTTTTCAAATTAGCGCACCTGATGTTACGATTCAAAATATTGACTTTCGAATCAAACGAACGGGAATTTTAAATACAGGCGACAGGCTATCTGTGCTGAATTGTCGGTTTTTCCTGGCAGATGAGAAATACCGAGTGTCATCATGTGCTATCTGGCTCGCTGGAGCGAAGAATTGCACCATTTTAGATTGCAATTTCCGCCAGTGCAGTGTAGCCATGGCAGGAACGCCCCTAAACGAACAAAGCCAGGGACGTCCAGTTCTCACGGGTCTTTTTGAAGTCGGCGAGGATCCGGCTTTTTTCACAACTCACACGATCCAAGGCAATACGATAAATGATAAGCCCCTCTATTATTTTTCCGGCGAGAAGAATGTGAGTGTTCCCAAGGATGCTGGGGCTGTTATTGCTGCAGGTTGCGAAAGCATCTCAATTACGAATGTAGATGTCTCAAGTGCTAGCATGGGCATTGAACTTGCGTATTGCGATGGTGCCAGGATAGAAAATGTGGTCGCTGATCGCGGTGGAATCTTTAGCATTTACTTGGCGTATAGTGATGATGCTGTACTCAAAGACATTCTTTGCCGGGAGAGCAATCACGGTATTGATATTCGTGCCTCGAGGGGTGTAGCTTTGCTCAATTCCAGAACGGTGGATTGCGAGCAGGGCATTTTTCTGTCCTTTGCAACTGATTGCATAGTTGATAGCTGTAGCGTCACAGGGGGTGGTAATGGGTTTTTTGTCGCCTCTGGGGCCCGGAACCAGCTTTCAGGAAATACAATAGAAGCCAGTAGCAACGGCATCTATTGCCAGTGGGAGCGGGATGTTCTAGTCTGCGATAACACCTTCCTGTATAACAGCGCCGCGGGATTGCGATTTCTTCGTTCTAGTGGGCAGATTTTGACTAATTCATTTCTGGAAAACTGGGTTGGCGTCTTGGTTGCTGAGAGCGGGCCCGTCACCATTTGGAATAATCACTTTGATTCCACCCAATGTACAGGGCTATATCTGCGGGACGTAACCTCAGGAAAGGTTTCCTTTAACACGTTTGAACACACGGGTTTGGCAGACCTAGAAGTAGAGGGTTCGCTAACGGATACGCTTATCTTAAAAGGAGATTAGGATCTGGTGTCCGCTGGCACTCGGGATCTTGTTCCAAATGGTTTAAAACTTGACCTTGAAGGTTAGGATTTTGGCATTGCTCCAACAAGGCAGCATAAATACGCACGAGACAGGCTTTTCGCTCAGATACTTACTCTGCCGCGAAAAGCCGTTTTCTGTTGCCGATGATCACCAGGCAGGGGGGCTCCCCGTTAAGAGGGGAACGGCATCGTTCGGAGAATTAGAGAAGAGTCGACCCAAAAGTATGAGAATCGGAGGGAGAACATGAAAAAGAGACTCGCTCGTCAAGATGTGCCAGAACAGCTTACTTGGAACCTAACGGATATTTTCCCCAGTGAGGAAGCTTGGGAGATGGCCCTAGCTCGAGTTTTGGGAGATTTACACACCGTTACAGACTATCAAGGGCGCCTCGCCGAAGGGGCTACTGTGCTCCTTGATTGTGTAGAAGCTCTAGAGGCTTTGTCCAAAGATTTTGCCCAGGTTACGAGCTATGCGTATCTCAAGCAATCGACGGATGGTACCGATCCTGTTAACCAAGAGATGTTAGGACGTAGCTCCGCTGCAGGTGCCCAGTTTGCCGCTCAGACAGCTTTTGTTCGATCAGAGGCCTTGGCCTTACCAGACGGTACACTGGAGCGCTATCTCGAGGAAGAACCGCGTTTAAAGGACTTCGAGCGTTATATCCAGCGTTTGCTGGAGGGTAAGCCTTTTCTTCTTTCCTCTGAAACGGAAAAGGCCCTTGCTTCCCTAGGAGAGATCTTGGGTTCGCCATCCATGATCTACAATCGTTCGAAGGCGGCTGACATGACCTTTGCTGCTATCGAAGACAGTGAGGGGAAAACGCATCCCATGAGCTTTGCCCTCTATGAATCAGTATATGAGCAATCGGCTGATCCTGTCTTAAGGCGCAATGCCTATGCTTCTTTTGTTGACGGCCTGAAAGGGTATCAGAATACGTATGGGGCTACCTGGGGTACAGAGGTCAGAAAAAACGTTGTCATGGCCAGATTACGGGGCCACGAATCTGCAACCCACATGTTTTTACACGCGCAAGAGGTGAGCGAAGAAGTATATAACAATGTACATGATGTTATTCTTACGGAACTAGCCCCTCATATGCGGCGATATGCGAAGCTGCGCAAGGATGTTCTCGGCCTAGACAAGCTCCTGTATTGCGACATTGAAGCCCCCCTTGACCCTGATTTTGCTCCGCCAGCCACCTTTGAGTCTGCTAAGGATATCATTTTGAACGGAATTTCAGTTTTAGGTGAAGAATACAGGGAAATTATTCATGATGCCTTGAACAACCGCTGGATTGATCTTGTAGAGAATGTGGGCAAATCCACTGGGGCTTTTTGCAGTACAGTACCTGGTGTTCACCCGTATATTCTGGTCACTTGGACAGATTTCGTGCGTTCAGTTTTGTTACTAAGCCACGAGCTGGGCCATGCTGGTCATGGAGTTTTGGCACAACGTTACCAGCGCTTAACGAATTCTCGTTCCTCGATGTTTTTTGTTGAAGCACCGTCTACCATCAACGAGCTTTTGGTGGCCAATTACATTAAATCGCAAACAAGCGATATCCGTATGGAACGCTGGCTAGCTATGCAACTTTTGATGACGTATTACCACAATTTTGTGCGTCACTTGATTGAAGGGGAACTCCAGCGAAGAGTCTATCGCTTGGCCGAAAAGGGCCAAACCATTACTGCCACAACCCTCAGCCATTTACAAGGCGAGATCTTGGATCAATACTGGGGTGACGTACTCGAGATTGATCTGGGAGCAAAGCTCACCTGGATGCGACAACCCCACTATTACATGGGGCTTTACCCCTATAGTTATTCCGCAGGCCTGACGATTGGGACAGCCGTTGCTCAGGCTATTTTCGAGGAAGGGCAGCCCGCCGTGGATCGCTGGTTAACGGTATTAAAAGCCGGTGGAACCAGATCCCCAATTGAACTAGCCCACTTGGCCGGTGTGGATATGACCTCCCCAGAGCCGATTCGCAAAGCTGTCGCCTATGTAGGGTCTTTAGTGGATCTGGTGGTGGACGGTTTTCGGGATTCGTAAGGTGCGATCTTGTGCTCCCCTTATTTCCAGACTTTGCTTTCTAGATTAAGACATCGAACAAGAAAGGTATGGGGTGATCGACTTGCGTGGAATCGTCTTTGACTTCAATGGAACATTATATTGGGATACGGAAAAGCATAATGTAGCATGGACAATACTCTCCCGAGAGCTTAGGGAGTATGAACTAACGATTGAAGAGTTCAAGACCAAGGTTCAGGGACGAACAACACCTGACATCATTCGATTTCTGCTAGGCGGTGATGTCGATGAAGAGGTTCTTCGTGAGATTGGCGATAAGAAAGAGACTCTGTATCGCAGGTTGTGCCTTGAAGATCAGGAAGGCCTGAAATTGGCCCCTGGGGCAACGCAATTCCTTGATCGTCTCAAGGTGCAAGGTATACCTATGGCCATCGCCACTTCTTCAGGAACAGAGAACATAGACTTTTATTTTGAGGTTTTCGAATTAGAAAAATGGTTCTCTTTCGATAGGGTAGTTTATAGTGATGGAACAATGCAGGGAAAACCTGCTCCAGATATCTTCTTGCGGGCTTTTCAAAGGTTGAACCTCAGGCCGCAGGAATGCATGGTGGTAGAAGACTCTCCATTAGGCCTTGAGGCCGCTTATCGTTCACAGGCGGGGCAGATAGTCCTAATGGGCGGCGATAGCGCCTGGAGTGGGGATTCCCTTGATCTAAACCAAGAAGCTGCCGTTCACATGGATTTCTTCGAGCTCGATAAACAGTACTTTTGTTGCCAATCTACGTTTGAATGCAAGGGAAACAACTTAAGGGCTGCCTCACATGAACGGATGAAATTCATGCTGGCCGGCCCTTTTTGTTCAAATTACGTTAAACATCAAATTGTGTGAGGGACTGTCCCTCACACAATTAAAAAGTTAAAAAAAGGATAAAAAGTCAAGTTTGCCCGTTAGATTTTTGCTATTCTAGACTTGACGGATCATGATCGTCAAAGGTGGGGAACTATGAGTAGCTTTGTATCGCTTGTATGTGCACTTGATTATATTGAGGACAACCTACGGCGCCGAATCACAGTGAACGATGTGGCAGATGCTTCGTATGCTTCCATCTCACATATACAAAGCATGTTCATGAGAACATTGCACGTTAGCATCGGAGATTATGTCGCAAAACGAAGGCTTTGTTTGGCGGCTCGGGATCTGCTCGATACCCAAAAGCGCGTGACAGACATCGCCTTTGATTTTGGTTACTCCAATGTGGAGAGCTTTATTAGGGCGTTTAAGAAGCAGTTTTTATGCACACCATTGGTTTACCGCAAAACATACAACTTCTCTGAATTGCACCCACCCTTATACATTCATCAAAAGGAGGGTTTTAGTATGGTCAAAAAGTATGATTTGGCAGCGATTAGCGAACAGATTCTTGCATCTAGGGGAACCTATGTCATCTGTGTTGATATTGATCAGATGCTTGCTATTAATGATGAAATCGGTTATGCGGCAGGTGATGCAGCCATCGCAGAAACAGCGGGGCGGATTGGCCGTAGTATAGGTGAAGGAATGGAGTATTATCGAATCGGTGGAGACAGTTTTACCGTCTTGACTAAAAGCCAGGATGTGGAGGTGGCGGAGGCTATTGCCCAAAGGATTGTTTCTTTTGCTGAAGATGACGTTATGTGGAGTGGGGGTACGTTTCGCTTTTCCCTCAGTATGGGGATTGTGAAGATACCTCTTACCATTAAGGATGCGGAAGATACCCTCCGGCGCTCGGAGGAGGCCATGATTGCTGCCAAACATCATGGCCGTAACTGTTACAAAGTGATGTAAGTAAAGGAACATTTGGCTCTAGCAGCCTGAGACCTTCTTCTAAGTGAGAAGGTCTTTTAGAATGAATGAAAGGTACCGCTATTCATACGATACGCCTAGGGGAGGGGAAAGCTTTTTTGTGTGCGATGCGTACTAGGTAAGCGTTAAAGTGAACACACCTATCAACTCTCTTTCGGTGATGCGATAATAGG
>ENA-UOOH01003355-UOOH01003355.1-fermentation-metagenome-genome-assembly--contig:-NODE-3355-length-12286-cov-4.523424_pt1 | contig 12286 bp, 7 predicted proteins | sample MGYA00245778_ERZ724025 | MGnify/ENA primary metagenome ERZ724025 (study PRJEB28704, sample SAMN03018313) | fermentation metagenome | biome: anthropogenic terrestrial biome; feature: soil; material... | reverse complement strand
TGTCAGCACCGCAACAATACGGTTGCGGTACCCGGTTTCTCATGTCCAAATCCCATCACGCGTCCCTTCGATACCGAGACCGATAGCGACCCCGACCCCGATCTAGCTTCGCCATGGACCTTTTCGGACGAACCTTGGCTACCGACTGGCCTGAGAACCCATGCCCATCATGCGATAGGTCAGTTTTGCAGCGGTGAAGGTCGCCCCGTGGAAGAGCGGTTGCGGGGCGAGCTCGACGACGTCCATGCCGATTACCCTGCGAGCGGTCGTCACTGAGCGGAGTAGGTCGAGCGCATCATACCAGCCCAGCCCACCCGGCTGCGGCGTGCCGGTCGCCGGCATCACCGCGGCGTCGAGACCGTCCACGTCGAACGTGATGTAGATCAATTCCGGGAATCCCGCCGGCATGATCGGCGTTTCCGGAAGGCCATGCCGAAGATCCTCCGCGTCGAAAAAGTGGATGCCTTGCGCATTCTGGCGGTACTGCGCCTCCTCCCGGCACAGATCGCGTACCCCCAGTTGCAGGATGGGAAAGCCGAGTTCATGAACCCGCCGCATCACACAGGCATGGCTGTACTCGGAACCTTCATACTCCCCCCGTAGGTCGGCATGCGCGTCGAACTGTACGAACCCCGCCTCAATCCCACGCGCCTTCAGCGCCAAGGCAGCACCAAGCGTAACCGTGTGCTCCCCGCCGAGCATCACCGGTAGAGCACCCATATCAAGCGCCCGCCCCACCCGCGCGGCAATCGCATCCATCACTTCACCGGCCGCGCCCGTGCAGTCCACGGCCGGTTGCGTATGAATCCCCGCCTCGCCCGGCGCGCCAATGCCATCAAATACCTCGAGCTGTTGCGACGCCTCTAAGATCGCCGCCGGTCCAAGGGCCGTGCCCTTGCCATACGAAGTCGTGCGCTCATACGGTACCGGGATCACATGAAAGCGCGCGTGTTCCGCCGACACAGGCACTAAATCAGACTCCAAAAAACCGGGCTGCCGATCCATCCGCAGGTCTCCCTCATCCTCGGGTTTCAGGACAGACGTCCCTTGTAATCCTCATACCCAAACGTGCGCACGACTTCCACCTCGTCGGCATCCTCATGATACAGAACAATCGCCGGATGACGCACGCCGTTGAACATCGTCGTCTTGACCATCGTGTAGTGGGCCATGTCTTTGAAGATCAACCGCCGGCCGATCTCCAGCGGCTCCGCGAACGACCAGTCGCCGACCACGTCCCCCGCCAGACAGGTCATCCCCCCGAGACGATAGGTGTGGCGTAATGCCCCCGGCTCCAGTCCGCCCACCAGCTCCGGCCGGTAAGGCATCTCCAGGACGTCCGGCATGTGCGCCGATGCACTGCAGTCCAGAATCGCTACAGGCAGCGGCCCGGGTACGATGTCGAGCACCGTCGTCACCAGGATCCCGGTGTTGAGCGCAATCGCCTCGCCCGGCTCCAAATAGACCTCCAGGTGCGGATGCCGCGCCTTGAATCCCTGCAATACCGAACAGAGCAGCCGCTGGTCATACCCCGGACGCGTGATGTGGTGCCCGCCACCGAAATTGACCCAGCGCAGACCGCCGAAGAACTCCGAGAACTTATCCTCCACAACCGCCAGGGTCCGCTGCAAGACGTCCGCGCCCTGCTCGCACATCGTGTGGAAATGCAGCCCCTCGATCCCGGTCAGGTCCCGACCCTCGAACTCCGCACGTCGAATGCCGAGACGCGAGTTCACCGCACACGGATTGTAGAGATCAACCTCTACCTCCGAGTACTCCGGATTGATCCGCAGACCACAGGAAACCCGCCGCTCCGCGGCGAGCACCCGCTTCCCATACCGCTCCCACTGGGCGAACGAGTTGAAGACCAAGTGGTCGGTCAGCGTGCATAACTCCTCGATATCAGCCTCGGTAAAGGCCGGCGCGAAGCTGTGCACCTCCCGGCCGAACTCCTCTCGACCGAGACGCGCCTCCCACGGCGAACTCGCACAGACGCCGTCCAGGACCTCCCGGATCAATGGAAAGGTCCTGTGCATCGCAAACCCCTTTAACGCCAATAGGATCTTGCAGCCGGTGCGCGCCTTGACCGAACCCAGGATCTCCAGGTTCCGGCGCAAGGCGCCCTCAAAGACCACAAAACTCGGCGACGGCACGCGATCCAGACTCAGCCCTTCAGGATAACCTCTGTCCATGGCAATCCATATCGGTTCAAATCTTGCATAAAGGGATCCGGATCAAACTCTTCCATGTTGAATACGCCCGCACCGGTCCACTTCCCCTCCATCAACATCTTCGCCCCGATCATCGCCGGGACGCCGGTGGTGTAGGAGATCGCCTGCGACTTCACCTCGCGATAGCACGCCTCGTGATCGCAGATGTTGTAGATGTAATACTCCTTCTCGCGCCCGTCCTTGACCCCCTTGATCAGGTTGCCGATACAGGTGCGCCCCTTCGTCAAGGGTCCGAGCGAGCCAGGATCCGGGAGGACCGCCTTCAGGAACTGCAACGGGATGATCTCCCTGCCCTCGTACATCACCGGGTCGATGCGCGTCATGCCGACGTTCTGCAGCACCTCCAAATGCTTCAGGTAGTTGTCCGAGAACGTCATCCAGAAACGCGCCTTGTTCAGCCCGGGCACGTTCTTGACCAGCGACTCCAACTCCTCGTGGTACATCAGGTAGATCTTGCGCGGGCCGATCCCCTCCGGGAAGTCGTACATTTCGGCCGTGCTCAGCGCCGCCGTTTCCACCCACTGACCGTTCTCCCAGTGCCGCGCGGGCGCGGTCACTTCGCGGATGTTGATCTCCGGGTTGAAGTTGGTCGCAAACGGCTGGCCGTGATCGCCCGCGTTACAGTCGATGATGTCGAGCTCGTGGATCTCGTCGAAGTGATGCTTCAGCGCATGCGCGGTAAACACGTTCGTCACGCCCGGGTCGAACCCGCTTCCAAGCAAAGCAGTCAGCCCCGCCTCCCGAAACCGATCCTGGTACGCCCACTGCCACGCATAGCAGAATCGCGCCTCGTCCCGCGGCTCGTAGTTCGCCGTGTCGACATAGTTCACCCCAGTCCGTAGACAGGCGTCCATGATGGTCAAGTCCTGATACGGCAGGGCCACGTTAATCAACACATCCGGCCGGAAACGCTCGATCAATCCCACCAGCTGTTCGACATCGTCCGCGTCCACCTGCGCGATCTCAATCGGACACGGCACCTGGTCCCGAATCGCCTCACACTTGGACAGAGTTCGGCTCGCCAGGCAGATCTCCGAAAACACCTCCGGCACCTGGCAGCACTTGTGCACCACCACACTGCCGACTCCACCAGCGCCAATGATCAATACTCGTCCCATCGGACCCTCCCCTCCAGGCTCGTTAGTTTTCGAAGTAGGTGTACCCGCGCAGCCCGTTCTCATAGGCATTCAGAATGTCGCGCCGCTCCGTCGCCGATATCTTGCGCTTGCGCACAGCCGACTCAGCCAGGCGGCGCACCCGATCCACGAGGTCCGCCGGACTATACTCTACGTACGACAACACGTCCGATACCGAGTCGCCCTGGAGCTCCGAGGTGTATTCAATCTCACCGTCTTCGTCCACGTCGATCCCCACCACATTCGTGTCGCCGAAGAGGTTGTGCAGATCGCCAAGCGTCTCCTGATACGCACCCACAAGGAATGTGCCGAGGATGTAGTCCTCCTCGCCCGGCCGAATGTCATGCATCGGCAAGACCCGTTTCACGTCATGCAGATCTATGAACCGGTCGATCTTGCCGTCGCAGTCACACGTGATGTCCGACAAGGTCCCGATCCTCGAAGGCCGCTCGTTCAAGCGCTGAATCGGCATGATCGGGAAGAGCTGCTCCACCGCCCATGCGTCCGGTAGCGACTGGAAGACGCTGAAGTTCGCATAATAGACGTCGGCCAACGCGTTCTCCAAACCACGCAATTCCTCCGGCACATACTTCAACTTGCGTGTCTCGGTGGCGAGCCGGGTCAGAATGGCCCAGAATATCTTGTCGCCCAGGGCGCGGTCACGCAGCGAGAGGCTGCCATGCAGGAATGCGGACTTGATCTCCTGCCGATAGTAGATCGCATCGTGGTAGCACTCCTGCACGTTCTTGGGGGAGAGCACCGAAAACACTTCCAACATGTTCCGCAGGACCTCGGGCGCGTCTTCAGGAAGCTGCGCGTCCGATTCAGATGTGTACTCGAACTTGGCAACCTCGAGCACGTTGAAGAGTAGGACCGAGGAATAGGCGACCGTGGCACGCCCGCTCTCGCTGATGATCGTCGGATGCGGGATGCCGACGGCATCCACGGCCGTCATGATCCCCTCCACGATGTCCACACAGTACTCGTCCAGACCGTAGTTGCTGCTGCTCGAGAAATTGGTGTGCGAGCCGTCGTAGTCCACCGCCAGGCCGCCGCCGATGTCGAGGATGCCCATCGGCGCACCCTCCGCCACCAGGTCGACATAGAACCGAGCAGCCTCGGTGATCGCCGCACGCACATGCGTGATGTTCGGGATCTGCGAGCCGAGGTGGTAGTGCAGCAATTTCAGGCAGTCCAGCATCTCGCGCTCCCGCAGCTGGTCCACCACATCAATCACCTGACTCGGCGTCAGCCCGAACACCGTTCGGTCCCCGCCGGAATCGCTCCAACGTCCACCCGCTCGGGTCGACAGCTTCAGCCGCACCCCGATGTGTGGACGAATGCCCCGCTTCTCCGCCTGCCTCAGGATCAGATCCAGTTCGCCGGGGATCTCCAGGACCAACAGAGGAGACAGACCCATCATCTGGGCCGAAAGCGCCAGGTCAATAAACTCCTCGTCCTTGTACCCGTTGCAGACGATGTAGGCTTGCGGATCGTGCATATAGGCCAACGCCGCAATCAATTCCGCCTTGCTGCCCGCTTCCAGCCCGTGGTGGTACTTGCGCCCAAATCGGGCGACCTGCTCCACCACCTCCTGCTGCTGGTTCACCTTGATCGGATAGACGCCGCGATACGGTGCCTTGTAGCCGGATTCCGTGATTGCTTTCTTAAAGCTCTCGTTGATCACCGCGATGCGCGACTCGAGGATGTCGCCGAATCGTAGCAGGATCGGGAGGTCGAGTCCGCGCTCGCGAACCCCTTTCACCACATCCAATAGACTGATATTGAAAACCTTCCGCCCGTGACGCAACCGCACACACACCTCGCCCTCCGGCGAGATCGAAAAGAAACCGTTGCCCCAGTTCTCGACACCATACACCTCCGTCGCTCGGCTGATGTCCCAGGCATCCAATGTGTCCTTTTTCAAAACTCTGTCCATCTCTTCAGCACACCTCCCAATTTCCCAATCAACCCATCGTCTCCGGTTCCTGCCTCCCCGCGTCTGCCCCTCAGGCGCGCAACCTCGCATGTATGCAATCCGGCCCCTGCATACATGCTGAATCCCCAGCATACATCATCCCTGCTATTCGGATAATAAAAAAACAGATCCGCCACTGCAGACGCGGCACGACGTTGCGAGCCGCGGCGCGTGGGCTGTAGCCCCCGCGCGAAGGTCGGAGGTCAGAGGTCGTAGGTCTGCCCCAGACCCCTTCGCGCGAGTTACTGGCCCCTTGCTCCGTCCCCTTGCCCGCATCACCCGTTTGTTGGGAATATGCGGGAATGTCCCGTGCCAATGACCTCAAGCCTGGAGGCGTCCGAAAAGGTACGCCGTTTTCCCAACCTGACCTCTCCATCCAGATCCGGAGAGCCTCCCGCAGAGGGCGCGGTGGCGTTTTCGACCTGGCCATGGGGGTGGATAGGGTCCATGCTCTGATCCCTACCTTTAGGAATGTTTATTAGATATACCGTTTTCAGGGGACCAAGGCAGTTGCAGGGAAAACAGCAACCCACAAGGAAACCTCTCCTTCCGAACCTTCGTGTCTTCGCGTCTTTCCTGAACACCTTTCACCTTCCCTCCCCCCTTCCTGTCCTCCCCCGCCACCCCGGAGCGCGCAACACTACCCCATCCCAACTCGAAATCAACCGTCACACATTCACACCCCAAACACCCTCGACACGGCTGGGAAAGGCGTCCACCCGCCGGACCCGTAAATTCACGCCGACCCCACTCTCAAACGGCTCCACCACCCCCGTCACGGCCAGGATCGGCGAGCGCGCGGTCAACCTGCCGAACCGCTGATAGACGCCCGGAAAGAGTACCGTCTCCAAGATCCCCGTCTTGTCCGCCAAACTGATGAACTTCATCAGCCGCCCCGGCCGCTTGCCCACCATCGTCGTCGTGTGACGCGCCGCCACCTGCAGTCCGCATACCGTTACCTCGCACCGCTGAAAGCGCTCCAACTCGGCGATCGGACAGTACTGCGCCCACTCCACGGCCTCCGCAAAATAGTCGACCGGATGCATCGAGACCGGAAATCCAAGCAGCTCCATCTCCGCCTCCGCGGACTGCCGCAGCGTCCAGGGACGCACGTGCTCAACCCGCCGCCGAAACCGGTCCAGCTCGTCGTAGGAAAAGAGCTCCGCCGAACACTGCTGCGCACGCTCCCACAGAATCACCTCCAGCGAACAGAGGATCTGCGAGCGCGACGGGCCGAGCGCGTCCAGAGCACCGACCCGGGCCAGGCGTATCCAATCCTCGCGCGGGATCGTCACCCGCCCCAACAGCTCCGCCAACGAGCCGAACCGCCCACCCCGCGCACGCGCCGCCAAGAGCGTGCGCACCGACTCCTGACCAATCCCCGATACCTGGGCCAGCGGTACCCGGATCCGTCCATGCTCCGTCGTGAACACCGCCTCCGATTCGTTGACGTCCGGACCCAACACCCCGATTCCGTGGTTGCGCGCATCCAACACATAGGTCAGCTGCGAATAAAACCCGCGCCGGCTCGAAAGCACCGCGGCAAAAAACTCCGCGGGGAAACGGCTCCGCAGCCACGCACACTGATACGCCAACCGCGCGTACGATGCCGAATGCGCCTTGTTGAAGGCATACCCACAGAAGTCGTACAACAACGCCCAGATCCGATCGATCTCCTCCTCCGCACGCCCCTGGGCCAACGCCCCCGACCGAAACTCCTCCTCGAACCCCAGAAACGCGTCCCGCCCACGATGCTTCACCATCGCACGCCGTAACAGGTCCGCACGCCCGAGATCCATCCCCGCAAACGAATGCGCCACCGTCAGGACATGCTCCTCGTACACCATCAGGCCATACGTATCCCCCAAGACCCCCGAAAGACTCGGATGCGGATAGCACACCGGCTCCAATCCCTGATAACGCCGGGCAAACTCCGTCTTCTTGCCCTCGTTCGCCGCTCCCGGCCGGATCACGCTCACCGCCGCGACCAGCGCCTCCAGATCCTTGCAACCGAGCATTTTCAACAGCGAACACATCGCGGGCGACTCGATCTGAAAACAGCCGCGCGCATCCCCGCGCCGGATCAGCGCCCAGGCGTGCGGGTCGTGCTGCGAGATCCGGTCCAGATCGCCCACTTCCAACTGCAGCCGCGGATTCGCACGCCGCGCCAAGGTGACCGTGTCCGGAATGACCGAGAGCCCGGCCAGTCCCAATAGATCCATCTTCACCAGCCCGAGCGCCTCCACCCCGTGCATGTCGTACTGCGTCACCACGCACCCCTTCGCGCTCCGCTCCAGCGGCAGCATGTGCTCGATCCCGCCGCGCCCGATCACTACCCCACACGGATGCATCCCCAGATGGTTCGGCAGCTGGTCGATCCGCTCCACAAACGGGAGCATCCGATCAAACGGCGGCCGGTCCATCGGGATCTGTTCCGACTCCACCAGCCGGCTGCCCGCACTGCGGATCTGCGCCGCAGCCGTGTGCGGCAGCTGCTTGGAGTGATGGCGCACCTCACGCTCCGGCAGACCAAAGACCTTGCCGATGTCCGCAAAGGCCGAGCGCGCGTTGTAGGTTGAAAACGATCCGATGATCGCAACGTTATCCGCACCATAACGGCCATAGACGAAATCGAGCAGCTCGTCCCGGCGGTTCCACTGAATATCCAGATCGATATCGACCATGCCGGTGGTCTTCAGGCGAAGCGGATTCAGAAACCGCTCGAACGTGAGGCGATGGCGCATCGGACAGACATCCGTGATGCCGAGCAAATAGCAGACGAGACTGTCGGCCGCGCTCCCCCGGCCGGTCGTGCAGATGCCGCGCCGGCGCGCCTCTTGCACGATGTCCCACACAATCAGGAAATACTCCGCATAGCCAAGGGAGCAGACGACGTCCAGCTCGCGCTCCATCCGAGCCTGCGCCTCCGCCGTCGGCGTCCGATATCGCCGCGATAAGCCGGCCCGCGCCAGCGCCCGCAACATGCCCTCCGGTGAACGCCCGTCGAGAAACGAGAACTCCGGAAAGATCGGCTCGCCCAGCTTCAACTCGACGTCACACTCCATCGCAACCGCTAGCGAATTGGCCACCGCCACGCGCTCCCCGGGAAACCGCCGCGCCAATACATCCCGCCGTGGCAGGTCGAACCACCCCCCCAAATGCTTCTCCGGATGCGCCTGCCGCAGGCTCGTCAGGGTCCGGATCGAGGCCATCACCTGGTAGAGCGATCGGTCCGCCGGAGTCAGGTAGTGCGCGTCCGGCGTGACAATGCACGGCAGCCCCAGCTCCTCGCCCAACACGCGTAACCGACGAAGGATCGCCGCGTCCCCCGGACTGTGCAGGAAGAGCTCGAGGAAGAATCGCCCCGGATAGATCCTGCTCAACCGCTCGGCGGCCACGCGCGCGCCCTCCCAATCCCGCTCCGCCAACCGCCGCGCCAACGGCCCCTGGCGATGGCCGCTCAGACAGAACAGCCCCGCACTCTGCTCGGTCAGCTGCGCATCCGTAAACCGCGGCGCCAATCGCCCCGCATCACTCTGAAGGCCGGTCTCTGGATCCAGGCCCATGAACCGGCGCTGCGAGATCAACCGGCAGAGGTTCGCATACCCCGCCCCATCCGCCGCCAGCAACACGACGCGCCCGCCCGCCTCCAGATCCAGCTCGGCGCCGAGGATCGGACGCACCCCCCGCGCACGCGCCAGCTTGTAAAACGGGACCGCCCCATACAGTCCATTGCGATCGGTCAGCGCAACCGCCGGCAGCCCCTCATCCACCGCAAACTCCACCAGATCCTCCAGCCGAATGCAGGACTCGAGGAAGGAATAGCAACTGTGCAGATGCAACGGCGCCCAGGCCCATTCCCCCGCGCCTTCCCCGTCCGTTGACCGTACCCTCGCCATACGTCTCGCCCCCAGTCCCCTCGAAATCACCCTATTCCGAATTCCAGAACAGATGATACGCCCGTATAACGAAAAGGCAATGCGCGAACGCCGGATGGGGAAAGGTCTCGCGCAGAGGCGCAGGGGCACAGAGGGGAAATTGGGAAGGCGGGAGATGCGGAAACGTCGGCGCCGTTTTCCGTGATTGCTTTGGTCAGCAGGCAACGGAAAACCCCAGATCCCCCCCCTTATAAGAATGGGATCACGGCATTGACCTTAGCGAGAGGTCGTTCGAAAAGGTATCCGCTTTCCCAACCAGGCTTTCCCATCCGGATCCGGAGAGTCTCCCGCAGAGGGCGCGGTGGCGTTGCCGGCCTGCCTATCGGGTTGGGTAGGTTCCTGGCTCTGCACCCTACCTTTTGGGTAAATTTTTAGATCAATCGTTTCAGCAGACCAAAGAAGTTGCTAAAAACGGCTCCGGTGTACGTACATCTCCCCCTCCCAATACACCTCTGCGCCCTCCGCGTTCTCTGCGGGAGTCCTCACCATCCGGCCCGGTGACCTTTCGTTTCCGTCCAATGGGGTTTTCGTACGTGCTCTTGCCACCCCCATGGCCGGCTCGAAAACGCCACAGCGCCTCTGCGCCTCTGCGCGAGGCCTCCGGTTCCGGATGGGGCTCGCGCGAATCAGGACGGTACACCCTTCAGCGGCCCGCGGTGCCCGCCTCAAACAGGCGTGCGGCAACCGGATACGCATCGAAATCCGCTTCCTGCAGCGCCAGGCGCGGGTCGGACAGGTCCAACCGGTACATCAGCTGATTATAGTCATAGCGCGGTACCGGCCGCCCGTTGGATTTCGAGAAGGCCATCGAGTAGGTCCCCTCAAAATAGATCAGGCGACCGTCGGCCTCGTCGAAATAGGGATGCTGCTTGGGATTGTAAAAGCTGTATTCCGGATGCGTCGCGATCTTCACCGCAGGCCGCCACGGCCCCACCGGCGAGGGCGCTGTGGAGTAATAGACCTCGCCCAGGAAGGAATCGTCCCCACCGATTCGATTGAAGATCATCACCCACTGGTCCAGGTGCCGGTTGAAAAAGACCGAGCCGCCATGCGGCTCCACCTTCGCACCGGACCCAGCCTCGACCAGGCGCAGCGTCTTCTTCTCCTGCGCCAACGCATCAATCGCATCACGCCGGCTGCGCAGCCCCGGCCCCTCACCATACAGATCCCCGAAACGCACCCAGTGATAGTCTCCCGCAACATCACCACCCGCCGACTCGACCTCGCCGCGAATCACGCCGCCCTCCAGCGGCGCCAGCGTCGTCAGTACCTCGTACCGATCGATGTCCGTCACCGCCGCGAACTCCGCCGGCACACGCAGCCGCACCGCCAGCGGGAACGGTGTCGCGAAATAGTGATAGTCCCGGCCCTCCACCCGCACCGGGAAGGCATGCCCGAAGTCGGGATACGGCAAGTCGTTCGGGCCGGTCCGATAGATCGGATCGAACGCCTGCGTCTCGTCATTCCATAACACCAATCCACGCTCCAGCGTCTCGCTCAGCCCCTTCAGCCGCGCGAACCGCGCGACCATGCGCTCCCGCCCCTGCTCGTCTACCTGCGTCAACAAGCCCTCCAGCCAGATCAGCCCCTCGTCCGGCCAAGGACAGGTCGGACGGCTGAACCCGTCTGCGTCCACAAAATACTCGAGATCTACACCCTGCCCAGGCGCGAGCCCACCGGCCCCCGGCAGATCCGAGAAAGCACCCGCCATCTTGAAATGCCCGAGCGGATACGCCGCCCGCCCCGTGTCGCCCCACATCCAAAACAGGCGCCCGCCATAAATCGCGTTGTCCACCGAGTCCTGACCCACAACCAATCCGTTGATCCCCGGATGCGCAATCGGCACCGGCACCCCCGCCAGCACACTGTCACGATAGATCCCCTGGCCCGTCACCCGATACAACCGCTCGGCAATGTTCTCACGCTTCATCCGCAACTCCGCCGACGCCCCCGGAGTCGTCAGCAATGCCTTGCCCACACTGCCGAAGCCATCCTTCGGATAGCTGTAGCCGGGACTCTCTATCGAGAAGAAAACCCGTGTCTCCATCAGCCCCGGCTCCAGAAAGGCATACACCCCGTTGCTGTCCGTATACCCAACCACATTGCTCGTCGTCGTCAGCTTCACCATCGGGATCCCACGCCCCGTCGCCTCGTCCACAACCCGTACCTGGAAGTACTCACCCTGCCCGGCAGAAAGGAGGGAAGGGATGAGGAGGAGGAAGAAGGTGGGGAGGAGGAATGGGTGGTGCTTCATGGCTGGCGACCTTGGTGGGAGAGGGATGGAGAGCAGGGTGTGGAAAGGGTGAGAGTTGGACCTGGAATACGCAAAGCTGGGTTTGAGGCATCGGCCAGAGGCAGGTTGCTGGTTATCATGCAAAAGGACGGATGAGCCTTAAAGCTAAGGATTTCACCTCAAGTAATGAACACTTATCGCCCAGAAAGTCGAGCCAAAATCCTGCGAGGCATTCAGCACCAATATGGTGAACCGCCCCCAAAACCGATTGGATGCAACCTGAATGCCCAACCCAACCAAACCTCATATGCAAAATCCTAACCCCAAAAAACCCCTACGATTCGCTCCGGTCTTCCCCAAATCCAGAGGTTCGGCTGACAGAAGTCCTGACGCGCCGACATTTACACCTCACATCATCAGAACCGCTCACGATAGATCGTCAACACGTGACGCATACGGACTGCGCAACACTCGCTTCCCGCTGGCTGACCTGCCTTTGCCGGACGGGACGACATGTCGGATGGTTCCGGCGTATGCGCCGCGCCGAAGTCGTCCCTGGCTTACGTAGGCGGGTGGGGCGTCGAGCCGGGAAAGTCCTTGCGACCGCGACCAGGATGCGCATCAGTGGCGTAATGGACAGTATCTCCCCCCTCCTTACGCCTGCAAAAAGGCGTCTTTGATCCATTGGCAGTCCAAGAATGCCCCATCCCCCATTCGCACACGCAAGAGGGTTCCATTCTCCTTTTGAATCTCAACCAGGCAACCAGTAG
>ENA-UOOH01003354-UOOH01003354.1-fermentation-metagenome-genome-assembly--contig:-NODE-3354-length-12288-cov-298.945557_pt1 | contig 12288 bp, 11 predicted proteins | sample MGYA00245778_ERZ724025 | MGnify/ENA primary metagenome ERZ724025 (study PRJEB28704, sample SAMN03018313) | fermentation metagenome | biome: anthropogenic terrestrial biome; feature: soil... | reverse complement strand
TGTATTCTGAAGACATCACTTTAAGAAAAGTAAAAATTGGTAACAACTCTGCGTTTTCTTTCATGATATTTTCCCCAATCAAATATGGGTTGCGCTTTTTTCCTATTTTCTAAATCCGTGTGCGAAATATGCGTAAATGTTATCTACGGCAGGGCTGAGAATTAATATTATCCGTGTTATGACTGAAAAACGGAGCATCAAATGTAGAAAATTCTAAAAAACCATAGGCTCTTTTCTTGATATCTAGTGTTATCGATTTTAAGCGTGAAAAAGAGTTATAATTTAAAAAATATAAGTCTCTGCTATAAAGAACGGATTAAGAGCCGAATCATTACCATAATCCAAAAGCATTAAAAATAAGGTATTGTCAAGGTCTATGAGGGCTAACAATTATTTCAGCTACATTCAAGCCTATGAATTTGTCTATCCCTCTTAGACCTGATAGTACCGCTAATGCCACATCTCATTATTTAACAGTTACAAAAGCCAGGGATCATTTTCGGGTTCAATGTAAGGATCGCCATTCGTATCAATCTCCCTGCCTGAATCTTTTTTCATTGTAGGTTGATTTAATTCAGGATGTTTATTGTTTGCTTCATAATTGGCTTTTCTTGAAGTACGCGCTGGCAAATTTAAATCAACGGTTGAAATATCTATCTCCAAGGCTTTTGCAACACCTTCACCATATCCAGGATCTGCCTGATAGCAATTGTAAATATGCCTATGCTTGATTTGAAGAGTAGAATCGCCCATATTTCTGGCAGTATTTTCAAACAAAACCTGTTGCTGATCAGGAGTCATAGCTCTGAATAACTCGCCTGGCTGGGTGTAATAATCACTGTCATCTTCTCTGAAATCATATCTCCAAATATCAGTTGAACCTGTTTTTTCAACCGGAAGCGCATATTGAGGTTGATCTTTCCAGTTTCCATAGCTATTAGGTTCATAGTGCAGTTGACTTCCTCTATTACCATCAACTCTCATCTGTCCATCTCTATGGAAACTGTGATAGTTTTTAACACCCTGAGGAGAATTCACAGGTATCTGATGGTGATTTACACCTAATCTATACCTTTGTGCATCCCCATAAGAGAACAAACGTCCCTGTAACATGCGGTCTGGAGAAAAACCAATTCCCGGGACTACGTTAGCCGGTGAAAAAGCAGCCTGTTCCACGTCTGCAAAATAGTTTTCAGGATTTTTGTTTAACTCAAATTCACCCACCGGTATTAGTGGAAAATCCTTTTTATGCCACATTTTAGTTAGATCAAAGGGGTTGTTCTTCATAGAATTGGCCTGTTCCTCTGTCATAACCTGTATATACATTTTCCATTTTGGGAACTTGCCTTTTTCAATGGCTTTGTAAAGGTCTCTTTGATGGCTTTCACGATCCATTCCGACAACTTTTTCAGCTTCCTGGTCTGTGAGGTTTCTTATACCCTGTTGTGACCTGAAGTGGAACTTTACCCATACACGTTCGTTATCTTTATTTATTAAACTGTAAGCATCGCTGCTAAATCCATGCATGTGTCTGTAAGAAGAAGGTAGTCCACGGTCACCCATAATAATAGTTACCTGTAGCAGAGCTTCTGGTAAAGATGTCCAGAAATCCCAATTATTATTTGGGCTACGCATATTGGTACGTGGATCACGTTTAATAGCGTGGTTCAGATCAGGAAACTTTAAAGGGTCTCTAAAAAAGAACACAGGTGTGTTATTCCCGACTAGGTCCCAGTTGCCTTCTTCAGTGTAAAACTTCAAAGCAAAACCACGAATATCACGCTCTGCATCAGCTGCTCCACGCTCACCCGCTACAGTAGAAAAGCGTGCAAACATTTTTGTTTGTTTTCCTATTTCAGAAAAGATGGCTGCTTTAGTGTAATTGGTTATATCGTGAGTTACAGTAAATGTCCCAAAAGCTCCTGAGCCTTTTGCATGCATTCTGCGCTCTGGAATTACTTCTCTGTCAAAATGTGCTAATTTTTCCAAAAACCAGATATCTTGAAGCATGAGAGGTCCACGTCTACCGCTTGTCATGCTATCCTGATTGCTTTCCACCGGAGCTCCTGCTACTGTAGTTAATTCAGGAGTATCCCCCATGGTTTGATTTCTGCTTGGAAGTGGCTCCCCTAATTGATTTTTATCCATTGGATTCTTACAGTTGTCGCCTTTCATAAAATACCCCTCAACTATCTGTTCCCACGTAACTTTTTATGTTCACATTAAGACACTATCAAGTCCATTAGAAAAAAAATCATTTCCAGCAGAATTTAAACATGTAAATTATTTCTTCCCCGTAGACCTGACAAAACTTCAAAACCTCTTCCTTTATAGAGGCAAATATTTTTACTATATTTTTTACTATTTATAATTTAAAACCATATATTAGTTCTGGTTAATAATTATTCGTTATATCTTTTTCCGGCACTAATGCTGTTATTTTTCAAGGCACCTTCATCTTGTAATTTCAATGCTTTATTCACAGGCTTTACCATGAAACCCAATTATTACAGAAGACATAACTCTAAAAAAAGTAAAAATTAGTGAACTACTGATTAATCTACACTTCATCCAGGTATCTCTGCAGCTTATCCACAAGTTTGCTAATATGAATACCATCAACAAATGTATGATGCACCTGGACTGCAAACGGCATCATAAATTTGCCTTCTCTTTCATGATATTTTCCCCAATCAAATATGGGCTGCGCTTTTTCCTTAGGTCGTCCCGGCTACATGGGTGATATTAGGGGATCAAACTTCCCGGTGCGGATAATGATTTCATTTTTATCTACTGTACGCAGGCGGGTTCAAGCGGAGCGCGGCGGGTGGAAGGAAGGAACGTGAGATGCAATTAACGGTCATTCAGGAATAATAAAAACTAATTAACAAGGGAGCGCATGGGATAAAACCTAAAGGAAAATTGTCTCTACCACCGGCTGGAACCTCAAAACCCTATTTTATAATTCGGAGCGGCTGTGAGTTAATCGAGTTCCATGGTCCGGCTTTTGACTTCATGGGAGAGTTGGTTAAATATTAAGTTAATTCTGAAGAGCACGGAAATAAAGTCGTGGTGGAAGTTCTGGCAACAGAGTAAAAGTCTGTTTTTTCTATTCACTTTAGGTCCCTAAAAAGATGGTAAAAAAGGCATTTAAGGCTTTTAAATTGGAGAAAAAGGAATTCAGTTATTACTGGAGGTATTTATCTGACAGCCTGTTCAGGTTGGGGTGGCTGCACGCAATTTGATTTTAGCATAAATCTCCCACCCCGCAGTCAACGACCTCTACCCATTGGTCCGAAGGCATAGGAAGGGTGCATTTCGGCATCGTAGTGGCACGAACTGGCCGTCGTTCTTATTCTCGTGCCCGGGTTTTACAGGAGCAGTCCATTGCTCCTGCCGATGCCAATCGATCAATGGCTAGTTATAATGCAATGCACAGACGAACGGTGTTAATATTTTTTGTGCCTGGGTTTATGACTTTTTCTGGAGGGATTATTCATCCTATTTACCGGCTTTGGCAATCTTATATCCGGTCTTTCAATTACAATCTTCTTCAGAGCAGGTAGTGCCTGTTCCTTAATATCCACATCATTGTCTTTCAGCACACTCATGAAATTAGCATGGTCATTTTTGGAAAGGATATTTATCGCTTTTCCTTCTGTTCCTGCTCGTGCGGTTCTTCCAATCCTGTGAATATACTGTTTACTCTCCCTGGGAATATCATAATTGTAAACATGGGAAACACCCTGTATATCAAGTCCTCTTCCGGCTACATCTGTGCATACAAGGACACCTATGTTCCCGGAATGGAATTTTTCCATTATGCGAGTTCGTTCGTTCTGTGTCAATCCGCCATGAATCGCCACGGCATTGATACTTGATTTTCTCAGGTTTTTTGCGACTTTGTCAGTGTTTCTTTTTGTGTTGCAGAAAACCATCCCGAGGTTTGACTTCTCATTTTGTAGAAGGTACACGAGCAGAGATAATTTCATGTCATCCTGTACTTTATAAACGACCTGATTCAATTTTTGCGGGTCGATATAAGACTCTGTTGATACTCGAACCGGATTTTCCATGTACTTGCGGGAAAGCCGGACAATATCTTTTGTAATGGTCGCAGAGAACAAAAGGGTCTGCCTGTTTTGAGGACATTCCTTGATAATTTTTTCTACATCCACTTTGAATCCCATATCAAACATATGGTCTGCCTCATCAAGGACAAGGGTTTTCACATTATTGAGTTTGATAGTATTTCTGCTGATATGATCGAGTAGCCTACCGGGTGTTCCCACAACAACCTCGGCATTTTTTAATTCTTTAATTTGTGTATTGATCCCTACACCGCCATAGATAGATGCGATATTTAACGGGTCGTATTTTGAGAATTTCCTTAAAGAATTTGCCACCTGCTCCGCCAGTTCTCTTGTAGGGGTCAGGATCAAAGCCTGAATTCCTTTTCCTTTGTCGGAATTTTGTAATATGCCGGAAACAAATGAGAGTGTTTTTCCGGAACCTGTTGCGGCTCCGCCTATAACATCTTCCCCAGCAAGTATTAGGGGAATTGATTTTTCCTGTATTGCTGTAGGGCTTTCAAAGCCATGTTCATCTATTGATTTCAAAACAGCATTACTGAGACCTAGTTTTTTAAAATTATTCATAGTTAGACTTTCCATGATTTTTTTGAAAAAGCTACTTAATTGCTTTTTCATATTCATATATTTAAGATATATTAAAAACAATTAAGAGCTATAAACACAACTTCAGAAAAGTTAAGATTAATTTACTGCTTAAAAGTTCGTAATCACTTATAACGGTGAACTCTCCCTTTATACTTTTGCCTATTTTGATGATGTGATTACCCAGCATTCATTGTTCTTCCAAAGGTTCGACCCCAAATGGGTAGATCCGGATGGCATGAATTACGAAGAATATCAGGCTGCAATGGATAAGATGTGGCCTAGAATAGCAGAGCCGGATGGAGAAGGCATAGACCTGCACCCGGACGGCCCAAGGCGTCGGTTTATAGCGACCAGCGAAGATGTGATCTTCAGTCAAGCGCCCCCCTTAACCGAAGAAGACAGGCTCGAAGCGGACCGGCTTTGGGACAGCATAGCCCTGCCAGGGACCAGTCCGGGTATCGTGACCCCTAAGAAGAAGACGCACTGAAAAAATTATAAGATAGACGACACAAAATTTAAGTGCGAGGGTGGGATTCTAACTCCTTATCCTTCAATCAAACCGCGGCATGTAAGGCAAAGTCCTCTTTTATTCATAGTTTTAATTGAGTGTCCGTAACATGCTTCTCTTTATAAGGAAATTGCTTTTCAAAATCCTCCAGCTCCTCATTTTCTATTTTAAAAACCTCGTCCTCATAAAATTTTCCTGAAATGCCCCTCAAGCTACCATCGTAAAGTTCCAATGCCATAAATGCATCAAAATTATCGCCCCAGGATGTCCGGATATCATATTCTTTGGCTCTGTAGAAAACCTATCTACATCAGATGAAAGAGGCTGAAAAAAGATAAGTATATTCAGATCTTGCTGCTCAGTTTAAATTTATGAAAATTCATTATTTTAGAGGATTTCTACAGAGCCTATTCTTTAGCATTGACAAAACCAAAACGATGATAATAGTCAGGATTTCCAAAAATAATTATACCCTTATATCCCAACTGCCTTGCTTTTTCGATAGAATAATTCATTAATAAAAAACCGATCCCCTGCTTTTGATATGATGGCAATACTGTTAATGGGCCCATACATAAAACTTCGAATTCTTTATTTTCCTCATTCAGGACCTTAGCTCTTGAATAAATAATATTGCCGACGATTGTATCCTCATCACATGAAACAAAATCCAGTTCTTTTACAAATGCAGGTACTTTTCTTATTTTATGCAGTACAAGATGTTCATCACATCCTGGTTTGTATAAATCCCAGAATGCTTCTCTTGTCATGTATTCTACAATTTTGAAGTCCTTTTCTTCTTCTAATCTGATAGAAATATTCATTATCGTTTTCTCCTCGCTTCTAAAATAAAACCGCCTCTTCAATAAATGAAAATAAGATTACTCCACTTTCACATCAAAATTAAAATCTTTTGCGATATTTGTTTGCATCTGGCTTTCTGAGATAACCCTATAGTGCAACTTAAGGAGATCTTCTCATATCTCAGCCTGCCAATCCTAACAGCCTTTGGAAATAGGTTAGTTAAATGTCCAGGTCCATGCAGTTTAATAGGTGGATTCGTTTAGAAATTCTTTCACAAGCACCCTTGTCCCGTTCATTTGAGATAACATTCCATGGCCACCAGTATCATATAAAACAAGTTGCGATTGGTTTATTTTACTGAGAGCATTTTCCGCATGTTTGTAACTTACCAGCGCATCATCTTTAGCGTGGATAATTAATGTTGGTGCACGAAGATTACCTGCAGGTACGGTATAAAATTCAATCATTTTTTCATCGTTTACGGTGCCTTTATACCTTTGAGACATTGGATGCATTATATCAAGCATTTCCTGTGCCAATTCTTTCTGTTCCGGATTAAACGTTTCGTATACCTGTTGTGGGATTCCTATCAGGTCCAGAACTTCAGGTTGGAAAAATTTTGTGAGGAGCCAGTATACATAATCAGATTGCTGGATAATGTGAATAATACTGACATAAAAAGGATCCTGGTCGCCTGGTGCCGGGCCCATACTTACGGCAGAAATCAATATTAATGCTGAGCATCTGTCAGGATAGTCGTTTGCAAACTGAGTGGCTGACGGACCTCCGGCTGATACGCCAACAACAATTATTTTATCTATGCTTAAATTGTCCAGAAGAGTTTTATAAGCAGCAGCCTGTGCTTCAATTGAAGCATTATCCGGAATGGGTGATCGAAGATAGCCATATCGTGAAACCGAGATTAATTTATAATCGTCCCCGAAAAATACTTTGCCCGCCCAGAGTCCCTGATCATAGCCTCCTCCTGCGCCGTGCAGCAGTAAAATAGGAGTTCCTTCTCCCTCTACAGTATACTCAATATCCTCATAATCTGTTTTCAAAATAGTGCTGTCCGCAAGCAATTGCTCTTCTGCTTCCGTCATCGTTTCGCGGTAATTCGGATAAGTTAGAGCAATTAGAATAATAGCTGAACAAATTAAAAATGCCAGTATAATCAGTAAAATATTCCTGCTTCTTTTCTTAACTTCTTTCAAGAATACCACTTCTAATTTGTAGTCACTATACCTTGGACTTAAGTCCAAAAATGTTTGCAACCCCTAAATATCTCACATTTGAATTTGTTCAGCAATTTATTCCCAAACAACATTCAAACCATTTAATAGAAAAATCTCTAAATAATATTCTATAAATCACGCCTCTTATTTATCATTTCGACTTTCTATACAAAACTCAAAAATGTAAGTTTTGATTGAAAATTTTCATACGACATTATCTATCAGGTATGAAAAAAAGAAGTTCTTCAAAAATAAAATCGGAAAAACTATAGGTGTGGCCTATAGTGAGTAAGTCCTAACTAATGAGCAAGTCCTAACTAATGAGTAAGTCCTAACTAATGAGTAAAGTCCTGTATAGCATGTCATTTGGAAACCTCAATATCTGGAGATGGAATCGTGTTGGAAAGCAGAATTATAGCCGCACAATATGATGACAATTTTATAGAAAGGATACGTTTTGAAGGCGATATACTTTCGGACATCGATATCGCAAGGATAGAATTTGAATCGGTACAGTTTATACAATGCCAGTTCAGCAAATGTGATTTTTCAAAAGCCAGCTTTTACAATTCGGTGTTTGAGAGCTGTAATTTTGCGAACTGCAGTTTTATGGAAAGTTACTGGAAAGGCTCCAGAATATTAACGTGCAAGGGTGATGGAAGCAACTTCAGCAAAAGCCACATGAAAGAAACCTCTTTAGCAGATGGCTCCTTTCGATATGCAGATTTTTCAAGTTCTGTACTGGAGAACTGCATCATTCATGACTGCAATTTCACGGAAGCCTTCTTATCCGAGATTCGGTTAAAGAAGCCCATGCTGAAAGCAGTTAATTTCACAGGAGCGGATTTCTTTAAAACCTTACTTAAAGGCATCGACTTATCGGATTGTATCATTGATGGGATAACAGTATCCGATACTCGAAGTGAACTCAGAGGGGCTACAGTTAATGCCGGGCAAGCAATAGAACTTGCTGCGCGGGTTCTGGGAATCAAAATTGTCTGAAAAATAACTGCTACTGCTTTCGAATTTTTCCCTTAAAGCATTCTAATTTCCCATTATGCTTATACTCTACACTTCATCCAGGTATCTGCAATTTATCCGCGAGTTTGCCAATATGAATACCATCAACAAATGCAGATGCACTTGGACTGCAAACAGCATCATAAGTTTGTCCTCTTTTTCATGATATTTTCCCCAATCAAATATGGGTTGAGCTTTTTCTCTGTTTCCAAAATCCGTGTGCGAAATATGCGTAAATGTTATCCACGGCAGGGCAGAGAATTGATAGACATCGTTTTCTACAGGGCCTGTAAAATGTTCTTTTTGATTTTCTGCCGTTACGGTTGCCAGTTGTACAAACTTCTCAATCGTATCCTGCATGGGAACATTTACTACCTTAAATAATGCTGTTACAGCAAGTCCGATGAACATCCTAAGAATGATAAAAAGAATTAAAAAATGTTGCAACGGGAAGAATAAAATTCTGAATTAAATTATCAATCTGGCTTTAAACTTCCATCCCTTCTTCTTTAAGGAAATTATCAATCAGCTTTCTTGCAATGCTTATTTTTCCAGGCAGAACAGGCAGGTTTTCAACCGAAAACCATTTTGCATCCTCAATTTCGAACCCATCGGGCCGGATATCCCCTGAATCGTACTCCGCAGTAAACCCGATCATAAGAGAATTCGGGAACGGCCATGCCTGTGTCCCGAAATAAGTAATATTCTTAACCTCGATTCCCACTTCTTCCCTGATTTCCCTGATAACAGCAGCTTCGGCTGATTCTCCGGGCTCAACAAAACCAGCTATCAAACTGTACATGTCTGGCGGAAAATTTGGGGACCTTGCAAGTAGGATCTCTTTTCCTTTCCGAATAAGTACGATCACGGCAGGCGAGATTCTCGGATAGAAAAGCTCTCCGCAGTCAGGACATTCCTTTCCCCTTTCTTCGGGTTTTCGCAGGGTTTTTGTCCCACATCGGCTACAAAACTGATTTGTCCTGTCCCACTCCATGATCTGGACTGCTTTATTCACAAGCGCGAAACACTTCTCACTCATTTCCGAATAAGCCTGCCTGAGATCAACAAATTTCATGCCGTCAGGCACCTGTACGTCTCCGGGAAGCTCCACGGAATAACAGTGAGTCCCTTCAAGTGCTCCAAGGTATTGTTCCCTTATCCCCGAAAGTCCGAGTTCTCCAAAATCAAGCAGTTTTGGAATTACTCCAGGATTATTATTAAGCTTGAGGAGAATCTCGCGACCCCGAAAAATAAACCAGAACGCTTTCTCCGTCCTGTTAGCTGGCGGCTCAACGCCTATGGTAAAATTCGGATAAAATTCTGGGCGAGTAGATTTTTCCCTATTTATTGGGGTCATGTTGTTCATACTTATTGTTTTTTGTTCTATATATGATTACAGGACATTTTTATTTATTATTTAAATGAATCTTAAGGTAAAAAGAATTCGCATTTAATATCTTGCTTTTGAGGGATGGCAGGAAAGTCAGGCTAATTGATAAAAAGGCAATAATTGTCTTGAGGATAAATCAGGATCCTGTCAACCTTATAAAAACCAGACTCGATCAACTTTATAAATGTACTGAAAGACACGCTGTAAAAGTCATAGAGCAACTGATTATGATTTATCTCTTGAAACCCGCCATGCAGGGACATTCCCCTTACTTTTCTCGATTTCTCCTCTTTCAGTCAGGTCATTCAAAATTTCCAAAAGTTCAGGCACCCTGAGATCCAGCTCATACCTGTACTTGAACTCGGCTATAATTTGAGAAAGATTGAGAGTTCTGTTAAGGATGATTTTTTCTGCAAATCCTGCCAGATCTTCATATCTGGCCCAGGGATAAATTATCCATCGCCATTTAATAATTTTCTGGGCATAGAAATCAGGTACGAAAGCCGAGCAGATCTTATGCTGGAGTACCCCAGTCCTGATATCTGCAGGCAGAAAGCTCTGGGCGTAGTCCACTGCAAGGTTGAGCGTCTCGCCTGTGTCGGTTATATCATCGATAATCAGAACTCTTTTTCCTTTTATATCTACAGGAATAGGAAATTTTATTCTTACTTCTTCCAGAATATCTGCAGCACGAGTGTAATGTTCAATCTTCATTGAGGTAAGGTTATTAAAAAGCAAAAAATCGGCAACCAGCCTCCCAGGGACATAGCCTCCTCTCCCTATGGCTATAATCAGATCAGGCATATAGCCTGAAGCCTTGATTTTTCGGGCAAGAGTCCTGGAAAGCCGCAAGACTTCATTAAAGCTTATAAGCTCACACCTGAATGAGTCCTTTTCTGCCTGACACTGAGATTGGTGGATTTTAATTTTCTTTTCCTGCATCAGATAAGTCGCCTTTTACTGCATGTTTTATTGACTGTTGAGTCAAGTGCAGATCAAGATACACTCAATAGAAGATGTCAACTTTTTTCTAATGAATTTATCAGTCTAATGGCTTATTAATTTGTCTGAAATCTAATCTAGTTACAAAATCTAATCGGTCTAATTACCTGAAAATATTTGAATCAGGGATTACATAAATCAAGAGTATCGGAAAATAATAAAAAATGAGGCGGGCTGGGGATTGACGAGAATAAAAGTTTTTCAAAAAAAGAATACTGAAACCTTTTTCGTGAGTTTTTCAAGATGAGTAGCCGCCTAAGGGAGTCTTATGCAATGCTTTTAAAGTTGGAAGAAGACAAGATGGTAAATTTGGGGTTTAATTCCATTAATGAGGGGTTTGACGAAGGAGTTAGCCGGGCTCTTAACTACCTGACAGTAATCGGCACAGGCTATTTGAATGAGAAAAAAGAGCCAGAAGCTGAAAAAATGGTAGTTTCCATAAAGGAGATCGGAAAGGCTGCCGCCCTTCAGGGAATGGAGAATGCCACTGTCAATGCTATACGTGCTCTTGAAAAACTGCTGCACTGTTCCATGGAGCAGAATATGCAGGGCACAACTGTCAGCGTGTTACTTTCATTTGGAGCTATAGGAAAAACTGCTGCCGAACAGCAGATGGAGGTGGTAGCCAAACTCGCAGCCTCAGTTCTAGGGAAAAGCGGAAATACCGCAGCTCTCCTTAATCAGAAAAGAGAAACCATAGCAGTCGTGATTGGACTTGGAGAAATCGGAAAAGCGGTTACTAAGATGAAATTCCCCGATCTTTCGGAAAATACTGCAATATGTATCTCGTGCCTTGGAGATATTGGAAAGATTACGGCTCAGAAGAGCCTTGAGGAGGCTGCTGTAGGAGTTGAACTCATGCTTCAGGAAATGGCTGCAGCTGCCATGCAGGAGAACCTCCAGAACTCGGTAAGAAGTATCGCAAGCTCTATAGAAGAAATTGGAAAAAATGCCGAGGAAGAGAACATGGAAAATGCGGTTTTCCAGGCAACTTCCGCCCTCCAGACTATTATGAGCAATGCAGGTAGCAGATACCTGAACGATGCTTCAATTGCAGCCAAGGTTGCCCTCGAATCTTTCAATGAATTCGATGTAATAAACGATGAAGCCAGTATAAAAAAGATAGAAGAAATAAGGGAAATAATGAGAGCGCTTTGGGTTGATTCAAAATAAAAAGGTTATAAATAAAAGGTTCTAAATGTCTGCAGGCAGAAGAACTTGAGACTGAAAAGTAAAAGGAAAGTAAAATCTAAATTCAGAACCTCAGTTTTCACTGAATAGAAATATTAAAATGAGTTCCGAAGGTGCTGATCCCATTCACTGTATCCCCCAATACCGCCTCTCCGAAGATATGTGCTCCCCCAAACACGTTTGTTCGAAGAGAAGAATCAGCGACCTCAGGAGGTTCATTTATTTACCCCATTTGTCCCCTACTCCAGGATATACGAGTAACGCAAATTATTTCAAATTAATTATAAGAAAAATTGCTCTCAAGGAAATATTAATTTCGAACAAAAAATTTTAAGCCCGGCTAGTTTTTGATAATTTTTAGTCCCATGGCAGCGAAACCAATAGTTTCTATATTAAATACAACTTGATTAGAGATCATTTTCCCAGCTGAAAAAACAAGTTGCCGGTTTTACCGGCTTG
>ENA-UOOH01003353-UOOH01003353.1-fermentation-metagenome-genome-assembly--contig:-NODE-3353-length-12292-cov-237.308981_pt1 | contig 12292 bp, 10 predicted proteins | sample MGYA00245778_ERZ724025 | MGnify/ENA primary metagenome ERZ724025 (study PRJEB28704, sample SAMN03018313) | fermentation metagenome | biome: anthropogenic terrestrial biome; feature: soil... | reverse complement strand
AATTAGTTAACAAAATAAATCAATAGAAGTTTCAGGTCTGCCAGATTAAATAATTCTGTTTATTTGATTCTATTTTAAATTAATATTTTCTATTAACATTTTCTATTTTAATAAGATTAATGTTCTCTGTTTTCATTAAATTAATATCTATGCTTCATAAAATTAAAGTTCACGCATCTGCGGATAAATCTCTTAAAAAATCTAAGTAATCACTTCTTTTCAAGTCAAGATGTCTTAGATAAATCTTAAACCAAGTACAGTGATTTTAAACCAAGTACAATGATTTTAAACCAAGTACAATGATTTTAAACCAAGTACAATGTCTGGTTATGTTCGACTAAAGGTATCATTTGAGTACACTGGAGGTAGTACCTCTGGTAGTTCTTCACCACCAAGCTTTTTTGATCGCTCTTGGTTTTTTTGCAAGAGATAGAAAAGTATTAGTATTGATCAGGAGTTTGTAATTTTAATTATAATGATAAACTTAAATTAATAAAAAGAAGGATGAAATTCAACCTCAACGGGTAAAAGCATATGAGTGGTAATCAGACTCCTGAACAGAGGGCCAGAAATGAGATCGATAGGAAATTAAATGATTCTGGCTGGGTAGTGCAGGAAAAGAGCAAAATCGATTGGAATGCTTCCAGGGGAATTGCAATTAAGGAGTATTTAACTGATGTGGGGCCGGTTGATTATGTACTATTTGTTGATAAAAAGCCCGTTGGGATTATTGAGGCGAAAAAGGACGAAGAAGGCCACCGGTTAACCGTTGTTGAGGAACAATCATCCGGATATGCTACAAGCAAGCTGAAATATCTGAATAATGATCCCCTTCCTTTTGTATACGAGAGTACCGGAAAACTTACACGGTTTACAGACTTACGTGATCCAAAACCAAGGTCAAGACCGGTTTTTTCTTATCTTCGACCTGAGACTTTTGAGGAATATCTTAAAAAGAAACCTTTGAGGGAAAGGCTGCTTAATATTCCTGAATTGAAAACAGATGGTTTGCGAGACTGCCAGAACGCAGCGATTTCAAATCTTGAAGAATCTTTTAAGGACAACCGCCCAAGGGCTCTGGTCCAGATGGCAACAGGTTCAGGAAAAACCTATACTGCCATAACCTTTATCTACAGATTGCTGAAATTTGCGGATGCTAAAAAGGTGCTTTTCCTTGTCGATACCAGAAACCTGGGCGAGCAGGCAGAGCAGGAATTCCAGGCTTACATTCCCAATGACGATAACCGCAAATTTACCGAACTTTACAATGTCCAACGTTTGCGTTCTAGTTACGTCCCTTCGGACAGCCAGGTATGCATTTCTACAATCCAGCGGCTTTACTCTATTCTGAAGGGCGAGGAGTTGGACGAAAAAACCGAGGAAAAGAATCCTGCTGAGGAGAGGGAATGGAAACAAAAGGAACCGCTTCCTGTTGTTTATAATGAAAAGGTCCCCATTGAAGAGTTCGATTTTATTGTCATAGACGAGTGCCACCGTTCAATATACAACGTGTGGCAGCAGGTTCTGGATTATTTTGATGCTTTTTTAATAGGTCTGACAGCCACACCGGATAAACGCACCTTCGGCTTTTTCAATGAAAATGTAGTGAGTGAATACAGCCACGAAGAAGCAGTGGCAGATGGCGTGAATGTGGGTTTCGATGTGTACACTATTGAGACCGAAATCACCAAAAACGGGGCAAAAATAAGTGCGCAGGAGTTTGTGGACAGGCGGGAGAAGCTTACACGGAAGAAACGCTGGGAACAGCTTGACGAGGATTTCACCTATACGGCTAAAAAGCTGGACAGGGACGTGGTCAATCCCAGCCAGATAAGAAACGTGATACGGACGTTTAAGGAGAAGCGGCCAGAGATCTTTCCCGGCAGAGAGGAAGTCCCTAAAACCCTGATTTTTGCCAAGAACGACAGTCATGCCGATGACATAATCAATATAGTGCGGGAAGAGTTTGGGGAAGGCAATGCCTTTTGCAAGAAAGTGACCTATAAAGCCGAAGAAGACCCAAAATCGGTGCTGGCAGATTTCCGCAATCTTTACAATCCCAGAATAGCGGTTACAGTGGACATGATTGCCACAGGTACGGACGTTAAGCCGCTGGAATGCCTGCTCTTTATGAGAGACGTTAAAAGCCTGAATTATTTTGAGCAGATGAAAGGCAGAGGCACGCGAACCCTGGGCTATGACGACTTGCAAAAAGTGACCCCGTCGGCTGTTTCTGCCAAGACGCATTTTGTAATCGTGGACGCCGTTGGCGTTACAAAAACGATGAAAACCGACAGCCGACCCCTGGAACGCAAGAAAAGCACATCCCTGAAAGACCTGCTGGCAGCAGTAACTTTTGGAGCTCAGGACGAAGACCTTTATGTTTCCCTGGCATCAAGGCTTGCAAGGCTGAACCGGCAGATTAGCGAGGACGAAAGAGCCATTTTTGCTGAGAAAGCGAACGGAAAAACTGTCAACCAGACCGTTAAGGATCTACTCAATGCATATAACCCTGATATCATTGACCTCAAAGCTTCCGAGATCAAACTGCGCCAGCCGGAAATTCAGGACGCCGATGCAAAGAAAAAGGCGCAGGAGATCCTGATTGATATTGCCAGGTCCACGTTTTCCGGCGAGCTCAACGAATATATCGAAAATGTCCGCAGAGTCCATGAGCAGATTATCGATACCGTGAACCTTGACACCCTTAAGAGAGCCGAATGGGACAAAGACGCTGTGGTAAGGGCAGATGAGCTGGTCAATGACTTTAAGGCATACCTGGAAGCTAATAAAGACGAGATCACAGCCCTGAGGATTTTCTACAACCAGCCCTACATGCGCAGGGAAGTTACTTTTACGATGATAAAAGAAGTGCTGGAGAAACTGAAGCTGGAAAAACCTCATTTTGCTCCCCTGAGGGTCTGGCAGGCTTACGAGCAGCTTGAAAAGGTAAACGGGAATTCCCCGAAAAAAGAACTCACAGCCCTCGTTTCCCTGATCCGCAGAATAACTGAAATCGACCCTGTGCTAACGGCATACGACCTGACCGTAAACCGGAACTTCCAGGACTGGGTATTCAAAAAACAGGCGGGAAAGCTGAAATTTACTGAAGACCAGATGAACTGGCTCCGCATGATTAAAGATTATGTTGTAACCAGCTTTCACCTGGAAATAGACGACCTCGATTACCATCCCTTTGATACACTTGGCGGGCGTAGCAGGATGTACCAGCTTTTCGGGGACAATATGAATACGGTGATTCGCGAATTGAATGAGGCACTAGCGGCGTGATTTTTGGAGAAAAGCCGGGTGATGGTCAGGTTGTAAACGAGTCAAATATTTTACATCGTAACTACAATCAGAATTTAGGCTTTAAAGGAAATTTAAAGGAAAGGACGATGTACAGGTGCTCCACCTGAGAATATCACATTTTGCTCATTTTGTGCCTTATTTCCTTTAAAAACTTGCTTTATCTGTTTTCTTTCTAAATGAGATACATATAATGGCTTTTTTGTCATATATGGGAATCATAAGACGTCGTTTAAAAAATGTAAAAATTAATGAAGCATTTGATGTACACACTGATCGACAGAGTATATGACTGATGATTTGCAGGTAGACTTTAACAAAAAACGAACTGTTAATATTACTCAAAGTAATAATACTATCAGCGTTTTATACTATGACTTACATATTAGATATTGTTCACAAGGAACTAAGCTGTAAAATGAGGCAAATTCAGGACAGAGTAAGAATCTGATCCCGAAATGAACTTCATTGACGCGTAAGCTTAAAATGAGGCAAATTCAGGACGGCTTGAAAACCGATCTCGAAATCAACTTCATTGACGTATAAGCTTAAAATGAGGCAAATTCAGGACAGAGTAAGAATCTGATCCCGAAATCTACTTCATTGTTGCAGACCAAACCTTGTGAACCCTTTATTCGCTCTTTTAACCAAAGTTAAAGTGTATGGATATCGTTTCTCTTTTTTACTGCTTTTCTTAGCTTTTCGTTTTAGACAGGATAATTATAGAATTTCAAGAAAAGCAATAGGATTTTCAAAGTAAATTAAAGGATTATACAACAAAATGAGACTTTATTGTGCTTATTTTAACTTTTTCAGAGATCATAGAGGGTTAAAAAACGAAATGGGAGTTTTGGAAAAGATAACACCTGCACAAGAGTGTAGAATTATTAATAAGAAATGGAAATTAAGAAATGGAAATTAACAGAGTTGTTAAACTACAGAAGTCTCATAAATGTCAACTGATTAAATAGGGAGCACCGAATTTTAATACATGCTCTAATTTCAGGTTACCTTAGGTTTTGTAAGAATGCTAGTAATTGACATCAACAGACTAAAATAGGCCATGTAGATAGTTTTTCAAGGTTAGTCATAAAGAAGACGAATTCTTAAATTTATATACAAACTTCATGAAATTTATATACAAACTTCATACCACACGAGAACAATGCCAAACCAATCCCAACATAAAAGAATCCTATGAAAAAAGCTGGCAAAAGACTGAATTTCCGAATAGTAATTCCACCTAATATCATTACCACCATAGTCAGGTATGACTTTTTATCAAAAAATTCCATAACAAACATTTTCTTTCTATTATCCTTAATTACTCGAGTCGTGTGCTTTTCAACTAATTTCGAGAAAATGAATATATAAAATACTGAAAATACTGAAGCAGCTAAAAAAACACTGAAAACATATTTCCCTTGACTTATAAAAAGTGGTAATCCAGTCTTTATTACCATTATTCCAGCAAACATCCAAACGACGCCTGCAATCAAAATTAAATATTTTTTAGGAATCGATGATTTCTGTTTGAAGTTATTGTTCATATTTGCTACTTAACCTTGCATTCATTACATAAAAACTTATAGTATTATGGCTCTGTGTGAACTACTGCTAAACTAAAGATTTAACGAGCTTCCTGAGTCATCCTCCCAACGAATGTTGATGAGCCATACAGGTTTTACCCTGCGTCCTGCAGGTGAAATGGAATATATGAGCATGAGATTGTACTTGAGATGCTTTTCAGCTTCCGTTTTTCTCCGGCTTAATGTTCCCGATCCCTTCGGGTATGAGATGAAGCGGCCTGAAACCGTCCGATTTCGGACGCAAGAGCGTTGCCCGCAATCCGCTTATTGCCTCTCTTTAAAACCGCATAAACTACATAGAAAAGGTCGGAACTGGAATAAACCGTATTAAACAGGCTGTGGCTGAGAACGAAAATTCGTCAGTGGAATTTTCATTTGATAGTGGTTTTTCCGTCATATTCCGAAGACTTGCGTTAACTTCAGATATGTGGTTGGGAGAAAAGTTGGGAGAAAATTAGTTGCCTGACTTGGAAAGATATTTCAAATCGTTCTTCAGCACATTTTTCTTTGACTTAAAGTATTCCAATGACTTAGCCGGTTCTTCAGTTGTGACCTGTGCAAGTTTATCAGCTTCAATGCATTGCTGCTGTAAATTGACAATTTTCAAATATTTTTCTAATCTGCTCTCTGTGCCGATGTTTAGGTCAGTTATTGAAATTAAAGCGTCAGCTGGATAAATGCTTTCCAAATTATCCTTTACAGAATCAAAACGATAGTATCCGTAATCATCCACATTCAATAATCTCTTTGTGTTTCTTGAAATATTCTTCATGGCTTTGAGTTTTTCATAAAACTCGGGGCTTCTCTTGGGGCCAGAATGGATTCCTCCGAGACTGTCCAGGCCGTAACCAAATCCTAATATATCCCTTGCAGATAGCACTTTCTGGTCATTAATTGATTTGCCATAACTAACATTTACAAAATGAAATAGATGATTTTCTTCATATCCTCTCTTGGCGAGTTCTCTTTTCATCGCATTTAACATATCTATACGAGATGTAATCATGCTGCTATCAAAATCAACATAGTAAGCGTTGATTCCTTTGTCAAGGTAATAATTTATGAGTTCCCTGCTGAACAGAGTGGCTACTGCAGGTATATATCCCATGATACATTTCTTGTTTCGAATTTCGATGCTGTTATAACATGAGTCCAGATATTCTACAAAGGCATCAAAGTTTTCAACGTTCAAATTTCTGGCTGCTTTAGGAACTGAAGGAATCGGGGTTATATCCGAGTGTGAATATGCAACATTAGTCAGGATGTCAATTTCTTTCTCTGTGGGGTATCTCCAATTTTCCCCTTTATTTTTAAATTCCAATAGACAAAAGTGAGGACAGCCATTAGCTTTTTCTTTCTCTCTCTTTAATTGATTGTTTTTGTCGGAGGAGTATTTTGAGTCCTGGTCTTTTTTTATCAGAGTTTTTTCATCAAATTTCAAAAAAGCTCCTGCAAGTCACAGAGTTCGTTTGGGAAAGAAGTATCTTTATAGAAATTGTTTGTTGCAATCGCTTTAGTTGGTGTTTTCAGGTCCTTGTTCCCTATCCGTACCTGTAAACTTCTTAAATCAGTATCATCAGCAATTGAACACAGATGGATTTTCGTTTCTTTTGTCATCTTAACAATTCCTTGAGGATATCTTCTTTTATCCAAAAAGAAGAGCATTTTATGCTGTTGTATATCTCTTTACACTCACCACTTGTGAGTTCATTAAGTTTCTCTTTTTGCCATAAGAGTAAACCTATAGTCCCATTTACTTTTACGCCATATTTTGACTTCAACTGTCTTGCTCTTTCATCAATGATGCAGCGATAACTGTCTCCTGATTGTTCTTGTTCTATGCCGGCACAAAGGACACTGATCTCTCCATCATGTAGCCATGGATAACGCTTCGAAATTTTCGATATACATTGTTCATCAAGGTTGTCTATTACTGAAAAACCTTCACAAGCATTGAATAATTTGAAAGTTTCAGGATTTTTTCTAAGCTCTTCATATACCTGCTTTGTAACAGACAAATTATAGCCGTGTTTTTTGCAGATTTCAAAAGCTTTCGGAAAGTTAGCTTCCCGAAGCAAGCAGACTATTGAGGAGGCATCAAATATTTTCACGTTTTTACCTCCTCAGCAAATCAAGAAAAGTTTCGATATTTAAACCTGCAAGAAAAGCAGCTTTTTCTAAACTGACAATTCCTTTTTTGTAGATGGAAATCGAGTTTTTAACCCTTGATTTCATTATTCTGCGATATTCGGTTGATTCAATAGTATATCCTGGATATGATGCATAGATAAAAAGAAGAATTTCATCATTGGTGAGATTATTAATAAATTCTTTGAAGTCAGCAATTGATTCTATTTCATCCGAGGAGAAGATATCTTGCTTCAGACCTAATACTTTGATGCCCGAAGAAGTGATTTTGTAAGCATTTCCCTCTTTTTCAACGAGGCCCATTGATATCAAGTTATCCATGCTAACTTCTGAAGCTTCGCTATAGGGACCAAGGAAATGGGGAATGAATTCTGCCCTTTCGTTCACTTTATCGATGTAATTCGATATCAGAAACATCTCTTTTTGAAAAGCAATCTTTCCCTTTACTGGTTTCTTATCATTTTCTTTCAATAATTCAAGTATAGCAACGCTTAATGGAGAAAGATCTTCTGCAATAGTATTTAATGAAAATCTCAATCTGCTTCCTCCTTATCCGTTAATTCATCTTTGTTGCTATTTGAAATACTATTCTCTTTTTCAAAGGATATGCAACTATATTGTATAACACTTCTCATTATGATATCCCTTACAAACTCTTGAACGGAAACGAAATCAAATCACTTACATTATACATATTTTTCGCTCAAATTGTGGTTTAAATTTTTGATTACATCCCGAAGGTAAAATAGTAATCAATTATATAATCAAATAACATCTTAAAAGTACTTCAAAGTTGATTATAAAATGGTGCTATCGTGAAAGAAAAAGTTGGATGGATTAAAGGTATTCTGAGTGATTTCGGAGAAGTTGTTTCAGGTGGTACGCCAAAAACAAAAGTTACAGAATATTGGGGCGAAGATATTTCTTGGATAACTCCAGCTGATTTATCAGGATATTCTGAAAAGTATATCCACAAAGGGAAAAGAAGCATCACTCATCTTGGTTTAAAAAACTCTTCTGCCAAACTAATGCCTAAAGGAAGTGTATTGTTTTCTTCAAGAGCACCTATTGGTTATGTAGCAATTGCTGGACGAGAGTTGTGCACAAATCAAGGATTTAAAAGTCTTGTTCCAAGCAAAACTGTAAAAAGCGATTTTTTATATTACTATTTCAAATCTATAAAACCACTAGCTGAAAAAAGAGCCAGTGGCACCACATTTAAAGAATTGTCAGGCAAAGCTTTTGCTGACTTGCCATTATGCCTGCCCCCTCTTCCCGAACAACGCGCCATTGTCTCCAAAATCGAGCAAATCTTCAGCAAACTGGACAACGGCATTTCAAACTTCAAACTGGCACAGGAACAACTCAAAGTTTACAGGCAGGCGGTGCTGAAGAAAGCTTTTGAGGGGGAGCTTACGAAAAAATGGCGGGAACAGCAGACTGATTTGTCGGATGCGGGGGATTTGCTGGAAGAAATCCGGAAGGAAAGAGAAAATGCTGCAAAAGTTTCTGATAAAAGAACTAAAAAGAAAATAATCCAATCCCCAGAAAGCGTTTATGAAGACAATTTACCTGAGAAATGGTGTTGGGTGAGAGTGGATTCAATTCTGTTTGAATCTAAGAAGGGGATGACAACAGGACCTTTTGGAACAGCCTTAAAAAAACACGAGCACCAAAAAAGTGGAATTCCAGTTTATGGAATTGAAAATATTGGTGAAGGCGTTTTTAGAAAGCCTAATAAAATATTCATTACAGAAGAAAAGGCGAAAGAACTTCAAGCTTTTGAAGTCAAACCATATGACATCATCATTTCAAGATCTGGCACTGTTGGGGAAATTTGTTCTATTCCAGAAAATATTGCTGGTGGAATTATATCAACAAATCTTATTAGAGTGAGGCTAGACCTAAGGATAATTTCAACAAAGTATTTTGTTTATCTATTTCAAGGTGGAAATGTAAGAGAGCAAGTAAAGGAACTTTGCAAAGGTTCAACAAGGGCTTTTTTGAATCAGACTATTTTATCATCCATCAATTTTCCTCTCTGTTCCCTCCCCGAACAACAAGCCATCGTTCAGGAAATCGAAACCCGCCTTTCAGTCTGCGATAAACTGGAGCAGGACATCGCAGAAAATCTGGAAAAAACCGAAGCCCTGCGGCAGAGTATTTTGAAAAAAGCGTTTGAGGGGAAGCTGCTTAATGAAAGGGAACTTACAGAAGTTCGCGGGGCAGAGGATTGGGAGCCGGCTGAAGTTTTGCTGGAGAGAATAAAGGCTGAGAGAGCTAGCAAAAAGTAAAATGAAAATTTCAAAAAATATTACACTCATCTCAAGGATCCAAACCATGTCTGAAAATACCTCATCCATCGTTTCCAAAGTCTGGAGCTTCTGCAACGTCCTGAGGGACGGGGGCGTGAGCTATGGCGATTATCTGGAACAGCTGACTTATCTTATATTTCTGAAAATGGCTGAAGAATTCAGTAAGCCGCCGTACAGCAGAAATATCGGCATCCCTGAGGAATATACATGGGATAATTTGAAACAGCAGCGCGGAGCCGAACTCGATATTCACTACAAGAAACTGTTAGAAGAACTTGGGAAAAAGCCTGGAATGCTCGGGCAGATCTTCCTCAAAGCCCAGAACAAGGTCAGCGACCCTGCCATGCTGTACAAGATCATTGACATGATCGACAAAGAAAACTGGGTCATGATGGGTGTGGATACAAAAGGAGAAATCTACGAAGGGCTCCTGCAGAAAAATGCCGAGGATACAAAAAGCGGAGCCGGGCAGTATTTCACTCCAAGGCCGCTCATCAAGGTCATGGTGCAGTGCCTTCAGCCCGAACCCCTGAAAACCATCGGAGATCCCTGCTGCGGCACAGGTGGGTTCTTTTTAGCAGCCTATGATTTTCTTACCTCACATTACCGGCTGGACCGGGAGCAGAGCCGCTTCCTGAAAAACAAAACCTTTGGCGGCAACGAAATCGTTACAGGAACGCGGCGGCTTGCCCTCATGAACATGTTCCTGCACAACATCGGGGAAATCGACGGGGAGCCCATGATCTCAAACTCCGATGCTCTAATAGCTGATCCAGGCTACCGTTTTGATTACATCCTCACAAATCCGCCTTTCGGAAAAAAGAGTAGCATGACCTTCACCAATGCAGAAGGCGAGCAGGAAAGAGAAGACCTCACCTACAACCGCCAGGACTTCTGGACAACCACAAGCAACAAGCAGCTAAACTTTTTGCAGCATATCCATACTATCCTCAAGGCAGGCGGGCAGGCAGCAGTTGTCCTGCCGGATAACGTCCTCTTTGAAGGCGGAGCAGGCGAGACTATCCGCAAAAAGCTTCTCGAAACCACAGACCTGCATACAATCTTGCGCCTGCCGACAGGCATTTTCTATGCACACGGCGTAAAGGCAAACGTGCTTTTCTTTGAAGCAAAACCCGCAGCCAAAGAGCCCTGGACAAAAGAAGTGTGGATTTACGACTACCGCACAAATGTTCACCACACCCTAAAAAAGAACCCTATGAAATATTCTGATCTTAAAGACTTTATCAAATGCTACAATCCCGAAAACCGCCACAACCGTAAAGAAACCTGGAGTGAAGAGTCTCCTGACGGCAGGTTCCGGAAATTCAGTTATGAGGAAATTGTAGCAAGAGATAAAACGAACCTGGATATCTTCTGGCTCAAAGACCAGAGCCTTGTTGATCTCGAAAATCTTCCTGATCCTGATATTCTTGCAAATGAGATAATCGAGAACATGGAAGCTTCACTGGAGAGTTTCAAGGAAATCATGGCTACGATCAATGGAAACGGAGAATGATGGTTGAATCCACTTCTCCCAAATGCATTTCTCAGGATTTTACTGGAGGGGTCCGATCTTAACCCTGATGAAAAAATCTTTACTTTAATGAAATATCTTGACCCTGATCCCCCTGGTCCAGTACCGAGACCTTAGTGATTTGTGCTCTCCAGGATTTCCGCTCTCCGGAAATCTCCCTTCTTTCTTTCTGGAATGTGCGGAGAAATGTTCAATTATATTTTCCGAACATCTCCACTCCTTTACACCTTCTGCCTTTTTGCCCATTCTAGCCGTCGTTCATGAGCCATTTTCATCAGGAAATCCTCAGCAGCTTCCGAAGAATTGCAGTATTCATGCCAGATCCAGCCGCCCGGCTGCTCGGGAACCACAATGATTCCTTTTTTCTCTGCAGCGCCCTCAAGGATTATCCGCGCGGCTTCTTCTGCCGGAATTGCATCTTCAGGAGCTTCCACCTCTTCATGGACCAGGCCCAGTATCGGTTTTTTCCAGATACGCGAAACAACAGCTGAGGGACATGTCACCGAAAAATGAATGCCTTCTTCTGCAAATTCGTACCGCATGCTCTCACTCATCCCGACAACTGCGTATTTTGTGGTGCAATAAAGAGCCTGGAATGGGAACGGTACCAGTCCAGCAATGGAAGATGTATTAACTATGTGCCCTCCGCCCTGAAGGCGCATGATTGGAAGCGCAGCGTTAATGCCGTATATCACGCTCCAGAGATTGACATCAATAATAGACTTCCAGTGCTCGATTGTTGCATCAACAGTAGGCATCGTGCCCCCTATCCCTGCATTGTTAAATAGAAAATCAATTCTGCCTTCCTGAGCAACCATATCCTGAACAGTTTTATCCACTTCTGGCTGTTTTGTCACATCAACAAGCGAAATACGAATCTGTCCGGAATATGCGTCAAGATTTTTAGCTGCTGATTCCAGGCTTTCTACATTCCGTCCAGCCATGAAAACTATAGCTCCTTTTTCCAGCAGTGCTTCACTTATTGCATAGCCGATTCCGGAGTTTGCACCGGTTACCAGGCAGCATTTATCCTTGAAATAGTCATCAACTACCACTTTCACTCCTCCTTTCATTTCATTGATTCTCATCAGTTCTTTTTTGAATTCCTTTTAGTTTGCTTTCTTTTATATTTGGATCAGGACCCTAGCTGACGGATTATCGCCAGGCGGGCTACAACATAAGCAACCGGGCCGGTATAAATTAATTTAAATAGAGCTAATCTATCCACAGAAAGCTCCGTAATACCGAATAAATAGAATACGGAGACGGTTAAAGTCACCATAACCAGTACCGTACAGATGAACAGTGCCGCACCCAGCAATGTCCCTTTCCTCGGCAGCCTCGACAGTACCGGTCCTGATTTGGGCAGGTTTTCATTTTTGAAACGGCCTGCGCGA
>ENA-UOOH01003349-UOOH01003349.1-fermentation-metagenome-genome-assembly--contig:-NODE-3349-length-12306-cov-4.721574_pt1 | contig 12306 bp, 12 predicted proteins | sample MGYA00245778_ERZ724025 | MGnify/ENA primary metagenome ERZ724025 (study PRJEB28704, sample SAMN03018313) | fermentation metagenome | biome: anthropogenic terrestrial biome; feature: soil; material... | reverse complement strand
GGTGGCGGTTTCGACCTGGTCAAGGGGTAAGTAGGATCATTGTCTTGATCCATGTTTTTAAGGTCAATGGCGAAGCAAGATCGGGGTCGGGGGCGGTATCGGTATCGGTATCGAAAGCGAAGGGGTGAGGAGTCGGAGGCCGTCCGTCCGTTTCATCGTTTGGTGGCTGAAATTTCGGCAACTTTTTCCCTCGCCTTGACTCGGCCGGATGCAGTCGTTAGAGTGTGCCCTCACATTGACGGGGCGTAGCGCAGCCTGGCTAGCGCGCTTGAATGGGGTTCAAGAGGTCGGGAGTTCGAATCTCCCCGCCCCGACCAACGCAAACGCCTGTCGGAGGTTACGCTCCGGCAGGCGCTTTTCTTTTTTTACCGATTGCGTATTTCACGCGGGGCGGGGTTCGAAAAGCGGGGACCTGGAAAGGAGCCGACGCGTATGTCACTGACTCGATTCAGCATCTCATTGGATGCGGACTTGGTCCGCCGATTCGACGCGAAGATCAGTGCAGACCAATGCCCATCGCGTTCGAAGGCCGTTGGCGACCTGATCCGAGCGAGCCTGGTGGAACAGGAGTGGCAAACCGACGACGAAGTTGCCGGCGCTTTGGTCCTGGTCTACGACCACCACAAGTCGGATGTGCTGCAGCGCTTGACGCAACTCCAACACGACCACGGCTCCACGATCATCTCGACGCAGCACATCCACCTCGACCACGACAACTGTCTGGAGATCATAGCCGTTCGTGGTCACCCCAGGCAGCTCTCCCAACTGTTGATGCGCATGAAGGCGGTGAAGGGGATCAAGCACGTCTCACTTGCGGCGGGGACGACCGGGCAGCGATTGCGTTGAGGTGAGGCGGTGCGGAGGGGGGAGGGCAGCCAGAGGCCGTCCGAAAAGAGAATCGCTTTCGCAAGCTGACCTCGCCCATCCGGATTGGGGAGCCTCCCGCGGAGGACGCAGAGGACGCGGTGGCGTTTTCGACCTGGCCATGGGGGGTGGGTAGGCTACATGCTCAGTCTCCTACATTATGGGGAAATAACATCGCTAGAGGTCGTCCGAAAAGGTCCATGGCGAAGCTAGATCGGGGTCGGGGTCGCCATCGGTCTCGGTATCGAAGGGACGCGGGATGGGATTCGGGCATGAGAAACCGGGTATTGCTGTACGGTGGCGACACAACTCGGTAGCAAAGTTTGAGCGGTACATAAGGGCCAGGTGCCAACCAGAACAGGAATCGATTCCGACCCCGACCCCGACCTCCTACTCGTACTCGTACTCGTCTCCGCGCCCTCTGCGCCCTCTGCGGGAGTCCTTCTCAGTCCGGCCATATCGATCTTTCGATGTGGTCCAAAACGGTTTTCGGACGGGCTGCGGCAACCATCGCGCGAGGCGGCGAAGGGAAATAGGGCCGGTCTTGGCGAGAATGCCTGTCGGGCCAGGAGCTTTGTCTCCTCAGCCGGTTTCCTGATCTGCGGTTTCTTTGGTTTCCGCTCCATGACTTTGGGCTGGTAGTGTTACGAAGTTGGTATTAGTGTTATCGGTGGGTTCGTTCTCGTCCCTTTCTTTGCGATGGAGCCGATGACATGAAGTTTCTGTGTAGTTCGATTGGTTGTGCCTGCCTCTTTATTCTGTCCGCTGCACGGACTGAGTCGGTGGCTTTGGAAATGCATGCCGCATTCCAGGCCGTAGACGAGGCCGGGGTTAGCCAATGGAACGGTCCGACGCCGTTTCAGTTGGTGGGGGTGATCCTCAACGCGCCGGAGGAGATGCTCGATACGGCTTGGGCGTCTGAGGCTGAGGCCGATCAAACGATGGGCGCTCAATGGCAGGTCTTCATCCAGGCCGTTGGCATGGAAGACCGGGGAGGGACCGCATGTTGGATGGGTCAGAATTACAGCAGCCTCGGTCCTTGGATCCCCGAGGGACAGGCATACTCTCGAGTGGAGTGGGAGCAGGAGCTGAACCGCCTCGCCTTGGACCCTGCCTCCGGGCATCGCTTTGCCCCTGGGGATCTGGTTCGGGTACATGGCAATAAAAGCCTATTTTACGGTGGCAAGCGAAATGTCAACGAGTCACACAGGGTTGTGGAGGCAAACGATTTTGTCTTTGAACTGATCTCCCCCCGATATGGGCTCCCTGAGGCCGAACCGGTTAGGCTTCGAAAGCTCACGGCCGTGGATGACGGCGATCCCACAACGCATGAGGACCTCTTCGACCCCAGCCGTCAGACCGGTGGTGAGCGCTACCAGGGAATGCGTGTCTGTCTCGAGGGCGTTCGTCTCGCTTCTGAATACTTCGGATCGACTGGCTGGGGGCAGGACAGCTGGGCGGATCGACGTTGCACGGTCACCGATGGCGAAGGGCGTTTCTTCACGCTGCGCATGCCGAGAACAGATCTCGGATCCGTCCCGGCCGGCTGGTTCTCGGCGGTCGGCATCCTGAATCAGGAGTCTGGTTCAGGATCGGATGGTACTTTTGGGTACGAGCTCTTTGTCCAGGAGATCGGTCCAATACTCAGGACTGCCTATGCATCGGGGCACACGATGGTCTATTGGCCGGCGGATTATTCCGGGTACACCCTGGAGAGGGCGGAATCGCTCCTTCCACCGGTCGATTGGATTCCGGTGGATGGGATGTTTCGCAAATTCCTGGTCTGGGAAGATTCGACTGGGCAAGGCTCTTCCGCCGGTTTCTACCGGCTTCGACTGACGGATGGAGACTCTCCCTCCCCTATCTTGGAGGGGGACGCGGAGTCTTTGGCGCCATGAGTCGGCGTGGGATGACTGGGAAAAAGGGCTTCTCGCTGATCGAGATGCTTGTTGTGATCGCCCTGGTCGCGCTCCTGGCTTCGCTTCAACTGCCGGCCCTTATCGGGGCGCGGGAGCGGGCGCGAGTGGCAAAAGTCCATGTCGAGCTGCGGCAGCTCGAGGTCGCGCTGGAGGCCTATCGAGACGACCACACGGCCTATCCGCCGGTGCGTGTCTCTTGCAACACCGCTGATCGCGACCATTGGTGCCAACTGCCGCCGGAACTGGTTGTATCCGGATATCTACCGCCCGGGCGGAGGACCGGTATGGCCTCGGCCATGGCGGATCCATTCCACGCTGATCACACCTACAAATACGCCGCGATCGGGCCGTACTTTCTCAACGGCGCGTTGCAGGAGGAATCCTTTGGAATGTATGTGCCGGATGATTTCCCGGACTGCAAAGCGTTATCCGGCCGGTACTGGGAGGAGCCGGGCGCACCTCTCGCCTGGGTGGTTTGGAGTCTGGGACCAAACCCTTCCGGGGAGAAGGCGCTTCATCCGCGGGCACCGATCTCTGCAAGCACTTGGTATAAGGCTACCGGGGATCACGGTGTGATTGCACGCATCAAACCTCGAAATGGGAGTTCCTTTTCGACGCCATGAAACGGTCCTGGATAGGTCGAGTTCTCATCGGTTCCCTGCTGGTATGGTCCTTATTGGTAGGGTTTGTTCACGGGCAAGCAGTGGTCGTAACGACCACCATGCTCGAGAGCGCAGTACGAGCGTTGGTCGGGGATACGATCCAAGTGGTTCGTCTCCTGCCGCCGGGATCGTGTCCGGGTCACTTTGACCTGGAGCCGAACCAGCTCCGGGGATTGAGCGAGGCGCGGGTGGTGGTCCGCCATCACTTCCAGGCATCGATGGATGCCACTCTTCTGAAGAGCGGGCTATTGCGGGAGCGGATCGCTGTGGTTGAAACTGCCGAGCCGATGACGATCCCATCGCAATACGCGAAAGCCGCTGTGTTTTTGGCGCGGAGACTGACCACGGCATTTCCTGAGCAGGCTTCGAGCATTGGTTTACGGCTCGGTGTGGTACGGGAGATGGCTCGTCTGCGAGAGGACAAGATCAGGGATCGTTGTGCACGATTGTCGGGACGCAAGGTGATTAGTGCGGTGCATCAGGTAGACTTCTGTTCTTGGCTCGGATTGGAGGTTGTCGGGGTCTTTGAATCCGGTGCAGAGGAATCCGCGCGGAATTTGGGACGAGTCGTAGCACTTGCGCGAGCGGGTGGTGCGGAGCTGGTGGTGGGCAATCTGCAGTGGGGAACGCGCCATTTGGAGGCGCTGAGTGAGAACACGAGTTTGCCCGGCGCGATGCTGAGCAGCTTCCCAGTCACGGGAAGGCCTGATGCCTATTGGGATCTCGTGGAGCGCAACGTTGCGGCGCTGTTGCGGGGAATGCCATGAGCCTTGCCTTTGAGCTTTCGGGGGTATCGGTCCGTCGTGGACGAACGGACCTGCTCCAAGACTGTTCCATATCGTTGCCAAGGGGCGGATTCCTCGCTGTTTTGGGTCCCAACGGCGCAGGAAAGAGCACGCTCTTGGGGCTTCTTTCCGCCTCCCAGCGTGCCTCGGCGGGCTGCGTTCGCCTGTTGGGGGCGGAGCCATTTCTTCTCTCCGGTTTGGCTCGTTGCCGATTGCGGAGACGCATTGGTTGGGTGCCCCAACTGCACACGAAGGGTGCTGACGGCGTGCCGTTAACGGTCGGGGAAGTCGTCGAGATGGGACGTGCAGGGGTCCGCGGGTTGGGCCGCCGGCTGACCTCTGGGGATCGTGCGATCTGTGCCGCGGCGATGGAGCAGGTGGCCGTGATGGAGATTGCGCAGCGACCGTTCGGGGTCCTCTCCGGTGGGGAGCAGCGCAAGGTTCAGATTGCGAGGGCGTTGGCACAAGAGCCGGAGCTGCTGTTGTTGGACGAGCCCGCTGGGCATCTGGACTTCTTTTGGCAGGAGGTGATCACCGAGCTGATCGGGCGTCTGTGGCGGGACCTTGGATTGACGGTCGTGATGGTCACGCATGATCCGCGTCACCTCCCCGGCGGGATCACGGCAGCCGCCCTGATGGAGCGTGGGGGTATCATTGCTTTTGGCACGCCTGGGGAGGTGCTACGGTCCCAGCGGCTTTCCGATCTGTATGGCTTGCCGGTTCGGGCCCGGGAAGTCGGAGGCAGGATTGTGGTCTTGCCGGAGGCTGTGCTGTGAGCTGGGTCTATTTGAAGTGGTTTTTGGCTGCGCTTGCGGGTGGGGCGGGCTGTGGCTTGGCGGGCGCGTTTCTGGTGGCGATGAATCTGTCGTTTATGGGTGTGTGTCTTTCCCATGCTGCGCTTGCGGGTGCGGTCCTGGCCTATTGGATCGGGACACCGGTCCTGGTCACTGCGCTGCTCTTTTCGATGGTGGTGGCGGCGATGGTCGGTCCGATCGCGGAGCGGACCCGGACCCACGCGAACACGATCATGAGCATTTTATTCTCGATGAGCCTGGGGTTTGCCTTTCTGGGGATCGGGCTGATGCGGGACCACCGAACCGAGCTATTGGGTTTGATGTGGGGCAATCTGTTATTGGTCCGTTGGGAGGATCTCTGGCCGCTATTTGCGGCCTGGCTCGTGCCGCTGGCCTTTGCTGTGTTCTTTGCGAAGGAAGTCAAGGCAGTGCTGTTTGATCGCGAGATCGCTCGGGCCTGTGGGATACCGGCCGCGGCGATTTCCAACGCGATTATTGCGTTTTCCGGCATTGCCGTTACGGTCAATCTCAATATCGTGGGTGGGCTGATGTTGTTCAGCCTGTTGACCCATCCAGCGGCTGCGGCAATGCAGTTGGCACGGCGCACGCGCGATGTCGTAGTGCTCTCGATGGTGTTGGGAGCGGTGAGTGCGGTAGGAGGGCTGTGTCTCTCGTATATGTGGGACTGGCCGGCAGGTGCCAGCATCGTGCTGGTCTCCTCTTTCCTGTATGCCGTTGCACTGGTTTGGCGTGGTATTGCCTCTGGATTCAATCCTTGATGAAGAGGTGAGCGAGATGCCGAGAACGAGCTATTTCAATCGGGTGGCGGTGAGTAAAGACCCGCTCCTGTTCACGGCTGGGGACCTGCCGAAGATCGAGCGCCTGCGACAGAGGCTTGGAGATCTGACCGGTTGCAGGGTTCTGGAGCCGGGCTGCGGAGCGGGTCCGTTGACGGAGCATTTGTCCCAATGGGTGGGCCCGGAAGGCCACGTCATGGCCTTTGATTCGAGTCCGGGGATGGTGGGGCGTTGCAGTGCCCGGCTCAAGCATGCGCGCAATATACTCGTGCGCGAGGGAAGTGTGGAGGACTGGGATGCGGCGCAGGGGGCATGGGATTTGATCCTGCTCTTTCGCGTGTTCCCCCATTTTCAGGATCAGCCTGCGGTGCTTGAGCGGCTGCGATCGTTTCTAGCGCCTTCCGGTCGGCTGGTCATCTGCCATTTGGACGGGAGTGCGGGACTGAACGCGCAGCACGCGGGGTATGAGGCTGCGGTGCAGCGGGACCGCCTTCCGGGGCGGGCGGAGATGTGGGCGATGCTGGAGTCGGCCGGATACGAAGTGCTCGACGGCCTGGACGAGGATGGAGATTACTTTTTCTCGGCGCGTTGGGGTCTGCACGCTTGAGTTGATCAGGAAGTTCGCCGCTCCCGGCCGATCGGCGGCCGGAAGCGGCGACTCGGGTCCGGCTTAGGAGACGGGGCTGCCGTTGGGAAGCGTGGCCCAGCGATCGTTATCGATCGTGAGCGCTGCGAGGTCGGAGTCGAGGGAGGCGGCCAGGAGCATGCCTTGGGACTCCATCCCCATCAGCTTGCGCGGGGCGAGGTTGGCCAGGACGATCACCTTACGCCCGACGAGCTGGTCGGGCGTATAGAACTGGGCGATGCCGGCCAGGATCTGGCGCTTCTCGCAGCCGAGATCGATCTCCAGGCGTAGGAGTTTATTGGATTTGGGGACGTTCTCGCCCGCGAGGATTTCGCCGACCCTCATGTCGAGCTTGGCGAACTCGTCGTAGGTGATGGTTGCCTTGATCGGCGGGATCTCGATCGACTTGGCGTCGTGGCTTTCTGTAGAGGCGCCGGTTTGTGCGGCGGAGCGGGCCTTGAGCGCCTCGATTTCGGCCTCGATCTGTTCGTCGGTGAGCTTATTGAACATGATTTCGGCCTCGCCGATCGGGTGGTCCTGCGGCAGCTCGATCTCGGCTGCATCATCCCAGGACTGATTCTGCGGTGTGCCGTCAAGCCTCAGCTGTCGCCACAGAGCGGTTCCCGATTGCGGGATGAAGGGGTAGGAGAGGACCGCGAGTTCGGCAAGCAGCCGGCAGGCGATCCGCAGGCTCGAGCCGCACTGTTCGGGATCGGTTTTGCGGGTCTTCCACGGCTCGCTGCTGTCGATATAGCGGTTTCCGAGCCGGGCCAGGTTCATGAATTCCTGGGCGGCCTCGCGGACCCGGTAATCCAGCAGCAGATGACCGACGCGCTCGGGGAATTCGGCCATCTTCGCGAGGGTTTCCCGATCGAGGGCTGTTGGTTCTGCGGCAGCCGGAATCCGGCCATCGAAGTAGCGATGGATGAACTTGAATGTTCGGGCGGCCAGGTTGCCGTAGATATCGGCCAGCTCCCCGTTGTGCTTGGCCTGGAAGTCGCGCCAAGCGAACTCGGAATCGCTGTTCTCCGGGGCGTTGCGGGCGATGCAGTAGCGGATCGAGTCACTCTGATATTTGGAGAAGAAGTCCTCCACATCGATGTACCAGCCTGTGGACGTGTTGAACTTGGCGCCCTCGAGATTATAGAACTCGTTGGCCGGCACATCGTAGGGGAGGATGAGCGGCTGATCCTGTCCCATCAGGACGCCGGGCCAGACAATGGTGTGAAAGGGGATGTTATCCTTTCCGATGAAGTGGACCATCCGGCATTCGGAGTTGTACCAATAGTCTTGCCACAGGTTGGGTTCTCCCCGCTTCTCGGACCATTCCATGGTGGAGCTGAGGTATCCGATCGGCGCATCGAACCAGACGTAGAGGACTTTACCCTCGGCTCCTTCGAGGGGGACTGGGACACCCCAGTCGAGGTCGCGGGTGATCGGGCGGGCGTCGAGCCCCTGATCGATCATGTTCTGGATGAAATTCAGGACGTTTTTCTTCCACCATGTCTTTTCGCCGAGCCACTCCTTCAGCTTTGGAGAGAGCTTAGGGAGGTCGAGGTACCAATGGCGTGTCTCGCGCACCTCGAGTCCGGCCCTCCCGCACATCTTGCAGGAGGGGTTGATGAGCTTGAGGGGATCGATCCAGGTGCCGCAAGCCGGGCACTCATCCCCCCGCGCCTGTTCATGCCCGCAGTTGTAGCATGTGCCCACGATGTAACGATCTGGCAGGAACATGTTGCAGTGGGTACAGAACTGTTGCTGTGAGGTCTTCTCGAGGACGTAGCCGTTCTTGAGCAGATCGAGGAAGATCCGCTGGGTGTTTTCGATATGGCGCGGCCAGGTGGTTCGGGAGAAGTTGTCGAACTCGACCTGCATTTTCTCGAACAGCCCGACGATGACTCGGTGATACTTGTCGGTGAGCTCCTTGGGGGATATGCCTTCCTTTCGGGCGTTGAGGGTAATGGCCGCCCCGTATTCATCGGTTCCGCAGATATAGATGACATTGGCCTTTTTGAGGCGGAGGAATCGGACGAAGATGTCGGCGGGGAGATAGGCGCCGGCGATGTGGCCGAAGTGTATGGGGCCGTTGGCATAGGGCAGGGCGCTGGTCACGAGGTAGCGCGGGGCGGTATTGGATTCTGAGGTGCTGGACATAGGGCATCAAGGAGTTTGCGTTGATCCGGGTTCACCGTTAGCGGTTGTATGTTTGTGCAACAAAATGGTTGTAAGGAGGGGGGCTGGCAAGGACGATCCGCAACTCCTTTTCCGGCGAAATGATGAACGCGGAGTCGGGGACGGTTTATTTTGGGGATCGAGGAGGACGTGATGAATCCGATTTGGCTGGTATTGGGTGCGTATGTACTGGGCTCGGTGCCGTTCGGGCTGTTGGTGGGAAAATGGAAAGGGGTCAATATCCGGGAGCATGGAAGCGGCAATATCGGGGCGACCAACGTGGGGCGGGTGCTCGGACGCAAGTTTGGATTGGGCGTCTTCTTTCTGGACTTTTGCAAAGGTTTGGTCGCGGTGACACTGGTCGCCGGTCTGGCCGCGGTGCAAGCGCCTGAATCGATGCCCTGGGTTCGCATGGCCTGCCTCGTCGGCGCTGTGGCGGGACATAACTGGAGCGTCTTTTTAGGTCTGAAGGGCGGCAAGGGCGTTGCGACCAGTGCAGGCGGGGTGCTGGGACTGCTTCCGGCTTCCGCGCTGGTGGGGGCGGTCATCTTCTTCGTTGTTGTGTGGTGGAGCGGCTACGTCTCGCTCGGTTCCATCCTGGCGGCGATCTCGGTTCCGATCTTCCTTCCGCTGCTGGTTCATCCGGTGCCGGTGGCGTATTGGGTTCTATCGATTTTGCTTGCTGGGGTTGTGATTTGGCGCCATCGGCCGAACATCCAGCGACTACGAAGCGGAAACGAGAGTCGTGTTGGGTGGGCACGAAAGCGGAGGAACCAATGACGGGACGACGCGTCGGGGTGTTGGGATTGGGCAGTTGGGGATCTGCGCTGGGATTGGTGTTGCGGGAGGCCGAAGTCCCATTCAGGGGATGGAGCCCGCTGGTGGATCAGGTCCGTCTGATCCAGGAGACCGGGACCAACCCGGATTATCTGCCGGGAATCGATCTCGGGCGTGGGTTTCCATGCACGGACGACCTGGATGCGGTGGTGCGATGGGCGGACACGTTATTGTTGGTGATCCCGAGTCGATACCTGCGGGATGTCTGTGGTCGGATCGCTGGAATGGGTGTGGACCCGCGCCTGGTGATCAACGCGGGCAAGGGCCTGGATCACGAGCATTCCAGCCTCCTTTCCGATCTGATTGCGGGTGAACTCCCCGGCTGGCCGCAGGCGGTGCTGTCCGGGCCGAGTCATGCGGAGGAGGTAGCCGCGGGAATTCCCACCCTGGTGGTGGCCGCTGCGGCCGAGCAGGCGACGGCGGAGGCGGTGCGTGACCTGTTTATGACGGCGCGGTTCCGGGTGTACAGCTCTACCGATCTGATCGGCGTTCAGGTCGGCGGTGCGGTGAAGAACGTGATCGCACTTGCGGCAGGTTGCATTGATGGGCTCGGCCTGGGCGACAACACGAAGGCCGCCTTAATCACGCGTGGACTGGTGGAGGTTGCCCGACTGGGCGTTGCGATGGGCGGGAAGCCTGAGACCTTTTTCGGATTGAGCGGGCTGGGCGATCTCGTCGTGACGTGTGAGAGCCGGCATAGTCGAAACCGGCATGTGGGCGAACAGCTTGGGCGCGGGCGATCCTTGGAGGAGGTCTTGGGCGAGATGGTGATGGTCGCCGAAGGTGTTTGGACTGCGGAGACGGTTTGCAGCTTGAGCCGGCGGCTCGGTGTGGAAGCCCCGATCAGCGAGCAGGTTTGGGCGGTGCTGCAGGGACGGTCGAGTCCGCTGGCCGCTGTCGAGGCGCTCATGACGCGTGATCCGCGGCAGGAGATGGAGGCGTTTTCTGGGCGTCTGTGAGGAGGGAGTGGGTGTAGGGGAGGGAACCGTATCGCGGCTGTCGGTGTCATGATTGGCAGAGCTCATCCGAAAAGGCAGATGGCGAAGCCAGCTCGGGGTCGGGGTCGCTCCCGGCCTCGGTATCGAAAGGCGGCGGGATGGGATTCGGCAATGAGAAACCGGGGAGTGCAACCGATTTATTGCGGTGCGAACAAAGCTCGGCAGCGCGGTTTGGGCGGTGCTCAGAGGGCCAGGTGCCATCCCGAACAGGAATCCCGATCCCGATTTCGATTTCGATTTCGATTTCGATTTCGACACTGGTTCAGACAATGATCTGAGTGAGGGGCAACCAATGCCTGGGGGTGATGCCAGAAGGATCGCGTCTTTTCAGACGGGCTCTAGGCGGATCGAAACAACGGGACAGGGGCTTCATCGGCCGCTTGAATCGGCAGGGGTTCAGGGGGTGGTGCGGACGCGAAATGGTTGAGAGAGAACCTGCAAGAGGGAACGTGGCCAAGCACGGAACCATAGGTTTGACTCAGAGTGAGCGGCAGCTGCTGCAGGACTGGTGGGATGCGGGAGAATCGTGCCCCCGTTTGGAATCTACGGTGATCCCGCTCCTGACTCGTTCGGCTGCGGCTCGCCGGTATTTGGAGGAGTTGGAGTCTCTCGATCAGGGGCTGCGTTCTCTGTGGGGGGAGGCCCCCGCCGTTTGTGACGAGCATGTCCGCGCGGTGCAGCAGGCATCCGGAGTGGTCGGATCGTATTCGTGGACCGGGTGGTTGCAGGTTTTGCTCCCGGCTGCCGGGGTTGCGGCCGGTCTCCTGATCTGTATTGGGCTGTGGTGGATGAACTCTGGAGACGCCGGCTTGGATGAGGGCATGACCGTGGCAGAGGCCGAGGAAGGCACGACCTTGGCGATGGTCCGGGAGGAGTCCGACTCGGACCCGACCTCGCCTGCTTCGGCGGGCGTACCGGTCCGGAATTGGGCGGAATCGGAGCCGGAAAGGCAGTCTCCCGCGGAGCCGAAGGAGTCGCTGATGTTTCGGCGTTCTCAGCCGCGAACGGCGCAGCGCTCACGGTCCGAGTCGGGGGAGGTCGTGGGGCAGTCCGAATGGCTTTTTGGTGACGAAATCCTGATGGGGCGGGGGCTGGAAGCGGGGGTGACTACGGGTGAGGCGATTGGGCTTGGCGGGCAGGTTCAAGCGGAGAGCGGCCCCGAGGCTTTTTTCTCTCTAGGACCGGATTCCATCGAGCGTTTGGATCAAAACCGGGATGGTGCGTTCTACCTCGGCAACTCGGTCCACGGGATTCTGGATCAGGACAATCGCTTTGATGAGTACGGGTATGTGGAGCTGTATCCGACCATGTTCGTGCGGTATCGAGATCGTGCCCAGCGCGAGCAGGTGGAAGGTTGGTTGGAAGCTGGGCTGAGGCGTGAATCGAGGGAGGGCGAGTCTAGGATCGGCGGTTCTGGCGGAACCGGTGCCTTGGCCCTCAGCGTTTTGGAAACCGAGCCCCCGGTTTCGATTCGGCAGGCTGGGGAGGGGCTGTACGAGATTCGCGGCACAACGGCTGGAATCCTGGAAGTGCGTCGGGCGTTGGAGTCGCTGGGTGTGGGGTTGGAGGTGACCGCTACGGGAGCGGGGAATGAGGACCTCTTCTTCACCGAATCGCGGCTTCAGGCGATAGCGGACATGAAAGAAGCTGAAATCGAAGCGCCAAACGAAGAAGCGATTGAGGAAAAGGGCACTCCGGCTCCGGATGCCTCACCGTCGGCCGAGGAGCGGGTCTACTGGCTGCGTCTCATGCCGTTGGCCGAAGACGATGAGCCGTGAGGTGGAGGAGGTCGGAGGTTCGCAGCACGGCTTCGCGTGCTGCTGCACGGGGCCTGGAGGCCCCGCGCGAGGTCG
>ENA-UOOH01003347-UOOH01003347.1-fermentation-metagenome-genome-assembly--contig:-NODE-3347-length-12310-cov-4.216401_pt1 | contig 12310 bp, 6 predicted proteins | sample MGYA00245778_ERZ724025 | MGnify/ENA primary metagenome ERZ724025 (study PRJEB28704, sample SAMN03018313) | fermentation metagenome | biome: anthropogenic terrestrial biome; feature: soil; material... | reverse complement strand
AGGTAGAGGAGGTAGAGTGGCTTCTTGCCCGCGGCCTTTGCCGCCTCACCGCCTGCGGCTATCAGAGCAGGATCCGGAGGGGTTATCGTAGAGACCATGAAAAAGCCGAAAGCCATAATAACTCCCCCCACAAGGACGACGTTCCTCGATCCGTATTTGTCGCTGAGGCGTCCGGCAGGAAAGGTCATCAGGCCAAATATCAGGCATATAAGAGCGTAGGCCATCGCAACGTCGGGTACGCTCCATCCGAATTGTGCCTGGAGGGGACGGATGAATACGCTGAAGGCATAAAGAAGCAATCCGCAGGTGGTACTGCCGAGAAGTCCTCCCAGCAGCGGGATCCATCGTGGAAATGTTTTTTCTGTCTGAGGCATCAAGTTCTCTCCCTTTATCTCTTTTTAAGAGTAATGAGAGATATTGTACAGAAATATTGGAATTAGACAACGAAAATATACTAAAATCAACAATGTTCCGTATACTTTTGTTTATTTTGTACAAATGTTAAAAAAAGACCGCACCGAAGCAAATTTCCTGTTCTGTGCGGTCTTTCGTAAAATTACTTTTCCTAAAATATTCCTGCTGCCGAGGCGTCTCTATTTGTATTCGACTTCGGAAAGCAACACGTTGCTCTTTATAAACTCATAAGCTTTCTGTATGTCGGGCGATATCGGCCTGTCGTTCTCATACAGGGAAATTTCCTTCCGGAAAGCCTTCCACGCTGCCTCTGTGCCCTTCCCAAGCCTTATGCTGCTTTTTCTCATGCGCAGGTCGATGGCCTGACATCCGTGTATCATTTCCATGCCGTATACATATGCAAGATTATCCGCCGCTTTCCTCAATTTTTGGACCACCAACGGGGTGTTGTTGGCATGGTCCTCAATTTCTCCGGCAAGAGACATGAAATCTGCGGAGCATGGATTTGAGAGATGCCTGATCTCGGTATCCATGAGTGCGTATGATTTCTGGAACGCTCCGAAACAGTGCGAATCTCCCCCGTCATGGCTCAGGAATCTGGAAAGTCCGGTCATTTCGGGGTCACAAAGCTTCAGCATGCGATAGCACGACATTCTCGAAACATGGTTCAGGACTATGGACAGCATTTCCAGACCGGTCGCAAGTGAGGTAGTCTCAAAGTTCGACACGGATATCATGCGTCTTTCATCCACCAATACGCATGGGTTGTCATCTGTGCTGTTCATCTGGATATCCATAAATTCCGTGACGTAGTCGAGCGCGTCACGGAGCGTGCCGTTCACATGGACCGCTCCGCGGAAACACAGGGGGTCCTGCACCGGTTTATCGGGATCTCTGTCATAAATACTGCTTCCTTCAATGACCTTCCTGACTCTCTCTGCGCTGACCTGCTGACCTTTTAATTTCCTCGGGGCGAGTCCCGACGGGTCGAGTGGGGAGGTATTCCCGTTAAGGCCTTCCAGAGAAACCGAGTAGACGATATCTCCCATGTCTGCGAGGTCTCTGAGAAACTTAAGGACAAGCGCTCCCTGCCCGGCCGCAAAAGCATTGTTGCTTACTATGGCAAGTCCGTCCTTGGGCCCCAGAACGACAGGTTCGAGACCTGCCATTTTGTGCGCTTCCATCGAGGACATCCTTTTTCCCTTGTAATTGACTTCGCCTTCCCCGATCATAGCCAGTCCTATGTGGGACATCACAGCAATGTCGCCCTCTCCGACTGAGCCTCTTTCAGGAACTACGGGGTGTATCCCCTCGTTCAAAAACTCGGCATAACGTCTTGCCACTGCGGGCTGTATGCCTGTGTAACCCTGAAGAAGGCAGTTGAGCCTGATAAGCATCATGGCCCTGACCTCTGCTTCGGATGCCTCAGGGGCGATCCCAAGAGAGTGTGAATAGATCAGTTTACGGTTAAAATCTTCAAAGAACTCCTTTGCAATAGTATGATCCTTGTTCCAGCCCACCCCTGTGTTGAACCCGTATACCGGAACATCTTCATCAACGAGGTCATAAACAAGCTGTCTTGAAGCTTCAAGTTTTGCATCAGCCTCCGGACTGATCTCTACTCCAATGCCTTCAACTGCGACAGACCAGACTTTTTCAATTGTAAGGTCATTACCTGTAAGTAGTATCTTCATTTTTACCCTCCATGATAATCGCCGCGGATGGAACATGAATTGCTTACATCCGCAGCATTTTTCACATCGTATATGTTTTCAGAGGAGATCAGCCGCTTAGACTATTCAGTAACCTTATCTACAAAGAACACCTTTATGAACGCGATCACCTGGACCGCAAATATGAAAAGCACCACAAAGCCTGCCGCCGCCGCCAATGCCTTGACTCCGTCTACTCCCTGGGCTCCTCCTCCATATGCTGCCATTATAATGGCAACTACTCCGACAGAAACTCCCCAAAGGGCTTTTATCTTTGCTGGAGGTTCTGTTCCGATGGGGACATCCCTTACGCACATTGAGCCTATGTTTGTAAGAGTGGCATCAGCACATGTGATGAAAGATACGAGGATAACGAGAATATTTATAGGCACAACTATAACTCCAAGGCCAAACGGAAGGTTTTTAAGGAATTCCCACAGTGCCATTATAGCTCCGCCTGAGTTCAGAGCTCCGACAAGATCAACACCGCCTGACATCTGCATGTGGATGGCACTTCCACCCCATATTGAGAACCAAATAATGCCAAAGACGGAAGGGAGTATCCAGTTTACGATCATATATTCCCTGATCGTTCTTCCATACGAGAGCATTGCAAGGAATATCCCTGTGACCGGCGCATAGCCGACCCAGAAAGCCCAGTCAAAGAGTGTCCATGAGCGCGTCAGCGCTTCTCCCCCTATATCGATCGGATCAAGCCCCCACAGCCAGAAATTGTGCATCCATGATGCAAGGCCGGCTGTTCCGATCCTAAGTATGAAAAGGGTGGGGCCGGTTATCAGAAGTAAGGCCAGAAGTCCATAATAAAACCAGGCATTCAGGCTTCCTACGATTTTCAGCCCCTTATCCAGTCCAACATAGCTTGAGAATGTAAATGCAAAAATTATTGCGGTGCCTATACCGACAAAAAGAGGAAGGCTTTCCTGTATGCCGTATGCACCCTTAAGACCCGTAATAACGAGCGTGATACACATCGTCAGGCCTGTGGCCAGACCGATGGTCAGAGCAAGCATTGAAAGCGTATCTATAATGGCTGATGAGAAGGGTTTGGTGACACGATCTCCGAATAGAGGCTTTAATGTCGCTGTCACAGTAAGGCTGTCTTTCTTGTGGTAATAAATGTAGGAGACAAGAAGTCCGCAGAGAGCATAAATAGCATAAGGAACGAATGTCCAGTTATAAAAACTTCTTGCCATCGCAAAAATGGCTGCCTGATGAGTCCCGGCTTCTATGCCAAGCTGATCAAGTTCTCCCCAAACATTGCCATAATATATAAGCGGCTCATTGACCCCCCATGTTACTATACCGGTAGCTATTCCACCTGTAAGAGTCATTGCAAACCATGTCCAGAAACTATACTTTGGTTTTGCATCCTTTCCGCCTATTCGCATATTTCCCAGTTTTGAAAAAGTCACTACCGCGACAAGCACCACACTTGCCATTATCGAGAGCTGGTAGAGCCATCCGAAGCTGTCAAGGGACCAGAAGAAGAACGTATTGCTGGCTTTCGTCAGCATCTCTTTGTTGACGATGCCGACTATAGCTGCGATCGCTACGACTAAAAATGCCGGTATAAAGACCTCCCAGCGTATCCCTTTGTTGAGATCGGCAACACTTTGTTTCTGTTCATCTGGCATTTCTGTTGTCCTCCTTAATTATGCAAAATTTTAGATATAAAGATGTGTATATTTGTTTGAGACCATTATTCGCCCATGTTCCTGGCAGCTTCCACCACCTTTGCCGGTGTGAGCGGAAGATCTGTCAGTGACGAACCCAGTGCCCTGTTGACCGCATTTACTATTGCGGCCGATACCGGAACTGTGGAAATTTCGCCTATGCTCTTCGCTCCGAAAGGACCTCCGGGTTCATTGTCTTCAATAAGGATTATTTCCGGATCGGGCATGTCCGGAGCATTCACAAGATGATATTTGTCAAAATTACGTACCCTGGGGATACCCATGTTGTCAAAGGGAAGTTCTTCGCTGAGAGCCATACCTATCCCCATCTGGATGCCCCCGTATATCTGGCCCCTTACAAAGCTCTCGTTTATTGCCTGGCCGATATCGTGAACAGCAAGATATCTGTTGATCTTCACTAAGCCTGTCAGCTTGTCCACTGTCACTTCAGCAAAGTGAGCACCAAAAGATGCAGGGTTCATTTCAGGCCTGTGTTCATAATTAACCTCGATGGATACCCTCCTTTTTCCCATTATCTCTCTTACAGTATCTGCAATATCAAGCCTCTTTCCTTCACAAACAAGACTTCCTTTATAAAAACGGACAGGCTTGTCCAAAAGTTTTGATGCCTCTTGAGTAAGCATTTTCACTGCTTCCTCGGAAACCAGCCTTGCGCATTCTCCGCATACGTATATGACCCTGCTTGCCTGGCATCCGGAGTCATAAGAAGTAAATTGCGTGTCGGTCTCGGTAACGGTAATTTTTGAGACATCTATTCCTGTGACCTCGCCAACTATCTGTGCAAGTGCTGTTGTTGCGCCGCTGCCAAGCTCATGGATCGAGGCCCTGAGTATCGCAGAACCGTCTTCAAGTATCCTTAGGGACATGTCTGAAAAATCGTGATATTTTGTCTTATAGTAACCATTGCCATGTGTACAGCATGCGAAGCCTGTTCCGGTGAAAAATCTTCCTCTCCTTATCTTAGGAGTTTTGTTGTCTTCCCATCCGAAAGACGCTGCTCCCCTACTAAGGCAGTCGATCACTCTTGCCTTACCGATATTAGCCCCTCCGGAAAGATCTTCTTCGAATTCTCTGAGGAGATTTTTCAGTCTGAACTGGAGAGGGTCGAATCCAAGCCTCCTGCACATCAGGTCTGTGTGGATCTCTGTTATTGTGTGTATCTGAGGTGAGCCGTAGCCCCGGCAGGCACCTGCCGGGGTCGTTGAAGTCCTGACAACAGAACCTGTGTAGCTGAGCGCAGGGATCCTATATAACCTTGAAGTTTTTTTCGCCATGGCCATCATTACCTTCTTTGTGCCTGTAAGGTATGCTCCTGCGTCAACGGTCAGTTCAAAGGACCTTCCAAGTATCATGCCATGAGCATCTACGGCCGTTTCGATTTTGCCTCTTACTGCGGCTCTGGTGCGGGTCGAAAGGATGGTCTCTTCCCTCGTTGTATTGATAAAGACAGGCCTTTTGAGTTTATTAGCAGCCCACGCACACAAAACTTCAAAGACGACCTCCTGCTTGCCTCCAAAGGTCCCTCCCATGTTCGCCTTGATCACCCTAATCTTTGATAACGGCAGATCCAGTACCTGTGCAATGGAATGCTGAACTCCGAATGTGATCTGGCAGGGAGTCCTGACTTCTATTACATCTCCTGAACGAGGTATTGCGAGAACTGAGTGGGTTTCCATGGCCGCATGATGGATCTTGGGAGTGGTGACTGTATCCGACTCTATGTAAGCGGCTGAAGAAAAGGCTTTTTCGAGATCTCCGTAGCATATGCTGCCGTCAAAGCTCTTTACTCCGTCTTCATGGAGCATCCCCGCCATGTCAGCGGCTGTTTCAGGAAGTGTGACGGCAGGCAGGATCTCATATTCGACCCTTACAAGATCCCTGGCCTTTCTCGCCTTCTCTTCCGTATCGGCCATGACCAGGGCTATACGGTCGCCTACGTGTCTTGCATGACCGGTCAGGACCGTCTCGTCAGGGTAGTCATCCTGGCCGGGGAACCACTCGCTGCCGTTGTATCTGGCATTGGGGGCATCAAGGTATGTAAGTATTTCGACACCCTCGATCCGGCTTGCCTCGGACACATCGATCTTCTTTACGACCGCATTGGCATGTGGGCTGAAAAGCACTGCACCGAAAAGGGCATTTGGGAACGGCTCGTCCGCGAGATAGGGAAACCTGCCGCGGACTTTGTCCACAGCATCGAATCTTGTAACGTTCCTGCCGATATATTTGTATGATCTTTTATCCATGGCTCTTCTCTCCGCTTTTTTCCAAAGACCTTCCCCTGGCCTCAAGCATTTCCAGAACATCTTCCGCCAGAGCCTGAATGGCCGACTGCTTATAAGGAAGCGTACTTCTGCTTGGGATCATACGCCCGGCAAATTCACAAAGGGCTTTTTTAAAACCTTCTTTACGTAAGGAGATAGGCATAAGGAGAGCGTTTTCCGCTTCGGGAGACCTTTTGGCGGCTGTGCCGAGAGTGCCTACGAATACCATCGCATCACAAAATGCCCCGTCCTCATATTTTGCCGAGACAGCCAGATTGATCCTTGCTATGCTGACTTCGCTCCTGCTTCCTATTTTTTTGAATGCAGAGACATGACTTTTTCTTACCGGGATACGAAATTCCATAATGATATCGCTGTCCGACAGCGTATTTTTATTCGGGCATGTACCGAGCACTTCTTCGATCGAAAGTTCTTTTGTGCCTGAAGGAGAAAAAATTACCGCGGAAGCATCCAGGGCCGCCAACGCACCCGGGGTGTCGGCTGCGGGGGAAGCGTTTGCAAGATTTCCGCCCACTGTGGCTCTGTTTCTGATCTGGACCGAACCCATGGATGAGGCTGCATCGCAAAGTGCCGCTGCATGAAGTCTAATCTCCGGGTCTGTATGGATAGATGTCATCGTCTCCATTGACCCCAACCTCAGAGAAGACTTCCTCTTCTCGATCCCCCTGAGTTCGGGGATCTTCGACAGATCAAAGAGCACTGCATCCTCGGAGAGACTCCTCCTGTTTTTTATCAGCCAGTCAGTTCCTCCCGCTATGAAATGTTTCTCATGCTCACCGCATTCAGCCAGGAGCACGGAGAATTCTTTTATGCTTCGTGGTGCAAACAATTCTGTCAACGTCTGCACTCTCCGATCCGTGCAGCTGCTGTCTCAACTGCATCGATTATCTGGGTATACCCTGTGCATCTGCAAATATTGCCAGCCAGGGCGGTCCTGATCTCTTCTCTCGACGGACAGGGGTTTTTCATGAGCAAAGCCTTGGCCGACATTATCATTCCGGGAGTGCAGAAACCGCACTGGACAGCATCACAGTCTATAAAAGACTGTTGGATCAGATCCAATTCTCCGTTTTCCTCCAGCCCTTCGACCGTAAGGATATCGTGTCCGTCCGCCTGAAAGGCCGGCACCACGCAAGAACAGACTGCCTCGCCATTCATGATGACCGTGCACGCACCGCACTCTCCCGCGCCGCATCCCTCTTTGACGCTGACAAGGCCGAACTTCTGCCGGAGCACATCTATCAGCCTCTCGGACGCAGATACTTCAGCTATTCTTAATTTGCCGTTGATCTTAAGTTCTATTTTCAGGAACATCACCCCAACGATCATTGCCAGTCCAATATGCATGTCCGGTATTTTATTTCCATAAATAAGTCTATACTTACCACATAAGAAAAGCGTCAATATTCCTCATCGTGTCTCAGCTTCTTTTTTACGCTTGTTTGACGTTTTATTGACGCTTTTTGTGAGGAATTTTCAGGATCTGACAAATATTGATATAATTTGATATCGACGAAATACAAAGACGGAGGTCGTCCATGACTCTTTTTCTCCACTTATTGGGAAACCCCTATATCGAGATCAGCGGAAGAAAAATTTCTTTTCCGCTGAAAAAAGCGGAGTCAATGGTCTTTTACCTGGCATTGAACGGCCCCGCTACCAGAAATCAGCTTAAAGCACTCTTCTGGTCGGACATGGAAAGACCCCAGGCATCAGCCAATCTGAGAAACGCTCTCTATATAATACGAAACACGATACCAGAATATGTAGACATCGACAGAAACAGCATCTCTCTCAAAGAGACATTTGATGACATCTCCGCCCTTGAGCAAATAATCGATCCCGATGTTCCGCTCCCAAGGCATATAACCGAAGAGCCCCTCAGAGATTTCAGTCTCGAAGGTTCGGAAGAGTTTGACGAATGGACGGCAGTCACAAAGCAGGCGATCAGAAAAAATATCGTAACGATGCTGAGGAAGAGGATCTCAAATTGCTACGAAAAAAAGATGTATGAAGAGATGAGCAATTCGCTTGAGACCCTGCTGACTATCGATCCTTACGATGAAGATTCAGTGCTTGAACTGATGGAGATATACTGCAATATGGGACAGCCCACCAAAGCTCTGATCTTTTTCAAAGAGTACTCATCGAAAATTGAAAACAAGATGGGCATCACACCCTCGGAGAGAAGCAAAAAATACTTCAGAAAGATCCTCAACAACTGGTCAGAATACGACACCTCCTCCGAAAACAGGGAAAAGTTCTGGTGCAGGAAAAACGAGCTCGCCGCGATGATAGGGGCCCTGACAGATCCGGGAGGCCTGAACACAGCCGTCTACGTGCACGGAGAGGCCGGTATAGGCAAGACGGCGCTGATCAACAAAGCTGTATCGATACTCGACAAAGGTGACTTCCTGATCCTCTCGTCAAGATCCAGCCCCATAGGCGAAGGCTATCCGTACTCTTCCTGGAACAGCATAATGACACGGATAGGCCGGATGCCCGAGATCGAAAATGATTTTCCGGATATAAATACCCGGTCCGTCCTTTCCGGCATTTTCCCCGGATTCCTGGGCGGCAAGGGCCTTAACTACAACGCAGACGTGGCTCTGATGACCGAGAGGAATCCCATTGTCATCAGCGGCATGATAAACGATATCCTCCGGCGCATAGCAAGCAAAAAGAGGATCATTATGATCTTTGAGGACATCCACTGGTTCGACACACAGTCGATCCAGCTTCTGACTGCTTTTATGAGTACTGTTGATCTTGATATCAACATCATCCTGTCAGGACGGCCGGAGTCATCGAGGATCACCCTGGCAATGCTTCAAAGTCTGGATCCTCCCTCAAAATGGAAGATCGTCCCTCTCAAACTGGCCCCTCTGCGAAATGATGAGATCATAGACATATGCCGGAACTCCCTTTCCGAAGAGCTTCTCAATCAAAAGGGCGACGAATATTTTATCCGTGAAAGCGAAGGGATCCCCCTTCTTCTTTTTGAGATGCTCCGTGCGGCGGAGGAGAATCCTGATTCCGATCTTACGAACGGATTGGGTGGACTCATAATGGCGAGGATAGGAGATCTTTCAGAGCTGCAGCAAAATGTGCTTGCAATAATTTCAGTCTTTGCGGTGGGTGCATCTCCCGAACAGATAACGGAGGCCGCCTCCCGCGGATACGATGAAGTGCTGTCGGCAGGCGAAACCCTTCTATCCAAAGGACTGCTGAAAGAACGGGAAGAAGACGGGAAGGTGATCTGGGATTTTACCCATGCAAAGGTCAGGGAGTGCATATATGAATCGATCTCCCTCTCCAAAAGGCAGGAACTTCACAAGAAGGTCGCCGAGGTCCTGAACAACGCATACTCGCCGCAGAAATGGGATCCGGAACTCAGCACTATGCTCTGTCACCACTACATGAGATCGGGGCAGCGTGCCATGGAACTTAAACAGTATCTGCGGGAGCTTATTTTTGATATCACGCTCAACCATGACCTTTTCCCCGTCGTTTCGGACAAGGTGCTTCTCTCCTGCTCCACCCCCTTCAGCAGCAGAGAGGGGACCGAACAGAGAATCAGTCAGGCTCTGGCGCTGCTGGATGAGATCCGTACGGACAAAAATGTCGGCCGGATGGAACTGAAAAGCCTTGAGGCTTCATGTTTCGAACTGGCGGGAGGATACCATATAAGCTGGGGAGAATATGACAAGGGCCTCGTCTTTATAAACGAAGCGATAAGCATTTCAAAGGAATTCGGGCTCTCTGAGACACACATACACTGTCTAAAGCATATATGCTACATGCATCTTCAGACAGAAGACCCCGTGCGCCTTATTTCAACGGCAAGAGAGCTGATACAGCTTTCACGGCCGGAAAATCACCGACACTACATGGCAACGGCAGTAAGGTTCGTCGGAGTATCGATGTTTTTATCAGGAAAATACGACCAGGCAGAAAGAACGTTCAGGCATTCGATCAGACTTTTCGAAAGCCTTAAGCTTACGGGCAAATGCTATACGCTGAGCATACTGGTCGCGAAATGCTACATTGCCGAGATATTCCAGCTTAAAGGAGATCACGCAAGCGCACTGGCCTATCTCGAATCCGCCACGGAGACCTCTGAAAGGATAGGCCTCTATTGGGGCAGAAGCTATTTTCACACCCATGCGGCGAGCCTAGCTTTGGACATGAACGATATGTCCCTGCTATTTCGCCATATAGACGATGCCGTATCCCTGTTCGAAAGCTGCAGGGGCGGCAGGTGCGGATCGATGCTGTACAGCATCAAGGCGATAGCGGACGCTGAGCGCGGCCGGCAGGAATCGGCAGAAAAATCTATCGAACGTGCGGAGATCTTCCTGAAAGATGTCTCCAGAAAACAATGGCTGGCGACCCAATATCTGGCAAAGGCCTGGCTCTTGTCAAAATCATCGAAAAATAAAAAGACCCAGCAAAAAAATAGCAGATCCCCCTGGGGATCGACCGAAGAACTGGCTCTCAGGTCCGCGGCGCTGTATGAAGAATGCGGTTTCATAGACAGAGCGAAATGGATCAGAAAAAAGTTCAACTGCGGGGATCGGTAAGAATTCCTCTTTACTGTACAGACGCCATAAGGTCGCTGACATTTACTGTCAGACGGAAGAGGAAATTGGCCTGAGTGTATTCTGTTGCGCTGACTTGTATGCTTCTTGAAAGATCATCAAGGAGCATCTTTTCTGTTTTTTTTTGCAAAATCCCTGTCACACATGATCATAGTTATCTCAAAATTCAGCCTGAACGACCGGTTGTCAAAATTTGCTGTACCTACTACAGCCGAAGTATTATCATCTGCCAGCATGACTTTCTGGTGCATAAAGCCCTTGTTGTATTTGTAGACTTTGACTCCCGCCCTCTCCAGTTCAGACAGATATGAGCAGGCGAAGAGGCCCACCAGTATGTTGTCGGGTCTTCTCGGTATGATGACGTGTTTTGATCAGTATCTGGTCACATACTCGAACCTCTCCCGGAATTCCTCAGGGGACATGTGAGCCGCCACTGCAAGCTGCACAAACTCCAGCCCCGGCTCAAAATCTTTCTTTTCCAGCCTTATCATGTACTGTCTTGCTATCCTGTACTGGATAGATTTAGTGTTGACCCTTCTGACCCGTGTCTTCCCGGTCTCAGGATCTTTGATCTCATCGAAGGGGATCGGGACTATCATGTTATTCTGTATTGAAACCATGGCATTTGTGCCGCCCTCCTTGAGGAACTCTATCGCCGCAAATCCAAGGTTTCTGGTGTACTCGATGTCGAAGGCATTCGGCGGGGCGCAGCGTACTTCGTACCCTATCTCCTTGTTGGTTATGTCCATCTTTATTCCCAGCGTTGCAAGGTTTGCCTGGACTTCCCGCTTGAGCACGCTTGAAAAGCTGATCTCTGCATAGCGGACATGTCCGTGGTCATCATGCTCTATGCAGCTCAGTGCTTTAAGGTCTTCCTCCCTGATCCTCTCAAGCAGGCCTTCCGCTACGACAGCCACACCGTATTTCCTACCCGAAGCAAGTCTTTTTATGATCGCTCCTGTCAGGATGTCAACTATCAGTGACATCGGCACAGGTTCACCGAGCGGAAATTCCTCGGGTATGACAGTGACCGTTGCCCCTGCGCTCTTGCCCATTCCCAGGGCCAGGTGGCCGGCAGTCCTTCCCATCGCGACTGCTATGAACCAGCGCCCGGTGGTCTTGGCATCTTCCATGAGATTGGAGACGAGCTGAGTCCCCAGTGACCTGGCTGTTTCAAAGCCAAAAGTGGGTATCCCCTCAGGCAGGGGAAGGTCGTTGTCTATCGTCTTTGGTATGTGCGCAAAACTTATCGTGAGCCCGCGTCTGTTCATGGCGTAATCGGCAACGCGTGATGCGGTGTAGGCTGTGTCTTCGCCGCCTATGGTTATAAGATGTGTAACGCCCAGTTCTATAAGAGAATCTACCACTTTACGGAGATCTTCTTCTTTTTTTGTCGGGTTGTACCTTGAGGTGCGTATCACACTCCCGCCGTCCGAGTGTATGCGGCTGACCATCTCTATCGTCAGGGGAACAACGTTTTTATCACCCTTTGCCAGGCCGGAGAAACCGTCACAGACACCATAGACGTCCCATCCCGATTTCTTTGCCTCTATGACTGCGGAACTGATAACACTGTTTATGCC
>ENA-UOOH01003346-UOOH01003346.1-fermentation-metagenome-genome-assembly--contig:-NODE-3346-length-12311-cov-2.823841_pt1 | contig 12311 bp, 7 predicted proteins | sample MGYA00245778_ERZ724025 | MGnify/ENA primary metagenome ERZ724025 (study PRJEB28704, sample SAMN03018313) | fermentation metagenome | biome: anthropogenic terrestrial biome; feature: soil; material... | reverse complement strand
GCCGGCTTTGCAGCCAGTAGACATCTTCGCCTTCGCTGTCCACCCGCAACTCCCGAACCGGGGTGGAGGGGATGCTGCCCTTTTCGAAATGCGGCGCCTGGGTAGGCTCCGGCGTGGCGTTGTGGATGCCCGCCTTTTCGTTGAAGCTGCCGGGGCGGTGAGCATGCTTGAGCTCGGGGTCAAGCAGTCCATCTTCGTGAATCCATACCTCCACACCCTGGCCCAGGTTGTCGTATATCCATTTGGCATCCTGTATCGTCAGGCGGATGCAGCCATGGCTGGCTGTCTTGCCCAGCCGGTTGACCGAGCGCATGTTGATGCGCCGGTCGGAGCCATACAGGAAGGAGTGGAAGGCGATGCTGTTGTTGATCTTGGTCCAGTACTGGGCCAGGCCGCCGCCCCATGTGGGGAACTCGGCCCAGCGTGCGGTGCGGCCGCTGAGCGTCCAGGTGCCCACATCGCTGGGGAAGCTGGGCGTACCGGTGGACGCGGTGAAAATCTTGTACAGGTCGGTGAACTCCTGGTTGGCGTCCCGGCGGAAAATCTTGATCAGCTGGTTGGCCACGTCCACCTCCACAAAGTAGGGGATGGGCGTGGGCTCGGGCGTGGGCCGGGGCGTGTTGTTGGGATAGACCACATCGGCGGCGAACAGCGCAGCCCAGGTTTCCTCCCCCACGGAGCCGTCATCGGCCAGGCCGTTTTGCTTCTGAAATTCCTTCACCGCGGCCTGGGTGTGCTTGTAATAGCCGCTGGTCACCTTGCGGTCGAAGTAGCCCAGGTACTCCAGCTGCCGTTGCACCGTCTCCACGCCCTTGCCGGTGCTGCCGTACTGCAGCTTGCCGGGGTAGGCTGTGTTGGGCGCCTGTGTCGGCGGCGGCACCGGGGTGGGCGTGGCCGCGGGATCGGGGGTGGGCATCACGATGTCATCGCTGTACAGCCGCTGCTGGGTGGGCACATCCGCCAGCCCTGTGCTGTCCATGCTGTTGTCCTTTTGAAAGTTGCTGATGGCCGCGGTGGTGCCGTCCAGGTAGGTGCCCGACACCTTGCCCCAGTAGTAGCCAAGCTCGCTCAGCCGCGTTTGCAGCGCCTTCACATCCTCGCCCCGGTCGCCCTTTTTGAGCGGACGGTAGGCATCGCCATAGATGATGTCCAGCGTCTCCAAATCCGCGTTGCCGGTGGCCTTCAGGCCGTACGCCTCCTGCACCGCTTTGACAGCGCGCTCGGTTTGCGCGTAATAGTTGCCGGTCACAGGGCCGTTATAGTACAACAGCTCCCGCAGACGGGTCTGCAGCGCCTTGACGTCATCGCCCCGGTCGTCTCTTTTGAGCGCCCGGGCTTCGCTGGTCACGATGACGGCATCCTGCGGGCCTTCCTCATCCAAAGGAATGGACTCCGCCAGGCCGGGCAACGCAAGCAGGGCCAGCAGCAGAACCAATACCACCAAAAAGCTTCGCTTCATGTAATCCCTCTCCTCTATGGTCGGCCCTTAGTGTAATAGTTTCGACACACATTTGCAAGGTATTATCATGTAAAGTTTTACATTTCTTCATAAGATATCATGAAAAACCTCCCGCATGTCGGCGGGAGGTTCGCAGGGGGCGATGATTGGGCTTCGTTACTCTCCGTGTTCAGGCTTCTTTTTCCTCCGCAGCCAGCTTCTTTCCGCACAGCACGCCCATCATGGAGGCCATCATCAACCCGCGCGTCCAGCCGCTGGAGTCGCCCAGGGCGTAAAAGTTGCGGATGTTGGTGTTGAGCTTGTCATCCATCTTGACGCGGTTGGAGTAAAACTTGAGCTCCGGCGAATACAGCAGCGTCTCCCTGGCGGCGAAGCCCGGCACCACCTCATCCATGGCGTGGATGAAGTTGACGATGTTGGTCATCGCGCGGTAGGGCATGGCGGCGGTAATATCCCCCGCCACGGCGTCGGGCAAGGTGGGGCGCACGTTGGTGCGCAGCAGCTCCTTCTCCCAGGTGCGCTTGCCGTCCAGAATGTCGCCGAAGCGCTGCACCAGAATCTGCCCGTTGGCCAGCATGTTGGTCAGCTCGCCAATCTTCTGCGCGTAGGCAATGGGCTGGTTGAAGGGGTAGTTGAAGTTGTGGGAGCTGAGGATGGACAGGTTGGTGTTCTCGGACTTCCTGTCCTTATAGCTGTGGCCGTTGACCACAGCCAGGTCATTGTCGTAGTTTTCCTGGCTGACAAAGCCGCCCGGGTTCTGGCAGAAGGTGCGCACCCTGTCGCGGAACGGCCTGGGGTAGCCAACCAGCTTGCTCTCGTACAGCGCCTCGTTGACCTCCTCCATCACCTCGTTGCGCACCTCCACCCGCACGCCGATATCCACGGTGCCGGGCTGGTGGGCAATGTGGTGCTCCTCGCAGATTTTCTCCAACCAGTCCGCGCCGCGCCGGCCGGTGGCCACCACGGTGGTATCGGCCAGGATTTCCATCTCGCCGCCGCCCACAGCCTCCTCCACCAGCACGCCCAGGCAGGCGCCATCCTCCAGCAGCAGGTTGGTGCAGCTGTGGCCGAAGAGTATCTCCACCCCATGCTCGGTCAGGTATTGCTGGATGGCGCCATAGATGTCCTGCGCCTTCTCGGTGCCCATGTGGCGGATGGGGCAATCCACCAATTTGAGGCCCGCGCGGATGGCACGGGTGCGGATGTCCTTGATTTTATCCGTGGCTTCCAGCCCCTCCACGTGGTGGTCGGCGCCGAAGTCCAGGTAAATGGCATCCGTATAATCAATCATTTCCTGCGCGAATTTCTCACCAATCAGCTCGGGCAGCTGGCCGCCCACCTCGTGGGAAAGCGACAGCTTGCCGTCCGAAAAGGCGCCCGCGCCCGAAAAGCCCGTGGTGATGTGGCAGTAGGGCTTGCAGTTGATGCAGCGCCCGGTTTTTCCCTTGGGGCAGCGCCGCCGCTCAATGGGCGAGCCCTTTTCCACCATGACAATACGCTTCTTGCTGCCGCGGCGCAGCAGCTCCAGCGCGGTAAAAATGCCAGCCGGGCCGGCACCGATGATGACTAAATCACAGCGCATGAATATTCCTCCGATTTGTATCTGCCTGATACTTGGTCATTCTAAGCGAGTGCCCGCCGGAAGTCAACAACGCGCCGCCCGGCAGGGCGAGAGGACGCGCCGCCACGATGGTTCCCAGGCCTGCCCGGGTGTGGTAGAATCAGGTACGCATATCGATACACACGGAGGAACCCGGGATTGACTTTTGATGACAAGCGGCTCAACAAATACCTGGCGGACAACGGCTTTTGCTCCCGCCGGGAGGCCGACAGGCTGATTGAGGCGGGCAAGGTGACGGTTGACGGGCGCGTGGCCGCCATTGGCGAGCGGGTGGGGCCCGGCGCGCGCGTGATGGTGGGCAAGCAGCCCATCGGCGCCACGGGCGATACCGTGTACCTGGCCTTCAACAAGCCGGTGGGCCTGGTATCAACCACCGACCCGCGCGAACCCGACAACATCGTCAGCTACATCAACTACCCGACCCGCATCTACCCCATCGGCCGCCTGGACAAGGACAGCGAGGGGCTGATTTTGCTGACCAGCGACGGCAATATCGTCAACCGCATCCTGCGCGCCGAAGGGCGGCACGAGAAGGAATACGAGGTGACCGTCGACCGCCCCGTCACGCCGGACTTTCTGGACCGGATGAGCAAGGGCGTGCCGGTGCTCAACCAGGTCACGCTGCCGTGCCGGGTGCGCAAGACGGGCACCAACTCCTTCAACATCATTCTGGTGCAGGGGCTCAACCGCCAGATTCGCCGCATGTGCGAGTACCTGGGCTACCGCGTCACTCACCTGCGCCGCATCCGCATCATGAACATCCTGCTGGGCCGCATGCGGCCGGGCACCAGCCGGTCGCTGACCAAAGGCGAGCTGGACACCCTGCACAGGACACTGAACGAGACATCCCCGCACAGCGGCGGCAGCCGGCGCTGACCCCTGCACCCGCAGTGGCGGGTGCGCTGCACCGATCGCTACAACAACAAGGGAGGACATCCAGATGGTACAAAAAGCTGACGGCATGAACTACGCGCCCAAGGGCAAGACCGCGCCGGTGGTCAAACCCGGGGAATTTGCCATCGCCGCCGCGGCGCTGGATCACGGCCACATCTACGGCATGTGCAACGGGCTGACCGAGGCCGGTGCGCAGCTGAAGTATGTGTGGGACCCGGACCCGGCCAAGGTGGCCGCCTTTCAGAAAGTATTCCCCCAGGCGCAGGCCGCGCGCAGCCTGGACGAGGTGCTGGGCGACCCCGCCATCAAGCTGGTGGCCTCGGCCGCGGTACCCTTCAAACGCTGCGGGCTGGGCATGCAGGTGATGGACGCGGGCAAGGACTACTTCACCGATAAGGCGCCCATGACCACCCTGGCCCAGCTGGCCGGCGCCAGGCAGAAAGTGCAGCAGACCGGGCGCAAGTACATGGTGTATTACTCCGAGCGCCTGCACGTGGAAAGCGCGGTGTACGCTGGTGAGTTGATTCAAAAGGGCGCCATTGGCCGGGTGGTGCAGGTACTGGGGCTGGGCCCGCACCGGCTGAACGCGCCCTCCCGTCCCGCCTGGTTCTTTGAAAAGGAGGCCACCGGCGGCATCCTGTGCGACATTGGCAGCCATCAGATTGAGCAGTTCCTCTATTTCTCCGGCGCCAAGGACGCCACCGTCACCCTGGCCCGCACCGCCAACCACAACCACCCGGAACACCCCCAGCTGGAGGACTTTGGCGAGTGCGCGCTGGTGGCCGACAACGGCGCGTCCGACTACTTCCGCGTGGACTGGCTCACGCCTGATGGGCTGAGCACCTGGGGCGATGGCCGCGCGGTCATCCTGGGCACCGAAGGCTACATCGAGCTGCGCAAATATGTGGACGTGGCGCGCGATAAGGCAGGCGATCACCTGTTCCTGGTAGACATAAAGGGCGAGCACTACATGCCCCTCGCCGGCCAGGTGGGCTTCCCCTACTTTGGCCAGCTGATCCTCGACTGCCTGCACCGCACTGAAAACGCCATGACCCAAGCCCATGCCTTCAAGGCGGCAGAGCTTTGCCTGAAGGCGCAGAAACTGGCCGACAGCGTCCGGTAGACAAAACGGTTGCCCAAAGGGATGCGCGGCGCGGACAAACGCCGCCTATATGCCGTCTCTCGCCCGCTTCGCCTTGACAAACGGAGGCCTTTCCCCCCACAATGATAGAGTGGGTAATGTTTGTTTGCCCCAATCTCACCGGCGTCAGGCCGGGAAAGGTCGTTATGTATGAGAAAAACCAAGATTGTCTGCACGCTGGGCCCGGCATCCAACACCTATGACACCATCAAAGCGCTCGCCCTGGCAGGCATGAATGTGGCACGCTTCAATTTTTCACACGGCACGCAGGACAGCCACCTGGAGACCTTCCGCATCGTCAGCCGCGTACGCAACGAGCTGCACCTGCCCATCTCCACGCTGCTGGACACCCGCGGCCCGGAAATCCGCCTGAAAACATTTGAAAACGGCCCCATCACCCTCAACATCGGCGACCCCTTTACCCTGACCACGCGCGATGTGCCGGGCGACCAAGGCATCGTGTCCATCACCTATGACGGCCTGCCCCACGACCTGCAGGACCAGACCCGCATTTTGATTGATGATGGCCTGGTGGAGCTGCAGGTGGAAAGCAAGACCGATACCGATATCATGACCCGCGTGGTATCCGGCGGGCAAGTCAGCAGCCGCAAGGGCGTCAACGTGCCGGGCGTGCGCTTCTCCATGCCCTACATCAGCGAGTCTGACCGGGCAGACATCCTGTTTGGCATCCGCACCGGCTTTGACTATGTGGCTGCCTCCTTTGTGCGCGGCAAGGAGGATGTGGAGACCATCCGCCGGCTACTGGACGAAAACGGCGGCAAGCATGTGCGCATCATCGCCAAGATTGAAAACGCCGACGGCGTCGCCCACATTGATGAAATCACCGCCGCCTCCGACGCCGTGATGATTGCCCGCGGCGACATGGGGGTGGAGATTCCCTTTGAGGAGATTCCCATCATCCAGAAACGCATCATCAAGGCGGCCTCCATGGCCGGGCGGCAGGTCATCACCGCCACCCAGATGCTGGAGAGCATGGTGAACCACCCGCGACCCACCCGCGCCGAAATCACCGACGTGGCCAACGCCATCTATGACGGCACCAGCGCCACCATGCTGTCGGGCGAGACCGCCAGCGGCAAATACCCGGTGGAGGCGGTGCTCACCATGTCGCGTATCGCCGAGCGGGCCGAGAACGACATCCACTACCGCAAGCGCTTTTTTGAGCGCAGCGTGGATGAGGTCAACGCCACCATCACCGACGCGATTTCCCACGCCACCTGCCTGATCGCGCTCAACATGCATGCGGCCGCCATCATCACCGTCACCAAGTCCGGCACCACGGCCAAGATGATCAGCCGCTTCCGCCCGGATATGCCCATCATCGCCTGCACGCCGGAGGCCTCCACCTACAGGCAGCTGAGCCTCAGCTGGGGCGTCACCCCCATCATCATCGCCGAGGAGCGGGTGACCGACGTGCTGTTTGAGCAGGCGGTCAGCGCCTCCCTGGATACCGGCCTCATCAAGCCGGGCGACCTGGTGGCCCTCACGGCGGGTGTACCGCTCACCGTCAGCGGCACCACCAACCTCATCAAGGTGCTCACCGTGCCTACGTGAGCAGGCGCTGGTGGAGCCAAATCCCTTGGACATGGCCGAGGCCATAAGCCGTTTGACGGCCACCACGACACCCTGCAAGATATAATACTGTCACATATTTCCTGCCGCCGGACATCCGGCGGTGTTTTTATGGACGGACGAAAGATACTTTTCGTCGGCACCCATCGGCCCCCTTTGCCCCCTTCAAGATTTGGCAGCGCGTTTGGTTCGGGACCAAAAGGTCGCAGGTTCATGATTTCACCGGCCCCCATCCATTTGACCTGCCCCCTATCCATTTCAATGTCCCTGATGACCCTGATGGCCCTCACAAGCAACGATTGACCGTGAATACCCTACAGAAAGAAAAGCAATAATCTTTTCTTTCTGTAGGGTATTTCTTCCTTCAGGGGATTGATGTTATTGGCAAAGAGGGTTGAGGGACATCAGGGTCATCAACAACACAGGAGGGACATCAGAAACGGTTATCATACGGGGGCCGATGAAATGGATAGGGGGCTGAAGCGGTTCAGCCATCTGTCAGGTGCGAATTTTCAGGTGCTCATCCAGGCTGCCATCATCCTGGAACACGTGGAAATCCTCCAGCCGTAGGGTGACGGCATCGCCGGGGGCATAGCGGCCGTACTGGCGGCCGTCGGAAATCACCCGCAGGCTGACCTGGCCCAGGCGAACGCGCCAATCGGTGGTATCGCCCAGGTAATACTTTTTGTCCACCGTGCCGTGCAGCCCCTCGCCGCCCTGGGGCAGCATGCTGATGTTCTGCGGGCGCACGGCCACCTCCACCGGGCCGCGCTTGTCGCCCGCATAGGGCAGGTACTGCTCCACATCGCGCAGGTGGATGCGCCCATCCTCGGCTGTGCCCTTCAAAAACTCCACCTTACCCAGGAAGTCGGCCACAAACTGGTTGCTGGGCTGGTTGTAAATCTCCTCCGGGCTGCCGCTTTGCTGCACCACGCCGCGGTTGATGAGGAAGATGCGGTCGCTCATGGCCATGGCCTCGGTCTGGTCGTGGGTGACATACACCACGGCAATGCCCAGGCTCTGCTGGATTTCCTTGATTTCAAAGCGCATGGACTCGCGCAGCTTGGCATCCAGGTTGGATAGCGGTTCATCCAGCAGCAAAAGCATGGGCTCGGCCACCAAAGCGCGGGCCAGCGCCACGCGCTGCTGCTGGCCGCCGGACAGCTGGTTGGGGAAGCGCTGCGCGTACTGTGACAGGTGCACGATGTCCAGCACCCGGGCGACGCGGCGCTCCACCTCCTGCTTGCTGACGCGCTTGATGGTCAGCGGGTAGGCCACATTGTGAAACACATCCATGTGCGGCCACACGGCATAGCTTTGAAACACCATGCCCATGTTGCGCTTCTCCGGCGGCACAAAGGACTTGTCGCCGGATACCAGCGTATCGCCGATATAGATTTCGCCGGTGGTGGGCCGCTCAAACCCCGCAATCATGCGCAGCATGGTGGTTTTGCCGCAGCCCGAGGGGCCAAGCAGGGTCACAAACTCGCCCTCGCGGAACACCTCGCTGAAGTTCTGCAGCACGGTGTTGTCGCCAAAGGACTTGCTGACGTTTTGAATGGTTACGGCAGGCATAGCGTATTCCTTTCCTATATGGAGAATTCGCCGCGCGTCAGGCGGTTGAGGAGCATGTTGAGCAGCACCACCACCATCAGGATGCCAAACGCCATCGCGCAGGCCTGCGGCTGGCTGGTGTATGTCCAGTATTCGTACAGCTGAAAGCCGATGGTCTTGGTGGTGTTGGAGTACAGCAGCGTGGTCATGGACAGCTCGTAGAAGCAGGGGATGAAGATGAGGAACCACCCCGCCGCGATGGAGGGGAAGATGAGCGGCCCGGTGATGCGCCCCATGGTCTTGAGCCACCCGGCGCCCGAGATGGTAGAGCTTTCCTCCAGCGACACGTGTATCTGACTCATGGCTGATACCACCGTGCGCATACCCATCAGCAGGTACTTGATGAGGTAGGCCACGATGAGGATGTAGGCGGTGTTGTAGATATTGACGCCGTACCCGCCCTGCATGGTCATGATCAACCCCAGCGCGATGACCACCGACGGCGTGCCCGAGCCCAGCGTAATCAGGAAGTCCGGCAGGCGGCGGCCCTTGATGCGGGTGCGCTGCAACAGGTAGCTCATGGTGCAGGCAATCAGTATGCCCACCGTGGCCGCGATGGAGGCGAAAACGAGGCTGTTTTTGAGGCTGGTCAGCGTCTCCCCACGCGAGAAGATGGTCTCCCACTGGCCCAGGGTGAAGTTGCCGGGCTCCAGCACCGACTTGCCCACGTCAATCTTAAACGATGTGGTGAGGATGGTGGTGAAGGGAATCAGCACGATGATGATGGCCACCAGCGTCACCAGCGCGGTGAGCGGCTTGCGCCAGCTGCGCAGCTCCACAATGTTGGGGCGGGTGCTCTTGCCGGATACGGTGACGTATTGCTTTTTGGCCAGCACAAAGTCCGACAGGTACAAAATCAGCAGCGCCATCAGCATCAGGAACACGGCCAGGCCGGTGGCGTCGTTAAGGCCCTGGGTGCCCCGGCCATAGTATTCGATGATGCGCGTGGTGACGGTGTGCACCTTGCCCGGCGCGCCGATGATGGAGGGGATGCCGTAGCAGCTGGCAGCGCTGACAAACACCAGCAGCGCGCCAGCGATGAGCGACGGCGTCATCATGGGCAATGTGACGCGGGCCACCGTGGTCAGCGGCGACGCGCCCGATACCCGGGACGCCTCCTCCAGGGAGGGGTCCATCTTCTCCATCGCGCGGGAAATGGTGATGAAGGCGTAGGGGAAGTAGAAGCTGGTCAGCACCCAAATCATGCCGCCCAGGCTGTATACGTTGAGCGGGCCCACGGTGGTGTTGAGGTTGAACAGCACGCGCAGCGCCTGGTTGATGATGCCCACATTGGGGTTGAGCAGCCGCAGCCAAGCCATGGCGCCGACATACGGGGGCACCATGTAGGTGACCACAAACAGCTTGCGGAAAAACTTGCGCCCGTAAAGGTTGGTGCGCCCCACCAGCCAGGCCAGCGGGAAGGCCAGCAGCGTGCCCAGCACCATGGTGGCCAGCGCCGCGATGATGGTGTTGGTCAGCGCGCCCCAGTTCATCTGATACTCGTACAGACGGCGGAAGGTGTCAAAGCTGAAGGCGCCATTGGGCGTGAAGGCCTTGACCACCAGGTGCATCATGGGCAGCAGCTGGAACACCAGCAAAAAGTCCAGAATCAGCAGGATGATGATCCATTGCACATTCATCTGCCAGCTCTTTTTCGACCACATCAGCACCACCAGCAACAGCACGTCCAGCGCCAGCAGCACGCCAATCAGCAGCAGCGTGCGGCTGTTGCCGTAGACCCATTTCTCAAACAGATTGCCCTGCCCCAGCGCCGCCGCCTGCGCGGCTTGCACACGGGGCGCGTTTTGCCGCAGGCTCTGGCGGAACTGGCTCTGCGTCTGCGCGCTGACCAGCAATCCCTCCGCATTCTGGCCGGAGAGGAACATGCGCATCAGCGCCGGCATGCGCTCGGCCTCGGGCAGGGCCGCGACCTGCGCTGCCAGCGCCGCATCGCTCACCTGCTCCCCCGCCAGGCTCAGCGCCAGCTGGCGGCGGGCCTCCGTGCGCTGTGCCTCATCCATGCCGCCAAGCGCCGTCAGCCAATCGGGGCTCAGGCGCCCCTCATCCACCGCGTACAGGGCGCGCAGCATGCGCAGCCGGGCGGTCAGCCGCTCGGCCTCGGGCAAATCAGCCGCAAAGCCCACCGCCGCCCCTTCGTTGTGGGCGATGCGCAGCGCCATCAGCTCTTCCATCAGGGCATCGCGCGCCTCGCCCAAAGGTTGACCGGCCTGCACAGCGCTCAGCAGGGCGACCAGCCGCTCGTCGGCCGGGGCCTTCTCCGCCTGCGCCGCTTCGTCCAGCACCTTGGCATACAGGGGGGCCAGCAGGTCGTTGCTGTGCTGGGCGCGCAGCACGCGCTCCTTGTCCTCCAGCTCCAGGCGGGCTTCCTCGCTGGATACGTCCAGCAGGCTGTCCAGCAGCGGCGCGTAATCCAACGCCTGGCCAGTCTCGCCCGCACGCGCCTGCATGGCCGCCACATAGTCCTTGGCCGCGGCCAGCATCTTGACGCCGTTGACGCCCTCGGGCGTCAGCCCGTTCAGCACGGCCTTGCTCTGCGCCTCGGGCGATAGGGCGGGGTTCAGCGCCATGTCCTCGGGCGCTGCCTCCAGCAGCACCTCGGGCAGGCCGGCAAAATCCGCGTCCATCGTCGCCAGCTGCTCGTGCAGCAGGCGCATCAGCGACAGCAGGCCCCGCCCGCTGTCCGCGAAGCGGGTGATGCGGCGGGTGCCGATGCCCTCGTTGAACAGGTCGGCCTTGTCCTGGCGCAGCAGGGCGTCAATCTGCGGCTGCGCCTGGGCATCCAGCGCCTGCAGCTCTTCCTGTATCTGCGTGCGGCGCTGGGGCAGCATGGCCGCCAGGCGCTCAATCAGCGCCTTGTAGGCGGGAATGCCCTGGGCGGTTTCGCCCCGGCCCAGCACATCCATGGCCGCCTGGGCAGGCTCGTAGCGCAGGCGATCCGCCTCCGGCATCTGGCGCACCAAGGAGGCCAGCAGCTCCTGCTTGCGCTCGTCGTTCATGCGGGGCAGGTCGCCCGCCGTCTCGCCGCGGTAGAGCGCCGCGTACCATGCCTCCATCAGCAGCGCTTCGGCCTGGCGGCCAAAGGCCTCCTGCGCCTGCCTCGGCAGGGCGGCAACCAGCCTGGCATCCTCGCGGCCCAGCGTGTCCAGCTCGCGGGACAGGTCGAACACGGCGCCAAAACCCGCCTGGTCGTCATAGCCCGACGCGGCAAACCGGCTCAGCCCAAGCAGACTGACGGCAATCACCGCGCAGGCAACCACCAGCGCGATGGCCAGCCCGGCCTTCACGCGCCTGGCCCGGCGTTTCAGCGTGGATGAAGATTCGTAGCTCACGGCATGCAGGCCCCCTGTGCGAATCATCTGATTGGGAAGGGGGGCCGGGCTTGAGGCCGGCCCCCCAGTGGGTCAAAGCGAAAAATCAGTTGGTGGTGACGTACTGCTGGAACTCGGTCTGGATTTCTTCACGCATGGTGTAGCAGCGCACCCAATCCACGCCGATGTCGCTCTTGATGAGCTCCTCTGTGTCGATGCTGTCAAAGGGGATGGCGGTGCTGCCCTTGAAGACCGAGTGCATGTAGCCTGCCAGCACAAACTCCTGCCCGGCTTCGGACAGCAGCCAATCGGTGATGGCTTCGCAGGCGGCGGTGTTCAGGTTGGCGCTGCGGTCGGCGGCCACGGTCATCACGGTGGACGGAATCAAAATCACGCCGTCCTCGGGGTAGATGACGCTCAGCTTGCTGCCATCCTCGTGGCGCTTTTTAAGCACGGATTCTTCCAGAATCATGATGGTTTTGCACTCGCCGGTTTCGAGCTTCGCCAGCGCCGTGGAGCCGGACTCAATCATCACGTTGTTCTCGCCCAGCTTCTGGAAATACTCGTAGCCGTACAGGTCGCTCAGCGCGGCCACGGCGGCCATGGTGGTGCCGCTGGTCAGCGGGTTGCCCATGGATATCTGGCCCTTGAGGCTGCTGT
>ENA-UOOH01003345-UOOH01003345.1-fermentation-metagenome-genome-assembly--contig:-NODE-3345-length-12320-cov-4.602201_pt1 | contig 12320 bp, 14 predicted proteins | sample MGYA00245778_ERZ724025 | MGnify/ENA primary metagenome ERZ724025 (study PRJEB28704, sample SAMN03018313) | fermentation metagenome | biome: anthropogenic terrestrial biome; feature: soil; material... | reverse complement strand
TTGGATGATACCCAAGCGTAAACGCCGCTTACATGAGTGACATTGAGAAAGGTCGCCGTTACCCGCCCGACAAAAAGTTGGATGAGATTTCCCGCATACTGAAATTCGATGGAGCGGACAAGGAGAAGATGCTGGATATGGCTGCCTTGACCCGCGAGAAGACCGTATCACCCGACTTACCCGAATACATCATGGAGACAGACCTCGCGCGCGTTGCCCTTCGTAGGGCAAAAGCCGGTAACCTCTCCGATGAAGGCTGGCAGGAAGTCATCGACCTTATCAACAAAAAGGTCGGCGACGATGAATAATCGCCGAGGGGAGGGATTTGTTTGCATCACTGCTATTCACCTGAGCGGCTTGAAAAGAAAGCCGAGGAAATCTTAAAGAAGTATAAGGATGGAGCATTGCTGCTGAAACCACAGGCGATGGACGTAGACCACTTCGCCGAGTTTTACTGCGAGGCTACTATCGACTTTGCATACCTATCCAAGGATGGTCTAACCTTAGGTTTGACCTGCTTCCAAGACGGAAAACTCATCGTTTGGGACGAGACCCGCACAAATCCGAAACCTATCGATGTTGAGAAGGGCTGGATATTCATCGACAAAGATGTCCTCGAATACGAAATCGAAGGTCGGGTGCGCTTCACCATCATCCACGAATGCTCACACTATATCCTACATCCCCGCTTCTACTACAAGAAGCCGGGGACAGAGACCCCGCGCATTCAATGTACCGTCTATTACATCGAGGACTGGCCGCAAAGACCGCCGATGACCGACGAGGAGCAGCGAGAATGGCAAGCCAACCGCCTCGGCGCGGCTCTTATTATGCCAGCGGCAACCATCAAAATGCTGATGGCGGAGCGGCTCGGCGTAAACATCAGCGAACTCACGCCTGTCCATATTTCCGATATTTTCATTCAAGGTATGGCTGATGTTTATCAGGTGTCTAAGTCAGCCATGCGTAACAGACTGCGCGATTTAAACTTATTGCTCCAGTAACAGCGGAGAACTCAGCGTTTTAAGGTTCTCCGCATTATTTTTACCCCTATGTTCGCAAGTTAGCTGACATAGGCACGAATAGGGAGGTGATGTCTTTGAACTCACAAACAGCAATCACAGCGACCAAACGAAAGAAGTCGCACAGCAGACTATACGTCCACCAGCGTCTGCCATGCCCCGCCTGTCACTTCGAGCGGCTCATTGATACGGGACAACATACTAAATCGCTGACCTTTATAGCAAGTGACCCCAGTTACAACGATGCCGACTACTATCAAAAGTGTCATCACTGCAAGGCTGATATCGGCATCCGAAAAATTGAATAACATAATCTGTACTTAAACAGAGCACGACGCAAATGCCGCCAATGGTGGCAGATATTAAAAACGACGGACGAGCCTGACAAGTAGCTTTATAGCTATGCGTTAAGGTTCGTCCTTTTTGTTTGCTATGACTGCTTGCTCAGGCTCCTTCCAAATTTGAAAGGAGTCAATCTCATGACAAACAAACAGTATTTTATTCGACTGAACAGCGAACTCATCCCCGTGACCGAAGAGGTTTACAAAGAGTACTACCGCCCAATTTGGAGAACGCACTACCACGCCAGCAAGCACGGGCAGTGCGGCTGCACAGATTGGAGACGGTGCGAAGGCGACTGCGGCCTCTGCCGTTACCGTGCCGCAGGCAACACCTTGTCGCTTGATGCGGAGTACGAAGGTGAAGAAGGTTCAAAGCTGACATTGTTGGACACCGTTGAGGACCCGGCGGCGAATCCGGAGGAGATTATTGCGGACAAGCTTATGCTTCAGGAGCTTTTCAAGGTGCTGGACGAGCTTGACCCCGACAGCCGCCGCATCTGCGAGCTTATTCGCCAAGGAAAGACCGAACGCGAAATCGCTGACGAGTTTGGTATAAGGCAGTCTACGCTCAATTATAGGAAAAAGAAGCTTATGGAGAAGCTTTGTGAACGCCTAAAAGATTTCAGATAATCCTTCGGTTTACCCTTCGGTCGTCACTCGGCGGCCGAAGGGTAAATATTTTTCCTGATTTTTTCGTTCAAACACACCGTTTCCCTCCAGTGGTGATTGAGGGAGAAAACAATACGCCCTCAGTCAGGAGGTAAACAAGATGAATCAGACCATTCAAATCGATGACACCCGTGATCGTGTGTCGGATGAGGAGCTAATCGGTGTCCTCACCGCAATCAGCGTGGTGTCAAAGCGTCTGGCAAGAAAGCTCTCAATGCTTGCCGGGCAAAGCCAATCAAAGGAAGGAGGAAAAGCAGATGAGCAAAATGAGCGAACTGGCCGCAGAAATTGCGGAACTGCGTAAATGCGCGGAAACCATCATCGGCATCGCCGATTCTTTCACTGAAATGTTCAGTAGCAACGAAAAGCGACCTGATGCTCCCGCACCGGAACCCACCCTTACCATGGAAGCGGTCAGAGCGGTCTTAGCGGATAAATCCCGCAACGGACATACCGCTGAAATCCGCTCTCTGCTCCAAAAGTATGGCGCTACGAAGCTGTCGGAAATCGACCCCGCCAACTACAAAGCCCTGCTTGCAGAGGCGGAGGTGCTGGCATGAGTAGGCACGCACTTTTATCCGCGTCCTCTTCTCACCGCTGGCTAAACTGCCCACCATCCGCTCGGCTTTGCGAGAGCTATGAGGATAAGGGCAGCGACTATGCCGCAGAAGGAACGGATGCCCATAGCCTCTGCGAGTTCAAGTTAAAAACGGCGGTCGGCATGGAAGCACAAGACCCCACGGAAAACCTGAGCTATTACAGCGAGGAGATGGAAGATTGCGCGAACGATTATGCCGCCTATGTACTGGAACTGGTGGAGGTAGCAAAGAAAAACAGCTCCGATCCCGTCATCCTCATCGAGCAGCGCCTTGACTACTCCCGCTTCGTCGAGAGCGGCTTTGGCACCGGCGACTGCGTAATCGTCGCTGATGGGACGCTCACCATCGTGGATTATAAGCACGGGCGTGGAATTTTGGTTGAGGCAGAAAATAATCCGCAAATGATGCTCTACGCCCTTGGCGCACTGGAAATCTTCGACGGCATCTACGACATCGAGACCGTGTGCATGACCATTTATCAGCCGCGCCGCTCCAGCGTCAGCACCTTCACGTTGTCAAAGGATGATTTGTACCAATGGGCGGAAGACACGCTGACACCCGCCGCCGAACTTGCCTATGCAGGAAACGGCGATTACCAATGCGGCGAGTGGTGCCAGTTTTGCAAGGCGAAGCACGACTGCCGTGAGCGTGCGGAATACAATCTGGAACTTGCGAAATTTGACTTCCGGCTTCCTCCGCTGCTTACAGACGAGGACGTTGAAGAAATCCTCGGTCGCATCGATGGATTGGTATCCTGGGCAAACGACATCAAGGAATACGCTCTGCAGGCAGCGGTCGGCGGCAAGGAATGGCATGGCTGGAAACTGGTCGAAGGGCGCTCCAACCGCAGATACACAGATGAAGTGGTTGTGGCTGAAGTCGTTACAGCGGCTGGCTTCGATCCCTATGAGCACAAGGTTATGGGTGTTACCGCCATGACCTCTCTGCTTGGCAAAAAACGCTTCGAGGAAGTTCTCGGAGGTTACATCGAAAAGCCGCAAGGCAAACCAACACTCGTCCCGGAGAGCGATAAAAGACCGGCAATAAATACGGCAAAACAAGATTTTAATGAATTTGAGGAGGACAAATAATATGTCTACTAATGTAAAAGCAAGCAATCCTATGAAAGTTATCACCGGCACCGACACTCGCTGGAGCTATGCGAATGTCTGGGAAGCCAAGAGCATCAATGGCGGCACGCCAAAGTTTTCGGTCAGTCTCATCATTCCCAAGACCGATGCCCGCACCGTGCAGAAAATCAAAACAGCCATCGAAGCCGCATACCGTGAGGGCGAAGCCAAGCTGAAGGGCAACGGCAAGTCCGTACCACCTCTTGCTGCTATCAAGACTCCGCTCCGTGATGGAGATACCGAACGCCCGGACGATCCCGCTTACAAAAACGCCTACTTCATCAACGCAAACTCCGCTACCGCTCCCGGTATCGTTGACGCCGACTGTAATGTGATCCTCACCCGCTCCGAAGTGTACTCCGGCGTGTACGGTAGAGCAAGTATTTCCTTCTATGCCTTCAACTCAAACGGCAACAAAGGTATCGCCTGCGGACTGAACAATCTTCAGAAAATCCGAGACGGTGCACCGCTCGGCGGCAGAGCCAGTGCTGAGTCTGATTTCACAACCGATGAGGACGAGGATTTCCTCGCCTAAACACAGATACCCAAAGGGTGGCGGAGCAATCTGCCACCCTCTACGGGTTTATGAAAGGACGGTTGATTTATGAAATCACTCAGTATAGATATTGAAACCTACAGCAGCAGTAACCTCTCCAAATGTGGTGTCTACCGGTATACGGAAGCGCCGGATTTTGAGATTCTGCTGTTTGGATATTCCGTTGACGGCGGAGAAGTACAGGTGGTAGACATTGCAAACGGAGAAAGTATCCCAGCACATATACTCACCGCTCTTACGGATAACAGAGTTGTCAAATGGGCGTTTAACGCACAGTTCGAGAGAATATGCCTTTCCCGGTATCTGCGGGATGTCGGAAGCTTTGAAAATGCAGGCTACAGCATTCCACAGGATACCGTCGGCAGTTACCTTAACCCGGAAGCGTGGAAATGTACGATGGTGTGGGCTGCATATATGGGGCTTCCGCTCTCGCTGGAAGGCGTCGGCTCGGTACTCGGTCTTGAGAAACAGAAGTTGACCGAGGGCAAAGACCTCATTAAGTATTTTTGCATACCCTGCAAGCCCACCGCCACAAATGGACAGCGCATGCGAAATCTGCCAATCCACGCCGAGGAAAAATGGGATGCCTTTAAAACATATAACAAACGCGATGTCGAGGCGGAGATGTCGATACAGCAAAAGCTGTCGAAATTTGTCGTGCCAGATTCTATATGGGACGAATACCATCTCGATCAGGAGATAAATGACCGAGGTGTGGCTCTCGATATGACGCTCGTCAAAGAAGCCATTGCAATGGATACACGCTCCCGCTCCGAGCTGACACATCGGATGCAGACCCTCACAGAATTGGACAATCCAAATTCTGTTATGCAAATGAAGCAGTGGCTCTGTGATCAGGGACTTGAAACGGATACTCTCGGTAAAAAAGCGGTTGTGGAACTACTGAAAACAGCACCGCCGGAACTTGCAGATGTTCTCTCCCTCCGTCAACAGCTCGCTAAATCCTCTGTGAAAAAGTATCAGACGATGGAAAACGCCGTCTGCGCCGATGGTCGTGCTCGCGGTATGTTCCAATTCTATGGTGCAAATCGAACCGGGCGCTGGGCCGGCAGATTGATACAGATGCAAAATCTGCCCCAGAACCACCTGCCAGACTTAGAGCAGGCTCGCGGGCTTGTACGCTGTGGCAATTATGAAGCCCTGGAAATGCTCTATGACTCCGTACCAGGCGTACTGTCGGAACTGATACGCACAGCTTTCGTTTCGACGCTCGGACGCAAATTTATCGTGGCAGATTTCTCCGCAATAGAAGCTCGTGTTATTGCGTGGTATGCAGGTGAGAAGTGGCGGCAGATGGTCTTTGAAAAAGGCGGAGATATTTACTGCGCATCCGCAGCTCAGATGTTCAAAGTTCCAGTGGAGAAAAACGGAGTGAACGGGCATCTGCGGCAAAAGGGTAAAATTGCTGAACTCGCCCTTGGTTACGGCGGCTCCGTGGGTGCGCTCAAGGCAATGGGAGCCCTTGAGATGGGACTGACCGAAGAAGAACTGCCGACGCTTGTGTCGGCATGGCGCTCATCCAATCCAAGCATTGTGAGTTTCTGGTGGGATGTCGACCGCGCCGCGATGAAAGCTGTAAAAGAAAAGACTGCAACCGACACCCACGGCATCTGCTTTGTGTATCAGAGCGGAATGCTTTTTATTATCCTTCCGTCCGGAAGGCGGCTCGCCTATGTGAAACCCCGCATCGGAGAGAACAGGTTCGGTGGCGACTGTATCACCTATGAAGGTGTCGGCGGTACGAAGAAATGGGAACGCATAGACAGTTACGGCCCCAAAATTGTGGAAAACATTGTCCAGGCGACAGCCCGCGATATTCTCTGCTTTGCAATGCAGACGCTCCGCCACTGCTTTATCACAATGCATATCCACGACGAATTGGTCATTGAAACGGACTGCCGAATGTCGCTTGACGCAGTCTGCAAACAGATGAGCCGAACTCCTCCCTGGGCAAAGGGTCTTAAACTTCACGCCGACGGTTATGAAACTGATTTTTATAAAAAAGATTGATTCTTTTCGTTCAAGACCTACATTTCCCTCCAGTGAGTTTTAAGGGGTATTGCCCCTAATAAATTCGCTGGAGGTTTTTTATGAACACGATTCAGATTTATCGCTACGAAGATTTCGATGTGCGCACAGTAAACAAAAACGGTGCGCCGTGGTTCGTGGCGGCAGATGTTTGCAGGGTGCTTGAACTTGGGAATCCCACTATGGCATTGGAACGACTCGATGAGGATGAGAAAGCCCTCATTTCAATTGAGGGCTTAAGCAGAGGAAATGACACCGCAAATATCATAAACGAACCCGGCTTGTACACGCTCATTCTCGGCAGCCGCAAACCGCAGGCGAGAGCATTCAAGAGATGGGTTACGCATGATGTCATTCCCTCCATCCGCAAGCACGGCCTTTACGCAACCGACGAACTGCTCGCTGACCCGGACATCCTTATAGCCGCATTGCAGGAACTCAAAGCAGAGCGCGAACACACAAAAATGTTACAGCTCACGGCGGCAATTCAGGAACAGCAAATTGCCGAGATGCAGCCGAAAGCCAGTTATTACGACCTCATTCTGCAGAATAAAAACACCGTCCCCGTTACCCAGATTGCCAAGGACTACGGCATGAGCGGGCGGGCGCTTAACAAGCTGCTTCACGAACTCGGCATCCAGTACAAAATGCGCGACACATGGCTTTTATATCAGGAGTACGCCAATCGGGGCTATACCCAGTCCCGCACTCACAACATTGATGCTGACCGCAGCGTCATGCACACCTACTGGACACAAAAAGGCAGACTGTTCCTCTATGACCTGCTTAAAAGTGAATGCGGCATGCTGCCTGTTATTGAGAGGGGTGCACAATGAGTATTGACAAATACAATGCAGAGGGATATTACGACCCGACCGCTTATGAAGCGATGACCATCATAGAAAAAGAAGAACGTGCGCTTCGGGCGTTTCGCCCCATTGTATATATCTGCTCGCCCTATGCAGGGGATACAGAAATCAATATAAATGCGGCGCAAAAATACAGCCGTTTTGCGGTAAACAAAGGTTATATCCCAATCGCACCGCATCTCTTGTTCCCGCAATTTATGAATGACACCGACCCCGAAGAGCGAAAGCTGGGTCTGTTCTTCGGAAACGCTTTGATGAGCAAATGCTCCGAGGTGTGGGTATTCGGCGAACGCATCTCCGCCGGTATGGAAGCGGAAATCAAGCGCGCCCGTTGGAAAAATTACCGATTACGTTATTTTAGCGAAAGCTGTGAGGAGGTTCAAAGATGATGTTCACGCTATACCGTGCCGATTGTATCGGCAATCGCGGGAACTGCCTATATCCCAACAAGATAAATGTCGCGGATAAAACCGCGCTGACAGAAGCAGTTAAATGTGACTATGTGTGCGCCGAGTACCAAAACAGCTACCGCAGCGGAGCAAATTTCATCGGTGCTGACTGTCTGCCCGTCGACTGTGATAATGATCACTCGGAAGATCCCGCCGACTGGGTCGTTCCCGCCGATATTGCGAATGCTTTTCCGGGCGTAGAATTTGCCGTGCATTACAGCCGCAACAATTTAAAAGAAAAGAACGGCAAAGCCCCAAGACCCAAATTTCATGTGCTCTTTCCCATCGACCGCATTTCTGATGCTCAGCTCTATGCGGATATGAAAAGGCTGGTCTGCGGTATCTTCCCATTCTTCGACACACAGGCGCTTGACGCCGCACGATTCTTTTTCGGTACTGCCACACCGGAGGTCGAATTGCATTCCGGCACAATGAACCTGACTACCTTTTTACAGACAGATGATTTCGATGCTGATATGGAAAACAACGGTCAGCCTCGCGTTATTGCAGAGGGCAATCGGAATGCCACTATGTCACGTTTTGCCGGTCGGGTCCTTAAGCGTTACGGGGATACCGAGGAGGCGCATCAATGCTTTTGCGAGGAGGCCGCAAAATGCTCACCGCCGCTGGACACACAGGAACTTGCCACCATCTGGCGCAGCGCACGGGGTTTTTATCAGCGTATCCAGCGTCAGGACGGATATGTGCCGCCGGAAGTGTACAACTCCGATGTTTCCTATAAGCCCGGGGATTTTTCCGATGTTGGGCAGGCCACGGTACTGTCAAAGTATTTTGGTAATGAATTGAGATATTCTCCGGCTACCCGCTACATCCGCTACTGCGAAAATTACTGGCAGGAAACCGAACCCGGCGCACAAGCAGTCGCGCAGGAACTTACCAGACGCCAACTGGATGAGGCAACCAACGACCTGTTGACCGCTACAAAAAAACTGTCGGAAGTCGGTGCACAGGAAATATTGGACACCACGTCCAAGAGCAAAGCCGAGTCTCTGTTTAATGATGAGCAGGCTGAAGCTTACGCCGCTTTCCTTGCCGCAAAAGCATATCAGTCTTTTTCCATCAAGCGCAGGGAGTCGAAAAACATCACAGCGACCCTGCGTGAAGCGCATCCCATGCTGGAAATCTCGCCGCGAGACCTTGATACAGATTGTTTCCTTCTGTGTACGCCCGCCGCTACCTATGATCTTCGCAAAGGTATGGACGGTGCAAGAGAACACTCCCCGGAGGACTATATCACGAAAATCACCACCGTTTCGCCCGGCGATAAAGGCGAAAACCTCTGGAAGGATACCATCAACCTTGTTTTCTGCGGCGACCAAGTTCTGATTGACTATGTGCAAATGGTCTGCGGTCTTGCCGCTATCGGCAAAGTATATCTGGAAGCTTTGATTATTGCCTACGGCGACGGGCGCAACGGTAAATCTACCTTTTGGAACGTAATCTCCCGTGTGATGGGCTTATATAGCGGAAACATCTCCGCCGATGCGCTCACCGTTGGATGCCGCAGGAACATTAAGCCGGAAATGGCTGAAGTTAAGGGCAAGCGTTTATTGATTGCGGCTGAGCTGCAGGAAGGTACACGCCTTAATAACTCGGTTGTAAAGCAGCTATGCTCTACGGATGATGTATTCGCAGAGAAAAAGTACAAAGACCCCTTCCGCTTTACACCTTGCCACACGCTGGTTCTTTACACAAACCACCTTCCTAAGGTGGGAGCTTCAGACGCCGGTATCTGGCGCAGGTTGATTGTTATTCCGTTCAACGCCAAGATTGAGGGCGAAGGCGATATTAAAAATTACGCTGAATACCTCTACGCCAATGCAGGTGAAAGCATTCTCGCATGGGTTATCGAGGGTGCGAAAAAGGTTATCGACATTGATTATCATATTCCTCTGCCCAAATGCGTAAGTGACGCAATCGAGGCGTACAGGCAGGAAAACGACTGGCTCGGTCATTTCCTTGAGGATAGATGTGAGCTTGGCAGCGATTTGCGAGAAAAGTCCAGCGACCTCTATATCGCATATAGGAATCATTGCGCCGAAAGAAACGAGTTTGTGCGCAGCACGACGGATTTTTATGCCGCCTTAGACAACGCCGGCTTCCAGAAGATAAAACCCAAGGGCTGGAGTTTCATTACCGGGCTTCGATTGAAGGTTGACGGCGGTGATTTTGAAGATTTTCTGAGCTAAGGTGAGGGTCGATGAGGGTCAAATACTAAAAGTCCCTTTAGGAGTAAAAAAATCAATCTAAAGAGAGTTTTATGAAACGACCCTCATCGACCCTCACCCAATATGAATTTTGTGCGGTGGAGGCATGGATATGAGAGAAAAAGCAATAGAAGCAAAACTTGTAAAAGCGGTAAAAAGTATGGGCGGCATTGCGCTGAAAATGTCATCGGCAAATTATGACGGGATGCCCGACCGCCTTGTACTTCTCACTGATGGAAAGCTGGCGTTCATAGAGCTGAAGGCTCCCGGCAAAAAGCTGCGTCCCTTGCAGGAAAAGCGAAAACGGCAGTTAGAAGCACTTGGCTTTTTAGTATTTTGTATTGATGCCATAGAGCAGATTGGAGGGATACTCTATGAAATACGATCCACATGACTATCAGACCTACGCTACAAATTTCATTCTTGAGCATCCCATTGCGGCCATCCTGCTGGATATGGGTCTTGGCAAAAGTGTCATTACCCTCACCGCCGTAAATGACCTGCTGTTCGACAGCTTTGAAATACACAAGGTTCTCGTCGTGGCTCCTTTACGGGTAGCGCGTGATACATGGCCTGCGGAACTTGAAAAATGGGAGCATCTGCACGGACTTGTTTATTCCGTAGCAGTTGGAAGCGAGGTTCAGCGCAAAGCGGCTCTTCTGCAAAAATCCGACATTTATATCATCAACCGAGAAAATATCGAATGGCTGGTAGAGAAAAGCGGGCTGCCCTTTGACTACGATATGTTGGTGGTCGATGAGCTATCGTCCTTCAAGTCCTATCAAGCGAAACGTTTCAGAAGCCTTTCATCGGTGCGTCCAAAGGTGAGTCGCGTGGTCGGCCTGACCGGCACTCCTTCCTCAAATGGTCTGATGGATCTATGGGCGGAGTTCCGCCTGCTGGATATGGGCAAAAGGCTCGGACGGTTCATCACCCATTTTCGCAGTGATTATTTCGTGCCGGATAAACGCAATCAGCAGATTGTATTCAGCTATAAGCCGAAGCCGGGTGCGGAGGAAGCCATATACCGTCTTGTTTCGGATATCACCATCAGCATGAAATCTACTGACTACCTCAAAATGCCGGAATGTGTCTTAAACGAAGTTCCGGTGCGGCTTTCCAAAAAAGAGATGGAATGCTACCAGACATTAAAGGACGATTTGATTCTCAGCCTTGACGGTGAGGATATTGATGCACAGAGTGCCGTGGGTCTTTCCAATAAATTGACGCAGATGGCAAACGGTGCCGTTTACGGTGAGGACAGCAATGTAATAGCAATACATGATCGCAAGCTGGACGCGCTGGAAGATTTAATCGAAGCCGCCAACGGCAAGCCTGTCCTGGTAGCCTACTGGTTCAAGCATGATTTTTCCCGAATTGAGGATCGCCTGCGCAAACGGCATATTCCGTTTTCTAAGCTGGACACCGCCGATTCTATCAAACGATGGAATAACGGAGAGCTGCCTGTGGCGCTGGTTCATCCGGCTTCAGCAGGACATGGCTTGAATTTGCAATCCGGTGGTTCAACCCTTATCTGGTTTGGTTTGACTTGGAGCTTGGAGTTGTATCAGCAGACCAATGCGAGGCTATGGCGGCAAGGCCAAGAATCCGATACCGTGGTGATCCATCACCTCATCACCAAGGATACCATCGACGAAAAGATTATGTCGGCTCTGAAAAAGAAAGACAAAACACAGTCCGCACTTATAGACGCAGTAAAAGCGGGCTTGAACATCTAAGACAATCTACGACAAAACATGACAATCCGTGCCAATCCGAGAGAAATAAATTTATCGGAGGTACAGATTATGAACCCTTATGAAGAATTGGCAAATGCAATCGTTCTGCAGGCAGTCAAGGACTATCGGCTGCATGACGATGAAAAAGAGCTTGCCAGTATTGAGCGATTCTTTCGATCCGGTTGGTTTGGTGTCCTAACAAGCCTTGATCCGGAAATGCTGATAGCCAAGCTGAGAAAGGAAAAGGTGCGCTATGAATACTAAAACATACCTTTCTCAGGCCCGCTATCTGGATATGCGTATTAAATCCAAGCTCCAGCAGGTGGATTCCCTAAACGAACTGGCGACAAACTGTTCATCGGTCTTGACAGGTATGCCCAGGAACCCCAGCCCTTCTACTTCCCGCATGGCTGATGCCATTTGTAAGATTATCGACCTGCAGAACGAAATTAACCTTGACATAGACACGCTGGTTGATCTAAAGAAAGAAATCATGGGTGTCATCAAGGCCGTGGTGAATCCGGAGCACCAGACTCTTTTGGAGAAACGCTACCTCTGTTTCCTCTCTTGGGAAAAGATTGCTGTGGATATGGGCTACGACCTGCGTTACACACACAAGCTCCACATTCGGGCGCTGGAGGAATGTAAAATCCCTGCTTCTCCTGAAGT
>ENA-UOOH01003343-UOOH01003343.1-fermentation-metagenome-genome-assembly--contig:-NODE-3343-length-12324-cov-58.631673_pt1 | contig 12324 bp, 10 predicted proteins | sample MGYA00245778_ERZ724025 | MGnify/ENA primary metagenome ERZ724025 (study PRJEB28704, sample SAMN03018313) | fermentation metagenome | biome: anthropogenic terrestrial biome; feature: soil... | reverse complement strand
TTCAAAGATCAGTTCTTCAGCACGATCATTATTGCCGAAAAACCTTTCAGCAACACCATTCTTACATCACAACCGCTCAGTACAACCGAATACATCAAGGATTATAAGGCTGAAACCTGGGTCCCGGTAACTGCCGACCCGCAGAAAGACGAACTCACCGCATCTTTTAATTACTATTTCGGGCCAAACCATTTTTATACACTGAAAAACTACGATAAAGCGATCAAGGAGAACAATCAGAAACTTTATCTGGAAGAACTGGTAGATTTAGGATACAAATGGTTAAGTTGGATCAACAAATATTTCACCATTCCCGTATTTAATTACTTCCTGAAATTCGATTGGGGAATGGGAATCATTATTCTTATAATGACACTTTTAATCAAGTTGATCATTCTTCCGTTGACATATAAGTCGTTTAAATCATCTGCGAAAATGCGTGTGCTACGCCCGCAAATCAAAGAAATTGAAGCCAAATATCCCGGACAGGATAAGGAAATGATGCTCAAACGTCAACAGGCCACTATGGAACTTTATAACAAAGCTGGGGCAAGCCCTATGAGCGGATGTTTCCCGATGTTGCTTCAAATGCCTATTTTGCTTGCTTTTTTCTTCTTTTTCCCTTCGGCAATCGAGTTGCGCCAGCAAAGTTTTCTGTGGGCACACGACCTTTCTACATTCGACTCCATTATAAGGTGGGAGGCTAATATTCCGTTTATTTCGAAGTTCCTCGGGAACCACATCAGCTTGTTTTGTTTATTGATGACGGTAGTGAACGTGTTTTACACCAAATACAACATGGCGGCCACCGATACCGGGCAGACCCAAATGCCGGGAATGAAATCGATGCCCATTCTTATGTCCGTTATGATGTTCTTTTTCCTGAACTCTTATCCCGCAGGTTTGAATTACTATTATTTCTTATCCACATTGTTCACCATTGGGTTTACGTTCCTGTTCAAACAGTTTCTGAACGAAGATAAACTGCTTGCCCAGCTGGAAGCCAACAAGAAAAAGCCCAAAAAACAATCGGGTTTTATGGCTCGACTGGCTGAAGCTCAAAAAATGCAGGAAAAACAAGCTCGCGAAAGGGCAAAAGAAGCAGCAAAGAAAAATTACCGCAAGTAAACGTAGAATTTTCAATAATTTCAACGATAGAAAATGGCCCGGGAGAATTTTTCTCTCGGGCTGTTTTCCTTTTAAACCGAACCTTCTTCATCCGGTATCGGCATACCGGCATGCCTTTGGGCAATTTGTTTAAAATAGGTTTACAAGGTGCCCTTGTTGGCACTCTCTGGTTCAGCCGCATCCTTTTCAAGTGTTACAAGATATTTTAGCACTATTGAATCTTCAATTTTTATCTCCAGCTTAATCTTCGTCGAATCTGCCAATAACCTTACGAACTCAATCAGTTTCTCTTGGGTAAGACTTTTTACAATTTTCTTCCTGATTTTCTTCTTTTTTAGGTTGCAGAGTAAGTTTTCCCTAAAATCCCAAGTACTTGTTGAACTTATTTTTTGAATAGTTGTTTTAAGATTGAGGTTGAAAATTAAAAATAATACTACTGATTCAATCAAAAGTAAACTACAAATATTATCGGTATGAGTAAAGAGAAAACTATTATTGAGTACGATGAAGATGAATCCGTAAAATTTATACGGAAAAGTCTGCCTGAAGAAATGCAAAACGAATTTTCGGATGACGAAATCAACTACATCGTTGATTTGGTATATGAGTTTTACGAAGAGAAGGGCTTTCTGGATGAAGATGATGACAAAGACATTGAGATTGACGAAGATGAGCTATTGGACTATGTTATTAAAAACGCCCGTAAAGACAAGATCAGGGATTTTACCGATGAACAGGTCGAAGCTATCGTTGCCGGTGAATTAGCGTATTGCGACACTTTGAATCTTTTTGAATAATTCTTTTAACAAATCAATTAACTATATTTTTCCAAAAACATTAACTATGAAACAGATTTTTAAATTTTTTGGCATCATTATTTTAGGTGGTGCTTTGGTATTATCCGGTTGCGGAACAAGCAACACGGTTAAAGGTACAGGTATTGGTGCAGGTGCAGGCGCAGCAGTAGGAGCCGGTGTAGGTGCAATTGCAGGCGGAGGCAAAGGCGCAGCTTGGGGTGCAGGAATCGGCGCTGTTCTCGGTGGAGCTGCTGGTGCCATTATTGGAAACAAGATGGATAAGCAGGCAGCTGAGCTGGAACAAATTGAAGGAGCACAGGTTGAAAAGATCAACGAAGGCGAGGCTATAAAGGTTACTTTCGAATCAGGAATCCTTTTTGCAACCAACTCAAGCACCTTGAACACAGCATCACGTGCTTCCCTGGACAAATTTGCCACATCTCTGTTGAATAACCCCGATACAGATGTTAAAATCTATGGGCATACCGACAGTACGGGTAGTGACGCTATCAACAATCCGCTCTCTGATCGTCGTGCAGAATCAGTTTACAATTACCTCGTATCCAAAGGTGTAGCAGGAACTCGCATGACTTCTCAAGGTTACGGATCCTCCCAACCGGTTGCCGACAACAGTACAGTCGCCGGAAGAGCTCAGAACCGCCGTGTAGAAGTTTTCATTCTTCCAAATGCCAAGATGGTAAAAGAAGCTCAGGAACAAGTAAAATAATTAATAAAGGTAGGCTATATAAAATCGCATTATCGGTTTCGGTAGTGCGATTTTTAGTTGAACAAAAGCATGGCAGAAGAGATAATTATTCCGGAAGGAATTTCAAAAGCAGAAAAATATGAAACTTTAATCCTGCAATTAAAGCCATTGGTAGAGTCTGAAACAGATGTGATAGCCAACATGGCAAACATTTCTGCAGCCTTAAAAGAAATTTTCAGATTCTTTTGGGTAGGTTTTTATATCGTCAGAGACGAACAGTTGGTACTGGGACCTTTTCAGGGTCCGGTTGCCTGTACGCGTATCCGGTACGGAAAGGGAGTGTGTGGCACGGCATGGAAAGAGCAAAAACCAATTCTTGTTCCCAATGTAGATGAATTTCCCGGACACATTGCCTGTAGTTCTTTGTCCAGATCAGAAATTGTCGTTCCCGTTTTTCATTACGGAAAAATTACTGCGGTCTTGGATGTGGACAGTGAATTTCTCAACCATTTTGATGAGACAGATGAGAAATTCCTGTCGGAAATAGCGGGATGGATCAAATTCTGAGAAATAAATTTCTAAAGTTCAAAAAAACAAATTATCTTTGCAACATGAATTCAGTCCATCCGCTGAATCCTTACAAAATAAACCCCTTTGCGGAAATAGCTCAGTTGGTAGAGCATAACCTTGCCCCAAAAGGAGAAGATAACCCTAACCTTGGCAAGGAACCGGTGAAGAGTTGCCGGAGTGCTTTCAACAAGGAATAAATAATTGCGGAAATAGCTCAGTTGGTAGAGCATAACCTTGCCCCAAAAGGAGAAGATAACCCTAACCTTGGCAAGGAACCGGTGAAGAGTTGCCGGAGTGCTTTCAACAAGGAATAAATAATTGCGGAAATAGCTCAGTTGGTAGAGCATAACCTTGCCAAGGTTAGGGTCGCGAGTTCGAGTCTCGTTTTCCGCTCAAATGTTAGTATATACGCTCCAAAAACCATCGTTTTGGAGCGTATATTGCTTAACAACCGGGCTTTCTAAACTCAATTAAAACCTATACCGATAGTACTAAATTTAAAGCAACATGAAAAAGGTTTCCGTTTTTTTAATGTTATGCAGCGTTTTGTCCCTTCAAGCACAACTACGCAACAACGATGTTTACGAGGTAACGGAGATGGATAATTCGCGCGTGAGAAGCGAAATTCACATTCCTGACATTGACGGTTATAAAACATTGAAATGCGATTTTCACATTCACACCGTTTTTTCAGATGGAAAGGTCTGGCCCGATATCCGGGTAGCAGAAGCCTGGCAGGAAGGATTGGATGCCATTGCTATAACCGATCACATTGAGTATCGGCCGAACAAAGAAACCCTCAAGGGAGACCTGAACGAATCGTATAAAATTGCCAAAAGAGCCGGAGATGCCACCGGATTTATGGTTATTCACGGAACAGAAATCACCCGAAGCAAACCCCTGGGTCATCTCAACGCACTTTTCATCAGTGATGCCATGCCCATGGATGTTGAAGATCCCCTGGAGGCTATTGAGAAAGCTATACAACAAGGTGCGTTCATTATGTGGAATCACCCCGGCTGGCCCGATGACAAATCAACCCTTTACCCCGTTCACGAAGAACTGATAAAAGCCGGAAAAATTCACGGTGTAGAAGTATTTAATTACATGGAATATTATCCGGTAACTTTTGACTGGAGCAAAAATAATAATCTGGCTTTTATGGCCAATACAGATATTCATGGTTTGATAAATACCGACTACGGTGCGGGGAACAAAATCCGTCCCATGACACTCGTTCTGGCCAAAGAGCGAAGTGTGGAAAGCATCAAGGAAGCTCTGTTTGCAAAACGAAGTATCGCTTATTTTCACGGTGAGCTGGCAGGTAAACCGGAACACCTGAAAGCCTTGCTGAAAGCCTCCGTGAAAATACGTATCATCAATGAAAAACGAGCAGAAGTAACTAATATCTCCGACATTACTTACCGGGCAGTTTCCGGCAATAATTTATACATTCTCCCAGCAAATAAAACCGTCTTACTAACTATTCCTGGACCTGAAACCGTTTTTACCGTAGAGAATTGTCATACCGGGAACGGAGAAAAATTAACCGTCACCGTTTCGGATTTCGATATTTAGTAAAATTTTAAATATGTATGCCATATGAACAGACGAAATTTTATAAGAAATGTATCTGCACTCTCTACGCTGACCATTTTAAAGCCCGAAATTGTTTTTGCATCCAATACCAATTCTGCCGTGAGGATCGGGCTGATTGGGTGTGGGTCTCGCGCAACGGGAATATTGGGCAGCATGGCCGACAATGCCAACATTCATATCACTGCCCTTGCCGATATCTTTGAAGATAAAGTCATCAAAGGAATAGAGTTTGCTAATGGACTGAACAAAAAAAGAAACTATGCGGCAGTAGCTAAGAACAAAACATATGTTGGATCAGACGCTTATCTCAGGTTATTGGAAGATAAAGAGGTAGATGCTGTCATCATTGCTTCTCCCGGTTACTCACATCCTCAAATACTGGAAGATACCGTAGCTGCCGGAAAACATGTTTATTGCGAAAAACCGTTAGCGGTTGATGCGGACGGATGCAACCAGATTATCCGGACAGCCAATACCATTAACGGAAAGATTTCGGCTTTCGACGGTTTTCAGATCCGTTACGCAACACCCTACGTTGAAATGGCAAAAAGAATAAAAAGAGGCGATATAGGTGAACTTGTTACAGTACAACTTTACTATTTCTCATCAGGTGCTGCCATAATACCTTACGAAGGAATGTCATACGATGAGATGCGTATCCGGAACCACTATCATTTCCACGAAATTTCGGGAGGATGTTACCTCGACCAGGCCATTCATATGATCGATGTTTGCAACTGGATTCTCGGTACCACTCCGCTATACGCAATTGGAGACGGCAGCAAAAAGGGCGGACCAGATTTTGGAAATGCCTGGACCAACTACCAGGTAATATACAAATATCCCAACGATGTAAACGTATCTGTTCATTCTTCCAAGTTCGGAAAAGTTTTTGGTGATGTATGCGCCCGATTCATCGGGACCAAAGGGTTGGCAGAAGCACATTACAGCGGAGGAGTCTTTATCAACGGCGACAACAAATGGGATTCGGGAATTGTGCGTTCTGCATCGGAACTGACTCCGGAATCCATAGCAAAAGGTGCCAGTTCATCTTCACTGGACGATGCCGACCCCAACAAAGGCAAAGCTTTCATCGAAAGCATTACCAGCGGGAATTATTTAAACCAACTGGAATCGGGCTGCCACTCAACGTTGAGTGCGATCCTGGGAAGAGAGGCTGCTTCGAAACAAGAAAAGATAATGTGGGACGAATTGATTTACACTCCTCAGAAAATTGACCCAAAATTGGATTTAAAACAGTTTCCGAGAAAATAAAACCTGAAAAATATTTTGTAAAGGTTTAAAAAAGATTTAACTTTGCAGCCACAAAAAATGAACACGGCAGTGGCCGTATATTTCTATAAGTAGTGGAGCACGCCCGGATGGCGGAATTGGTAGACGCGCTAGTTTCAGGGACTAGTGTTGGAAACGATGTGCAGGTTCGAGTCCTGTTCCGGGCACTTCGCAAACATGTTTGCGCAGGTGGTGAAATTGGTATACACGCTACTTTGAGGGGGTAGTGCCGGTTACGGCGTGTGAGTTCGAGTCTCATTCTGCGCACAACTAAAACAGGTATTCAAGAAATTGGATGCCTGTTTTTGTTTTTACAGGGAAAAAAGATAACTTAGCGTGCTAAAACCGATGAAAATGAAAATACTCACTGCCGAACAAATCAGGGAGATTGACTTAAAGACAACTACCTACGAAAACATTTCTTCGCTGGAACTGATGAAGAGAGCATCAAAGGCTTTCTTCGACTGGTTTACAACGAGGTTTACCGATAAAAACCTTCCTGTTTCGGTATTTTCTGGAACGGGAAATAACGGCGGTGACGGATTGGTTGTCGCAAGAATGCTTCAGAAATCGGGATACAAGGTTAATGTTTTTATAGTAGAGTACAGTCAGCACTATTCCGAAGATTGCGCGCACAATGTTCGTCGTGCCAAAGTTGAAAATATTCCGATTAAAAAAATTACCTCAACCGGTGATCTCCCTTCCTTGTCCGGCTTTGAGATAATTATTGATGCTATTTTTGGAACAGGGCTTAATCGGGAAGTGACAGGCATAGCCCGTGAAGTGATTGAAAAAATCAACAGGAGCGGGAAAAAAATCATCAGCATCGACGTACCTAGCGGATTGTCGATGAACGGAAAAACTTATTTTGCCGTTCACGCCACAGAAACGGTAACGATGCAGATCCCCAAGCTTGCTCTGTATTTGCCGGACAACCGAAATTTCACCGGAGAGGTGTATCTGATAAACATTGGACTAAACGAAACGGCCATCAGTGATGCGAAAACCGCTTTTTACTTTATCACAAAACAAGAAATAAAAGAACTGCTGAAACCGTTGGATAAATTTGCTCATAAAGGTACTCAAGGACACAGTTTGCTTATCGGCGGAAGCATCGGGAAGATGGGCTCAGTCTGCCTGGCATCCCGGGCGGCCTTGAAAACAGGATGCGGACTGGTCACTGCATATGTACCCAAATGTGGAACATCGGTTCTTCAATCCGCTTTTCCCGAAGCGATGGTGGTTGAAGACAGAAACGACACACACATTACGGGAATCGATTTCACCATACATCCGGATGCCGTCGGGGCCGGTGTGGGCTTAAGCGAATCACCGGAAACACAACATGCTTTTTACCGCTTTTTGCAGCAGAATAAATCCCCTCTGGTTATCGATGCTGACGGATTGAATATTTTGTCGAAGAATAAAGAATGGTTAGCCCTATTACCCTCAAGAACAATCTTGACCCCTCATCCAAAAGAACTTTTCAGACTTATTGGGGTGTGGAACGAAGACTATGATAAGATATATAAAACAAGGGAATTCGCAAAAAAATACCGGTTAATTATCGTTCTGAAAGGAGCTTACACGCTGATTATCGATTCAGAAAATGTTTATGTCAACAGTTCCGGAACCCCGGCGTTGGCTACAGCCGGAAGCGGGGATGTACTGACAGGTATCATCACAAGCTTGCTCGCACAAGGTTATGAGCCTTTGGACGCAGCTAAAGCAGGTGTTTTTATCCACGGTTTAACGGCAAACTTGTCGGCAACGAAGATTCACGCCCGAAGTTTTACAGCTTCGGACATTATCGATAACATCGGAAATGCCTATTTTGACATCGAGAAATAGCAATTTCAAACATTGTACTGTTGATAAGAAAAATAAACTAAGTCAAACAACATGCTTAAAAAGAATTTGATTAAAGCCAACACCGTGGCTATTTTATTTGCTTTAATAACAGGTTGCTCCGACCGTGTTCAACAACCTGCCGATTACGTGAACCCCTTTATTGGTGCCAGTACCAACATGGAGAAAGCCGGTGCCAGTCACGGACTGGGAAAAACATTCCCCGGCGCCGCTACTCCTTTTGGACTGACTCAACTCAGTCCGAATACAATCACAGGAGGAGACAATGCTTCCGGTTACAGCAATGAACATACGACCATTGAAGGATTTGCCTTTACCCAAATGAGCGGTACCGGATGGTATGGCGACCTGGGAAATTTTCTGGTTATGCCCGTAACCGGTGAATTAAAAACAGCAGCCGGAAAAGAAGAAAAACCGGAAGAAGGATACCGCTCCCGCTACTCAAAAGAAGACGAAACAGCATCTGCCGGGTATTACGGCGTAACGTTGACAGATTATGGTATTCGCGCTGAAATGACTGCCGCTCCTCATAGTGGGATCATGCGCTTTACGTTTCCAGAGCATAACCAATCACGTATTCAGGTTGACCTTGCGCGAAGAGTCGGCGGCACATCAACCCACCAGTTTATCCAGGTGATGGACGACCATACAATCCGGGGATGGATGAAATGCACTCCGGAAGGAGGCGGATGGGGAAACGGTGACGGAAAAGCGGATTATACCGTCTACTTTTATGCCCAATTCAGTAAGCCTTTTATCAATACGGGGGTTTGGAGTGCCGAAATCCCGGATTCGTGTGTCCGTAAAAGAGAAGAGGTGACTAGTCCGGAGTATCAGGCGCTTGTTGCCCAAGCACCGGTATTCCGCAATGTACAGGAGATGGAAGGAAAGCACCTGGGTTTTTTCACTGAATTTGCCACCAAAGACCGGGAAGAGGTTTTGCTGAAAGCCGGCATCTCGTTTGTCAGCCTGGAGGGGGCCGAAAAGAACCTGCAGGCGGAAATTAGCGACTGGGATTTTGACCGAATACATGTCCTTGCCAGGGAGTTATGGAATGAAGCACTTGAAAAGATTAGCGTGGAAGGGGGCACCAAAGATGAAAAAACGATTTTCTATACCGCCCTTTATCACACCCTGATCGATCCGCGAACATTTACCGATGTGGACGGAAACTATCCCGGGGGTGACGGGAAAATCCGTCAACGCTCCACATTTACCAAACGCACTATTTTCAGTGGCTGGGATGTTTTCCGAAGCCAGTTTCCTCTGCAAACGATCATCAACCCGGAGGTGGTCAGTGACATGATCAACTCGTTGGTGACCCTGGCCGAAGAAAGCGGAAACGATTATCTGGAGCGCTGGGAATTTCTGAACGCTTATAGTGGGTGCATGATCGGCAATCCGGCCGTTTCTATCATCACGGATGCCTATGCCAAGGGAATACGGAATTTTGATATCGCTAAAGCTTATACATACTCCCGGCAGACGGTTGAAAAATTCGGCAACGGTGAAAAAGGATTCTCTGACGGGATTTCAACAACCCTCGAACATGCTTATTTCGAATGGTGTCTTTCGCAACTGGCCCATCACCTGAATAAACCGGAAGACGAAAAGCTTTACGCTGTCAGAGCACAAAGCTACCGGAATATTTTCGATCCTTCTGTCAATTGGTTCAGGCCGAAGAAAGGGAGCGGTGACTGGCTTCCTTGGCCTGAAAAAGGGCGGTTGACCCAGAATTACGGCTGTGTGGAAAGCAACCCCTACCAGCAGGGATGGTTTGTGCCGCATGACTTGGAAGGTATGGCCAACCTGATGGGTGGCCGGGAGAAGGTAATCAAAGACCTTATCTCCTTTTTTGAAAATGTACCGGAAGATATGTTATGGAACGATTATTACAACCATGCCAACGAACCTGTACATCATGTGCCGTTTCTGTTTAACCGGCTGGGTGCTCCCTGGCTAACTCAAAGATGGACGCGCGAAATCTGTTCGCGTGCATATCACAACAGTGTGGAGGGGTTGGTCGGAAACGAGGATATCGGACAGATGTCGGCCTGGTACGTGCTGGCTGCATCGGGACTTCATCCCGTGTGTCCCGGTGAAACCCGTCTAGAGATTACCAGTCCGGTGTTTTCAAAAATAACTATCAGGTTAGATCCCCGGTATGCACAGGGGAAAACATTTACCATCGAAGCCCAAGATAATTCTGTGAAGAACCGCTATATTCAGGGTGCTACCCTCAACGGAAAAACGTGGAATAAATGTTATATCGACTACGCTGACATCATCCGGGGCGGAACATTGACGCTACAGATGGGAGCCGGCCCGAATAAGGAATGGGGAAACTGAAAAATGAACTTACATATCATCCTGTCGGTAAATTTATACTTCACATATTTGGCAATTTCGTAAAAATTATGTACTTTTGCACCTCGATTCGCTAATAGGCTCAATAAGAAGGGGCACAACGCCGCTCGCCTCAGGCATATAACGTATAAGTTATTTAATATGTACGTAATTGTAGATATCCAAGGTCAGCAGTTTAAAGTTCAGCAAGACCAAAAGTTATTTGTCCACAGAATCAATGCCGATCAGGGCAGTGAGGTGGAATTTGGAAAAGTGATGCTCATCGATAACGATGGCGATGTACAAGTGGGTGCTCCCGTCATTGAAGGAGCAAAAGTGATTGTAGAAGTTCTTTCGCACGTAAAAGGAGATAAAGTTCTCGTTTTCAAGAAGAAAAGAAGAAAAGGTTACCGGAAACTGAACGGCCACCGTCAACAGTTTTCAGAAGTAAGGGTTAAAGAAATTATTGCTTAATCAGTTAAAATCAGAAGAAAATGGCACACAAGAAAGGTGTAGGAAGTTCAAAGAACGGCCGCGAATCGGAAAGTAAACGATTGGGCGTTAAAATATTTGGTGGAGAAACCACAAAAGCGGGCAACATTTTGGTTCGCCAGCGGGGAACGGTTCATCACCCAGGAGAAAACGTAGGAATCGGTAAAGATCATACGCTTTTTGCGTTGATCGACGGTGTTGTGGTTTTCCGTAAACGTCACAACAACCGTTCATTCGTATCGGTTCTTCCGAAAGTGGAAGCAGAAGCATAAGGCTTTTGTCTGCTTGAAATCAAGAATACTTGATCCATAAAATAATAATTTTTTAGTTGATAGGAACAACCTGCTATTTCGATAGTCAGGTTGTTTTTTATTTTCACAAAATGAAACTGACTCAGCAGCAAAAGAATTTTATCCGCCAGAACGAACAACACGATGTACGGGAACTGGCGTTGAAACTCGATAACGGGAAACAGAGGGAATTGAATGTTGAGTTTATTTTAAAACAAATCTCAGGACGCCAAACAGCAAAAGAGAAATTTCCTTTTTTTTATGCCAACGATGAGATCATTTATCCGGTTCATTTATCGTTGGAACAAGCATCGTCTGAAGCCACTGCCAACTATAAGGTTTCATTGATTCCTGACGGATACAAAACCTTTGTGGATCTGACCGGCGGGATGGGGGTGGATTTCACCATTCTCTCCCAACGATTTATACTGTCGGTTTACGTGGAACAAGACCCGGAACTTTGTGAGATAGCCGCCAATAATTTCCAAACACTTGGCCTGCAAGGCTTTGTGGTAAAGAACGAAGCAAGTGAAACTTTTGTAGAAAAAATGTCCCTTACAGACATGGTTTTCCTGGATCCGGCGCGCCGGGATGATGCAGGACGCAAAGTGATCCGGATAGAAGACTGTTCTCCAGATGTGTCTGAAATTCAGAATGCTTTGCTGACCAAAGCAAAGTTGGTTGTGATTAAATTCTCACCCATGCTCGATATTTCATCAGCGGTAAGAAGCCTGAAAAAGGTGAGTGAAGTTCATGTTGTCTCCGTGGAGAACGAATGCAAAGAGTTGCTGTTTTTACTTTCTTCCCAGGCTGAGGATACGGTGTACTATGCTGTTAATCTGAATAAAGGAGGCAACATTGAAGTGTTTTCCTTTACTCCGGAGGAAGAGCGCAGCCTCGAGATTCCTTTTACCAGAACTATCGGTAAATACCTTTACGAACCCAATGCTTCCATCCTCAAAGCGGGAGCCTTCAAAAGTGTAGCACAACAGTATGCTGTTCAAAAACTGCACGTAAACAGCCACCTGTATACTTCCGATAACCAAATTTCCACTTTTCCCGGACGTGTGTTTGAAGTGAAGGAATGGTTTGTACCGAACAAAAAAAACGTAAAATCATTTCTATCACTGACAAAAAAAGCGAACATCGCTGTCCGCAATTTTCCATTGTCCGTTGCCGAGATCCGACGAAAAACCGGATTGAGAGAGGGTGGGGACGTGTACCTTTTTGCTAC
>ENA-UOOH01003342-UOOH01003342.1-fermentation-metagenome-genome-assembly--contig:-NODE-3342-length-12330-cov-3.695967_pt1 | contig 12330 bp, 11 predicted proteins | sample MGYA00245778_ERZ724025 | MGnify/ENA primary metagenome ERZ724025 (study PRJEB28704, sample SAMN03018313) | fermentation metagenome | biome: anthropogenic terrestrial biome; feature: soil; material... | reverse complement strand
CCTTTTTTCATCCGTTTGGCAGGAAAAATCGACCTTTTTTGGTGTAAAAAGACGAAAAAATTTGAAAGTCGCAGGTGAAAACAATTACGAAAAGAATGATGAATGGTTTTATCGTTCCGAAAAAACAGTCAGGGGGTGAATCCCAATCATCCCCTGACAGATTCTGAAATAATTACGAATTACGATACCTCTGCTTTCTTTGCGGTTAAAGAAGTAGTCTGCTGTCAGCTATCAGTTTCTCAGTGCCTTGTCTTGCGACCTGCGACTTTTCTATCGCGGCGATGGAAACCCCCCTATACAGAGGTTTTAAAAGAGAGCCTTACTCCCAATCGTTGATGCTTTCCATGCTATCCCATTTGCCGCCGCTGGCCGGTGCATTCAATTGAGATAGAGCATAGCCCCTTTCCGGCATGACTTCCATGACCGTAATATCAGGGGCAACGTAATCTGTTCGCTTCTCGTTTTCTTGCCTCATTTTTTTATAATTTTATGCGTTATTTATTGTTATGGTTCTATGTGTTTAAAATTTTCGTACGGGGATTACATAAGCTTTTTGTGTTGTTTTTGTTTGAGGAACAGAACCTCCACTAGAATTTACATTATAAGCATTAGCTGTATTATTTATAACTTCTGAAGATGTCCAAAATGAAATATACCATGTTACATGAAAATAATTACTAGGTAAGTATGATTTATTAGATATTAAATATAACAATTCATTCCTTGATGGTAAAAACCAATCGGTATATCCATTTTGTGTACAAGTGTCGCAGGCATAGGCAGCATAAGCATTGTTGCCTAAGGCGTTCACTATTAATTGTGTATTGTTTTGTCCACTTCCCAATGCAGTGTCAGTTGAACAATATGTGCTAGTATTTGCCCAAAGCATTTCATTTAAATAGGAAGGTACACATATCAATCCGTGGGTTTCCCCTGGCACATAGCCGGGTTCACCGGATTTAAAGATATGAAAGACAATGCCGCCGGCATAGCTACTTCCTATGACAATTGAATCAGGTGAAATGGTATCGTTCGAATGAGTCATAGCGATGTTGAGAGTAGGGAGTTTATAATAAATGGAATTTTTCAAAGCTGATCGAGTGATGGTTTTCACAATATCTCCATCGTTTATTTTAAAATGATATTTGCTTACATTCGCTCTTTCCAAGGACCAAACTAATAATTTTATAGTTTTAAGGCTTGTATCTATTTCTAAACCATTCCCCTGAAAATGATATGTGATGCTATCAACCGTTTCATTAATATGTAAATACGTTGATGTATGTATGATATCCGGTAATTTCCCTTCTTTGATAAAACTTTTATCTGCACCGGAATTGCTTACACCGTGTAATACTAAATCCTGGATAAAATAAGATCCCGAGTCTGTTTTAATGGGAATTTCCAAAATCGTCATAGCGGGTTTAAAGAAAGCCGTATCACTTCCTCCGTGATTATACTTGGCATGAGTATACATTAATACATTATCAATAAGATAACCGTCTACATCGTTTGGAAAAATAGTATAAACATCGGGAGTTCTGTAAATAATATTGTTATACGCATTGAATGAAATACTTTGTGAGTTTGAAGGATAAACACCTATATAATCACCTTGTGGCATCGATTGTCCTTGTGTGATTTGAAAATTGGCTACTTGTTTATTGTTTCCTGTATATACAAGACGTATATTGTTAGTTGTATTAATCATTCTAATTTGAGTGTTGGGTGTCCAATAAATCGCCGCAATGGAAGAGGAGGCATCCACGTAAATTTTTTGTGTTTTGTCGGGGGAGTCAAAGGCAATGCAGACTTTGACGGTGTTTTCATCGGTTTTATCTTTTTTACACGATACATGGCCGATGACAAGCATGCTTAGCAAAGCATACATGAAACATTTTCGGATGGTAAGATTTTTCATTTTCTTCATTTTTCGATTTTATTTAATAATTAACGTTGTTGTGATATATAAAAAATTCATCTATAATACATTTTTTTTACAAAAATGCAAGGACATATAATTAACTAATACATTCATTTATAAGTACAAAGAATATTTTTCTTAATTTTAGTTTGACGCTGCAAAGATATACATTTTTTTATCAAATGCAATATTTCAAAAAACAAATTAATTTAATTTTTTAAGCCAAAGAAAAGCTATGTTTTAGGATGAAAAAAAGAAGGAGTAGGTATCCTTCTTTTGGTATGTTAAGAAATGTTCCGTGCGAGGCCTTGTTTTTAGAAGTTACGCATGGGACGAACAAGAAAAGCTTTATTCACTCTTTGTTCATTCCCCTTTTTAGGAGATCCTTTTTTATCTATTATATAATAATATGCTTGGTTTTTAGAAACTTCTGAAGAACTCCAATATTTGTCATTAATGGTTAAAGCACCCGGGTTATTACGTAAAGCTTGATATAGGGTATCCATTTCATCTATGGAGGGCAAAAACCAATCTGTATATTGCTTCACTACATAAGATGTACAAGCTTGTGCTGCCGGAGCTGCGGATAAGGTAAGCATAAAATCCGTGTTTGTTTTTCCTGTTCCAAAGATCGTGTCAGTACCTGTTTGAGAAGAAGTACTTCCCCAGGAGTACGTTCCGGGCAAGTCGGCCATAGCAGCAATGTAACAATGGGTTACGTTTTTGGCAATAGCTGTATGAACCACATAACCTCCTTGGTAGAAATCGCCTTTAACGGGTTGTGGGATGTTGAGGGTACGTATTTTATAATATTTTGCATTAGAAAAAGCCGAGCTTGTGTTTATGTTTTTAGCATAATATTTCAGGTATCTATCCCCGTTGATGGATATGGAATAGTGGCTAAGGGTACAGGCTTTGTTTGACCAAATCAACAATTTAACACTCACCGGAGTGGTTCCAATGAGTAAGGGTTGTTGAAAAACATACCGAATGCTATCCGTATAGGTAATATTTGTAAGATTCGTATCATTGTTAAAGATACCCGGTAAGGTAGCACTTTTAATAAAAGCGCCGTTACCGATTACTCCGTTGGCATAAAGCGTAATGGTGTCGATAATGATAGTACCCGAATCGGTTTTAAGGGGCAGCTCCAATACGGTCATGGCCGGTCGGAATACGGCATAGGGGTCTATGCCATGATTATAAGGGGTTTTGGTATAAATCAATAAATTATCAATTAAATAGTTATCCATTTCGCCGGATTGGGAATGTATGGTATAGTAGTCGGGAATAGTAAAACGCGTTGAGGGTTTGGCTGTCACAGGATACATACCGGCATACAAACCATTGGCTAAGTTATTTTCTTCAGGTATTTCGAAACTTGCTATGTTAAGTTCATTTTTACCTACATATCTTAACAGTATATCCGTTTTTGCATCGGAATTAATCATGCGAATCCTACTTTTTGTTGTCCAATTAATAAACGCTCGTACACTGTCGCTATGGATGGAAATTTTTTGATTCTTATCTGTCTCGTCAAAGGCGATACTTACTTTGATTACATTTTCCTCATTTCTATCTTTTTTACAAGCCGGCAGGCTGAATAGACTAACTATGCTTATCAGTATGAACACTTTTTTCATTTTGTGAGATTTTTTTGTTAACAATGGCTAATATATTTCATTTACGTATGTAGGTTTTTATTCAAAGTCCAAATGTTCAACTCCTTCACTGTATTCCATATTTCCTGAACCTTTAACAGATGCGGCATATCCTTTTTCTACCTTTACTTCTATGACCTCTATCATGGGAGGTGTGTATATTAACTTTTCCATTTATTCTTACGATTCGTTATTGATTAAATTTTTTCTGCAAAAGTATATAAAATTTTAATATGAAATAATGAATAAAGATAAAATATAATATATAAATATTTGAGAAGAGAAATAAAAAGTATGCTGTTTACCTACGCATACTATGGGATGATGGAAAAAAGAATTAGTAATATATAGTATAACAAGCATATAATACAAGATTTAGATAGTTGAATGTTTTTTTTATGAAATATGTATTGTGTAAATTAATGCCATATATAAATATATATTACATTTATGTTACATTTTCAAACCGGTGTTTTTCTTGTTCGACTGTCAGCCTTAAAAGCCGTTTTAAGCGAATAAAAAAAAAGAGTCAAACTTGCTTGACTCTTTGTATGGGAAATAAAAATTAGGATGTTTTAGAATGTACGCATGGGGCGGACATAACATGCTTGATCTTTCTTAGTCGAAACTACAAAATTGGCATGTCCTGTATTATATTTAAAGGCCATGGCTTGTTTGGACGGATTTTGGATGTTTTGCGTAGAAGTCCAGTATAAGTCGTTGGATTGACTATGAAAATCAAGTAAACGGGGAATAAAGAGATTTTGGTAAATCATATTTAATTCATCTCTTGAGGGCAGGAACCAATCGGTATATCCGTTTATGCTTAGTGTATCGCAAACATAAGCGGCATAGTAACCAGGACCTTGATCGTTGATAATCTGCACGGTGTTATTTGTTCCACTGCCTATGGTTGCAAGGGTTGATATATTTGTTTCGGTTAAAGACCAAGGCAATTTAACAGTCAGATCTTGCGGTGCACATACATAACCATGGGTTTGACCGTTTTCAATATAGGTAGAGCACACGATTCCTCCTTGGTAGAAATCGCCTATTTGGGGTGTGGGTGGAATGAAAGCGGGGAGATTGTAATAGGTATTGTTGGCAAAGGTAGCCGTTCGGCTGAGGTTTTTGCTAAAATAATCGTTATTGATGTTAATGGTATAGCTGCTTAATCCGGGTGCCGTATCGGCCGACCACACCAAGAGTTTAATCGTAATGGGAGTTGTGCCTATAGATAAGCCATTGCCTGAGAATTGGTAGATGAGGCTATTGCAAACGTTTAAGGCAACGGGATCGGTTTCTCCGTTAAATACATTGGGGAGTCGGGCTTTGGTAACAAAGGCTCCTTTTCCCGGATTCACTCCGTTGGCACTTAGGGTAATCGATTGGATGAGCAAACTGCCGCTATCTACCCGCAAAGGCAGTTCCAATATCGTCATACCCGGATAAAATAGCAGGGTGTCGTTGGGATTGGCATGATTAAAGGATGCTTTGGCATACAAAAGGAAATAATCGGATATGTAAGCACTCGGATTGGAGGGATTGATGGTAAATACGGAGGGAGCATTGTAAATGAGGGTGCGGTCGGTATTCATCTCAATATTTTCGGGATAAAATCCCATGTAATTTATGGGCTCCAATTCGCCTTCCATGAGTTCAAAGTTTGCGATTTGCCCCGATTTACCCACATAACGAAGTCGGGACGGATGGTAGTTTTGGCTAATTAATTTGATACGACTGTTCACAGTCCAATAGATTTTTGCTGAAACGGAATCTATATACAGCTTTTGTGATTTATTCTCTGCGTCGGTAGCATCGGCTATGCGTACCTTGATGCGGTTGTCGGTATTTTCTTCTTTACAAGAAGTGACTGCTACCCCTATAAGGACCATGAGCCCAGCTATGATTATTTTCTTCATTTTCTCAGCTATTACTATAAATTTAATAATGTTGCGTTTGTATTCTGTGTTAAAAATCCCAATTACTGATGCTTTCCTTGGAATCGTATTGACCTGCTTGACTGTGGCTTACATCTGAAGTGGCAGCATAGCCTTTTTCCACTTTCACTTCTATGACTTCGAGGATAGGTTGAATGTAGTTTTCTTTTGCTTTAAAATCTCTCATTTCTTTTTCTTTCTTTTTCATTTTTTTCTCCTACGTGCGCGATTTTAGTTGTTATTAAAATATTAATTTCTATGATGTTGTTTTTGTTCCTTTGGAAACAAGTGCAAAAGTAAATAAAATTTTATTGATAATGTTTCCTCCGTAAAACAAACAGAGATAAGCAATAGCAAAATTCATGCCATAAAAAAAGCGGCCTTCTAACCGTCATTTTGTCATTAAAAAAGGTTAAAATATATAAAAATAACTCATTGTTTGTTAGATTTATAAATAAAAAATCAGGGGACATTACACCCCTGTCGGCTCTCATTGTATGTCTTTGGATGAAAATCGAGTGGTGTTTAATGTAACATTAATGTTACATTTTGACATAAAAATATGGACGATATTGCGCTTGGTTTGTAACAGGTGATTGGTGTTTTTATGGTAGAAAAAAGCCGATGTGTGGGAAGTCTTATGAAATCATGTTCCCTGATGCCGTATTTTTTTGTACTTTTGCAGCTCAAAAAAAAGAGCCGTGAGTAAGAATAAGCTAGAGAAGTTCGCAGAAAATCTGACATTTAGAAATTACTTTTCCTTTCCTTACGAGGAAATATTGCAACAAGATGCATCGATGAAAGGACGCTGGAAGGCTGAATATTTCAAGCAAGATGAACCTGTTACCTTGGAGCTTGGCTGTGGCAGGGGAGAGTATACCCTGGCTTTGGCGGCTATGTTTCCGCATCGGAATTATATAGGCATGGATCGTAAAGGAGCCCGTTTATGGAAGGGTTGTAAGTATGCTGCTGAAAATAATATGCAGAATGTAGCCTTTATCCGCTCGCAAATACAGTTTTTGCCCCGTATGTTTGCCGAAGGCGAAGTCAACGAAATCTGGCTTACCTTTCCCGACCCTCAACCCAAACGTTCCAAAGTGGCCAAACGTTTAACGTCATCCTATTATTTGGATATTTACAAACAAGTGTTAACGCCCGGCGGCTGCATACACCTGAAAACCGATTCCGAACTCTTGTTTCATTATACCAAAGAGGTCATCCATAAGCTTGATTATACGATATTGGAAATACAAGAGGATGTGTATCAGTCGGAAATTCAAAATTCTATCTTGGCCATACAGACCTATTACGAAAAAATGTGGTTGGAGCAGGGGCATACAATATATTATATCAAATTCACTATGATTTAACTTAATACCAAGAACCGATGGAAAGCATCAAACATATCTATCGTATAGGAAACGGTCCTTCGAGCAGCCATACCATGGCCCCTCGTAAAGCGGCCGAGCAGTTTAAAGCGAAGCATCCCACAGCAAATTCCTTCCGAGTTACACTCTACGGCAGTTTAGCGGCTACGGGGAAAGGACATTTTACCGATAAAGCCATCATCGATGTAATGCATCCTACTCCGGTCGATATGCTTTGGAAACCGGATGTATTTTTACCGTTTCATAACAATGCCATGCTTTTTGAAGCCTTGGATGAACAACAGCAGGTGAAGGATAGTTGGACGATTTACAGTATAGGAGGGGGGAAGCTGGCCGATGAGAACACCCGACTCGTGGAACATAGCATGTATGAACATACCTCCATATCCGATATATTGACCTATATCGAAGCGAATGGAATGACTTATTGGGAATATGTCATTCAACATGAAGGCGAAGCAATATGGGAATACCTGTCTGTGGTTTGGGAAGTAATGCAAGCCGCCATACTCAGGGGTTTACAAAACGAAGGGGTGATACCGGGAGGACTGAAGCTGCGGCGCAAAGCGGCCTCTTACTTTGTCAAAGCTTCAAGCTACAAAGCCTCCTTGCAAGGACGATGCTTGGTAACAGCCTATGCCTTGGCTACCGCCGAAGAAAATGCTTCGGGCTCCTTGATAGTTACGGCTCCTACCTGCGGCTCGGCCGGCATTCTGCCTGCCGTTTTATTTCATTTGAAAACCAATCATGATTTTGGCGATAAATCCATACTCAAAGCCTTGGCTACGGCCGCTTTATTTGGCAATATTGTCAAAACCAACGCTTCTATTTCCGGTGCCGAAGTCGGTTGTCAAGGGGAAGTCGGTACGGCCTGTTCCATGGCGGCAGCGGCAGCCAATCAGCTTTTTGGAGGTAGTCCTCAACAAATTGAATATGCAGCCGAAATGGCTTTGCAACATCACCTGGGATTAACCTGTGACCCCATTTGCGGTTTGGTACAGATACCCTGCATCGAACGCAATGCCTTTGCGGCACTTCGAGCTTTGGATGCCAATTTATATGCCATGATGTCGGACGGGAAACACATCGTTAGTTTTGATAAGGTGGTGAAAACAATGAACCTAACTGGAAAAGACCTCCCCAGCCTCTACAAAGAAACCGGCAGCGGCGGATTGGCTTTGTTGCGCAAAGATAAATAAGCATCCAAGGTGGAATTAAAACAGGAAATTATTCCTATAAAATGCATATATGTCTTCGAATGAGAAGTGAAATTAACTAATTTTGCAGCATGAAATCAACAAAGAGTTCAAAACGAAGCTATGCCATTGTATATATATATGTTGTCCTTTCGTATATGCTATATGCCTGTGCCAGTCAAGCCTCTTTAGGTGGAGGCGCAAAGGACGTGGCTCCTCCCGATATCATCGCACAATATCCGACTCATGAAGCCATGCAATTTAAAGGCAAACAAATCAAGCTGACATTCAATGAATACATCCAATTAGCTTCTCCATCGGAAAACATTCTTGTTTCACCTCGTTTAGAAAAAAGTCCGGATTTTGTCCTCAAAGGAAAATCGCTCGTGATTAAGTGGAAGGAAGACTTACAGCCAAACACTACGTATACGATTCAACTTTTGGAAGCGGTCAAAGATATTACGGAGGGAAATACATTGGCTTCGAAACACCTTGTTTTCTCCACCGGCGAACATATAGATTCCATGATGATTAGCGGCAGTCTGCACGATGCCTTTACCGGCGAAGCCTGTCCCAAAACAAGCGTTTTTCTGTATGAAAATCTAAACGATTCGGCACCTCTGAGCCAAGAACCCGATTATGTTACCTATACCGATAGCAAAGGGGATTTTGTGTTTAACAACCTTCCGAATAGGTCCTATCTGTTATTTGCCTTGGAAGATAAGAATTTCAATAGAATGTATGATTTACCGGACGAAAAAATCGCCTTTGCCGACACCTATATACAAACCTATGCACTTCCTCTTTTACATACCGATAGTTCACAAAGCATAGACCATGATGCCATGGATTCCATGCGCATAGCCCTTTCCTTTTTTCAAGAAAAAGATACTACGCTTAAGTTTTTGCGGCGTAATTTAATCAAACAAGCGCATTATCAATTTGTATTTTCTAATGAAGTAAAAGACTTTCAATTGATATCCTTGGATACCCTGATCGATGATTTGTATGTATGGGATTTTGGGGCAAAAAAAGATACCGTAGTTTTATTTTTCAATTATTTAGTAGATAAAGACATTCGTTTTCAGGTAATCGCCGATGACTGCGTGTTTGACACCCTCGATATCAATCCCGCCGACAAAGGGAGTTTGATGAAGATGAAAAAAAGCGTAAAAGATAGTATAGAAGAAAAAAAAGTATTAAGCTATACGGCTTTATATGCCGGCGAAAGGAACAGGAAGCTATGTCTTGTCTTTGATTACCCCGTACATACAGCCGATTTGTCGAAATGCTTCCTCTTGGAATTGAAAAAAGAAAAAAAAATCGATACCTTGGTCAAAGAATCGGGCGAAGATTCTCTGGTGGAAGTGTTGTGTTATGATACCCTTATTCCACAACTCAACTTCGAAGATAGTCTGCAACGTAGACTGATGGTTGATTATGCCTGGAAAAGTAAAAGAGACTATATTTTATGTGTCGGCGATTCCATCTTTGCTTCGGCACTCGGACATTATACCGACAGCATTTGCTTGGCGTTTACGACGAAATCGCTCAAAGATTATGGAAATATACATATTTACTATCAATTTACCGAAGAACAGCCTTATATTGTACAATTGTTGAACGAAAAAAAGGAAGTTATGAACGAACAAAGCCTGACTTTCGATAAAAGCATTGCCTATGACCTGTTGGTGCCCGGGAAATACAGCCTGAGAATTATCTACGATGCCAATGGAAATGGAAAATGGGATAGCGGAAATTACCGCGAAAAAAAACAAGCCGAAAAAATAATTTATTTCGATAAAGTGATTGAAGTCAATCCCAACTGGACGGTTGAAGAAATATTTTCGGTGAAATAATTTTTTTTTGGTTTGGTTTTTGTATTGTTAGGAAATGTTTGAACCATTAATGCTTTGTATATGCGTAGAAGCTTTCCATTTTTTCTGTTTTTGATATCTTTTTCCCTTTTTTCTTTTGGAACCAAAGACTCATCACTTACACAAATCAATATACAAAAACAAATCAAAGATGCTTTTATCAGAGGGAATGCACAACAATTATCGCTTTGTTTCAACGAAGTGGTCGATGTAAAGATAAACGGGATTGATGCGACCTATAGCCGCTATCAAGCCGAACTTATCGTGAGTGATTTCTTCGATAAAAATCCTCCCAAAACTTTTCAAATTGAACAAGAAGGCAATACATCCGAATGTGTTACCTATACCATAGCCACTTATACTACCTCGGCGAATTGTTTGTTTCGCGTGTATTATGTCATAAAAAGAACAAAAAAGACCGAAAAGCTACAAATATATGAATTAAGCATCACAAAAAACAAGCAATGTCAATTGAGGAAATAATCACCTATGCTTTACGGGAAGATGTAGGCGATGGAGATCATTCATCGTTGGTATCCATTTCGGCGGACAGTCGAGGTAAATCCAAATTATGGGTCAAAGAAGCGGGCATCATTGCCGGGGTGGAGATAGCAGAGCGTATTTTCAAGACTGTAGACCCTGATATGCAAATCGAAGTGTATATTCCTGACGGACGTTTGGTGCAGCCGGGCGATATAGTGCTGAAGGTGGAAGGGAGTGTACGTTCTATCTTAAAAGCGGAACGATTGGTGTTGAATATTATGCAGCGTATGAGCGGGATAGCTACCACAACCCGAGCCTATGTGCATTTGTTGGAAGGTACTTCGGTACGTTTATTAGATACCCGCAAAACAACACCCAATCTGCGTGTTCTCGAAAAAATGGCCGTGAGGATAGGAGGGGGATGCAATCACCGCATGGGATTATATGATATGATTATGCTTAAAGACAATCATATCGATTTTGCCGGTGGCTTGAAAAATGCTCTTGAAAAAACAACAGCCTACCTAAAAGCCAAAAAGCTTGATCTGAAAATTGAAATAGAAACCCGTTCCCTGCAAGAGGTGGAAGAAGCCATGCGTTTGGGCGGATTTCACCGCATTATGTTCGATAATTTCACCCCCGAAGCTGTGGCTAAAGCCGTGCTGATTGTAAATCATTGTTATGAAACCGAAGCATCGGGGAATATCAACCAACAAACCATCAGAGCCTATGCCGAAACCGGAGTAGATTTTATTTCTGTCGGCGCCTTGACAAATAGTGTGAAAAGCTTGGATTTGAGTCTGAAAGCGATGTGAGTGGAAAGTTCTCAGTTTATCATTTGCTTTCCGCTTAATTGTATGAATTTATATCATCCTATCGGTATGTAATATATTTTTGCTACTTTTGCATATAAAATTTACGCATTAAATACATATTTATGTCTTCATATTTTATTTCGGGCATACAGCAAGTGGGTATAGGAACGGAGGATTTGAAGCGCTCATGGAAATGGTATATCGATATGTTTCAAACCAATATCAGGATTTTAGAAGATGATAGTGTCGCCGAGTTGATGTTGCCTTATACCGGCAATCAAGCCCAAAAGCGTCATGCTTGTATAGCCGTTAATTTACAAGGCGGGGGTGGTTTGGAGATTTGGCAATATTCCGAACGCAAGCCTAAAACACGGGATTTTGATATTCAGATTGCCGATTTGGGAGTTTTTCTGGCTAAGATCAAAGCAAGGAATGTCAAGACTTTTCATCAGGAAATAAAAGCTAAATACAGCCATATAAGCGATATTCTAATTACGCCTGACGGCATTCCTTGTTTTTACATCTTAGATCCCTTTGGAAATTATTTTCAAATTGTAGAAGATGCCTATGTCTTTGTGGACCGTAAGCGTCAGGCAGGAGGGGTAGTCGGGGCTATGATAGGCGTTCGGAATATCGAAAAGGCCTTGCCGGTCTATCAAGATATTTTGGGTTATGATACGATAGTGTATGATCAGATCGGTGTGTTTGAAGATTGGCAATTTTTACGGGGTGGCAGTCAACGCTATCGCCGGGTATTGCTCGAACACAGTCAAAAGCGCAAAGGAGCTTTTGCCGCTATGTTTGGTCCCAGCCATCTGGAGCTGGTAGTAGCCTTGGAGCATGAGCCAAAGAAAATCTACGAAGGACGTTTTTGGGGAGACCCGGGTTTTATCCAAATTTGTTATGATGTAACCCATATGCAAGCCTTGAAAGACTATTGTCGAGAAAAAGGATTTCCCTTTACCGTAGATAGTTGTGCCAATCAAAGCAGTTTTGATATGGGCGAAGCCACCGGTCATTTCACCTATATAGAAGACCCTGACGGC
>ENA-UOOH01003338-UOOH01003338.1-fermentation-metagenome-genome-assembly--contig:-NODE-3338-length-12344-cov-5.580682_pt1 | contig 12344 bp, 8 predicted proteins | sample MGYA00245778_ERZ724025 | MGnify/ENA primary metagenome ERZ724025 (study PRJEB28704, sample SAMN03018313) | fermentation metagenome | biome: anthropogenic terrestrial biome; feature: soil; material... | reverse complement strand
GATAGCCCTGTTTGACTAAATCAAATCTAACGCTGCTTAGAAATTGAATTATATCCCGTCTATCAATTGGTCCGGGTAATATTTAGGCATGTCGGTCATGCGAGAAGCGCTCAACACCACCCCAGGGTTCATTTCAATAGGTTTGCCATCAAGAATAGACATAAGACCTTCCTTAAATTTCTGCTATTTTTAAAGAGAATATTAGTAGTCCGTTTAACCAAAATATCTATTTTCTCAATCGACCATGGATCAGATTCTGATTTCTGGCGTAGTTTTAGGCAGTTAACTCAGCTAACCTCTCTGTTTCGCCCCTATCGTTCATTAGAAAGATAACTGGTAAATATAATGATTATATGTAGGAAATATGTTTAAAAGATAGAAGTATACAACTTAGTTGCAATATTCAAGAACTAAAAGAAGGAAAATGTATTGATATAACCATATTATGGTAAATAGTTGAGTGTTAACGTTTATAAATATACTACGCTTTTTAGAAAAAAGATATAGACTAAAATATTAAAGTTGGTTTGTTTGCGACAGCCATGAAATTGGGGACTTTAGGCTACAATGTCAAGGTAATGCAAGTTAATCTTGATAATAATTAAGATGTAGGTAATGTCTTTAATGTGAAATTATACATCAGCGATAGTACTATTAGTATTTTATAAGTCTAGGGGGAATCTGTTGTTTAAGGACTGGTGATGTAGAGTGTCAACGCATAATCAGCTAACAAAATTTCTTGAACAATGCGATATATCGATAGACGATGAGATTATTTCAAATGAGTTGATAATGGAAACTTATTCAAAGTATCTTTCCGGAATTTATAATATTGAAGAAAAAAAGACAGGCTTGGCTCTTCATACAGGGTCAAAATGTTTCGATGCTGTTGCAATAGTTCTCTTTGCCTTGTTCTGTCTTGTTTATGACAACTCCACTCCGGAAGATGTTATTTCATCACTCAATGTTGGTGATAAAGTTATATATGGAAAATCCCGAGCAATCTATCTTGGAAAAAACAAAAACGGTTATGTTCAAATAGAGCAAGAAACCACTGATCACGGATATAAATCGATTCTAAAAACAACTCTTCCCCCTCTGAAATTTTATAAAATTAAGCCATATTATGGGGAATCCAAAACTTTAGATGGGCGAGGAATCAGAATAGGCTCAAAAGCGAAAGCTCATTTTTTGGAGACCGTATTTGAGAAAAACAAAACTGAAATATGTGGTGTAATAAGCAACGCAGTTATAGTTGTGTGTGACCGTGAATTAGCGGATTTAGTTATAAGAGGAGTAGGAATTCATTATGGTTCTTCAAAGACCATAACATTGCCGGAATTATTAACGGCATCTTATTTCACTGAAAACAGCGAATATCAATATCCCGGCAATCCGGGGAAGAGCGAGCCGGCGCTTAGATTTGCCAACACGGTGTCGCTCGCTAGATACTATGTCCTTTCCGATGAAGAAAGGCAAATCGTCGGAGTGCTGTTTTGTGGCAAACACAAAATTGATGCCGGTATTTCCGAATTACCGGATTTCATAAATAGGCGTCGTTTAAAAAACGTATTGCTCACCTATCCAATTATGTTTTATGATAGCGAGTTGTTAAATACATATCCGGAAATGGATGTCTTTGCTTGTACCGAAGAGATGCTTTTATCATATTCTTTATCTTCCAAGAATCCGGGCGTTTTGACCCAAAAATTGAATAAGCAGATATCAAACATTCTTGATCGTCAGGTTAACTTAACCGAGGCAGGGAGTATAATTCTCCCGGGTACATATCGAAAAATCAAAAGCGATATTGCTTTAATCAAAGAAACTGCTGAGTCGGATGATAGGTTAAGTAAATTTGTTATTCAGAGTTACTCGTTACTCAACTTTCTGACTAATATAGCCCTTCCCATAGATGAAATTGAACAAGCTATTGAATCAGGCGAACTTAATATGATTTCACCAATTACTCGGCTTGCTCAATTGGGTGAAATTACAGAATCTTATTCCGGTATGTTAGGTGAAAGATTAGCGTCTGTCTATATAAACATAGACGATATGCTCAAAAAATTGAGTTACACAAATCCTAAAAAGAATGCTCTTCTAAATAGCGTTGCACAGATACCGAATAAGCATAGTGTCCTGATTTTAGTGCCGAAGCAGGTTCACAAAGATATTATAACCTTGTTGCTTGCTCAAAATGATTTGAAATACAAAGCTACTGAGATTGAAACTGTCGGAAGATTTGATTACGAATCTTTCTACGATGTTATCATAACGACCGGTGTTTATAACGGAAAACGATTTTCAATGTTTTCCGAGTTGTCTGCACCTCGGATTGAATGTATAGCGTATTCCCACGAATTCCCATTGTACTCTTATTTTGAAAACAGCTTTCGAAAACAAGAGGCGCTCTTAAATAAGTATGTTCAAAAAAGCTATAATATTGATGTTGCGGAAATAGAAGATGTTCCTGCGGAACATACGAATAAAATTGATTATGAGCTTGAGAAATATATTGAATATGTGACGGTAAAAATCGCGTTGCAGTCGGTCACTCTTGCATCTGCCGGGTCAGGAGTCAAAGCCGATGTCGTAAGGATTGCTACGACAACGGAGGGTGAGACGATATTTTTTACCAAGTATTATACACCTTATGTTTTCAATGAGCAGCAAAAGACGGTTGATGAAAGTGACGTAAAAAGCCTATTGCCCGGCGACGTGCTTTTGTTTACGAAAAACAGCGATCAGGCTAAAGATATTGTAGACGAAATTATAGCACGACTAGCAGATTCAAACAATGCGATTAACGAAGCATTTCGAAAATCGAAGCACTGGAAACAAAAATTTTTTGAATATAAGGAAAAGTATGACTTATCATTCCAAGATTTATCACATAAGATGACGGAATACGGAACGCCAAAACATGAAGTGACGCTTCGTACATGGCTTAATGAAGAAAGTCATATTGTCGGGCCGCGAGAACAAGATGCATTTCACCAGATTGCATTGATATGCGATGATGAAGAAATGCTGGCCAATCCGGAAAGCTTTCATGAAGCCAGCAATACAATTCGTTCTCTAAGGATAAAGATATTAAAACTGATCGGGCAAGGCGTTATTCGTAGTTTTCAAGATGTACCGGATGAAAACGACATTTTGATGGATATCATCAAGGACGAGCTATCGGAATTATCACAAATCGTACAAATTGAAGCAATATCGAATGTTTCGGACATACAAATATCTGCGAGTTGTGTCAACAGGCCATATTCACTATGAGTGAGGGGGATGCTCTATGACCGATTCTGAAATTCGCAAACAAGTATATATAGCGCGCGATCTGCTCATAAATGAGATCAAAAAAGAACTGTTGGGGCCGGGATCGGAACATTCTATACCGGATGCGGAGCATGAAATCATAACCGATTTGCCGGAAGTAAGGTATTCGGTAGGTATTTTATTCCCACAAAAAGAGCGATATGGTGCGGATAATGACGATACCGCACGTCCTTCGGAGCGAGGTGACGAAATAGAGATTGATGAAGTTAACGACAACTCCGACGATGCACAAGAGTCTACTGCTAACAAACAAACACTTGTAAATAATCCGGAAGAAGATTCTTTGGATGAAGAAATTAGTCTGGCGTCCCAAAACCTCCCTTCATCAATGGGTTTTACATTTTTTGTTCAAGGTGACGGCGTTAAAATTCCGCTGCATGTATCTTTCGGTACATACCGCAAAGCGAAACTCGAAGACTGTGTCTTGCATTTCAAACCATTATATGACGGATATGAATTGCCGATACAGTTTCAGCAATATACTTGCCTTGATGCGGAAAATTCACTTTTACGCTTGTCTCAACCTTTGAAAAAAAAATATGTTTACGATGTGTTTAATTCCGATGATTCTATTACGGAAGGAGCGCGGTTAAAAGAATCGTTGATAATGTTGTGTAATCAGTTTGGTGCAAACGGTTTTGTCCGAGTACCACATGATGTGAAAGTTATTGTTGATTTTTCATCTTCCGACTACATCGACAACATCAAAGAGTTGGACGGAACCTCGGCCAAGATAACGGCTCTCCGCAAAAGAATATCGTATGATGTTTACTCTATTACCATTATGCTGGTTAATGAAGCTACCGGCCGGTATAACGGTATAAATTCAATCTTTCAGCCGGTTATCAGAATCGATACTGCCGAATCATCTCCATATAGGTTTTGCGAGTACACTGAATTAAGCAATCCTGAGCATAGCGATGAAGAAGAACTTTCTTTGGCGCTGCTCTATCGAAACAAGAAAGTCTATGGAACCGGACACGGTACATCGGTTAATTGGCAAATTGACTCAAATGGATACGGCTATATAAAAAATGATTTTTTCCCGCAAAACGAAGTGCCGCAGATGGATTTTAGCATAGCACCCGACTCCGGAATCAATCCTCAATGCCTGAATATGAAATATTTGTCAGACTTAGATACTTCTCCAATGAGCGATAAAATAGCCGTACTGAAAACCATGATTGATTCATATTCGGCTTGGATTGAAGGTTTAGTTCAAATGAGCGGAGACGACAATATTCTAAAGCCACAATACCAAGCAAAAGCAAGAGAACATATAGAAAACTGCCGTGAAACGTGTAATCGTATGCAGGACGGTCTGTCATTACTTGAAAATCCAGATAACGAGATTGTAAGGAATGCTTTTCAGTTAGCCAACAGAGCAATGTTTATGCAGCGCATACATTTGAAAATCCAGGAAGTTGATAAATATCCCAACGATATCGAGTTGCAAGATATGCTGTCCACTTTGGATTATTATACGGTGGAAGATAAATACAGTTGGCGACCGTTTCAGCTTGCCTTTCTTTTGATGAGCCTAAAATCTATTGTAGACACTGAATCGAGCGAACGCGATGTTGTCGATTTGATATGGTTTCCAACCGGAGGTGGTAAAACGGAAGCTTATTTGGGCTTAACCGCATTTACCATTTTTTATAGAAGAATGGCGTATCCTTCAGAATCAGGAGGAACGGCGGTGATTATGCGTTATACGTTGCGTTTGTTGGCGGCACAACAATTTGTTCGTGCAGCCACGCTAATATGTGCCTGCGAAGCAATCAGAAAAGATTCCGAAAGGCGCAAAATGTATCATGAATACCCGCTTGGTAAAGAAACCATATCTATCGGTTTGTGGATAGGCGGTGATCATACACCCAACAAAAATGACATTGCAAAAGACAAGCTGAATAAGCTGAAAAGTTCAAGCGACATTCGTTTTGGAAAAGATAGGTACAACAAATTCCAAATCCTTAAATGTCCGTGGTGCGGTACGAAGATGGTGAAAGATATTGACCCGTCTACGGGGAAACCCATTGGGGATTGGGGATATCGACTCAAAAACAACCGGTATTTTTACTTGTGCTGTACGCAGGAGGACTGTGAATATAACGCTAGACTACCGATTCAGGTAGTTGATGAGGAACTATATTCAAATCCACCGACACTGTTATTTGGTACAGTGGACAAATTTGCCATGTTGCCATGGAAGAATGATGTGGGAGCGTTTTTTGCCACCGGTTCCGAAAATCGCACACCGGAACTAATCATACAAGACGAATTGCATCTGATTTCCGGGTCACTAGGTACAATGGTAGGTTTATATGAAACCGCCGTCGATGCGTTATGCTCGGCAAAGGGCATCAAACCCAAAATCATTGCGTCTACCGCCACTATCCGTAATGCAAAAGAGCAATGTTCGGTATTGTATAATCGCGAAGTAAGGCAATTCCCGCCGCCCGGAATCAACGCCGAAGATTCATTTTTTGCACGAGAGGCCAATATTGTACCGGAAGAGTACAAATACGGTCGTATGTATGTGGGGATAATGCCCTCCGGAAAAACAAAAGCAATGATGGAAATTAGAGCGATTGCTGCCGTTTTGCAAAGAGTCGATATGTTGAACTGTTCCGATGAAGTAAAAGATAAATTTTGGACATTGGCTATATATTTTAACAGTTTACGAGATTTGGGCAAATGCCGCACGATGATCGACGACGACGTTAAAGACTTTATTAAAAGAACGGCATATCGATTTGGCATAGGCAGAGGACGTGTTATTGGAACTTCCGCCGAATTAACCAGCCGAATATCTACTTCCGAACTGAACGAAACACTGGAAAAACTGGAGAGGGTTGGATACTCAAAAGAGAATATTGTCGAAAAAAAGTATGCCATAAATACTTTGCTGGGGACAAATATGATTTCGGTGGGAGTAGATGTCGCAAGGCTTAATGCAATGATTATCGTCGGTCAACCCAAGCTGACAAGCGAGTACATACAAGCTTCCAGCCGCATTGGGCGTTCCTATCCGGGAGTTGCGATAGCGCTATACGACGGAACAAAAAGCCGGGATCGTTCACATTATGAACAGTTCAAAGCTTATCATGATTCCTTTTATAAATTCGTGGAACCGACAGGGGCCACTCCGTTTTCAAAGCCGGCTCGTGATCGAGCCTTGCATGCTGTTGTGGTATCCATGGTAAGGCATCTGTACGGCCTACCGTTGGATACCGACGCTGCGCTATTTGACAAAGATTACCTTCATAGTGACTTGGACAAAATAAAGGATTATATTATTAAACGTGTTGATGAAATTAATGAACGCACATGGAACAATTTAGATAATGACACCACCGCAGTTTCGGATAGTATCGACGAAATCATTTTAAATTGGCATACCCGTGTACAAATAGCAGATAGGAAGAACTTTTTCTATGGGGATAGGTATATGGTTCAGCACCCCACCGGAGACGCCAAAAGGCTTTTAAAGGTGTTCGGAAGTGCAGACATCGATCCGGCCTATGAAACATTGACTTCAATGCGAAATGTCGATAAAAGCATTGCTGCGAATATACTGGTTTGGGAGGATGAGATATGAGCGAATTGATACCGCAAATGGATAAGATACCTCTTAATAGTGTGACGCACAGCGTTCGCAGTGCTCAGGCAATTTTGCAGTATGGGGTGGGCGCCATGGTCGATTTCCCCGATCAAACATTAATGACTGCGGCTCCGGAGTATTGGAGCGACAAAGTAACCAAGATACACGATGAACGTTTGGAAAAGGCTTTGGGTGTGAACTATTTCGGCACACCCGGTGGGAGCGACGAACCCGGCTTTAGGGAGGGAATCTCATATGTTCGCTTTCCACAATGGTACTTTTGTCCCAAATGTCGTCGTTTCCAGCCAATAAAGAAATGGTATATAGAATACAAAAAAAGCGCCCTCGTCAAAATGCGTGAACGTGATCCTTATATGAAAAATTTGCGCTGCCCCGAATGTCGTCAAGAGTTGGTGGCGGCACGTGTTGTAACGGTATGCCCTAAAGGACACATCGACGATTTCCCTTGGGTTAAATGGGTGCATACACGTACATATGGAGGCCCAAAGAAGGTCTGCGATAACCCTCAACTCACCTTTGTAACCGGTTCAACCGCAACGGCAGGATTGGAAGGATTGATTGTAAACTGTAAAACTTGTGCGGCAAGAGCAAGCTTATATCAAGCTTTCGACCCGAAAATTTTTCCAAGATTGGACGGCAAAAGTAAGGATACCGAAAACACCGGTAGAGACGATTTTTTGTGTACAGGACATAAACCGTGGAAACATCATTCCGAATTTTGCGGGGAATACCCTCGGGCAATGCAAAGAGGCGCATCTTCTATCTACTTTCCTAAAACGGTTAGTTCGTTGGTTATACCACCTTATTCGGACAAACTCAATACGGTGATCGAAAATTGCGCCGCATATCAGGACTGCTTGATAAAAATATCTGTTTTTGACGAGGACGAAAAAGAAGAACGTATCGGTAAGTGGTTGGATAGGTGGGCCGGCGACATTGCATTGCAAATATCTCGAAGTAAAGACGCCGTAAAGCCTATTTTAGAACGTAAATTGCTTGGTTCACAAGGAGATGCCGACGAATATCGCACCGATACTATAAAATATCGTGCCGAAGAATTTGATGCTCTGACGGGCGTTATTCCTAAAGCGAGTTTGGACTCGGATGATTTTGTTCGGGAATCCATGGATGTTGAGAAATACTCTATTCCGGGTATTAAGGGGATTTCCTTGATACATAAAATTCGTGAGGTAAGAGCACTAACCGGTTTTACTCGGGTTAATCCCCCTGGATCGTCAGATTTGGGTAAAGATACATATGGGTTCGTTTCGGTAAAAGAGCCGGAAACGCCTTGGTACCCAGCATATGAAGTCCGTGGTGAAGGTGTTTTTTTAGAATTTAATAGCGCGGCGATTGACATGTGGGTACAAGGCAATCCAATGGTGACTGCACGTGCCCGAAAAATTGATGTGAATTACTCTATAACTCGGTTGAGTGAATACAATCCGCGCAATTTATCACCACAATTTATCTTTCTGCATACATTGGCGCATTTACTAATACGTCAAATGAGTTTTGAATGTGGGTATACGGTAGCATCATTGAGAGAGCGCTTATACTACAGTTCTGCTGAGAATGGGAAAGACATGGCGGGGATTCTCATCTACACGGCCAGCGGGGATTCGGAGGGAACCCTCGGAGGGTTGGTTAGGCAGGGACGCCCCGATGCTCTGCCTAACGTTTTTCGCAAAGCGGTCGAAAGCAGCTTGATTTGCTCAAATGACCCTGTATGTATTTCGACCGAGCAAGGCCAAGGCCGGGACACGCTTAATTTGGCCGCATGTCATGCTTGTGTTCTGCTACCGGAAACAAGTTGTGAGGAGTTTAACGTATTTCTTGACCGAGCGCTTATCACCGGAACATTTGAACACGGCGATATCGGGTTTTATAGCGACTGGGTATCAAAGTATATCGAAAAAGTATGAACCTAGAAATTATTGGAATGGATGAACGATGTTGGAATATACGGCCGTGGATTTATTTTGTGGATGCGGTGGAATGACTGAGGGTTTAAAACAAGCCGGGTTTCATGTGGTCGCCGGTGTTGAAATAGATGATAATGCAGGGCGAACATACTTAATGAATCACGCGCAAGATGGAACAGCTTTATTGCACCGGGATATTCGGGAAGTTGCAACGATAGAAATTAGCAATCTATTAGCCGGCAGGCCGCTACATTTGCTTGCCGGCTGTCCGCCTTGTCAAGGCTTTTCATCCATGCGAAGGAAAAACAGGAAAGGCGCCGTGGATGATCCCAGGAATCAACTTATCCTTGAGTATTATCGTTTTGTAGAGGAATTACGTCCCGTTACCATTATGCTTGAAAATGTTCCGGCATTATCCGAGTTTTCGGATTTTAAACAGGTTGTTCGGAAAATAGAAGCTTTGGGGTATATCATAGAGTACCGTATTGTCAATATTGCAAAATACGGTATTCCACAGAATAGAAAGCGGCTAGTATTATTGGGGTCTCAACTGGGAGAATTACACATTGCGGAAGGTACTGATAAAAGGGTAACTGTTCGCGATATGATTGGTGAACTTGAAGATGTCCATGTTACAGTAGACCCAATTCATCGCATATATCCCCGCCATACATTAGGTGTCCAAAGACGAATTGAACTGACTCCAATCGACGGGGGGAGCCGAAGTGATTTGCCCGAAAGCTTTACATTGGAATGCCACAAAAAAGAAGGGGTAGGCTTTCGAGATGTTTATGGCCGTTTGCGCTGGGAGGATGTTTCTTCCACAATAACGGGTGGGTGTCTAAACCCATCAAAGGGCAGATTTTTACATCCTGAAGAAAATCGCTGTATAACTGCAAGAGAAGCGGCTTTGTTGCAAACCTTTCCAAGGGGATATAATTTTCCGACAGATATACCGAAAGATGCTCTAGCTTTAATGATTGGCAATGCTCTTCCTCCCGAATTTTGCAAGCAACAAGCAAGGAATATATGTGAGCATTTGGATGTGTTTTTTATGCCTGATGTTTTTAATAAAGCAAAACGTTCCGAAATAATGAGTGCCATAAAAAATAAAGGTACAAAGCAGGAGATGGTTGTACGTGATTTGTTATGCCGCCTTAGATTTAATAAGTATAGGCTGAACACGGCGCAATTGAAGTGTTCCCCTGATATTATATTTGTTGGGATGAAAAAGTCTATTTTTGTAAATGGCTGTTTTTGGCACGGACATAGTTGTTCAAGAGGTAGTCTACCCTCAAGTAATACGGACTTTTGGAAAGATAAAATTAATAAGAACAAGGAGAGAGACCTACACAACTATGCAGAATTAGAGTCAAAGGGCTGGAGTTATTTAGTTATTTGGCAATGCGAATTAACTAAAAAGAATATACCGATTTTAGAAAAGAAGATAAGGGCATTTATGACAGATTGATTTTTTGAATCCGTTTTCCATATCTAAAGATTGTGTTTTTGAAATTCAAGTTGTTTTTGATATAAAAATTTAACATGGGAGCGCTGATTTTGGTGGCCAATAGTAAAAAGGATGCGGAATGGGCAGAAGCTAAAAAGAAGTGTCGCCTCAACGAGGAAACGATCATGATGGCGAAAGAGATGGGCTTAAACCCCAGAAGCCTGATTAAGAACATTCCGAATAAGACACAGCAGTGGAAGGCTCCGGTACACGAGTGGATCCGGGAGATGTACAAGAAGCGTCAAGAAAAAGCCAAAAGGAAAAAGATGAATTAAGTTGTCAAGGGGTTGACGCTTTGGGAATAAATAACAGCTCCCTTGCTCTCAAGTAGAATTTGTCAATGATCCAGCGCACCGGCTTCCTCGAAAGCGTTTGCATTGTACACCGCCGGTAACTTCATCCCGAGGGACTGGGCCTTTTTTAGTGCAGTTACGATCTGGGGGATATAGGGGTGGGAGAGACAAGGTTGATGTTGTGGGCGCCCTGTTTCTCCAGTTCCATAAAAATTGAGGCCAGGGTGGGGATATCCACCTCCCTGCCGTAGTGCCCCTAGCTGATCCGGTAGTTCTGGCAGAAGCTGCATTTTAAGTTGCATGGGAAAGGAAAACAGCACCGGCTCCTCGATCGCCGCTCAGGCAGGTTCTTCCCAGAAATGAAGGACGGCCCTGGCCACTTTTGGTTTTAAAGGGGCACGGCAAAACCAAGAGAATAGCTTACTCCGCTCTCCCCTTGCAAAAGAACAAAGTTTTGTATATACTAAATATATAATATGTATATACAGGGGAGGTGGAAAAATGGAAACTAAATTGACACCCATTAGATTTCCTGTCGAACTCTTAACCGAAATTGACAAATTTATAGGTGATGGCAATAGAAGTAAGTTTATCATTGATGCTGCTCGAAAAGAATTGCACAGGCTAAAACAAAGGAATGCTATCCATAATGTGGCAGGTATTTTTAACGAGAGGGATTATCCTGAACTAAAAACATCTGAAGATGCTGCAAACTGGGTACGAAGAATAAGAGAGGAATCTGAAGTCAGGAGGGGAAAGCTCTTTGGCACAGAATAACGATTTTCTTTTGGATACAACAATTCTAATAGATTTGTTTCGAGGCCGCCAGGAGGCCATTGTTTTTCTGGACAAATTATCACAGGAAGGCTCCCTCTTTGTTTGCGCTGTAGTAGTGTCAGAAATATTTTCAGGTGTTCGCCCTGCAGAGCTGTCTAAAGTTGAAGAGTTTCTTGAAGCAATGAATTACGTTCAAATAGATTACAAGACTGCAAAAAGGGCGGGTCTGTACAAGCGGGATTTTCAGAGAAAGGGAATAAACCTTAGCATCTCTGACACACTTATTGCTTCAACCGCTGTCGATCATTCTCTTACCTTAGTTACAAAAAACGTTAGACATTTTCCAATGAGAGAATTAAATGTCATTGCTCATTAAAGTTTTAAAAGTTTTCAATTGTGTTGCCGAAACTGCCGTCTCCCTCCCTGGGATTTATTCCGTAACAAGTCCAAGCTTCTGATGACGATATAATACTGGTATAGGGAAATCCCTATTCTCCCCTTGATAAATACCTCTTCCATAATCCACCTCGAAGGGCTTAATCTAACAATTCAATCACCGGCGTTTGATGTAAACCGCCGCAACTACTTCCGGTGCATCAATGCCGGTTGCTAATCAACAGGTAGGAATGATACGATAAATAGAGATGCTATTTGTAGCTAGAGATAATTTCTGACAGGCACAAGATGTTAGAAATGACGTTCTATTCATCTTTAATTTTAATCTTTAAAGATACTGGTAATTACTCAACCATATTATACAAGCCAATCAATTAAATTACAATGGACAACCCCTTTGGACCTATATCATCGGAGCACCTTAAAACCGCTCTTTGATATCGCCAAAAAACACCGCACCCAACTCATCTGCCTGT
>ENA-UOOH01003336-UOOH01003336.1-fermentation-metagenome-genome-assembly--contig:-NODE-3336-length-12346-cov-5.345781_pt1 | contig 12346 bp, 9 predicted proteins | sample MGYA00245778_ERZ724025 | MGnify/ENA primary metagenome ERZ724025 (study PRJEB28704, sample SAMN03018313) | fermentation metagenome | biome: anthropogenic terrestrial biome; feature: soil; material... | reverse complement strand
CTCACACGAAGGCACGAAGCCACGAAGAGGAGGGAGGGCGGAATCGGGGTCGGAATCGATCCCCGAGCTTGCTTCGCCATTGCCCTTTCGGACGGCCAATACCTACTGCATGCGGATCCAGAACGCGTTCCCGCCGGCGGTCTGCTTGGTCAGGATCGGCATGGAATAGACGCTGGTGGTGGCGTAATCGCGGACCCAGCCGTCGAACATCATGCCGTTGGCGAACTTGACCCGTGTACCGATGCATCGGGGTGGGTTACGGTTTTGTGAATCGGTCCATCTCCAGACCTCGTGTTCGGGACCGGGCAGGGAGTAGACGAGGCCGCCGACATGTTTGAGAAGGCCGTTCGCGACGCTGCATTTTTCAAATCGGAGTTCGGTGATGGGTCCGTACTTGGTGAATTCTGCGGGGATGACGACCGTTCCGGCGACGTAAGCGGGGGTATTGTTCGGGAGCGTGGGAGGCTGCACGGCGGGCGGGCGGAAGGTCATGGTGAGTGTGGGTTTGAGTCCGATGATATCGGCCACCTTCCCGTCGGACATGAGGAGGCGGAAGTAGCCTTCCCTGCCTTGGGCGACGGCGGAGTATGCAAAGGTGCCGTCGACCTCTGTTTCGATTTCGGCACTCACGTTCTGCCAGGGACCGCTGGGGGCGGGCGCCCATTGAAGAGTGTTGGCCAGGAGGGATGAGTGCGCTGCGAACAGTGCCAAAAGGAAGACTCTCGCTCTTCTCATGAAAGCTCCGGAGTTCAGGCTTTGGTATGTTGGTTAGAAAGGTCTGCCAAGAGACCTGAACCCAGCGGATAGGTCAATGCGAACCGGTTGCAGGCATGCAAATGTGTCAAGGCAAATAGGACATGAACGGCTGTAATTCGCCGGAAGCTCTGATGCCGCAACGGGATCACTGTTAGGGGGGCGCGGGGGATTAGGATTCCTCGGCCTCGAAGGCCTTGATCCAGAGGACCATAGGATTCTGCATGTTTCGGCAGGAGCCGTCGGCTTGAATGGTGGGCCATTCGAACTGGGAGACGATATCGGTCTTGATGTAATTCGCCCTTTGGCAGAGTCCATCGATTTCGAGATAATCGGCGGGCCGGAGCGGATGGTCCGGGTCTCGGACCACGCACAGAAAGCAGGCGCCCTTGAAGCCACGTTGTTGCATGTCCTGTTCAATCCGCTGTGTCATTTCCAGGGCGAGTCCGTTCCCGCGGTAATCGGGGTGAATGATGATTTCACCGATATAGCAATAGTCCTGAATATTCCGATTCAGAGTTTGGAAATGGGCATTGAATTCTTTGACAATATCGAAGTCGCTGACCAAGGGGAGGGCGGTGACGAACCCGATGATTTGGGCATTATCCCGGGCGACGGCGACTACGGCATGGGGGTTGGAGACCAGGCCTGCGAGGTATTTGGCTTCGTATTCCATGGTCCCCTGGTAGAGGTATGGGAATTCCCGGAAATACTGGATGCGCCATAGACCGATGAGTTCGGTGTAGTCGGTGATTTCGGATCCGTGAAGCAGCGTGATTTCGATCATTTGGATGAATTCCTGGCGGCTCGCGATGGCTCGTGCCTTCGCGGCGCTGTGATGGTGCTTTGAACTCTCTGGACATCGCATTACGGCTACGAATGCGCGGTGGATATTGCAAGTTGTGCAAAGCGGCGCAGGACCATGGATGCGGTCGGGGTATCGGTGACGTGTTCGGCGACGATCTGGGGATTGATCCCTTGGGGGCGGAGTTGGTCGGCCTGCTCGTGGATATAGGCACGCATGATGGCGGGGTCGAATTCGGGGTGAAACTGAATCCCCCATGCGCGGGGGCCGATGCGCATGGCGTGATTGACCTCGTGGCTGTTGGCGGCGAGCCGCACTGCGTTGGGGGGCAGTTCGAGCACGGTCTGAGAGTGCGCGACATGAGCGGCGAACGTGTCGGGCAGGTCTTGGAAGATGGAATCCTGTGCCGATTCCGCGAGCAGGTCGATCTGAGTGGTACCGATCTCGATTCCGTGTGGGTGGAAGCCGACGGTGCCGCCTGTGGCGCGGGCCAGCAATTGGTGGCCGAAGCAGATGCCGAACAAGGGGGTCTCTGCGTCGATGAGGTCTGCTATCCAGCGCTCGAGCTGAAGACTCCAGGGATGTGAGTCCGTGACCATGGCATGCGAACCGGTGATCACGACGCCTGCGCACTCGGACGGGCGGGGAAGGGGAACACCTTGCCGGGGGTCCACAACGGCGACGGCGATTTCGACAGGGCCGAGCGCTGCGCGAGTCCAATCTTCGAAATCGCCGTATTGTTTGGCGGTGGATGCGAATGTGGAGCCGGTCTTAACGATGAAGAGTTGTTTCATTACGCGAATGTTTTCCCACATCGCGCCAGAGTTCAACCCTCTGATTCGCCGAATTCGAGGTCGTCCGAATAGGCCGCCGCTTTCCCGACCTGCCCTTCCCATTCCCATCCGGAGAGCCTCCCGCAGAGGGCGCGGTGACGTTTTCGAGCAGGCTTCGGGGGTGGGTAGGGTCAATGCTCTGTTCGCAATCCTTTTGGGATTTTGTTTAGATTAACCGTTTCCAGGAAAGCGGGTTTTGGGAGGAATCACCTCAACCCGCAAGCAAACCTCCCCATTCCCCTCCTCTGCGCCTCTGCGCCTCTGCGCGAGTCCTCCCCATCCGGACCCTATTAGGCGGCGGGGACGCCCATGATTTGGTGGATCTGGCGAACGACCATGGGGTCGAGGTCGAGTCCGGAGGCCAGCTGGTTGAGATATCGCTTTTCGGCGGGTGTATCGACCTCGATGGCCAGGAGGGATGCGCTGTAGAGCTCGGCGGCCAGGTCTTCTTGTCCCCTTGCGGACTGCACCAATGCTTCGGTTTCCATGGGTTTTCGGAGTTCCTTGAGGAGGAACTGCCTGGCCTCGTCATCCATGCCGAATTCTTGGACTTTGCCGAGAATGCGTTGGATTTCCTCGTCATCGACGCGGTTGTCGGCCTTGGCGGCGTTCATCATGGTGCGAAGAATCAGTTCTGCGCGCGCCTCGAGTTCGTCCTCTTCCTCTTTGGATTGCGGTTCGACGAGTCCGAGGGGCACTGTTGGTGCCTGCCCGCCCCGATTTTTGAGCGCCTGGAAGGCGATGGCGCCGAGGAGCGCCAAGGCACCGCCTCCGACGGCACCGCCTGCGGACCGGCGTCCACCGCCGAGGAGCGAGCCTGCGAGTGCGCCCAGGCCGCCGACGGCGAGGTTGCGTTTCCCGCCGGCGATTTTTTCGGCCTCCCCGAAGAGGTTGCCGAGGAGGCCGCCGATGCCGCCTGCGCCCAAGGCGCCGCCGCCGCCCCGGGTGCTGCTGCTGCTACTACCGCCCAACATACCGCCCAGGTTTTCGAGGAGGCTGCCGCCACCCAGCGAGTTCGTCATGCGCTCGCGTGTGGAGGAAGTCATTCCCGATTGCATGACGGACCCCAAGAGATCACTGAGTTTCATTATTGTATACTCCTGAATTATAGGTCGGTGGATCCAACCGAGCCCGAGTTTACAGGGACACGCCAAGCAGCGGCAACTGCAAAGGGAAAGGGGAGAAGGAATGCTGAAGAGCTGGGAAGGGGTGAGGGAAGGTGAAAGGTAAACAGGAAAGACACGAAGACACGAAGGTCTGGAAGGGGAGGTTATCACAGGGCGTGCTGTGATCCCTGCAACCGCCTTGGTCCGCAGGGAACGGATACATCAAAAAAAACAAAAGGGCGGGATCAGGGCATGGACCATTCCCCCCCCCATGGGTAGAGGTCGTTCGAAAAGGCGCGCTCCATCATGCGTCGCCTCCAGGCAATAGCGGCTGATCGGCCAAATCATTGTCGAAATCGAAATCGAAATCGAAATCGAAATCGAAATCGAAATCGAAATCGAAATCGGGATCGGAATCGGAATCGGAATCGAGGAAATCGAGGAAATCGAGGGAATCGATTCTTGCTTGTTCTGTATGGCGCCTGGCACTCTGCGCGAGGCCTCCGGTTTCGGGTGGGGAGGGCTCGCGCGGGGTTATTCTGATGGGGCCGATTTCCCCGGGGCGGGGATGGGGCGAATCTCCAGTGCAAAGGGACGATCGGGTTGGAATTCGACGGTTTGCTTGAGTCGGCGACCGGTCTGCCACGTGGCGTCCGGAGTGTCGGGTCCGACCATCTCAACGGCGAAATGTTCGCCGCTCAGGCCGTAGTCGATCAGATCGAGGTCGAAGGTCGCCGCATGCGGCTTTTTGTCGACATTGACAAAGACCAGGGCGAGCCGGTTCTCGTGGGGAATGCGCCATGCCCCGGTTTGGATGGCGGCGATAGTGACCGGCCATTCGCCGCTCCACTGCCAATCCGCTGTAACGTTGGGAACCTCGCCTTGAAGGATTGGGGGACGTTCCATTCGGCCTTGATGGAAGTACGGGCTGAGCTTCCAGCGAAGGTTGGCCATGCGCTTCAGGAAGGGCATGCCGTTGGTGCTTTCGAGGATATCCGGTGTGATCCAACCGATCTGCTCGCCGAACACGAGCTGTTGTCCCGCCTTCATCCGCAGGGCGAGATCGCGCGTGGTGCCGCCGCGATAGGCGCGGCCGAACAGTTGAATGGTGCCGCCGTAGATCGCGCTGAAGGCGGGGACTTGATCTTGGAACTGCCAATGCCAGGATAGGTATCCATCGAACCAGCGCAGGAATGGTTCGGCATTGCACTCGCTGGTGAGCATGGCGTCATGGGGAATGGCGGCATGGATATTGTCGAGCATGTGCCAATAGCCTTCGTTCCACCAGTGTCCACCTCCGAGCGGGTGACCGTGGCTGGGATCGAAGCAAGGCATCGGTTTGGCGGCCGCGATCTGGTCGATATAGACCCCTTTCACCCCGCATTGACGGGTCAGCTCATGAACGATCTCGGCGACTTTCGATTGCCAGACCGGGGTGGTCGGGCACATCGGAGCCAAACGCACAGGCGAGCCGTCGGGCTCCTTGCTGTTATAGGTCTCGATATACGGCTCGCCCGATTCCTGGCGTGCGGTGGCTGGTAAGGCAACCGTGCTAAAGGCTTTGTCTTCGAGTCCGTGGTCGCGGGTGTCCCAGAGACGTCCGTTGATATACGGCATCACGAAGACACCGTTGCGCTGGAGTTCCGCGACACCCGCCTCGAAGTCGTCGTGGGCGGGGAAATAGTGTGGGTAATCGTCATCGAACGCGATCTGGTGCCAGTTGTACCAGTGCAGGCCGGTCGGGAGGCCCATTTCCCGGGCGAAGTCGAGGGCTTGGGGGACGACTGTTTCTGCTTTCCCGCTGCTGCGTACCCTTCCGGTCTGGTGTATCTTGTCGGTTTGCATTCTCTTTAGCGGGCCACCACTTGGCTTCGGCCTCCACCCAGGTGCGATAGATGAGAGAGGCGTCGAACCAATCGCCTTGGAAGGTGCGCCAGACGGCTTGGCCGGGTAGTTGAAAGTCGTTCCCGCCCCGGGACATATCCGGAACCGGATGCCGGATGGAAAAGGCGGCGCTCTGGGTATCGGGCAGGCTTTGGGCGTGCAGGTGTTTGAGGCTGCCCCAGGGGTCGTGCATGCCGAGGTAGAACCCGTCGTCAGCGCCCGCGCCGTAGACGGCCATGAATTGCATGGTGGTCCAGCCGTTGGGATAGGGGCCTTGATCGTGGAAGGCGCTGGCGACGGCGGACTTCGCGGTGCCGGGTCCGCGCGGGAAGAAGATGAACCGGTGGGGATCCGGCCTTTGCACGGCGACGTTGGGGAAGACAACCTCGCGAAGGGTGAGGTTGGGGTTATCGTTTTGGACTGCAATGCTCCAAGCCAGGGCGGACTCCTCCGGACGGGATTGGATCTGCACGCGGACGGTGAGTCCTTGCAGGCGGTCGTCGTTGGGCTCACTCCAGGAGAGTCCGGTCGATTTGGGATCCGGTCCGGCGGTGATCGAGGTCTCTTTCCAGCCGGTGGTGGCGTCGAGGGTGAGGGTTTCCGGGGCGCCCTCTTCGGGGAGGGTGCTGATGGTGAGGCTGAAGAGAGGCACCGTCGGGGGCGCAGGTTCCAGGCATTCGTCCGGTCCCAGCGAAACAGGGGCTTGTGAGATACCGTTCTCGTCGGGGAGGAGGACGAGGTGGAGCCGACCGGCCTCTATCGTGTGGGGTTCGGCTGCGACTGTTCCGTTGGTGGTGAGGATTGCCGCCAAGAGGAGGAGGGCGAACATCGGCGGTCGAGCGGACCGCGTGGTTTGAGAAGAAAGTGGGGATTGCATGTGTGCCACCAGCCTTTCCGGAAATGGACCAATATTCGGGTGCGACGGCGGGCGGCCCACTGAAGGCGGAACCGTCGAGCCTGCGCCATCTTAGCAAATGGTTCCAACGAAGAGAATGCCAATCATTGCTTGCCATAGGGACCGAGTGCGGCTCTTCGGTTGGGGAAGGAAGGTGACAGGTAAACTTGGAAGACGCGAAGGTCCGGAAGGAGATGCCTCGCGCAGAGGCGCAGAGGCGCAGAGGCGGGAATGGGGAAAGGTCAGAGCTGTTTCCCGCAACAGGCTTGGTCCGCTGGAAACGGTATATCTAACATATTTCCCGAAAAGGCAGGGATTAGAGCATGGACCCTACCCACCCTCATGGCCAGGTCGAAAACGCCACTGCGTCCTCTGCGGGAGGCTCTCCGGATGGGGGAGGGAAGGTGACGGGAAGGGGGAAAGGTCAGAGCTGTTTCCCGCAACAGGCTCAACAGTAAATCTAGCCAATTTCCCGAAAAGGCAGGGATTAGAGCATGGACCCTACCCACCCTCATGGCCAGGTCGAAAACGCCACTGCGTCCTCTGCGGGAGGCTCTCCGGATGGGGAGGGAAGGTGACGAAGGGGAGCGGCTGCCTTTTCGGACGAACTCTTGGTGCAATAATATTGACAGCCGGCGATGAAAGATTGTCTTTACCCAATCGTATGGTTCATAGGATGAACGTTATGAGCGATGAACAGCGGCCCATGGAATGACAGAACAGGAACCGGAGCGACCGTTGGAGGCGGTTGCGGTGTTTGCTTCGGCCTAGGATATTTCTCACGTGCCAAGTCTCTTAATCCCCAACGTCCCAAGGATCGGCTCTATGCGACAAGGTGTGAACTCCTCAGATCAGCGAAACTTGATCCGTGTGCGGTGCGTTTTTCGACTCTTGGTGGGATCCTTGGCACTTCTGCTTGCCTCCCCGTGTGCCGACGCATCCTTGGTTATTTCGGAGTTTATGGCGTCCAACGGCTCCTCTCTGGTTGACGAGGATGGAGACAACAGTGACTGGTTGGAAATCCACAACTTGGGTGATTCGGCGGTATCTCTGGAGGGGATGTACCTCACGGACGATCCGGAGAACCTGACCCGTTGGGCGTTTCCGGCGGTCGCGCTCGAACCGGACGGGTTTCTCGTGGTATTTGCCAGCGGGAAGGACCGTGCCGCACCCGGGGGCGAGCTGCACACAAACTTCAGCCTCGGAGCTGAGGGTGAATATCTCGCCTTGGTGGGGAGTGATGGTGGGACGGTTCTCGACGCGTATGAGCCGACCTTTCCGGAGCAGCTGACGGATGTTTCGTATGGCAGGACGCACTCGATCCAAACGATGGTGGGCGGTGATTCAGAAGTGGAGTATCACGTGCCCGACTCCGGCGATGCTGCGATTGGCGAGGCCTGGGTGGAGCCGGCATACTCGACCTCTGGTTGGAAGAGCGGCCGGTACGGCCTAGGGTTTACGAGCTTGCCGCCCAGCGGTTTCGAGGCGACCTGCATTCGCGCGAACACCTCGGTCGGGAATCTCAGCACCGCTGAGGATGTTGTGGAATCGCCCTGGATGCAGCTCAGCACCGTGACTGAATCCGCGGATGTCATCAACTATTTCAACTCCGGCGGACAGGGGAATTTTTCGTCCGACAACATGTTCCCGGGGATGACCACTGATGATATCGACGATTTCGTGTTGTTAGCGACCGCGACGATCTCGATCCCCTCGGCGGGCGACTGGAGCTTCGGGGTGAACAGCGATGACGGGTTCGGGCTGGTTTTGGACAATGGTGTGGACCAGTTCTCGATGGCGTATCCGAACCCGCGCGGCAACTCTGACACCATTTCGGTCTTCAAGATCACCCAGCCGGGGGCCTACCAATTGCGGCTTTTGTTTTTCGAGCGCGGGGGCGGTGCGAGCGTCGAGCTGTTCGCGGCTCAGGGCAATCATCCGAGCTTCAACTACGACGATTTTCGCTTGGTCGGGGATGTTGCGGGCGGAGGTCTCGGCTTCAGTGGAGTTGCGGATGGCATAGAGACGGATGTGTCGGAGGACATGGTCGGCGAGAACGCCTCGATCTGGGTGCGCAGCCGGTTCACGGTCGAGGATCCGGGAGCGGTGGGGCAATTACTGCTCAACATCCAGTATGAGGATGGATTTGTGGCCTATTTGAACGGGGAGCGTGTTGTGGAGCGCAACGCGCCTGCGACGATTTCCTGGAATGCGCAGGCGGAAGCGGATCGACCGTTGGACCAGATCGGTGTTTTGGAGCAAATCGATCTGACGGGTTTTCTGCCCTTGTTGGAGGTGGGTGAAAACGTCTGGGCGATACATGGTTTGAACGAGTCTGATTCGGATCCTGATTTTCTGTTGGATCCGGAGCTGATCGGCATCGGGCACGAGCAGAAGTTCCAATACATGCAGGTCAGTACGCCGGGGGTGATGAATGCCGAGGGCAGCGACGATTTCGTCAAGGACGTGGAATTCAGCGTGCCTCACGGATTTTACGACTCCGGGTTTTCGCTTGCGCTGTCGACGCCTTCGGCAGGGACCCGAATCTACGTCACGCTGGACGGGTCTACGCCTTCACAGGACAACGGTTTTCTCTACATCGGCACGATTTCGATCAACAAGACCACCTGCGTTCGTGCCATCGCGCAGAAGGATGGATGGATCGATTCCCGGGTAGGCACCCAGAGCTACTTCTTTGTGGAGGATATCATCCGACAATCACCGTTCGGGCAGGCGCCCACGTCGGATTGGCCGACCGGCAGGGTCAACGATCAGGTCTTCGATTACGGGATGGACCCTGAGATTGTCAACAGCGGCACCTGGGGCGGGCAGATTCGGGGTGCGCTCGTGGATATTCCAACCATTTCCCTGGTCACGGACTTGGATAACCTGTTCGACCCCGCCAAGGGGATTTACGTCAACGCCCGGAATGACGGCCGGGCATGGGAGCGCCCGACCTCTGTGGAGCTGATCCGTCCGGATGGGCTTCCGGGATTCGCCGTCGATGCGGGCCTTCGGATTCGGGGTGCCTTCAGCCGTACACCGGACAATCCGAAGCACTCCCTGCGGCTCTTCTTCCGGAACGAGTACGGTCCTGGCAAGCTGCGCTACCCGCTGTTCGACACCGAAGGAGTGGACGAATTCGACAAGGTCGACCTGCGGACCAGCCAGAACTATTCCTGGGCGTATGAAGGGAGCGAGCAGAACACGATGTTGCGGGACGTGTTTTCGCGCGACGTGCAGCGGGATATGGGGCAACCCTACACCCGAAGTCGGTATTACCATCTCTACCTCAACGGCCACTATTGGGGGGTGTACCAGACCGAGGAGCGGGTGGACGCCGACTATGCGGAGAGCTATCTCGGCGGGCGGGCCGAGGATTTCGATGTGATCAAGAACGACTCCTCCGCCGGCCGGGCGTTGCACGCCAGCGACGGGACGATGGATGCCTATCGCCGGTTGTATGACGCGGCGACGAACGGTTTTTCATCAGACGCCGCCTATTTGAGCCTGCTTGGTTTGAAGCCGGACGGCACTCCGGATCCGAATGGGGAGGTATTGCTGGACGCCCAGAATTTGATGGACTACATGATCTGCACGTATTACACGGGCGATCCGGATTCGCCGATCAGCTGCTGGGGGCATTTTTCGAACAACGTATTTGCGGTATTCAACCGGGAACATCCGAACGGCTTTTCCTGGTATCGGCACGACGCGGAGCACTCCCTGGGTGCGAACGGCGGGTTGGAGGAGGCCCGGCTGCTGACCGATCCGACGGATCGGAGTATTGGGCAGGAGTGGCGGCACTTCAATCCTGCCTGGTTGCACGTGCGTCTGACCAAGAACCTGGAGTATCGGATGCAGTTTGCCGACCGCGTTGCCAGGCATTTCTTCAATGGTGGGCTGTTGACCCCGGAGAGGAACATCGAGCGGTGGTTGGGGCGTGCGGACGAGCTCCAGTTGGCGATCATTGCAGAGTCCGCCCGCTGGGGGGACGCCAAGCGGACGACTCCGCGGACCAAGTCGCATTGGTTGACCCAGGTCAATAATATGGTCCAGCAATATTTTCCGTTTCGGACCCAGCGTGTGATCGACCAGATGCGATTGGTGGAGATGTTCCCCGACCATGCGGTGGTGATCCTGGATCAGCCCGGCGGTGCGGTTGAACCTGGGTTTACGCTTGGGCTCACGCAGCAAAACGGGGACATCGGCGTGATTTACTACACGCTGGATGGGACGGATCCCCGGCTCTGGGGTGGGGGGATCGCCCCGGGTGCCATGGTCTATGACGAGGAAGGGGATGGGATCGCGATCACGGAGAGCACGACGGTGAGGGCGCGGGTCTACGGTGCCAATTCCTGGGGTGCCCTGACGGAGGCGCGGTACACGGTCGGTCTCGGCGGGGTGGTCATCAACGAGTTCATGGCCCGCAATGTTGGGCACATGGAGGATCCGGACGAACCGGGCGAGTATCCCGATTGGATCGAGCTGGTGAACAGCTCTGCCGAGCGAGTCGATCTGGGTGGGATGTTCCTGACGGATGATCCGGATGACCTGACCCTATGGCGGATTCCGTTCGGGACGGTTTTAGAGCCGGGTGCGCACCTCCTGATCTACGCGGACGATGATCCTTCGCAGGGATTGTACCACGCCAAGTTCCGATTGGATCAAGCGGGTGAGTCGATTTTGCTTGTGGCCACCGACGGGAGCACCGTCGTGGATTCGATTCAGTTCGGTCCACAGTTCGCGGACATCTCCTATGGACGATATCCGGATGGATCGGCTGTCTGGGGATTCCATGAAACTCCCACGCCGGCGGGTATCAATACGGAACATATGGTGTCGGGCGTGAGGACAGTGCCGCTTTTGGGTGTACGGGTTGTGGATGTGTCTTCGGTGGTGTTTGAATGGGAGAGTTGTGTCGGGTGCCTTTACCAGATCCAGTGGACGGATGATTTCACGGCCGAGACCTGGACGACGCTGGGGTCATTGACGGCGACGACGGATCGCTCTCAGGCGGAGGTCCCGGTGCCTGCGGAATCGATCCGCGGTTTCTTCCGGGTGGTGGAATACCCGAATGAAGGCTGATCAAGCAACAGCGGCCCTGCCGGCGGATGTGACTCCGCAGACAGGGCCGCTGATTGACTGGGATCAAGCCAAGATAGAAGGTGCGTCTACCAGTGCGTCTACCACGGAAGGGATTGGTCTCCGTGGAAGAAGCCGCCGGTGGGACCGTCCGCCGGCAGTGTGGCCAGGCGGACCGCGGTCCGGGCGCCTTCCTCGACGCTCATGGGGCCTTCGGGATTGGCGTCGGTCTTCACGGAGCCGGGATGGGCGGCGTTGACCTTGATCGGGGTGTCCTTGAGGGCGTGGGCCAGGTGCACGGTGAAGGCGTTGAGAGCAGTCTTGCTGGAGTTGTAGGCCACGGCTTTGGCGTCGTCGAGGCCGCCATCGGGCGCGCAATGGAGGGTCAGCGAGCCGAGCACGCTCGACTGATTGACGATGCGACCGGCGGGGCTTTTGGCGATGAGCGGCAGGAGAATCTGGGTCAGTTCCACGAGTCCGAAGAAGTTGGCGTCGAAGGTATCGCGCAGCATTGCGATGGGCACGTTTGTTGCGTTATAGATCCAATCGGCGGCGAAGCCGGCGTTATTGACGAGGCAATCGAGGTGTCCGAATTCGGAAGCGATCCGATCGTGTGCCTGGGTAAAGGTCTCCGGGTTGTGCATATCGATCTGGATGGCGTGCACCTGGAGTCCTTCGGCCTGCAGCCTTTTGGCTGCCTCGGCACCGCGTGCCTCGTCGCGCGCACCGAGCAGGATGGTGTAACCGAGTCGGCCGAGCTGGCGTGCGATTTCCAGACCGAGGCCTTTATTGGCCCCGGTCACGAGGGCGATCTGGGTGGCAGTATTCATGCTGTATTCGTGCTTTCTTGGGGGGGTGACACACGCCTGATCCGGCGCGATACAATAACATTAGTATGCCGCTGAACGTTGGCGCGGTCAATCCACCGCCGCCCAAGCCGCTCTCTGAAAATCCGTATTTTGCGCCATTGGCCGTATTTCACGTC
>ENA-UOOH01003333-UOOH01003333.1-fermentation-metagenome-genome-assembly--contig:-NODE-3333-length-12363-cov-4.094166_pt1 | contig 12363 bp, 9 predicted proteins | sample MGYA00245778_ERZ724025 | MGnify/ENA primary metagenome ERZ724025 (study PRJEB28704, sample SAMN03018313) | fermentation metagenome | biome: anthropogenic terrestrial biome; feature: soil; material... | reverse complement strand
AAGGAGCTACAAGAGTACTCCGATAAACCGGTTGTGACCAAAATGTTTTATCCCTATATCTCCGATTCGAGTTTTATGGCTCTTGGGGGTGATAGGGAAGATCTTGGAGCTCTGCAGTACAATACCCCGGCTTGGGGGCCAAAGTACACACATCCTATCGAGGATATAGCCGAAATTAATGTTCCCGTGGTGAACATCGGAACCTATGGCAAAGATGGGCATAAGCTCACCGAAAGAGTCCACATGAAACACACATTTGAACATGTTCCAAATATCACCTACAATGCGCTCAAGAGGCTTTTAGCTTAGCTTTACCTTGTTTAGCCCTCGGGTCAAACACCTGGGGGCTGTTTTTCTTGACAAATATATCGGGGAATGATATGTTTCTAGTAGATATATCCAATATGGATATATTGTAACTGGAGGTAGTGAAGGATGGGAGGTTCTATGACTATTTCACACATGGAAACACTGACCGATAATGTTTACTTTATCTTAGTTAGTCTGCTTACAGACAAACATGGATACTTAATTATGCAAAACATCGAAGAGGTTACGGGGGGAGCATTCGTGATTGGTCCTGCGTCACTTTACACGAATCTCAAAAAGCTCCTGAAGGCAGGGCTCATCCACGAGAAACCGGGAGAGAAGAGCAACCAGAAGGTATATGGTATCACATCCCGAGGTGTAGAGGCCCTGAAGAGTGAAGTGAAACGGAAAGAACAGATGGTCACATTGGCAAAAAGGGCCTTAGCTACCCTAGATGGAGGCGAGGAGTAGATGAAACACAAATACGTCATGATTAGTGGCTTTGCATTTGGCGAAAAGGCTGATATGAAGAAACTCAAGAGGCTAGCCAGCCAGGGTTGGATCCTTGAAGGTCTCACACCCTTTTTCTATAAACTAAGAAAAGGAGAGCCCGCAAATATCGACTACAGTTTAGATTACCGATCAGACTACGATGAAGAGTATTTCAAGATCTTTCAGGAGGCCGGTTGGATCCATAGGGCAACCCATGCCGGCGAAATGCACATATTTTCTGCGCCAGAGGGGACAACTCCGCTCTATCTGGATCCGGACGAACAGTCGGAACAGTACCTGCCCATGATCAAGGGAACGGCTAAAGGCAGTGCCAGCTCCTTTGCCATTAGCTGTCTCTTAGCAACATTGTGGCACTTCATAGGCCCCACTGGTTGGATATCGCATATTCTCATGGCCTTGTGGATTCTAGTCTGGATCGTTTTCGTATTCAACTTCTTGCCCTGTATGGGCTTCTTGTTTCGCAGAATACGCATGGCACGGCAAGCGCGATAAGAGGTATTGCAGTGACCATATAGAAACAGCCTTGGGTTATTGGGGAAATGTAGCGCTGAGCGAAGGTTAAAAGGGGAATGACGGTGACAACACTTCTCGTAATTATATACATAGCGTTTATCAGCCTTGGGTTACCTGACTCTATTTTGGGTAGTGTTTGGCCTGTCATTAGAATGGATCTATCTGCGCCGGTGAGTCTAGTGGGTTATGCAGCCATGACAGTAAGTGCAGGTACGGTCATTTCTAGCCTGCTGAGTAATCGTTTGGTCGCCCGTTTCGGTACGGCTAAGGTGACAGTCGTCAGTGTGGCTATGACTGCCCTGGCCCTGCTTGGCTACTCCTTGGTGGGCCATGCAGCCTTTCTATTCTTGTGGGCGATCCCCCTTGGATTGGGTGCCGGCAGCGTCGATGCTGCCTTAAACAACTTTGTGGCACTTCATTACAAGTCTATGCATATGAACTGGCTGCACTGTTTTTGGGGCGTGGGGGCCACGGCGGGCCCGCTGATTATGTCCTTGTTCTTGCTCCAGGCTGGCGGCTGGAGAACAGGTTATCTCGTCATTTCTGGACTTCAATTTGCTCTCGTTGTCGTCTTGCTTACGACCATGAGACTCTGGGAAGGCAAAGACCCTAGTCCATCTAGGACAACGCAACAGGGCCAAAGAGTGTTGACGAACAAGGAGGCTCTGGACCTTCCCAGTGTGAAACTGGCCCTGGTGTCCTTTGTGTTCTTTAGTGTCACGGAGGCCACAACGGGTCTTTGGAGCAGTACTTACCTGGTTGGTGTTGAAGGGATGGCGGCCACAGCGGCAGCCAGATGGACTGCGTCCTTCTACGCGGGGATTACACTTGGTCGCTTGTTCTCTGGCTTTTTGTCCATCAAGATGGAGAACTCTGTCTTGATTCGCAGTGGTCAACTCGTTTGTGTTCTAGGAGCTTTGCTCCTCTTATGGCCACTGCCTCCTACAGTCTCAGCCCTGGGCTTTACCGTGATTGGATTGGGAACTGCTCCCATATTCCCAGCAATGCTCCATGAGACTCCCAGTCGATTTGGTTCCCGCGCCTCTGGGGCTATCATGGGTCTGCAGATGGCTTTTGCCTATACCGGAGGCACCTTGGGGTCACCACTTTTCGGGGCTTTGGCCTCCACCACATCGTTGAATCTATTGCCCTTTTTCTTACTCGCCGCGATTGCCATTATGCTAATTGCCTCAGAGCTTCTGAACAAGCGTATGGCGGTTAGCGATAAAGCGGATTAAACGTTACGCATGGTAGAAACGGTCCAAGAGGTGATTGTTGTGTCTATGGATCGTTTCTTTCGCGGTCGCTTTGGAAAAACTAGTCACCGCGGAATATCTTCGGAGATGACATCTGTCTCAGATACATGATCGGTCCAAGCAGAACCACTTGACAAGGAGAATCTGACGTTATGTAGAATTCTACCAAAACAAGTGGGGTGGCTGACATGAGAGTCTTCATTCGAAGGATTTATCTTTTAGCACTCGTGTTTGTACTCATCGGCGGGCTTAATACCATGGTAGGTGTTCGACATGTTGAAGGACAGCTTCGAGGGGATATTGAGGAGACCATTACGTTCAAACTGGATTACGTTATGGGTGAAACGAGCCGACGTTTACTCAACGTGGAAAAGACACTCGATGCAACGGATGTTGTCATTGCTATGGAGACAGACGAGACTAAGGTCATCCAATTCTTCAACGATTTGCTTAGGGATAACGACTCTTTTCTGGCGATCTATTTTGGCATCGCCGAGGATCATGTGCTATATGCCAATAGAGACTTTGCGTGGGACCCCGTAGACCCCACGATACGACCTTGGTACCAGGCCGCCACGCGTGAGGGGAAACTTATTTTTACGCATCCCTATGTGGACGCCGCCGCAGACCGCTGGGTCCTCACCATGGCAAAACCCGTCTATGACCAAAATGGTCAATTGGTCGGGGTATTAGGCGTTGATGAGTCCCTAGAAGGCATGCTAGCGTCTCTAGAAATGGCCAAGCCATCAGAGCATGGGCATGTCTTTGCTTTTGATGCCACTGGACAAGCCTTGCTTGGTGACCAAGTGGATGATGAGAAAGCTGGTCTTATGGATGCTCATTTGATCGAACACATGCTGTCTGAACCAAGGGGTCTTCTCTTTACCACCGTTGGTGAAGAGGACGGTTATCTCAGGTGGGAGGCCGTGGGCCGCTCGGGAATAGTCTTGGGGCTCTTTGCGCCCCTCAGCGATTTTCTTGACTATGGGGTTTTGATGGCGCAAGTTACAGGCACAACCCTCCTTTCCCTTACCCTCCTAGCAGTGGTGATCTTCGTCTTTCAGCGCCAGTTCATTACTGGACCTATGCGGCAGCTAGATCGAGATATTATGGCCATTTCCATAGATTCTGACGTAACATACCGACTTCCACCCCGAAAAAGGAGTCCCTTTGAGCACTTACGGACAACCATTAACGCGACTTTGGACAAGGTTCAAGAGCACTTTGAGAGCATTGTCCATCAACAAGAAGAACTCACGGCCGCCTATGGCCAGCTCGTTGCCCACGAAAAACAGCTCCAGGAGCAGTACCAAGAGATTAAGAGTGATGAGGAACACATTCAATTTCTGGCACATCACGATGTCTTAACTGGCCTGGCCAATCGGCGGAAATTCGAGGAAGACCTCGAGTGGCTTTTGGCTACTGGGAAAGTCGGCTCTGTTTTGCACTTGGATATTGACAATTTTAAGCATGTCAACGATACCTTAGGTCATGTTTATGGAGATATGGTACTCCGTCATTTGGCCCATACCCTCCAGAGCAGTCTCGAATCATCATCCACAGCTTACCGTTTTGGCGGTGATGAATTCCTTGTGGTTTTGGAGGGAGTAGCCGAGCCTGAGGAGCTCCGAACGATCATCAATAAGCTGTTGCACAATTTGGGCCAGCCGCATATCGTCGAGGGGAGGCGCAATCATCTCACCTCGAGTATTGGTGTTGTTCGCTTTCCTTATGATGGTACCAGCGCGGAGCAGCTGTTGATTAAGGCCGATATCGCCATGTATGATGCTAAGAAACGGGGCCGTAATCGCTACGTGTTTTTTGAGGCAAGTATGTCGGCGGACTTTGCCCAACGAGTACATATGCAGCATATTTTGGGGGAGGCTGTCCAAACTGAGGGCTTTCGGTTGTTGTATCAGCCCATTATTGAAACCTCTACTGGCGAGATTGCCTATTTCGAAGCACTTATTCGCCTTAAGGACAGTGACCTGTCACCGGCTGAGTTTATCGGTGCGGCAGAAGAATCGGATCTCATTCAACCCATCGGGCGCTGGGTGATCAAAGAAGCCATTGGGCAGCTTGCGGCCTGGAAGATGGCAGGCAAGGAGCTTAAGCCGATTTCTATCAATCTCTCCCCCAAACAGCTTTATGATGAAGGTGTGGTTGATTTTCTCGTCGAAGAGTTGCATACACACCAAATTGCTCCTAGCCTTATCGAAATGGAGATCACAGAAACAGTCCTCATTGATGGCGCGGCCGAAGCAATTCGAATCATTGAAGACATCAGATCCCTGGGAGTAAAGATGGCTCTTGATGATTTTGGAACAGGTTATCTATCGATTAAGTACATAACGTCTATCCCGGTAGATCGCATCAAGCTGGACCGAAGCATGACCCATGGTCTCCCAGATACCTTGCCGGTGATAGAAGGTCTAATCAGAATTGCCCATAGTCTCGATATGGATGTCGTCGCCGAAGGCATAGAAAAGAAGGAAGAATTCCGATATTTAGTCCAAAGCCATTGCGATTATCTACAGGGTTTCTTAATTAGCAGGCCCGTTGTGGCGGACCAGATTGAGCCCATGCTCGAAGAGAATATTGCCGAGCGTTTAGGAGTGGAGAAGAGTCATTAAGTGAGTATACGGACTATTCGAAGAAATGCAGTTGGTCTTTGAAGAATTGGGGGATGACACCTTTATGAAGTCATAGAATCAGCCTAAAAGGCGGTTATGCTGTGAGGAAGTTTACGAGGAACGTGTACATCTTGGGGATCATCTTGGCCGTTGTTGCGGGGCTTAACGCGTATGTGGGCTTATTACACGTGAACGCCCCTGTTCGTCGCGAGATGGAACGGAAGATGGAGGCCGAACTCAACTTTATAATCGGTAAGGTTTCGGCTGCCCTTGAACTTGTGGAAAAGAGCCTCAATGCGGCCGGGTATTACATAGCAATAGAGTCCAATGAGGAAAAAATAGCCCGGGTCCTTACGGAGCTTAAACGGCAGAATCCTTCCTACCTAGCCATGTATCTGGGAACTCCTAACGACGAAATCACTGCACCATGGTATACAGCCGCGATGAGGAAGGGCGGAGTCGCTTATACCGCGGGCCACGAGGATAGTCGCGTGATCACTGCCTCTAGGGCATTTCTCGGTCCTGACCGAGAAATGCAGGCAGTGGTCGCCATTGACTTTTGCATTGAGGATTTGTCAGCGGCAGGTACGATTTCCCACGACAGGAATTTTTACTTTGTGTCAGATGACGCAACACGCTTTGGAGAATATGGCCATGCCCATTGGGATCCTTCGCTCTTCCCGGAACCAGCAGGGATGATGGCGTTTCAATTGGACGGTACCCAAGGTTATCTACGTTGGGAGGCAGTGGGCGAATCGGAACTCGTTGTAGCTACATTCGCCTCCGTTAGCGAAGCTCTTGACCGCCGCATGCAAAATCACCGCATCATAGGTTTTGCACTCCTATCCTTGGTGATCGGAACCATTGTGGTATTTGTGTTCCTGCGCATACACGTTGTGGTACCCATGCGTGAATTGGGTCATGATCTCATGGCAATTTCCCTTGATCGAGATGTCACCTATCGTTTACCTGTGCGTAAAAGAAACTCACTGGGAGTGTTCAGGCAAGCCTTGAACCTCAGTCTCCATAGGGCACAGGAACACCATGAGCATATGATCCAACAGAGGACGGAGCTCGCAAAGGCTTACAAGCAGCTCATGGCACATGAGCAGACTCTACAAGAGCAGTACTCACAGATGAAAGAAAACGAAGCCAAGATCCGCTTCATGGCAGACTACGATTCCTTAACAGGACTTTTAAACCGCAGGAAATTTCAAGAGGACTTACAGGCAACGCTCCATGCTGGAGGTTCAGGTGCGGTCTTTTTGCTGGATATTGATGATTTTAAGAACATCAATGACACACAAGGTCACAACTTTGGTGATCGTATATTATCGTCTGTTGCTCAATTGCTAGAACAAGGAGTCCCTCGTAGTGCCACAGCCTATCGCTTTGGCGGCGATGAGTTTGTGATTATAGTTCGTCACCAATTTGCCTTAGAGCGGGTTCAAGTGTATGTGGATGAGATTGCCCACAAGTTACAGGCTATAGCGCAAAAGGGAGGGAAAAGAAACAGCATTACTTGCAGTATGGGTGTGGTGTTCTATCCCTCAGATGGCAATACCATAGACGAGCTTTTGATTAAGGCCGACGTTGCGCTACATCATGCGAAAAATACTGGGAAAAGCCGTCACTGTTTCTTTGAAGAGAGTATGGCCGCCTTGTTTAGCGAACGTGTCGAAATGGAGCACATTATAGCCGAAGCGGTTCGCACAGAAGGTTTCTACTTGGTCTACCAACCTATAGTGAATGCGCGAACGGGAAGAATCGTCTGTTTTGAGGCACTAGTTCGCCTCCAGGACCATCCTGCTTCGCCTGCCATATTCATTCCCATTGCTGAAGAATCGGACCTCACGGTACCCTTGGGATACTGGGTGATTAAGGAGGTCACAAGGCAGCTTGCCGCGTGGCAAAGGGACGGGAAGAAACCGAAACCAGTTGCAATCAACCTATCGACGAAGCAGTTTCATGACCCGAATTTACTCGACTATGTGATGCAGCAACTACATGAAACGGGGGTTGAACCTGCTTTAGTCGAACTGGAGTTCACTGAAGGTGTGCTGTTCGGTGATGCAGAGAAGGCCCTGCACATAATGGAGCAACTTAGGGCTCTGGGGATTTCCCTATCTTTGGATAATTATGGGACAGGCTATTCGTTCATAAATTACATGACCAGAATGCCTGTGGACTATCTGAAAATTCATGGAACCTTGACGGAGAATATCGAGGGAAACCCTGATGTCATGGAAGGTCTGATCTCCATCGCCCATGGGCTAGATATGAAAGTCGTGGCTGAACAGGTGGAAACTCTAGAAGAAGCGCGTGTACTCAGCCAAGCAGATTGCGATTATCTCCAAGGCTTCTTATTTAGCAGGCCAGTTCGACCAGAACAGGCTGGACTCATGTTTGATCTTGACTATACGGAGGTTTTGGGTTTGGAGAAAAAAGAGAAGGAAGGCTAATTTTAGCCCTCCTCTACGTGTTCCTAGAACCAAAACTCCAAGTTTACGGTGGCACTTACCTCGATGTCTCCAGGGTTAATGGTTGTTGCTGGAGAGCTGTCGGCTCTGAAAGCCATCGCGCTCACCATCGGTGCATAAGAACTGTAGCTTTCGTTCATGGTGGCTAGTCCTCCTAGGGTAAGCCCAGCGCTTTCCGCCATCACAGTGGCCTTGGCCATCCCTTGTGCCACAGCGTCTTTTAGAGCCTCCAGCTGCATAACTTGTTTATCTTCGATATCAAAGCGGACTCCTTGCACTTGGTTGGATCCTGCCTTCACCGCAGCATCAATAATCTGCCCCACACTAGCTAGGTCTTTGGTTGTGATATTGATCCGATTTTGGACATGATAGGTTGTGATGGTTACTTCTTCTTCCGTTCCCCGATTTTGCACCTGGCTAGAGCTGTAAACATTGTAACCGCTTGTGGTGAGCTCTTTGTCGGTGAGCCCCAATGCTTTGAGGGCTGAGAATACCTTTGCCATACGGTTGGCATTCTCTTGGGCCGCTACTTCCGCAGAAGCGTCCCTTGTCTCTACCCCTAGGGTTATGTAAGCTACATCGGGAGCACCTGTCACAATCGCACTTCCTGTTACTTGAATACTACCTCTTTCCAGGGTACTCGCTTGGACTATGCCACTTAAGCATAGACTTAGCAGAAGGACGGTCAAAGCTCCAATTTTGAAATATGACTTTTTCACTGTCATCTTCCTTTCTTCCTATGTTTCTTTGATGAATACTTCGTATTCATCTCGGAGTTTCACTACGTGAAACGTCCATGATGCTTTCACTTTATATATCCATCGAGAGAAGCAAAAGTTTATTGTCTCCGCAAGAAAGATCTCGAATTTGCGTTTATTTCTGAGGGAGGTAGACTTATAGGGGTTCTAGATAAAATAATCATTGTAACCAGCACTACACATTGATAAGATACAATGAGGGGGTGTGAGAATGTCCGTAGAAAAGCGCAGGGACTTCATCATTAATACATCATACTTTGTGCTTATGGCGGCCATCTTTTATGTGGTAGTCAAGTACTTGTTTGGCCTTGTCGCACCGTTTGCGGTAGGTTTTTTAGTGGCAGCCTCTCTTCAACAGACAATCAGGTTTCTGTCTAAAAGACTACATATGCCCAAGAAGCTCGCTGCAGTCTTGGGCGTATTGGCCTTCTATCTCATTATCGGTTTTCTCCTTTTCTTGTTGGGCGTTTCCGTTTTCGCCTCGGTTAAGGATTTTGTAGTGAGGCTTCCAACCATTTATTATAACGATATAGAACCGGTGATTAGCCAGCTTTTTCGTAGCATTCAAGATCTTATGGCGCGATTTGATCTTTCGCTAGTTCAAATCTTTGAGGAGTTTCGTGTTTCCCTCTCGCAATCCATTGGCACGATCGTATCTGACGTTTCGACGATAGCAATTACAGCGATCACCTCCACAGTATCTTGGGTACCGAGGTTGTTTCTGGGGATTGTTCTTTCCATTATTTCCTCGGTGTTTTTTGCTTTGGATTACGGGATGATTTTGGAATTCTTTACCAACCTGCTGCCCCAAAAACGCAGGAGTCTTGTGGAAGAGGTAAAGACTCTAATAGGCGAAATCGGCGTCAAGTATATCAAGGCCTACGCTCTCTTGATGCTGATTACCTTCACTGAGATGGCAATCGGCCTGTCAATTTTAAGGATAGAAGGAGCTCTAGGTATTGCAGCCTTTACCGCGGTGGTGGATATTTTACCTGTGCTGGGCACAGGTGGCGTGGTGGTGCCTTGGGCGCTTTTCCACTTAATCAAGGGAAATCTGTTTTTAGGTCTGGGTTTGGCCATTCTCTACATTGTGATCACTGTGGTTCGCCAAATCTTAGAACCAAAAGTTGTAGGCCAGCAAATCGGGCTTCACCCTATTGTGGTCTTGCTTTGTATGTATGTTGGAGTGCAGATTTTTGGCATCATTGGCCTGTTTGTTCTTCCCTTTACAATTCTGGTCATCAAGTATCTATACGACAATGGGAAAATAGGCCCTAGTGGCTAGGGTAGTTGTGGAAGAGGCCTTTGGAGGTTTACTCTGTGTGGGGAGACAAACGATATCACACCCTTGATTGGGAATTGAAAGAAACATCCCAGCCCGTAGGCTTACGCCTAGGACTGGGATGTTGTTAGCTCCTTAGGCACCAGGTAGGATTTCAGCAATAGTTTTGGAAATGGATTCCTCTGTTATTGCGTCTTCTACCAGGGTGGCCACTACTTCACCACCTCGGAAGAACACGATGGTGGGATTCTTCGTAACACCATAGCGCTTGGCTACCCTCTGGTTGCGGTAGGTATCCATTTTTACCGCCTTGAGCTGACCGGCGAAGCGGTCCAAAGTGGTTTCGATCATAGGAGACATCTCCACAGCTTTTTCCACCATTGGTGACCAGAAGGTTACCGCTACGGGTAGGGCTTCGTCTAGAACAGAGTTTTTAAATCCTTCTTCTTCCACCATGTACTTTTCGGCAGCAAATGCAGCAATGGCACCGTCGCTAGCGGCTGTAACTACCTGACGTAGGTACTTAACCCGGGCATCGCCAACGCCATAAACACCATCAATATTTGTCTCCATTTGCTCATTCGTAATGATGTAGCCACGGCTATCGAGTTCAAGACCGGTGTCTTTCAAGAATCCTGTTTGGGGAACGGTTCCTACATAGATGAAGACACCATCGATGGGCATTTCTGCAAGCTCGTTGGTCTTGATATTCTTGATCACAACTCCGTTAACGAGGGCCTCGCCCTTGATTTCGGCTAGCGTGGAATTCCAGATCCACTTGATTTTCGGATTTTTAAACGCACGTTCCTGGAGCATGGGAGCTGCATCAAGGATGCCCTCGTCGTGAATGACAACAAGGGTCACGCTGTTGGCGAACTTTGTGAGGTATCCAGCCTCTTCTACAGCTGCATCGCCGTTGCCGAGCACGATAACATCGAGGTCTTCATAAAAGTCAGCATCGCAGGTGGCGCAGTATGATACGCCTTTACCAGTAAAGGCGGCTTCGCCTGGAATATTTAGCTTGCGGGGCACCGCTCCTGGGGAGAGGATAATTGTCTTAGCCTCATATGTTTCGCCAGCTTTGGTATGGACAATTTTGTTCTCCATATCAATCGTGGTCACATCACCGCGGGTGATTTCTGCTCCGAAGGATTTAGCATGATCTGTAAAAGCCTGCATGAGATCGGGTCCAGTTGTACCGCGGGCAAAACCTGGGTAATTCTCCATATCTTCTGTAGTAGCAGCTTGGCCCCCGGGGGCTCCCTTTTCGATGAGCAGTGTGCTCAGACGTGAGCGCGCACCGTAGATGGCGGCAGCTAGACCGCCTGGGCCACCCCCTACAATAATAACATCATAAACTTTTTGGGTCATAGAATAGTTCCTCCTTTGTATTGTCATCGTCGGTTGGAGACGACATTGCTGCCTTAAATGACAAAAAGGCAGAACACTAAAATTCCAGAAGTGCCTCTTGCCTCTGTCTTTTATGACCTGTTCTCGGAGACTTAGTGTTCCTTTTCACCATATCATTAAAGCCTTAGGCTTGGCAATAGAATTTGCAAATAATCACATCGGTTTTTCCGATCTCCATACGAGAAAATCCCATTGGAAGGATTAGGTTTTCAGTTGTCGAAGAATGTTGATGGGATGTGGTCCCATCCTGGAATTGGAGGTACGAAAATTGATTGAACAAGCAACACAAATCGCCTTGAACGCTGGAAAGATTCTAACCGCTAAACTCGAGACGGGGATTACAATTGAGCACAAGGGCAGTATTGACTTGGTGACGGACGCTGATCGTGCTTCAGAAGAGTATATTGTAGAACAACTCAGAAGGGTCTTCCCGCACCACGGCATCTTGGGAGAAGAGGGAGCGAGAGTGGAGGGCACCAGTGATTATCTGTGGTTGATTGATCCTATAGACGGAACCACGAACTTCGCCCATGGCTTCCCATATTTCTCTGTTTCCTTAGGACTTATGAAAGGCGATGACGTGGTCTTAGGAGTCGTCTACAACCCCATGACGGACGAATGTTTCGTGGCGGAGCGGGGAGGCGGATCGTTTCTCAATGGACAGAGAGTTGCAGTCTCTACGCAAGCAACATTGCAGGAGAGTCTTCTGACTACAGGTTTTCCCTATGATATTGCTACAACAACCAAAGACAATATGAAGTCTTTTGCCCTCGCCAGCAAAGTCTCCCAGGGAGTACGCTGTCTCGGGTCTGCTGCATTGGATCTATGCCAGGTAGCTTCGGGGCGACTCGAGGCATTTTGGGAACGTTCCCTGCAGCCGTGGGATATTGCTGCAGGTAGCTTGATTGTTGAAGAGGCAGGGGGTCAGGTTACTGGTTGCGGGGGCCAAACGTTCAGTGCCATGGGACACGAAGTCTGTGCTACGAATAGTCTGATTCATGATGACCTTGTCAAACTTTTAACCGAGGAACGGGGATAGGCCCAGATCCATCATCGTCAAAAAAATAGGCGGGGTGAAGGTATGACGGAGTGGTTGCTGAGGAGCTTTGTAAAAGACTATAGAAACACAACAGATCCTACAGTACGAAAATCCGTAGGGAGCTTTGCCAGTTGGACAGGGATTTTGATCAACGTATTGCTTGTGGCGGG
>ENA-UOOH01003332-UOOH01003332.1-fermentation-metagenome-genome-assembly--contig:-NODE-3332-length-12367-cov-3.730913_pt1 | contig 12367 bp, 13 predicted proteins | sample MGYA00245778_ERZ724025 | MGnify/ENA primary metagenome ERZ724025 (study PRJEB28704, sample SAMN03018313) | fermentation metagenome | biome: anthropogenic terrestrial biome; feature: soil; material... | reverse complement strand
CTCCATGGAGGGAAACCGGTAGTGTGGCCTCAATCAGACTCAACGGATCCTGAAGGTTGAAGCTGGTAAGCCAGTGCAGAAAGGACGCTAAATCAAATCGATCGCCAGAGGTTTCATCAACAAAACTTCGGGCTGTAGTAGGCATTCCCTGGTCAAGAAGGCGTTTAGCCAATGAATGGTCGAAGCCACTCTCCTTAAACAATAGATAATATCCGCTCAGAGAGAGGGACAACAGTAGGAGCGCCAGAACCATCAGGGGGATTACTTGAAAGCCTTGCTTTAGAGTCTGGGTACGGCGACGAATCCGGGAATACACCCTCCTGAGCCGAAAACGCATGTCACCACCTCTTCTCTTGCCAAATATATTTGTTAGCAAGAGAAAATATGTTAGACTAGAGGCAGGCTTTTTCCTGGGGAAGGAATGATCACATGTGCAGACTTAAGACATTTGTTGTCAATTTGGTGATTATCGCGCTGGTAATCGGTGCGTACACCGTTTTTTCGTTACATAGACAAAGATCCGTGGACGAGAGTCGTGTGGTGATTTATCTGATCGAATCCACCCCCATAGACTTTTACCTCGTCCCCGTGGAAAGACAAATAAAGGGGCCGCTGAGCCCGGCCTCGGCGGTGCAGGCACTGCTTAACGGTCCCCTTGAGCATGAAGATTTACTTGCGTCGGTGCCTAAGGGCACGAAACTCCTGGATTTGACTGTCCGGGACTCACTCGCCACGGCTAATTTTAGTCCCGAGATTACAGATGACTTCGGTGGAGGCTCCTTAATGGAAGCCTATCTCGTGGAGGCCATCGTCAAGACCCTCACCGAATTCCCAGACGTCGAAAGGGTCCAAATCTTAGTCGACGGCGCGATCATTGAGTCCATTGGCGGCCACATCTTGATCACCCACCCCCTACAAAGATAAGACTAACTCAAGTACTTAAAAACTTCATCATAACTGACTCCCTCGTGGAATGAAGTATTTAGGGCGCCGGAGATGACATCCGATACCTCTTCAATAAGTAAGTCGATCTCCTTTGGAGTAACAATCATGCTACCGAAGTAGGGTTCGAGGACCTGGCTCATAATCTGCCGCTTGTGGAACAGGCCAGTGTCGTTCTGGGGATTGGCGTTGTGCGGCTGTTTTGGATTCCCCAAGATGGCCCCTGGATCCACACTAAATTGGACACGTTGGGGCGGCTGTTCTCCTTCAGGGTTTTGAACACTACCCTTTTCAATGAGATCCATAGCATCGGAGATAATCGTCACGGCATGAACCACAGTGGGTACTCCAATGGCAATAACGGGAATACCAAGGGTTTCCTTGTTAATGGCTAAACGGCGATTGCCGACCCCCGCGCCAGGATGAATTCCCGTATCGGAGATTTGAATGGTGCTGCAAAGGCGGTCGACACTACGACTTGCCAAAGCATCAATGCAGATCACCGCTTTGGCACCAATGCGGTCTACTACCCCCATAATTATCTCTCCCGTTTCGATTCCGGTAAGGCCTAAGACTCCAGGAGAAATGGCTGAAACGGGACGCAAACCGTGGCGCAATTCTGGCGGGGACATCTCCAAAAGATGCCTGGTCACCATGAGGTTTTCTACAGCCCTAGGACCTAGGGCATCGGGGGTCGCATTCCAGTTGCCCAGGCCCACGACCAGGACAGCATCTTCTTCTCCCAGTTCTGCCTGTTGAAAGAACCATTCGATCTCTGCGGCCAAGAGTTCCGCGAGGCGTTCTTGGAGATCTCGATTGTGTACCCGGAGCCCGGGGGCTTCTAAAGTGGAATAATTTCCAGGAGCTTTGCCCATCATCTGAGCACCGATGTCGTTTTCCACAGTTATCCGGGTAAGGGTGATCCCCTCTTCTTTCTCTGTATGGACTTTAACGCCAGGTAGCTCTGGGGGTCCTTCCTGTTCGATGACGGCTTGATGGGATTCTAAAGCTAGATCTGTGCGAATATTGTACTTTTCAAACAGACGATCCTGTTCGCTCGCTTTCGACATGTTCTCTCCTCCAGTCTACTTTAGATTAACCGAAAGAAAAAACGTTATTCCAACCCACCGCAGACTATTGAACTTCCTGCATTCTAATGTTATAATTACATGGTAATTTTGCCCGAGGAGGTGAATTGGTTTGGCCACTTCAAAATCAGCTGAAAAGAGAATCCGTGTTAACGAATCCAAACGTGCACGTAATGCCGCTCATCGATCGGCTTTAAGAAGCACGATTAAGAAATACGAGGCCGCTTTGGCGAATGAGCCCGCAAACGCACCTGCCCACCTTCAAAAGGCATTTAAAGCTTTAGATCAAGCGGCTGCTAAGGGTCTCATTCACAAGAATGCTGCTTCGCGCAAGAAGTCCCGTTTGACCAGACATCTAGCTAAACAAGCATAATTGGGTAGCATGCTACCCGACAACGCCCTTCCACATGGATGAGGCGTTTTGTTTTACCCTAGTTTTAGGTGAGCTTAACAATTAAATCGCTCAAAACCTGGTCACCAGGAACTCCAAGTTTCAATTCGCGATCAGCATGCAAGACCTCTCGAAATCCACTGAAGATCTCCTGGAGGTCGTATTTCTTAGCGTGCTTCTGGACTTTCCTCAAGGCATAGGAGTTCGTTTCGCCCATCTGCTTCGCTACATCGTCCAGATTGGTCTCGGCCGTCTTAGCTGCCAACACCAGGCGCAGTTGCCTCTCGATTAAGGGCAAAATACGTAGAGCGGGCTCACCTGCTGCCAAGAGCACATTTAGAACGCCCAAGGCCTCTTGGCGTCTTTTCTGAACAATAAAATCCGTCATTTGAAAGACAGTGTGGTTGACGATTTGTGCAGGCGAAAGTGAGGAGATGCTCTGAACATCAAAGCAGGTTATTTCCTCTTGCCCCTCGCTAAAAGCGAACAGCTTCTCCAATTCGTTTTGTATCATCAGCAGATCATGTCCAACCCGGTTTAGAAACAGCTCAGCTGTTTCCCGCTTCATCTTCTTACCCTCCCGCGTGCACAAATCCACAACATGACGAAGGAGTGCATCTCCTTGCAGTGCTTCACACTCAACCTCCAGCGCGAATTGGCGTAGGATTTTCACATATTTCAAGCGCTGGTCCACTTTATCGACGAAGAGAGCGAAGCAATTGGTCTTCAGGTTTTGCTCCAGCCAAGAAGCCAAGTGCTCCATAATTGCTGCTGGAACTGACTCCCCGTTCTTCAAGACGACAATCTTTGGTCCATCACCCCACGGAACCATACCGAGTTCCAACAAAAGAGGTTCAAGGTCCATGTCTTTGCTCCCATAGAAGACCGACCAGTTAAACTCAGCTAGGCTGTCTTTGGAATTGCGGTGTTTCAGTGCAGTGAAAATCCGATCATGCCACACTGTCTCAGGTCCGTGGACAAAGAGGACACGAGGTAGAGGTTCCGTTTCGATTTCTTGGAGGATTTCTTGTGCAGTCACAGTCCATCACCTCTCTCTTCTAATTCTAATCAAGGCGAGGTAAACCTTCCCCAAAGTCCCCACCAAACATGAAAAGTTATGGGTCCCTCTTGTGTTGTGCGCCATGTGATTTTGCTCTGGTCCAAGAAATCGGTAACTTCGCTATGGGGGTGCCCAAAACTGTTTGGTCCCACCGATATGACGGCCCAATTGGGGTTAACAACCTCGTAGAATTCTTCAAGAAGACTCCCCCGGCTACCATGATGCGGAACTTTCAACCATCCGGCGCTTAGATCATGAATAGAGTCATGTACAAGGTCATAAAGAACAGCATTCTCCAAGTCCCCTGTGAATAAGAGGTGCACTCCCCCATATTCCAAGCGAAGCAGTAAAGAGTTGTTATTGTGGGGGGAAGGGAGATTGGGTCTTAGAGACTCTGGGTAGAGAATACGAAGAGTAATGCCGTCACCGAGTTTCAGGCTGTCCCCAGCGCGAGCCGCATAGTAGTCAATATCCTTAGCCACCACGAGCTCCATGAAACGCTCATAGGTTGGGCTGGTATGCTCATAGCCATTATCGATCACCATGCCCACTTCAAGATGTTCTAAAACAGCCAGTAGACCGAAGAGATGATCCTCGTGATGATGGGAGACAACCACATAATCGATCCGAGATACTTGCCGGTGCTGCAAATAGGGTATGAGACGCTCTTCGCCTACATTTCTGCCCCGCTCTTGCCAGTAAGGCGAATCGCCACCTCCATCGATCAAGAGATGTAAACCACTTGGAGTCTTTACAAAGTAACAATCCCCCTGGCCCACATTGACTGCAGTAACTTCTAGAGGCCTTCGAAGTGCAGGCGGCAAGCAAGATATGAAGAATAGTACAACTGCAATGGTGATAAGTTGAGCTACAGTCCTTTTAGGTTTCGTTAACCGGGGTTTGCGCAATCGCCACCCGGCATAAATGAAGAGAAACCACCACAGATAAACCTCAGCCCGAGTCCAAGGTCCAAGTCTCCACTGTGCGGCGAAGGGGATCAGCATGCTTTCCAGAGCACCCATCACGCGCATCACAGCATTCAGCCCAAGCCCAATTCCCAAGGATCCCAAACCCAGGGCAACAAGTAAACCACCAATCATCAAAACCACCACAAAGGGCAAGAAGACCAAGGTTGCCAGAGGTCCTAAAATGGCCATCTCCCCAAAGTAACCCAACAAGAGAGGGGCAAGACTAAGCTGCGCTATCATGGAGATGGCAAGTGAACTGACCACATACCCCAAGATTCGGTTGCTACACCAACTGCTCACCTTCAGAACCGGGCTCCATAGTAGAATTCCTCCCGAGGCCGCAAAGGATAGGGCGAACCCTGTATCAAACACTAAGGTGGGCTTAACCAGCAGCAATAGCCAGCCCACTGTGGCCCAAAGATGCAAAGGGTCTTGACGAAGCCCCATCAAGGTAGCGTAGCTTCCTAGCACACTTATGAGAAGAGCTCTCCAGGCCGATGCCCCACTACCGGCCACAACCACATAAGCTAAGAGGGCCCCCTGAATCACTACAAGCCTTGTCAAAGGTCCAAGGGGAAGGCGCCTGACTACAAGTCCTAAGCCCAAAGCGACAAAACCCACATGCATGCCGGAAATTGCCAGGAGGTGAGAGATTCCTAGACGGCGCCAGGTTTCTTGACGTTCCTGCCCTAGTTGGTCACGCTCGCCCAGCACTAGGGCTAGCACTAAACCTGGATCGCGAACCTGAGTCACTACGTTACTACGGAGCCATGTCCGCAGCGAGGTAAGTAGTCCGGTTCGGACTGCCGCTTGCACTTCATAGACATCAGGGTAACAAACACCAAAAACACCTAAACGCCGAAGGTACTGGCGATAGCAAAAGACGCCAGGGTTCGGTGCCTCCCTAGCCTCACTTATGGTTCCGGAAAAGGTTATTTCATCGCCCACCCTTGGGTTCTCCTCCAATGGGAGATGCACCGCAACTCGCAGCCCTGTGGATGAAAGGCGAACCAAGACACGCCGATCAAAGGCGAGTGCCTGCACTTGATAGACTCTGCCGGTGTATTCTCCTTCCATGGGAGTGATCCACGCCTTTTCGGGAAGCCCAGACAAGTAACCCACCAGGAGCATTCCTAAAATCATAACGAGTCCAAACAACCAGCTCCCAACGGCCCTACCTCGATAGGCTAAGTAGAGCCATAGAATTAAGAGGCCGCTAAAGAATGTTGATATCACCGCAACGTTGAGATAGCCCTGGGAACCTAAGTAGATTCCCAGAGCTAGAAAAGGAAACAAAAACAGAGAATTACTTGGCCGCAGCATGCTCATCAAAGTAGAGGCAGATCAAGTGCACTATTTGGGAGAGGCGCTTCTCGCCAATTCCCGCAACGCGGAGCAAGTCATGCTTCTCCTCAAAAGGTTTTTCCCTGCGCTCCACGATGATACGTTCAGCGTAAACAGGTCCTATACCCGGAAGTGTCTGCAATTCAGCCATACCTGCACTGTTTACATGAACTAAGGGGCAGTGCCTTTGTGCCTGTTCTTCGAATACCGTCTCTGCTGCCTGCACCACGGACGGGACACTTGTCGAATGTTGGTTGTTCATACTCCAGCGCACGCCCTGCTGAAGGACGCTCAATACTACAAGGGCAAGAAGGACGACCTTCTGTTTCGTTGGCATTACACGTTCTCCTCCCTCTTTCCCTGGGCATGGTTTTACTTCTACATATTATATCTAATACCTCCTTATTCTGATAATTAACGCCAATAAAAACTCCAGAGGACCGTTCCATGAAGGTAGGTTTTCTGGAGTTTTTCTTGTTCTTAGAATCGGAAACCAAGGAGAGCTATGCCGAGCAAGCCAGCGGTGATCAGGATGATCGGTACCCCCTGAAAGGCTTTAGGAACTGGCGCCAATGCGAGGCGTTCCCGAATGGTAGCCATAATCACCAAGACAACAAAATATCCTAAGCTAGCTCCCAAAGCAACCCACACATTTTGTACACCAGTAACACCGCGGACAGCCAGGAGAAGTAACAGTCCAATGAGGGCGGTGTCCACTACATGATACTCTGCGGATGTGTTCTGCCGCGTCAACCAAGGAGCCACGATGGCCGACACAAAGGCTACCACCACATAAAAGCCAATCTGTGATGTTGGCGAAGTGGGAACAATGTCACCTAAGAGCCACAAAATAGCGGCACCTACTAACATACCAGCTACTGTGTTTAGCCCTGCTATGGCTGCGCCACGGACCGTCTTGGTATAGCGCGTCAGAGCATAGAGTCCAAGACCTTGAATGAGCACCAAATTGCCCGTAATAGCTGTCTCAATCAAAATATCCAATCCATCAGTCATGGAGTTCACCCCCTTCTTTGTTGACTGCGTTTGTCAAAGCCAAGAGTAATCCAACGATGATCAAACCTCCAGGTACGCCCTTTGCCAAAGACATAGGCCGCAAGACCGCAGATATGATCTCTTTGCCGAAGATGGACCCGAACCCTAGCAACTCACGAATAACCCCTATCAAAACGAGTGCCCAAATGAAGCCCAAGCCTTGGCCTAAAGCTTCTAGGACTACTTGACCAAACGTAGGTTGGTCTTCGGAGTTTTGAAGTCTAAAGGCGTCGGCCACCATAAAGGGAAAGAAAATCCCCAACCCGGCTACGAGACCTGGACGTGTATGCAAGATAACGCCATACAACGCCACAACCAAGACAATTAGAATGAGTGCCCGCATAGCCAGACGAGAACTGGACGGCAGGAGGGGGATCACTACAAAGTTGATTATGCTGGAGGCAAGGAGCACAAAGGTAATGCTGATGCCTAGGATTAAGCCATTTAGAGCAGTCGTCGTGATGGCTACAGCTGGAACTAGACCCATAGCCAACACCAACACAGGATTCTTCTTGAATAGACCTTCCCAGAAAATCTTCATAACGTTACTGGCCCTCCTTTATATTCAAGGCATCACGAAAGGCACCGTGGACTGCCCCACTTGTTACTGCAGCACCGCTTACTGCCTCAACAGGACCTTGCGCTTCAATGATGGCAGGGAGAAGCGTCTCAAGGGCCTCGGGGTCAAGTTCTAGTTCATGTCCTTGCCCAACGCTAGTGGATTCTAACGCTGCTTGAACAGCTGACATAATGGCTTCGCTCGTAAGGGTAGCACCAGATACGACATCAACTTGTGCGCTATTGGCAGCCACAATTCTCTCCGGCATGCCACTGATAGCAGGATCCGAGAATCCAGGTGTGTCAGAATGCCTGAGGATCGTAACGGAAGTAATCTTACCACCCGAGACAACCACCTCAACCTCTAGGGGACCACCAAAGGACGCTGCTTGGCCCAGGAAGGTTCCATCATTTAGGGTACCGGGTCCATCCACACCGAAAAAGGCCTCGTCAAAGCGCTCTAGAGCTCTCTCCACACCACTTATTACAGCCCTAGAGGAGACGGTAGCTCCAGAGATGACCTGGATGTCTTTTCCCGCCGTAAATGAACTGTCCTTATCCAAACCAACAAATTGCTCTAAGAAGGCTGTTCTAGTAATCAACTCGCCAAAACCTGGGCTTTCGCCCTGTTTTAATACTGAGACTCTCTCAATCCGATGTTCCGAATTCAGCAACAACAAGAAGCGGATGGGGCCATTAAATCCATTTCTCTCCGCAATAAAAGCCACTCGCCTAGGATCGCCTTCTTCATCCCTTACCACATAATAGCGCGTTTCATTAACCTCCACCACGTCTACATCAGGGTCGCCCAGAAGCTCATGCATAGGTAGATAATGACCATCGCTGATGAGCGGACGCACTCGTGGTTCGTTATTTTCAATGACCGCCAAGGCACCTAACAAGACCATGACAATACCTACAGTTAGAGCAAAACCTCTGATTCGATCCTTATGACTTGCGCCTACACCAAAGACATGAGGAATCGTCAGAGAATCGATAGCAGGAGTCAAAGCGTTCATAATCAAAATGGCGAAGGTAACGCCTTCAGGAAACGGCGTGTACTGCCTGATCATAAGCGTTAATACGCCGCACCCTGCACCAAAGACCAGCTCACCAACTGGAGTCACAGGTGATGTCACCATATCGGTAGCCATGAAGAAGGCTGCGAACATCAACCCACCAGCCATAATGGTATGCCAGGGATCTAAACCCCACACCAAAGCTAGTATAAAGGCTGACCCAAGGCAGCTCACGGGAATACGCCAGTTGATATGCCTCTTATAGAAAAGGTAAGCCGCTCCAAGTAAAATGGCAACGACCGACGTCTCACCAATAACACCACCCACATTACCCCAAAATAAGGGCCACGAAAAGCTACCGGTACTCCACAGGGGAGTTGCGCCCGTAACAGCATCGGTGCGGTAGATCATTTCCGATGTAAAGGCCAAAAGCAACATGCCCCGGGCGGCCAAGGCAGGATTGAAGATATTATGACCCAGACCTCCAAAGGCCAACTTCACTAAGGCGATGGCAAAAAAAGAACCGAAAATAGGAACCCAGTAAGGAGTCGTGTGAGGCAAAATAAGACCCAATAAGAGACCTGTAACGGCAGCACTTCCATCTCCAACGATCCCCTTTGGCGTCAAGGGCGCCCTGGTGAGGATGGCTTCAGTGAGAACCGCGCTGAGAGTGCTTAATACTACTACCATGAGCGCATGCCTTCCATAGAGTAGCACTCCAGCCACTACAGTAGGGATAAGAGCGATTAGCACATCCCCCATAACCTGTTCAATCGTTACCGTATCTCGGAGAAATGGACCCGTTCTTACTTGCATATACTCACTCCTAGCTCTCTTTCCTTGGCGCGCAGAGCTGCGCAATCTGCCTTTCCCTTCTTTATCCAAGTAACCAGAGCACGTTTAGACGGACAGACATATGAGCACAATCCACATTCGATACAGTCTTGTGCCCTGAGCCAAATAACCTGTTCAGTCATTCCCCTATTCGAATAGTCTCCGAGCAAATTGGGAGTCAAGCCCGCGGGGCAAGCCCTAACACAGCGGGAGCAACGAATACACGGTCTGTTCACATCAAAACCAGCTTCCTCGTAACTCAAGGCAGAAATGCCAGACAGAGTCTTGACCACAGGTCCATATACATCCAAGACGGGAGGACCTGTCATGGGTCCACCGCCTATCAAAGCCGCAGGTTCGCCAAGCAAACCACCGCAGAAATCCAAGAGTGCTTGGATGGGTGTGCCTATGCGCACTAGCACATTCCGAGGATCCACAACAGAACCACCACTTACAGTGACTACACGTTCATAGCATGGCTTTCCTTGAACGACCGCCTCATAAATGGCTATGGCCGTATGCACGTTACTGACTACACAACCAACATCAGCGGGAAGGCACCCGCTAGCGACCTCTTTATCGAGGATAGCTTTAATAAGTTGTTTTTCGGCCCCCTGTGGGTATTTGACCTTCAAGACTGCGACAGACAGCTGTTCTTGACCTTTAGTCGCTTCTTGCATCTGTTTGATAGCATCTGGTTTATTCTCTTCAATACCAATGATCCCACGGGAAGCTCCGGTGGCCTTCATGATCGCCAGCATTCCCCCTACAAGTTGCGGGGCCTTTTCGACCATGAGGCGATGATCACAAGTTAGATATGGTTCACACTCCGCGCCGTTAATCAAGATCGTATGCACTGGTTTCGGTGGATTCAGCTTGATGTGGGCTGGAAATCCTGCGCCTCCCATTCCAACAATGCCAGCGGCCTTCACCTTTTGGCGAATGGCGTCAGGGGACATGTCTTCCAGGTCCCCTTCTTCAAATCTGACCATGTCATCTTGGCCATCATTTCGAATCACCACAGATAAAGCCCTTTTTCCTGTCACTAGGGGGCGATCCTCCACGGCGATTACTTCACCAGAAACGCTGGAATGGACGGGGGCACAGACAAATGCCTGCGTTTTTCCAAGGGGCTGTCCTACTTTCACCTTGTCACCTACGCCCACCACAGGTTCACAGGGAGCGCCTATATGTTGAAGCATAGGAATCACCACAATAGACGGTACCGGCAGGCTCCTAATGGGTTTTCCTTCCGTAGCTGCCTTATGATCGGGTACTGCACTGTCCCCTCCACGGGGGAATGTCCTTTGAATCAACCTGTTCACCCTTTCAGTTCTGCCTCTTGACAATAAAGAAACATGTCATAAATCTCTTTGCATATTCAACCAATAGAGTACGTATTCCTCCCCGGCATGTTAATTAAGAGAGCCCATAGGGGTCTGGAAAAAAGGAAACAATCTTCCAAAACCTATCATGGGTAAAAACGAATGCAGTGGGACACTCTAGAGACAGAAAGTGAGGAGATTCCATGGCTCAAGGTTCTAGTAGTAGCAACATCAAAGTCGTGCCCCACGCTTATCAAGCCCTTAACCAGTTCAAATATGAAGTAGCGAATGAACTGGGAATCAACCCCGAATACAAAACTGGCTATTGGGGCAATATCTCATCCAGGGAATGCGGTTCAGTGGGAGGACATATGGTCAGACGTATGATCGCCTTGGCCGAACAGGAACTTCTACGAGGACAATCATTCCCTGCCCCAGAGCACACGAACACCAACACAAACACATATCGTTCATTTTAAAAAAGAAGCACCCCTGAGGTGCTTCTTACATTTTCTCCAAGACAAGCTGCCAGCGGTGACTCTCTGCACTGCAAGGCTCAAAGGTTAAGAAGTCGTAGCAAGCATGAAGAGAAAAACCGTGTGCGCCACAGAGCTCACGAACCTTCTCCGGCATCCAGAGCTTCTGACGGTGTCTCTCCATTCGCCTTTCGTAGAGCCCCTCCCCTGTCTGGACGAAAAAGGTTAAATCCATGGTGCAGATGTCATGACTATCATCATAAGAGTTGTCCCAAAAATAGCCGAACCCATCTTGCAAATCTGCATAGGACTCATTTCCATAAATCTGCCGTAGTTTGTACGCGGAATTCAAATCAAAGAACCACAATCCCCCAGAACAAAGCAACTTATGCACAGCACTAAATGTCGAGACGAGATCAGCTTCGCAGGTCAAGTAGTTTAAAACATCACAACCACTGATCACGGTGTCAAAGGGCTCACCTGGCAGATAGAAGCTGCGCATATCGCCCACAGAAAAGGTGATCTCTGCTCCCGCGGCAACGGCTTTACCTTTGGCAACCTCAATCATCTCTTTGGAAAGATCGACGCCCATGATCTTGTAACCCCGCTCTGCGAGGGGCATAGTCAAGTTACCCGTACCACAACCCAAATCAAGGATCCTACGAGGTACATGATGATGACGCAAACCTAGGGCCAAAAGATACTGTACCCACTCCTCGTAATCCACGTCCATGGAGAGGTCATAAAGTGCTGCCAAGGTTGAATAGGGCTTAGTCATGCCAAGCGACTTGCTCCGCATCGGCCCAGAGCTTCTCTAGATCATAGTACACGCGATCCTCTTCTAGGAAGACATGGACAACCACATCTCCATAGTCCAACAGCACCCAACTGTTATCCCCGCGTCCTTCGTAGCGCAAGAGTTCTGCGCCCTCTTCCTCTAAAGCCGCTGTAATGGAATTCACAATGGCCCGAACCTGCACATGGGTGGAAGCGCTTCCGATTACGAAATATTCCGTTTCCGTTACCACTTCAGGCATTTTTAGCACTCGTATTTCGTCAGCCTTCTTTTCGTCTGCAGCCCGAGCAGCTACCTTGGCCATGTTTTCGGCGCTGTTCTTGGTCAACTTCCCACGCTCCTATCCTTTGTTGATGTATAGTCTTTCCCAATAATCACGGTAACCGCGGCGTCCTCCTTCTCAGCTTCCTGGATGGAGGCCGCCAGATAATCCGCTAAAGGTTTGACACGTTCCACATCCCGAGCCGATACAACAACCTGCGTAGTAGCAAAGTTAAAATGTTCAGCATTGCC
>ENA-UOOH01003326-UOOH01003326.1-fermentation-metagenome-genome-assembly--contig:-NODE-3326-length-12393-cov-10.350300_pt1 | contig 12393 bp, 10 predicted proteins | sample MGYA00245778_ERZ724025 | MGnify/ENA primary metagenome ERZ724025 (study PRJEB28704, sample SAMN03018313) | fermentation metagenome | biome: anthropogenic terrestrial biome; feature: soil... | reverse complement strand
TGCGACTTTTCCTGTTAAATCAAATCTGTTTTTCTGCATAATAAAATCACCTCAATTTTCTATTTTTGCCTAAGCACCTAGTTTATTGTTCTCCAAATCAGAAGGCCAATGAAGGCAAAATAACACTAAACACCTCCTCAAATTTTTTGGTTAATGAGAATATGAATTCTATAACATTTCCCATATATACTACTCATGCAATATACACGCCATATTCTTTCACTATATTGAATGGCCCTACTTCCCCATTTCCTGCGAGTCTATTCTTTTCGGGTCGCATATACAGGACAAAATCTGTTGCAATTACGGGAATTTTGAATTGCCCGGGCGTTGAACCCCTCTATATTGGTTAAGACGTCGTGAATATTGTCGCATTTTTGCGAATATACAGATGACCTTCTGCGTTTGTGAGGATGCAGATGGTAAACTTGTCAATTCTTGTAAGCATAAGTGAAGAGACCACCACAAAACTCACCCCTGGTAAAATTAGCGGAACTACTATACTAAATTGAACAGCATTTACTGCCATCCTCCCAAAACTATGATTAAGCTGGAATTAAAACAGCTTTCATCATCGTAAAGGAGGAAGGAATGAACGTAGCAGAAGGGTGGTCTAAAGGATATGCATTTCATTGTAAGTCAGATATCCAAACGACTTGATGTATCCCGGACCACAGTGGACAGATATCTGGATATGAGTCCTGATGAGATGGATCGCTCAGTGTTAAAGACCCGGGTGGGAATACGTGACATGGCCGTATATATTGAAGAATTAAGAGGAGCGAATCAATGCCGGGAGAACTTGAACAGTTAAAAGACTACATGACTCGACATTAAGTTATCGATCTAATAGGATAAATTACTTACGGGAATATTAGGTGGGAATTGTTAATCCTTGCACATTTGGTATCAAAAAGCAATAGGCGGGTGACACCTAAATGCCATTGCCCCGCCTATACTCTATCTAATAATTAATCTACTTTGTTGGTCTTGACCCAAATTTTCATCCGGTCAGCTTCTTTAATCAGTTCATCCCGCAGGTCAGGATGGGCTATATTAATCAATGCTTCCGCTCTTTGCCAAGTCGATTTACCTTTCAGCATAGCTATACCATACTCAGTAACCACATAGAAATTTATACTTCTGGGTACAGTTACAACTGCACCTGGGGTAAGCATAGGCTTAATTCTCGACTGCAATACACCATCTTTATTGGTAAAAGTTGACGTCAGGCAAATAAGACCTTTACCACCTTTGGAATAGTAAGATCCCAAGATAAAGTCTAACTGCCCACCGGTCCCAGATATGTGGCGAATACCAGCTGATTCAGAAGCCACCTGACCATAAAGGTCTATCTCGATCGCATTATTAATACCGACTAGTTTATCATTTTGTCCAGCAATAAAAGGATCATTGGTATATTCTACTGGATAAATAGCACAGCAGGGGTTCTGATCAAGAAAATTGTACAGCTTATTGGACCCCATGGCGAACGCATACACCATTTTGCGCTTATCCAGTTGCTTGCAGCGACCGCTAATGCGCCCCGCTTCATACATATCCACAAAGGAATCACAAAGCATTTCCGTGTGTACACCCAAATCCTTTAAATCCGACTGAGCAATCATGGCACCAACAGCATTAGGCATAGCTCCAATTCCTAGCTGTAGGCAGGCTCCGTCTTCGATTTCTTCCATAACTATAGAGGCAATTTTTTTATCAATATCTGATATGGGCAGTTCAGGAAGCTCAATCAAAGGTTGGTTATCGCCCTCAACAATATAATCTATTTCGGAAATATGGATAGACTCCCGGGAGCCGCCCAAGCAGACCGGAACACTGTTATTAACTTCGACAATGACAGTTTTGGCCATATCGCATATATTTGGTGTCAATGAAACTGCTGTCCCAAAATTGAAGAAACCATGTTTGTCCATAGGAGCAACTTTGATCAAGGCCACATCCGGCTTCACATAACCGCGATCATAAAAGCTATTGCCTTCATGGTAAGTAAAGGGGATATAATTGCAAAGATTCTTATCATGTAACTTGCGGCTGGCCGCGCTCATATGATAATCTTCATAAATTACATGTTTTCTCTCCAGATCAGCCAGAATCGCTTTAGGTTGAAATGGACAAGTTGTAGTCCGAATATTAACGTTCTCTAGTTCATCAACCCTTCTGGCCAGGGCCGCATCCAAGTAAGCAGAATTCATGACAAATTCCCCATAGTGTACCAAATCTCCTGATTTAACCACCTTAACAGCCTCGTCAGCCGAGGTCAATTTGCGTTGGTATTCTGTACGGTAATCCACTTAACCATTTCTCCTTTATTTCTTAGTATTCGAAGACATCAGTCGAGACATCAATGGCCGAGGTATCGCCGTCCATAACTATCTCAGCAACAGCCCATACATTAGGCACCACATTACGCACATAATATCTAGCAGTGGCTACTTTGCCGGTATAGAAATTGTAATCATAATGTTCCGCTCCTACTTCTTTGGCTCTCTTGTCTGCCACTAAACCCTGATCAAGCATAAGTCGACCGCAGTATAGTTGAGCCGTGGCAGTTAGGATTCGGCGAGAATATAAAGGAATCATGCTCACATTGCTCTTCCTGTATTCGTCCAAAGTTTTGAGCATTTCCTGATAAGCACTTAGAGCTTTGCCAAGGTTAGCAAATTCCTTAGTAAAGGTTTCATTGCCTTTATTGGCCTCACAAAAATCAACCATTTCCTGTACCCAAGCATTAAATAGGGATCCACCCTTCATCCCCATTTTGCGACCTACTAGATCCATGGACTGAATAAAGTTAGTGCCTTCCCAGATGGAATAAATCTTCATATCGCGAGCGATTTGACCGCAGGGATATTCTTCGCAGTAACCGTAGCCACCATAGGTCTGGATGGCTTCACCTATTAACCACCAGCCTTCATCAGAAGGATAGGCCTTGCAAAGTGGCGTTGTCAATTCAATCAGATCGCTGGCTGCTTTTCTTACCTCTGGATCGGGATCACGATGCCTCTGGTCAAAGGCCAGGTAAACCCTGAAGAGCATAGCCCGCATAGCCTCAGTGTGAGCTTTACCCATCATCAGAGTGCGCTTAATATCTTCATGGTTAATGATAGCTACCCGTCCGGCTTTGGGGTTGGTCATCAGGCGACCCTGAACCCTTTCCTTTGCATTTTCGCGGGCATTAGCGAATGCATTTAGTATGCAGGACAGAGCCATATGACCAGTCTCCATGCGGGCTAGATTCATCATCTGGAACATCTGGGGCATACCCTCGCCCCTACCATCATTCAGGCGAGGATCGACTCCAAGCAGCCAACCGCGGCAGCCATCATTTTCACCGGCCAGCAAGGATGCTGTTACAGAGCCGTGTTGGCCCATTTTATGCTCAACTCCGGTGGTCTGGAAATCGTTATCTTCAAGACTTCCGTCTTCGTTCACCCAGTATTTAGGAACTACAAACAAAGAAATTCCACTGGTACCCGGTCTGGCACCTTCGATACGGGCCAGATACAGATGAATAATATTTTCGGTAAAATCATTATCTCCACCAGTTATAAATATCTTGCTGCCCTTAATTTTGAATATTCTAGGATCATCAGTAGGATAAGCCTTAGATAAGATATCGCCTACATCTGATCCGGCGCTGGGTTCGGTTAAACACATACTCCCCGACCAGGTTCCGTCCATCATATTGGGTAAAAACATGGCCTTTAATTTATCATCGCCATAGCTCTGAATCAAGTCAGCAGCACCACTGGTCAACATTACATAGGGCATGAAAGTGGGGTTAGCAGCAGTAATCAGTTCCCAAACAGCAGAGTGCAGTATTTCCGGCAATACCATGGCATCTTCGGAATTGTCGATATTGCTGGTTCCCCAACCTTCGCTTTGCAGTTTATGGAAAAGGGGTCCAAAACTGGCTGGTGTAGTCACCTTACCATCAGCAAATGTTACCGGGTTATTCTCGCCGTCTTCATTGGTCGCCTCTATAACTTCCTTGGACATTTTTAGGATAGGGCCTAAAACCGATTTGATATCGTCTTTAGAATAATAATCAGCAAACTGCGGATAGTTAAATATTCTCTCCGTGGGGAGCCATTCCTGAATAATAAATTCGAAATCTCTAATATTATTTACTGCAAAATTTGAAGACATTTTATACACCTTCCATTTCGTATCTATTTTACTATGTTTGTTACATTTAATACTTAACACAAACTACGAAGGGGCTCAGTACAATGCCTTAAACCCCTTCAGTGTTTTCTACAATCAATGTAGTAGATATAGCTTAATACATAAACTTTTTATTATGGGCAAGTTGTCATTGCCGTTGGCAATAGCGGTTTTAAGCACACGACCATTACGTTTTTTTGTACAAAATTCGGATGACCCAGAGCTATTCCAGAATCGGGGCTATATTATTCAACAGCAGCATTACTTTCTAATTAATTCTTTGATTAAATATCCCGAGTCCACAGGGAGGCCATGGCAGGACCTGTTCCCACGCAGGTAGAAGCTCCGCCTTTGGTAAGACCAAGTCTTTCCAGTTCGTAGTACAGAGAAACAACGATACGCAATCCGCTTGATCCGATGGGATGTCCCAATGCGATCCCTGATCCATTGTGATTTACTTTATCCATGGAGAGATCCATACCGAATTTTTCTTTCAAGCGAATTTTGCACCCAATAAACTGAGGTGCGAACGCTTCATGCAGTTCCCAGTAATCAACATCATCGAAATTCCAGCCAGCTTTCTCCAGTGCTACCGGAATCGCTTCTGCAGGTCCGATTCCCATGACCTGTGGATCAACACCAACACCAACTGAAGCGACCAGTTTCATAAGCGGTTTTATTCCCAATTCTGCTGCTTTTTGTTTGGACATAATCACAACGGCGGATGCACCATCATTAATGCCGGATGCATTGGCAGCGGTTACTACGCCCCCATCTTTTTTAAATGCAGGTTTTAGTCTGCCAACACTTTCCATGCTGCAGCCACGAATAGGATGTTCGTCTGTCTCAACAATTGTTACACCTTTTCTGGTTTTGACTTCAATGGGAACGATTTCTCTCTTGAAAATGCCAGTATCAGTTGCATTAATTGCGTTGGTATGGCTTCTGACAGCTAATTGATCACATTGTTCGCGAGTAATGTTATACATAACTGCAACGTTTTCGGCAGTCATTCCCATGTGTCCCGGTACCAATGAATCCACCAAAGCATCATGGGTCAATGAATCGATCATTTTGACATCACCCATTCTGGCACCAGTTCTTGCAGTGGAAACCATATAGGGAGTCCGGGTCATGTTTTCAACCCCTACAACCAGCGCAATATCTGTTGCTCCTACCATGATGTTACGACTGGCGATTTCTAACGCTCTCATTCCGGATGTACAGTTCTGATTTACAACACAGGCATTGCTGCGATCAGGAAGTCCACATGCCAAACCAACAATACGTGCCGGCAGGGACTTCTGTAAGCCCGTATAAACTTCACCCATTACTATTTCATCAATAATGTCAGCCGGGATCGCCGCTCTCTTGATTGCTTCCTTACCCGCTGTTACTGCCAAATCCTTGGCTGGTACATCTTTAAACTGACCCAGGAACTTACCTATAGGCGTTCTACAGGCACTTACTATTACAACTTCATTTAATTCCATAATTAAATACCTCCGGTTTTTATTTTCTTAGCAGCTTTATTTAGCCTGAAATATCGGTTTGCGTTTCTCTAAAAAGGCCTTCATACCTTCCTTATGGTCTGCAGTTGACGTACACATTCCAAACATATCAGATTCGATAGCCATAGAAGAGTCAAGGTCGACCTGCATTCCCCGTCCAATAGCGTGTTTAGCATATCCTACCGCCAGAGGCGCCTTGGAAGCTATTTTCTTGGCCAGCTTTTTGGCCTGTTCCATTAATTCTTCCGGTGGATAGACGTTATTAACTAATCCGAGACGATAAGCTTCAGCGGCATTAATGTTATCACCGGTATAAATAAGTTCTTTAGCCCTGCCTTCGCCAATCAGACGGGGAAGGCGCTGGGTCCCTCCGAAGCCAGGAATAACACCAAGTGCTACTTCCGGCTGCCCGAAAAGTGCCTTTTCCGATGCCAGCCTGATATCACACGCCATAGCCAGTTCACATCCACCCCCCAGGGCAAAGCCGTTAATGGCTGCAAGGACCGGTTTTTCCATAAGCTCTATCATTCGGAAGGTGTTTTCTCCATAAGTAGCGAAGTCCCGTCCTTCCAGGGCTGAAAAGGATTGCATGTAAGCTATATCTGCACCAGCCACAAAGGCCTTGTCGCCGCTGCCAGTGACAATCATAACCCTTATAGCCTCATCGGCGCTTACATCTTCTATAGCACTTCTAATCTCGGTTAATGTATCTTTATTCAGGGCATTTAAAGCTTTGGGACGGTTAATATAAAGAATTGCCAGGTAATCCTCTTTTTCCAGGATGACGTTTTCATAAGCCATTGCTATTTTCCCACCCATCAACTTTGAATTTTGCTCTTTAAGCAACATTAATAGTTATAAAAACCTTTCTTGGTCTTCACACCTAACCAACCGGCACGAACATTCTGTTTTAACCGGCCGGCGGGACGATACTTGGGATCTCCGGTTTCGCTATATAAGGTATTCATAACTGCCAGACATATATCACCACCTATGAGATCACAGAGGGCAAGCGGGCCCATGGGCCATCCAGCTCCGTATTTCATAGCTGTATCAATACCTTCGGCAGTAGCCAGTCCCTCGTAAAGAATGGCACAACCTTCATTAATTGCAGGAACCAGGATACGGTTAACCACGAATCCGGGGCCTTCCTTGACCCTTACCGGTTTCTTGCCAATCTCTACAGCAAGGTCAATCACGGTTTGCACGGTTTCTTCCGAGGTCTGCAGAGCAGGAATCACTTCGACCAGTTTCATAACATTGGCCGGATTGAAGAAATGCATGCCAACAACTTTGTCAGATCTTTTGGTAATAGCAGCTATTTCAGTAATGGAAAGTGAGGAAGTATTGGTGGCGATTATTACTTCAGGAGCCAGCAACGCGTCTAATTTGGTATAAACGTCTTTTTTGACGTCCATGTTTTCAAAAACACCTTCAACTATAAAATCGACGTCTTTCAGGTCTTCGAAATTTTCCGTTGCCAAAAGATTACCAACTACTGCATCCCTGGTTCCGGGAGCAACTTTCCCCTTTTCTTCTAATTTGGCCAGGCTTTTTCCAATATTATTTATAGCTCTCTCAACAAATTCATATTTGATGTCATAAAGTACGATCTGCTTGCCGGCGGCAGCCAGGGACCAAGCAATACCCTGTCCCATTGTCCCAGCACCGAGCATTCCAATTTTATTAATAGCCATTATGATATACCTCCCGCGAAAATAATTAATCAAGAATCTTATAAAAGGTATTGGCATGAATTCCAGCAAAGGGAACATACAGTCCCCTTTGCTGGATAAGTTAATACATTAACTTTTAACCTGAACCTGAGGCGATGGCAACTAACCTTTTAAACACTGCAAAAGGTAAGTCCTCCTCAGTATATTGCTTCCCATCGATTGCAAAACCAGAAACCATAATTATATTTTCTTTATCTGCGAATTTAGCACAAGCCAAGCTGCATCCATTAATAACAAGAAATATCTCACAATTATCAAAATCAAAGTACTCAAAGGTAAATTTTCCGGTCGGAAGCATACTTTTAACCCGTTCAATCACATTCTTTCTATCAATATAGGGGTTGCAACCACCGCAGAATTTAACGCCAACTTTCATCTTGTATATTGTGAGCTCGGCCTCAATCTTTGGGAGTAATTCCGCAGATTGTCTGGGCGAGCTTTTTGAATTTCTTCAGGTTAGCATCTCTTAAGAGCACCACTCTCTGAGCTTGTGGCGATCCAGCCCCATGCATAGACTCTACTAATGAGGTTCCACCCGTCATGTTCTCAATTAGTCTGGCCATCTTAATCCGGTCCAAAGTGTCAGTATTAGCTGCGCCCACAAAGTATTTCAAGACTAGAGGTCCTAATTTTGGATCATTCAGATCGGTTTCTGTGGGCAGGGTTCCAAGTAATCCTCCAGCAATATCATGTGCTAAACGGGAAATCTCATAGTGGTTGCGAGTGATATTCTGCTTAGTTATATTAGCATAGGTGGTTTGCGGATAATAGTTGCCTGCAGGCAGCGGTTGCGATTCATAACCGGCAGCTAATGAACTGGCATGTAATGTCTCATTCAGAAGAATCATTTCAATCATTTTGTCTTTAATATGACTGGCTTTTCCCGTTCCGTTATACTCAGCAGCAACAGCACTAGCTCCTATTAGGACATCAATAACACCCGCTTTGCAAGCGCCATAGTTCTGACGGTGGTAAGTTGCAAATCTTTCTACTACCATACCGGCATATTCTGTCTCACCGCACATAAAGACCCGTTCCCAGGGTACAAAAACATCCTCAAAAATGACCAGGGCCTCACCGCCTACAACACCATAGGTTGGATTTCCTTGATCTAATACACCCATTTTCCGTTCATCGTTAGTCTGTCTCCCGAAAATCAGTGTAACGCCTGGTGCATCCAAAGGAGCCGCAAAACTTACCGCAAAGTCTTTATCTTCGGGTTTCATGGAAACAGTAGGCATAACCAGTATTTCGTGGGAGTTTACAGCTCCAGTCTGATGTGCTTTGGCTCCTCTAACAATGATTCCGTCTTCTCTCCGTTCTACAACGTGGACAAAGACATCGGGATCCGGTTGTTTATGAGGTGGCAAACTACGATCGCCTTTAGGATCGGTCATACCACCAACTACCATATAATCATTTTCTTGAATATACTTTACAAAGTTGATAACATTTTCTTGATATTTTGTTCCATATTTCTGATCAATTTCATAACTAACGCTGTAAACTGCATTCATTGCGTCCCATCCAACACAACGTTGGAAGCAAGTACCAGTCTTTTGCCCAATAGCTCTTAGAAATTTCGATTTTTTTACCATATCGTCGCTATTTTGTTGGATATGGGTGAAACGATTAATTTTTTTACCGGTAAAGTTTGATACTGCTGTAGCCAGCTCCATCATTTCAGGGTCAAATGCTACATCATAGGTTACGGCTGCCGTATTGATGTGGGGCTTAAAATTCGGGTTATCTACGATATTGTCAATCTTTTTGCCCTGGAAGTATACTTGGGTTTTCATTTCTTTTAGGCTATCAATATATTCCTGTCCTGTTTTCATTTAATTCAACTCCTATAATATTTAATTACTTTTAACACTGCTATTAGTATTTGAGCCTGCCATTCCCTGATCTCCTTATTCTTTTACTCCTCACCCCCCTAGTAGATCCATTTAGTAAAAATATTCAATAAATAAAAGTAAAAATCACCTACGGTGTTACACATATTTACGATGCAAATACCATGCCAGGGAGAAGATGAAAATAAAAGAGCATTAAATTACTTTACGATATTTAACAGGAATGGGCTAATGTTGGCCTTTTATTAAATTTGATATTTCACCTCAGTCTTCTATCTTTCGTCTTCAAAAAACATTACGGGTACACGTCTCATTAATGAGACATGTACCCGTCTCATTATTAAGAAAATCCCTTTAGCGAGACCATAAGGTGAACACGGATTAATTAAAAACCTATTAGCAGTAATTATTTTTTTATAAACAAATCCCGTTTCCAGCCTTCACAAACTGGAAACGGGACTGTCAAAGGTCTACCTGGAAACCCAGAATCACATTTGCTTAAGTTCCAGTATGGGCATATCCACCTATATAGTTTATCGAGCCTCTTCTTTTTCAACCAAATTCAACGTAAGTTTACATTTGATTCTCTTCCGGCATGTTACAAGAAACACTCTCTATAACTAACAAGGAAATGCACCGTTTGACTATACGTTGCCACCAAACCAGTGCCAACCACCATCCACTAAGAACATAAGTCCCGTTGTATAACTGCTGGCTTCTGATGCCAGGTAAACAGCTGCTCCCAGAACTTCCTCCGGTTTTCCAAATCTCTGGAATGGATTCTGGGACCGTATTTTCTCATACCAATCTTTATCATCCATAATTTGTCTAATCAGGGCTGTTTCAAGATATCCTGGAGCAAGAACATTAACTCGTACATAAGGCGCCCACTCGGCAGCCAGCACTCGAGTCATTTGCTTTACAGCCCCTTTGGTAGAGGCATACGCTACTTGGCGGGGCATCACTATCTCACCAAAAACCGATGCCACATTAACCATGCTGCCCTTTTTCTGGTCCATCATAACTTTGCCGACTTCTTTTGCGCACTTAAATACACCCAAGTAATTAACAGCCATAACACGTTCAAACTCTTCGTAGGTAAGTTCAAGCGCTGTTTTGCGGACATTGATACCGGGTATGTTAAATGATGCATCTATGCGGCCGTATTTTTCCATTGTCTTTTTTACGCAATCTTGCACACTCTCCAGAGAGGTAACATTTAATGGTACCATTAACCGATCTCCGTTCATTTCAGCAGACGTAGCTTCCATCCCTTCCACATCCATGTCAGCTAAAACAACTTTGGCACCCAGTGCGTCCATTCCCAGCGCTATCGATTGGCCGATTCCTGAGGCGGCCCCTGTTACTAGGACGACTTTGTCTTCAACACTAAATAATTTGTTGGGCTGGGTATTCCATGTATCAACTTTATTAACAAAAGTAGCCATTGTATAAATCCATCCTTTCAAAAATTATGCCTGTGCAAATCTTTGTTCTATATTATTAGTCGGTGACAAGGGGTTTATCAGGCTTAACCAATAACCATAGAATTATGCCCAAAATAACAATAAAAGAGGTGATAGTGAGCGCATTCGTCCAACCATAGTGTTTAACCAGCACAGCAGTAACGATTGGTGCGAAAAACCCTCCAACGTTGGCCCAGGTATTCATCCAGGACACAACCATTCCTCCATGCCGCTGACCTAGATCTTGGCAACCTGACCAAGCTGCAGTGTATGTCAATCCGGCAAAACCAAGCGAAGCTGCTAAAGCAACTACATTCAGGGTCGGAGAAACAGCGACTGAACCTATATAAAGTCCAATCCCGCATCCAATAAGCCCAACGATAGCAAAACATGTGCGTGCTTGGAATTTCGAGTGACCAGATGTAACCAATTTGTCGCTTACTATCCCACCTATTACCAAAAACGCACATATTGCTATCCAAGGATAGGCGGCAGCTGCGCCCATTGCCTTCATGTTCATTCCCTTTGCTTCTAAATAATAAAGAGGCAACCAGGACAAAAACATATACATAATGTAATTAATAACAGCATATTGAACTCCTATGCCCCAGAACTGGGAAGAGGTTAGGAATTTTTTCCACGGAGCGCCTTCAAGTTTTGGCGCATTATCGACACTCGTCTCCCCGGTGATAAACATTACCTCTTCATCATTGCACTTCGGATGCTCACTCGGATAATTACGAATAAAATAATACCATGCCGCTGCTATCAATAAACCTATAAAGGCGAAGATGTAAAATACAGCTCTCCATCCCCACATACTCACTATAAATACTGCAATCGGCGTACCTAAAGCAGGTCCGATAAAAGCCCCAGTTACCATAATCGAACTGGATAGTGCCTTTTCCCCCTTACTAAACCATTTAGCTAGAAGGATACCATTGGAAGGAAAGATCGGAGCTTCACCTATTCCAAATAGGGCGCGTACAGCAAAAAAGCTGCCAAAGCCTTTGGCCATAGGAGTTAGGAAGGTAAATATAGACCAAAATACTATAGCAATGCATCCCATTTTTCTGACTCCGAATTTTTCGGCTAATAATCCCCCTGGTATCTGCATAATGGCATAAGCTCCCAAAAAGGCCGACATACACCAACCCATTTGAACTTTATCTATGCCCATTTCCTTCATTATAAAGGGTGTAGCTACGGAAAGATTAACCCGATCAAAGTAAGCAACAAGAACGGCTATAAACATTATTGCTAGAATAATTTTCCTGACATTAGTTCTCTTAGCCACAATATCATCCTCTCTATTTTTCATCAATGGGTTTCACCGTTGGAACAAATTTGGCTGTAATCGAGTCTAATCTTCCCAACAAGCCTCCAATTTTTTCTGTAAACAATCAATCTCCTCTCCTATTATTCTGATTTATTTTAAAATTTAGAGGTAATTATTGTACCAGATTTATAGTCTAGAATTTGGCACGATGTTCGCTCTATACTCTAATCCCCAATACCTGATTACCAGGCGTTAAGGTTCCCGTTCTAGACATTAGCACTAAATTTCGTGAAAACTCTTCTTCTAGAGATTCAATTTCTTTTCAAATGCTTTGTAATGCATTTGCAGCAAGTT
>ENA-UOOH01003324-UOOH01003324.1-fermentation-metagenome-genome-assembly--contig:-NODE-3324-length-12402-cov-3.175508_pt1 | contig 12402 bp, 11 predicted proteins | sample MGYA00245778_ERZ724025 | MGnify/ENA primary metagenome ERZ724025 (study PRJEB28704, sample SAMN03018313) | fermentation metagenome | biome: anthropogenic terrestrial biome; feature: soil; material... | reverse complement strand
AGGTTCTCCACCAGGGCGGCCAGCATGATTTCTTCCGCGCTGAACTGCTTTTCGATGGCCGGCAGAGCGCGCAGCCCGGCCAGGCGCGCGGCGCGATAGCGGCGCTCACCCGCCACAATGCGGTAGCGCCCCCGCTCCTCGGTGACCAAAATGGGCTGCAACAGCCCCACCTCGCGGATGCTGTCGGCCAGCTGCTGCAGGCTTTCCTGGTCAAACTCCTTGCGCGGCTGGTCGGGGTTGAGCTCAATGCGGTCGACGTCAATCTCCTGCACGGTGCCTTGCCAGTCCGCCTGGGGGAGCAGCGCGTCCAGGCCGCGGCCCAGGGCGTTCTTCTTCATGCGATTTCCTCTTGTAAAAGTTGCTTAGTTGCGGCGCTGCAGTTCCTGCGCCAAGGCGCGGTAGGCCTCCGCCCCTGCACTGCGGGGGTCGTAGGCGCTGATGGGCAGGCCGTGGCTGGGCGCCTCGCCCAGGCGCACGTTGCGGGGGATGAGGGTGGAGAACACCTTGCCCTTGAAGTGCTTTTTTACCTGGGCCGCCACCTGCAGTGACAGGTTGGTGCGCCCATCGTACATGGTGAGCACCACGCCTTCCAGCCGCAAATCGCGGTTGACCGAGCGCTGCAAGCGGGCGATGGTGTTCATCAGGGCGGTGACGCCCTCCAGGGCGTAGTACTCGGTCTGGATGGGCACCAGCGCGCTGTCCGCCGCCGTGAGGGCGTTGAGGGTCAGCAGCCCCAGGGAGGGCGGGCAGTCAATCAGCACATAGTCATAGCCCGCCAGCTTGCCCGCCAGGGCGTTTTTCAGCTGATACTCGCGGTTTTCCACCTGCACCAGCTCCACCTCGGCGGCCGCCAGGCGAATGTCGCTGGGCAGCATGCTCAGCCCCTGGGTGCGGGTGGGGGTCAGCACCTGCTCAAAGGGCACGGTGCCGGACAATAGCTCGTATACGGTGGCTTGGCCTGGTTTGAGCCCGGCGCCGCTGGTGGCGTTGCCCTGGGGGTCCAGGTCAATCAGCAGCACGCGGCGGCCGCCCTCGGCCAGGCAGGCGGCCAGGTTGACGGCGGTGGTGGTTTTTCCCACACCGCCCTTTTGGTTGGCAATCGCGATGATTTTGGCCATGCTGTCTCCTATGGTGTGAGCCATCCGCGCCAGCGGAAGGGCGGGTGGCAGGTCTTGATGACCCGCTCCACCGTACGCCATTCTTCGTCGGTCTGGAAGGCCTGATAATCCAGGTAAAGCGCCCGCAGCGCCGCCAGGGAGCCGTGGCGCACCGAGTATTCCCGCACCGCCAGCAAGCTCTTTTCGTCCCGTGGCAGGCCCTGCATCAGCAGGTAGAGCAGTTCATCGGCCATGATGGCGAAGTCGTCCACCTTGATGCGCATGTGGCGGTTGTCATCCAGCCGCAAAATCATGCGGCCGCCTGTCGCGTCCCGCACCGCCATGAACAGCGCGGTATCGATGTCCTGCGCTGCCTTAGGCAAATTGTCGCGCCCCACGGTGAAGTGCGTCAGCCGAAAGGCCAGGCGCGCCATCAGCTCCGCATTGGCGGCAACAAAGTCGCTCCCCAGCCAGGGGCGCAGGGTGGCGGCGGTTTGCTCGATGGGTGTCATGCCTACCTCACGAAAGCTCTGCGGGGCGTGTGCGCATAGCACAGGATAGCATAAAGCAAGGCGGGGTGTCCATATCGCGCGGGCGCGCGGCGGGTTGCGCGTGGCCCCCTGTGTCCTGAGTTGCCGAGGGTGAAATCTATCGTCTGTTTCGGCGCGACTGAAAAATAGATGTGGTATTTCCGAAAACCAGAAAATGCAAGAAACACAACGCGTTCCGTCATTTTATCGTGGCATTAGGAAAATTTTGAACCATATGATACCAAAATGCTTGACACAAATGAAAGGGATGGGGTATAATCCAATCGAACCAGAACAATACGACCACAATACACGGTTCGAAGGAGGGCGATTCACTGAATACAGAAATCTTATTGGAACCTGTTGCTTGCCTCGCCCTATCCAGGTTCGATACCTAACGGGAATTGCGATCACCTGAAATGGCCGACCCCGGGGCAACCCACAGCGGCGGTCAAACAGGGACTTCCCCAATCTTCATCCCTTTGCGGATGGTGAACTTGGGGGGCAACAGAGCACACAGGCAAACCACGAGGGACCATTGATTCACGCCGGACAGAACGAAGAGACGTAGGAAAAAAGAAACCCCTAACACCCGGAAATTGGACCAAATGGGAAACAGGATCACGTAATCAACGAGGAACATCTTCTCCGGAACGACTCATACCGGGCCAGGCGAAACACTTGCCTCGACAATGGTATCACGGATGTTACGGAAAATATGAACCGCGTGGCCCGGTCAATCAGGACCAACCCAGGTGAACGACCCTTCGGGCGCCGGCCGACTTAGGGCCCCAGGGAACCGGAAAAGCCGGACCGGGAGCTAAGGACCGAGAGATACCCGATATCAACGGAGTACCGCGACGTGAGAATCAAGGCATCCCGACAATTGAATAGGACTTGATTAAGCTGCCGCAGTCATGCGGCAGTTTTCGTGCGCTCATAACGGCGGCCGCTTGAATATGGAAGAGGGTAAGCCAAATCAAAAGACAGGCTTTTTGCCTGCGGATATGTGCTCACCCAGAGGGAACATCGGTGAACCTGCATTTTGCGTGAGGGCGCGTAAAGGAGGTGAATCTGAGCGAGAGATGCAGGCGTAATTGTGTGCTGCTTCGGGTACGCCTCCAGCTGCCGGCAGCGATGCAACAATCGTCTCAGCGGTCCTTCGGCCCATCATCATACAGTTTCTTTATTCACGATAAAGCGCTCTGTCACTTTGTGCCGTATAAAGCTAAAATAGGAAGCAACTTCTCTTGGCCGTCTATCCTGCACTGAATATGCATCGTCTGTTTATACATCAAAAATGGTGTTCCATGTTTTAATTGCTGGAATCTATATGTATTAATCCTGTACTATCAGGCAAGGGTTTCTCAAATCGGTGTTGAAATAATATCAATTTTGATGTATTAATATAATACGGGTCACGAAGTGTTCTCGTGACAAAATTGCGCACAAGGAGGCAAGGAGACGAATGAAACGGTTAATGGCATTGTTGCTGGCACTGGGCCTGATGCTCGGGCTCACCCCTGCGCTGGCGGAGGGCAAGGCGTTTTCCTTTGGCGGCGCCTTGGACGACATGGACCTCATCGACGTGCACAAGGCGACGTCCAGCGGCGTGCTGCAGGGCGGCATCATGGTATGCGAGCCCCTGCTGGCGCTTCAGCCGGATGGCTCCCTGGCGCCCCAGCTGCTGGCGGAAATGCCCGCTGTCAGCGAGGACGGCAAGGTGTTTACCTGCAAGCTGCGTGAGGATGTGTATTTCCACGATGGCACCCAGCTGACCAGCAAGGACGTGTATTTTACCTTGCACCGCATTTTTGATCCTGCCACCGCCAACGTCAACGCCTGGCTGTGCGACATGATTCTGGGCGGCAAGGACATGCTGGACGGCAAGGCCACCGAGCTGGCCGGCGTCACCATTCAGGATGACTTCAATTTCACCATCGAGCTGGAGTATCCCTACGCCCCCTTCAACTACATCCTGTCCTGCCCGCAGATGCTGATTTATCCGCAGGATGCCTGCACGGCCGCCGGCGAGACCTGGGGCATTGACAGTTTCGTGGGCACCGGCCCCTTCGTGTTCGAGAGCTTCACCGCCAAGGACACCCTGCACCTGGTGGCCAACGAGAAGTATTACGAAGGCCGCCCCCAGATTGACGAAGTGTACCTGTACAACCTGGACCGCGGCACCGCACTGATGGAGTTTGAAGCCGGTTCGCTGGACCTCGTCAACATGGATCCCACCTACGTCAAGGGCTATCAGGAAGGCGAGTTCGCCACGAACCTGGTGATGTCCGACCTGCGCGGCATCATCGCCCTCAACCTCAACGTGGCCATGCCGCCGCTGGACAATGTGAAGGTGCGCGAAGCCGTGGCTCACGCCATCGACCAGAAGGCGATTGTTGAAAGCTATCTGCAGGGCAACGGCACGGTGGCCAACTCGCTGATTACCCCCAGCGTGGCCGGCTACACCGACCGCCCGTCCTTCTACGACCCCGAGAAGGCCAAGGCCCTGCTGGCCGAAGCCGGATTCCCCGATGGCATCAAGCTGGTCAACTATGTGTCGGAGACCTCCTCCATCGCGGGTATCCCCGTCGTGCTGCAGGAGCAGCTCAAGGCTTCCAATATCGAACTGGAGGTCAACCGCGTTGACTCGGCTACCTATGTGTCCCTGCGCAAGGAAGGCTCGGTGCAGTGCCCGCTGCTGACCTGGTACGCGGACATGCCTGACCCCGACAACTTCACCTACACGTTCTTCCAGTCGGGCAACTCCAAGTTCTTCTCCTCCAACTGGAACGACCCGCTTACCGACGAGCTGATGGCCAAGGGCCGCGCCATGCCTGCCGGCGAGGAGCGCATCGAGATCTACAAGCAGATCGATCAGCGCCTGGTGGCGGAAGAGTTTGTCACGGTGCCGCTGTACAACCCCGTGACCTATTACCTCAAGAGCGACAAGGTGGAGGGCGTCTTCTTTGACGGCAGCATGTTCCACCTGGATGACGCTTCCATCGTTGAGTAAATCGTAATTCCCGCACGGCGTGGGTGTGGGGGCTGCCCCATACCCGCGCCCTTTCCTACGTATCGGAGGGCCGCGCATGCTGAAATTCACACTCAGGCGCCTGTACCAGACCGTCATCGTGCTGCTGGGCGTCACGCTGGTCACCTTCATCATGGTCAATGTGGTGCCGGGCGACCCGGTGGCCGTCATGCTGCAAAAGAAGGCGGACGATGCCACCATCAACCGCATCCGTGAACAGATGGGGCTCAATGACCCGCTGCCTGCTCAGTATTTCCGCTTCCTCACCAATGCGGTGACGGGGGACTTCGGCAACAGCTACTTCCAGAAAAAGCCGGTGATGGAGCTGATTTTGCGCGCGTTTTCCGTCACGGGCACGCTGGCGGTGCTGGTGCTGGCGTTCGCCATCATACTGGGGGTGCTGATGGGCACGCTGGCGGCGGTGTTCCGCGGCAAGTGGGTGGACCGCGTCATCATGATGATTTCTACATTGGGCATGGCGGCACCCAGCTTCTGGCTGGCCATCATATTGCAGCTGGTTTTCGGCCTCACCCTCAAGTGGCTGCCCATCTCGGGCCTGCGGCAGCCCAGCGCCTACATCATGCCCTCGGTGGCGCTGGGGATGATTTACGCGGCGTCGCTGGCGCGCCTTACGCGCACCAACATATTGGACGCCATGAATCAGGATTATATCCGCACCGCCCGCTCCAAGGGCGTGGGGGAGTTCTTTGTGGTGGCCAAGCACGCGTTCAAGAACGCCGGCATCCCCATCCTCACCTACCTGGGCACGCTGATCAAGTCCATCTTGGGCGGCTCGGTGCTGGTGGAGACCATCTTTTCCATCAACGGATTGGGCAGGCTGCTGGTGGAGGCCATCATGAAGCGCGACATCCCCATCATTCAGGGCTGCACGGTGTACATCGCCTCGGTCTTTGTCATCGCCAACCTGCTGATTGACCTGACCTACGGCCTGTTTGACCCGCGCATCCGCGTGGCCGGCCCCGCGAAGAGGTAGCAGATGAGTATCAAAGCAAACGCAAACGTACAGGATGCCGCCTACACCAGCTTTTACCATGACGCCTTTGTCCGCCTGAAGAAGGACAAGGTGGCCATCGCGTGCCTGGTGTTCATTGTGCTGCTGATTCTGGTGGCCATCTTCGCCCCGCTGATTGCCCCCTATGAGGAGGGCTATCAGGATACATCGGCCATTTTGGAAGGACCATCCAGCAAGCACTGGCTGGGCACGGATGAGTTCGGCCGCGATATCCTCACCCGCATCATCTACGGCTCGCGCATCTCGCTGTCGGTCGGCCTGATTGCCGAGGCTATCGCGGTCACCATCGGCGTGTTTCTGGGCGCCCTGGCCGGTTATTACGGCGGCAAGATTGACGCCGTCATCAGCCGCATCATCGAGGTTTTCGCCTCCTTTCCGCACATCCTGTTCGCTATCGTCATCATGTTTGTGCTGGGCACGGGGGTCATCAACGTGTTCCTGGCCATCGGGTTTGTCGGCTGGACGGGCATTGCCCGCATCATCCGCGCCCAGGTGATGCAGCTGAAGGAAAAGGAATTTGTGGAGGCGGCCCGCGCTTCCGGCGGCAGCGACCTGAAAATCATCCTGCGCCACCTCATCCCCAACTGCCTGTCCACCATCATCGTGGTGGTCACCATGGCCATTCCGTCGGACATCATGTACGAGGCCAGCCTGTCCTTCCTGGGGCTGGGCGTGCAGCCGCCGGTGTCCTCCTGGGGAGAGATGATTTCCATGGCGCGCAAATACCTGCGCACCAACCCCACCTACAGCGTGTTTCCCGGCATCGCGCTGGTGCTGACGGTGCTGGCCTTCAACCTGCTGGGTGACGCGCTGCGCGACGCCCTGGACCCCAAGCTGAAAAACCTGTAACTTTTTCCAACCCGGCATAAGGAGAGCATGGCATGACGGACAAGCAGCCCCTGCTGAAGGTGCGCAACCTGTGCACCTACTTCTACACCGATGAGGGCATCGTCTACGCGCTGGATGATGTGTCCTTTGATGTGGCGCGCGGACAGACCCTGGGCATCGTGGGCGAATCGGGCTCGGGCAAGTCGGTAACGGCGCTGTCCATCATGCGCCTGGTGCAGACGCCGCCGGGGCGCATTGTGTCCGGCACCGTGGAGCTGCTGGGCGACGACATCCTCAAAAAGTCCAAGAAGGAAATGAAGCAGATACGCGGCGGCAAAATCGGCATGATTTTTCAGGAGCCCATGACCAGCCTCAACCCCGTGTACACCGTGGGCAACCAGATTATGGAGTCCATTTTGCTGCACGGCGACTGCGACCGCAAGCAGGCGCGCGAGCGCGCCATCGAGATGCTCCGCCTGGTGGGCATCCCGCTGCCCGAGAAGCGCTTTGGGGAATATCCTCATCAGCTGTCGGGCGGCATGCGCCAGCGGGTGATGATTGCCATCGCGCTGAGCTGCAACCCGCAGCTGCTGATATGTGACGAGCCCACCACGGCGCTGGACGTCACCATCCAGGCGCAGATATTGGAGCTGATCAACGAACTCAAGCAGAAGACCGGCGCCTCGGTCATCATGATTACCCACGACCTGGGCGTCATCTCCCGTGTGGCCGACGAGGTGCTGGTGATGTACGCGGGCAAGGCCATGGAATACGGCTCCGCGCGCGATGTGTTTACCCAGCCCCGCCACCCCTATACCGCGGCGCTGCTCAAATCCATCCCCAACCTGGAGGATGATGTGGAGCGCCTGCACGTCATCGAGGGCATGGTGCCCAGCCTGTCCAAGCGGCCCGCGGGCTGCCTGTTCAACCCGCGCTGCAAGCACGCCATGCCCGTCTGCCGCGAAAAGCGCCCGGCGCTTACCACCGGGCCGGATGGGCGGCGGGTGCGCTGTTTCCTGCAATCCGACGCCGTTGAAAAGGAGGAAACCCATGCCTGAACAGGAAGTCCTCATGGCGGTGGAGCGCCTGGATAAATGGTTCCCCGTGCGCAAGATGGGCAGAGCCCGCGGGTATGTGAAGGCCGTCAACGACGTCAGCCTGCAAATCCGCCGCGGCGAGACACTGGGCATCGTGGGCGAGTCCGGCTGCGGCAAGACCACGCTGGGCCGTGCCATGATTCGCCTGACGGATATCACCGATGGCCGCGTTGTGTTTGACGGGCAGGATATCACGCACTTAAGTGAAAAGGAGCTGCGCCCGCTGCGCCGGGACATGCAGATTATTTTTCAGGACCCCTACAGCAGCCTCAACCCCCGGATGACGGTGGGCGACATCATCAGCGAGCCCTTGGTGTTTCAAAACATGTACACGCCCGCCGAGCGCATCGAACGGGTGCGCGAGCTGATGGATTTGTGCGGGCTGGACCCCATCTACATCCGCCGCTACCCGCACGAGTTTTCGGGCGGGCAGCGCCAGCGCATCGGCATCGCCCGCGCCATCGCGCTCAACCCCAAGTTTGTGCTGTGTGATGAGCCGGTTTCCGCGCTGGACGTGTCCATCCAGTCCCAGGTCATCAACCTGCTGATGGATTTGCAAAGCCGCACCGGCATCGCCTACGCTTTCATCTCACACAACCTCAACGTGGTCTACCATGTGTCCCGCCGCATCGCGGTGCTGTATTTGGGCCGCGTGGTGGAGCTGGCCGACCGGGAGGATTTCAAGACCAACCGGGCGCATCCCTATACCAAGGCGCTGTTTGAGGCCATCCCGCAAGTGGGCTTTGACGAACAGCAGAAGCGGGCGCCGCTGACCGGCGACCTGCCCAGCCCCGTGGATTTGCCCGACGGCTGCGTGTTCCACACCCGTTGCCCCTATACCCAGCCGCGCTGCCGCACCGAGGTGCCCGAGCTGCGCGAGATTGACCGGGGTCATTTCGTGGCATGTCATCTGGTGTGAGATATAAAATACATGAATATATAAAAAAGGAAGGCCATCCGACATGACAAACCTCGATTACTTCTCCTACCCACTGCCGGAGGACATTGCCCGCCTGGTGGCCTATGGTGACCTAGGGCGCGCAAACCGGGTCATCGACCTGCGCCTCAAAAGCGACAAGGTGCCGGACATCCTCAAGCAGCGCCTGAAGCTGGAGCAGCAGATATTGAAGGAGCTGCCCGCCTGCTACCCCTACAGCGAGGCGCAGATGCTGAAGCTGTTGCAGGAGAAGGTGCAGGGCGTCACGCAGGCCGAGATGGATGCCCTGCGCGACGACGGCACGCTGGACTGGATTTATGTGGATGGGCAGGTGCGCTACAAGGCCAATGCCTATGACAGCATGCTCAAGACGCGGGTGGACTGGAACGAGCGGTTTTTGGACAAGCAGGCGCTGGACGCCAAGTATGAAAACTTCCGCATGCTGGATGACGCCATCGCCCACATGAAGCGCGCGGGCAGCGGGCATTGGCGGTTCCGCCTGCGCTCCACCCTCACGGTTGCCCCGCACGCGCAGCGCCCCGGCGAAACCATCCGCGTGCACATGGCCCTGCCGCTCAAGGACGGACAGAGCATCCCCGGCAGCTACCTGGTTACCACGCCCACGGCCAAGCACATTGCGGCGTTGGATCACCCCCAGCGCACCGCTTACTTTGAGGAAACCTACCAGCCCGGCATGGCCTTCACGGTGGAGTTTGATTACGACATCAACGCCCCTTACGTGGACCCCAAGCCCGAGGAGGTTTCCCCGCAGCAGCCGGATTTTGACACCCAGCAGATGCTGCCGCAGATTCACTTCACCCCATTCATCCGCGACCTGGCCCGCGAGCTGGTAGGAGATGAGACCAACCCGCTGGTGAAGGCGCGCCGGTTCTACGACTACATCACCACCCAGACGGTGTACCGCTTTGTACCACCGTACTTCACAAAGACCAACATCCCCGAGTACTTTGGCGCCGGCCAGCGGGGCGACTGCGGCATGCACGCGCTGCTGTTCATTGCGCTGTGCCGCTGCGTGGGCATCCCGGCCCAGTGGCAGGCAGGCTGGTATACCCGCCCCGGCATGGTGGGCAACCACGACTGGGCGCGCTACTACATCGCCCCCTACGGCTGGCTGTACGCAGACGCTTCCTTTGGCGGCGCGGCCTACCGCGAGGGGCACCTGGACCGGTGGAACTTCTACTTTGCCAACCTGGAGCCCTTCCGCATGGTATCCAACCGCGACGTGCAGCAGCAGTTCGACCCGCCCTATCCCTTCCTGCGCTCCGATCCCTATGACAACCAGGATGGCGAGGTGTCCTACCCCGACCAGGGCCTGCGCCGGGGGGATTTCCAGACCGAGCGGGTCATGGTATCCTATGAGCAACTGAACTGAGGAGGATATGGGCATGCAGGAGAAAATCAAGCAGCTGCGCCAATTGACCGGCGCCAAGCCGCGCGCGAATCTTGGGTTTTATCCCACGCCGTTTTATAAGTTGGAGCGCCTGTCGGAGCAATTGGGCATCAACCTGTATATCAAGCGGGATGACTTCTCCGGCATGAGCCTGTTTGGCGGCAACAAGGTGCGAAAATTGGAATACCTGCTGGGGGACGCACTGGACCAGGGCTGCGAGACGGTGTTTACCTACGGGGCTACCCAGTCCAACCACGCCATGCAGACGGCCACCGCCTGCCGCAGGCTGGGGCTGCATCCCATCCTGTACCTCAACGCCTATGTCAACCCCGATGAGAACGACATCCGCGCCAACATGCTGCTGGACCGCATTCTGGGCGCTGAAATGCATGTCATCCAGAGCGAGCCCGGGGAGACCGAGCAGCAGACCGAGCAGCGCTGTTTCCAAACGGGCAAGGAGCATGTGGCGCGCATGCGCGAAGCCGGGCACAAGTGCTATGACGTGCCCATGGGCGGCTCCAGCCATGTGGGGGCGGCCGCCTTCGCCGATGGATACGCCGAGCTTATGGAGCAGTGCCAGCAGGTAGGCGTCAGCCCGCGGTATGTGTTTTGCGCCACGGGCAGCGGCGGCACCCAGGCAGGCCTGGTGGCGGGCCATCACCTGGTGGGCGATCAGGCGCAAGTTGTTGGCATCGCCGTCAGCCGCAAAAACGATGAATACGAGGCCTATTGCGCCGAGCTGTGCAACAAGGCGCTGGCCTGGCTGGGCAGCGACGAGCGCGTCAGCGCGGCCGATTTCACGGTGGATCGCGGCTACTACTTGCCGGGCTATGAGCAGCCCAGCGAAGCGGCATCGGACGCTATCCGCCTGCTGGCCCGTACCGAAGGCCTGATGCTGGACCCGGTATACACCGGCAAGGCGTTCGCCGGCCTGCTCGATTGGGTCAAGCAGGGCAAGGTAAAGCCCGGTGACACCGTGGTGTTCTGGCACACGGGCGGGGCCACGGCGCTGTTCTCCGAAAAGGAAATCGTGGGCTCCATCAACCGGGAAGGCTGAGCCTTTCGCATGAAAGACCGAATTGAACAAATGCAAACCAAAGCCCAGGCGCTGCCCCGCGCGCGGCTGGGCTTTTTCCCGACGCCCTTGCACCGGCTGGACAGGCTGTCGGAGCAGCTGGGCGTCAACCTCTACATCAAACGGGACGACCTGACGGGTATGAACCTGTTTGGCGGCAACAAAATCCGCAAGCTGGAGTACCTGATGGGCGACATCGTGCGGCAGGGCTACGACAACGTGCTCACCTACGGGGCGGTGCAATCCAACCACGCCATGCAGACGGCCACCGCCTGCCGCAGGCTGGGGCTGCACCCGGTGCTGTGCCTCAACCCCTGCAGCGAGCGGGACGCCCGCAACGTGCGCGCAAACCTGCTGCTCAACCGCATATTGGGCGCGGAGGTGCATGTGCTGGACTATGTGCCGGACGAGCCTGAGGCCCAGATGAAGCGGCGCCGCCAAGCCCTGGGCCGCGCGCGCATGGACGAGCTGGCGCGGGAAGGGCGCCGGTGCTGCGAACTGCCCTCGGGCGGCGCCAGCGCCATGGGTTCGGTGGGCTATGTGATGGGCTATGCCGAGCTGATGGCCCAGTGCCTGACATTGCGCATCGCGCCGGACTATGTGTTCAGCGCCACGGGCACCGGCGGCACGCTGGGCGGCATGGTGGGCGGGCACCTGGCGCTGGGCGACCGGGCGCGGGTCATCGGCATCGCCGACAGCCCACTGGATGACGACTACGAGCAACAAAGCGCCGATCTGTGCAACGGTGCCCTGGCGCTGCTGGGCAGCGACGCGCGGGCGACGGCGGCGGATATCCATGTGGACCGCGGCTACTACGCCCCGGGGTACGAGCAGCCCAGCGACATCGGCACCCGGGCCATCCACCTGATGGCACGGCAGGAAGGCCTGATGCTGGACCCGGTATACACCGGCAAGGCCTTCGCGGGGTTGCTCGACTGGGTGCGGCAGGGCAAGGTCAAGCCGGGCAGCACCGTGGTGTTCTGGCACACGGGCGGTGTCTCCGCCCTGTTTGCCGACCGGGAGATTACGGGGCCAATCGGCGAGGCATAGCGAACTGAATGGCCGAGCACATAGGCGCCCCGTGCGGGTGCCTTTTTTGTTGCGCATTGCGCGGCGGGGGCATTTCCCGTATCATAGGCGGTGATTGAACACAAGGAGGCGCGCATGGCACTGGACGGCCTGACGCTGGGCTTTATCGCCCGGGAACTCAACGACAAGCTGGCGGGCGGCCGCGTGGACCGCGTGCAGCAGCCCGAGAAGGATATGGTGGTGCTGGCCATCCGCGCGGGCGGGCAGAACCACCGCCTGCTCATCAAAGCCAACCCCACCGGCACCCGCCTGCACCTGACCGACAAGGCCT
>ENA-UOOH01003322-UOOH01003322.1-fermentation-metagenome-genome-assembly--contig:-NODE-3322-length-12407-cov-20.983727_pt1 | contig 12407 bp, 6 predicted proteins | sample MGYA00245778_ERZ724025 | MGnify/ENA primary metagenome ERZ724025 (study PRJEB28704, sample SAMN03018313) | fermentation metagenome | biome: anthropogenic terrestrial biome; feature: soil; material... | reverse complement strand
GGATTACTAAGATGAAAACAATGCAATTGGTCGCTTGGCCTTACATAGATTGTGAGTAACGAGGGATGTCAGATGCCCTCAAACAACCAGAGAAACAATGAGTTGGATTTTACACCAACATTTGGGACTTAGCAGAATTAGACTAATCCAGAAGTAGTTTTGTTTCCAATACTACTTCTTGTAGCATCGTAGATAAACAGAATATCTCGTAAAAAATATTGTTATTATAGGCAGGCGGATGATTACTGACTTCCATGCAAAGTACTATGCATACGAGCTCAGCCGTATGGGCGGAGCAGGTGTAGAAAGAGTGGGAAGAGCTTTGTTCGATGCTTGTGTTGATCTTAATCCCCACCAGATCGAAGCTTCCTTGTTCAGTTTACGCTCTCCAATATCCAAAGGTGTTCTATTGGCAGATGAAGTTGGTCTGGGGAAGACTATTGAAGCTGGCTTGACTATTTGCCAGTATTGGGCAGAGAAAAAGCGCAGAATCCTGATCATTTGCCCTGCATCACTGCGAAAACAATGGGCATTGGAGATGCAGGAGAAGTTCAATCTCCCGGTGCAGGTGTTAGATGCCAAAACCGCCAAAGACCTGCTGAAGAAAGGTCACGACAACCCTTTCGATACTAAGCAGATTGTAATCGTTTCCATGCATTATGCCGGGCGGAACGCAGGATCAATCAAATTGCTGCCCTGGGATTTAGTGGTGATTGATGAAGCCCACAAGCTGCGCAATGCATACAGACAAAGCAATAAACTGGGGCAAGAGATCAGACGGGCAACGGAAGGAATCAAGAAGATCCTGCTTACTGCCACTCCTCTGCAAAACTCGCTTACAGAGCTTTACGGTCTCTCAACTTTGATTGATGAAAACCTGTTTGGTGATTTGCCATCATTCCGCAGCCAATACATGAATGCCGGTGCTAGCCTGAGTGATCTGAAAGAACGCTTGCAAACCTTTTGCTGGAGGACCCTCCGCAGCCAGGTATTGGAATATGTGAAGTTCACACATCGCAGACCCATTACCCGCCCTTTCACACCTACTCAGCAAGAACATGATCTGTACATGGGCGTTTCTGAGTTCCTGAAAACAGAGGATAATTATGCTCTTCCCCAGGGACAGAAGCATCTGCTGATCCTTTTGGTGCGCAAAGTACTGGCCTCGTCACCTCATGCGGTGGCTGGAACTCTGGAGATTATCAGAGATCGCTTGGTAAAACTTAGGAAAGATTACCTCGAGCAGCAAAGTGCTTTGCAACAATTGATGATAGACGACTACATCGATGATGACTTGCTGGATGAGTTATTGGAAGATCAGGAAGACCTGGAAACTGAGACTGAGCCAGCCTCTCCTCCTGAAGCGGATCAGCCAAAAAAAATAGACTTAGCCAGATTAGATGCCGAAATACAAGCATTGAATGGCTATATAGAAAATGCCAGAAGCTTCGGGGTGGATTCAAAATCCAAAGCACTGCTTACCGCCCTGGATATTGGCTTTTCCCAAATGCAAAAAATGGGAGCAGCCCGCAAAGCAGTGGTATTCACAGAATCCAGACGCACCCAAGCCTGGCTGAAGGATTATCTGGAAGCAAATGGCTATGCCGGAGAAGTGCTAACCTTCAATGGTTCCAATAAAGATGATGCTACAGGTCAAATCTATATCGACTGGTTAGCTGTAAATCAAGCAAATGGCAGATCATCAGGATCCAAACAAGTTGATCTTCGCACCGCAATCATTGAACGCTTCCGGGATCAAGCCAGCATCTTGATTGCTACAGAAGCCGGTGCTGAAGGCTTAAACCTGCAATTCTGCTCTATGGTGATCAATTATGACCTGCCTTGGAATCCACAGCGTATAGAGCAGAGGATTGGTCGCTGTCATCGTTACGGACAGAAGCACGATGTAGTGGTGATCAATTTCCTGAATGAACGTAATGAAGCAGACCAAAGAGTATTTGTAATCCTCTCAGAGAAGTTTCACTTGTTTTCCGGTGTCTTTGGTGCCTCTGATGATGTACTCGGTTCTCTGGAATCAGGAGTAGATTTCGAACGCAAAGTGCTGGATATTTATCAGCAATGCCGGACAGCCCAAGAGATTGCCACAGCCTTCGAGAAGCTGCAGAAAGAGCTGGAAGATACCATCCAAACCCGGATGAAAGATACTCGTCGCAAGCTCTTGGAACATTTTGATGAGGATGTTCATGAACGCCTCAAAGCAAACCATACTGATGCCGTAGAAGCCCTGGACAAGATAGGAAAGCTCTTCTGGCAACTCACGATGCACATCCTGAATAAGGAAGCATCCTTTGACGAGAAAGCCCATACCTTCAAGCTGAAAAAGCCTCCTTGTAGAAACAGCCGCCCCGGCACCTATCGCCTGATCTCCAAAGATGGTGAAAACTTTGGGAACGATTTCCTGTATCGCATGAGCCATCCCCTCGGTGAATACGTTTTACAGCAAGGGAAAAAGAAAACATGCCCTCCGGTAGAAGTGGTGTTTGATATCACCAAACACCCCACCCGAATCACTCTAATCGAACAACTGAAAGGGAAATACGGATGGCTCAGGCTCGACCTGCTTGCCGTTAACTCTCTGGATACAGAAGAGTATCTGCTGTTCACTGCCCTGGATGATGATGGAAACAGCCTTGACCAGGAGACCTGTGAAAAGCTGTTCTTGTGCAATGGACACGTCTCGGAACAGTCCATCGCGGATATTCAAACGGAGCTTAACCTGCAAAAGAATGCAGAAAGGCATGTGGAGGCTACCTTAGCCAGGAACCTGGAAGAGAATAACAAACACTTTACCGAAGCCCGGGAACAACTGGAGAAATGGGCAGATGACATGGTAAAATCTGTGGAACGGGAACTGGACGATATCAAAAGGCAGATTCGGGAAAAACAACGGCTTAGCCGTCAAAGCCCTACTTTGAAAGAACAGCACGATTTTCAGGAAGACATCGCCAAACTGGAAAAGAAGAAACGCAAATTGCGTGAGAAGATATTTGATACAGAAGACCAGATTGCCGAAAAAAGGGATAAGCTGATCGATGCCCTGTCAAACCGGCTTAAACAAAAGACGAAAACCACAACCCTCTTCACCATACGGTGGAAAGTAATATAAGGAGAAATGGATGCCTACTACCGATCAATTACGGTCTAAGCTGATAAATAAACTCAAAGAGCTGTTCCAACTAAATCAACCTGATCTGGATTTTGGATTTTATCGGATTATGCATGCCAAAGCTGAACAAGTGAGCACTTTCATTGAAAATGACCTGCTCCAGGTAATCCGTGATGCCTTTGGACAAGTGGATGATGAAAAAAAGAATCAGCTCAAAGAGGCAATAGATAAAGAAATCCAGTTAGCCAAAGACTATGGCTCTACTGACCCGGAAAACAGTCCTAAGGTTTTGGTAGCTCGGGCCAGGTATGAAGCTATCAAAGATAGTGCCAGCTCCGAAGCCGAGATTTATGACCACCTCTATCGTTTCTTTGAACGCTATTACGATGATGGAGACTTCATCTCCAGGCGTTACTATACCAGAGAAACACCGGGTAAAGCAGCACCTTTCGCTGTCCCCTACAATGGCGAGGAAGTAAAGCTGCATTGGGCAAATGCAGACCAATACTACATTAAAACCACAGAGTATTTTTCTAACTTCAGCGTTAACCTGTCCGAAGCGCTCAAAAAGCTAAAAGATGGCAAAAAGAACGATATTGAAGAGCTTGACTTTGCAGATAGCACCATCCCCGAGGGCCTAAAAGTGCACTTCAGCATCATTGATGCCACAGAGGGTGATCATGCCAACGTGAAAGCCAGTGATGCCACCAAACGCTATTTCATTATTCACAAAGAAAAACCAATTGAGCTGAACGACAAAAATGAGCTGATTATCAACTTCGAATACAAGCCTACCATGGAAAAGACCAGACAAGAGACTCTAAATCAGGAAGCTGTGGCTCTGGTTATCAAATCACTAAAAGACTTTGAACCACGAAACTCACGAAAAGACACGAAAAATGACTTGCAAGATGATCTTTCGTGTGATTTCGTGCCTTTCGTGGTTGAAGATTACTTGAATGCTCTTTCCACCTGCATTCCCACAGAGAAAGATAAAGACAGAATCCTGCTGACCAAGTATATAAACCAATACACCTCCCGTAATACGATGGACTATTTCATCCACAAAAACTTGGGAGCTTTCCTCAAGCGAGAGCTGGATTTCTATATTAAAAACGAAATTATGCGCTTGGATGATATCGAAAACGCCGAAGCACCCAAGGTGGAAGACTACCTTGCCAAGATCAAAGTCCTGCGTAAAATAGCCATCAAACTGATAGACTTTATGGCTCAGCTGGAGGACTTCCAAAAGAAGCTATGGCTTAAGAAGAAATTCATCGTGGAAACCAATTACTGCCTTACTCTCGACCGGGTGCCGGAAGCACTATATCCCCAAATTATCGAAAACAAAGATCAGATTGATGAATGGATCAAGCTTTATGCCATAGATGAGATAGAAGGCGATACTACCTGTCCGGCTTACACCAATCCTCTTTCACTGAACTTCCTCAAAGTTAACGACAAACTTTTGCTGGATACTTGCTTCTTTGACGAAGCATTTAAAGCCAAGCTGCTGAGCTCAATACAAGGTTTTGATGAACAGTGTGATGGGCTGCTTATACATAGCGAGAATTTCCAGGCACTTAGGTTATTACAAGATAGATATAAAGAGCAGGTCGGATGCATACATATAGACCCTCCCTACAATACTGCGACGAGTGGTTTCTTATACAAGAACGAGTATCAACACTCTAGTTGGATGTCGCTAATGTCCCAGGGAGTTGTAACTTCAATGAATATGATGACCAAAGAAGGTGCTTTTCAGTGCCATATTGACGAAAATGAATATGAAAGACTTTCAGCATTAATGGATGATCTTGATCTACCAAGTAGCGGAACAATAATTTGGGATAAAAAGAACCCCATGTTGGGTAAAAAGGGCATAGCTACCCAACATGAGTATATATTATGGAGAGCACACACAGATAACCCGATATACATGCAAAACAAGAGTATTCGAAAGATTCTATCACAAGCTCAATTCCTAATTGATAAACATGGAGGTATCAACGATATATCCAGATCTGCATTCTCAAAATGGATTCAGGCTCAAACTGATTTAACAGGCGGTGAGAAAGCATATAGATTTATTGATGATATGGGAAGAGTATATCGTGGGGTAGCGATGGGTGCACCTGAACCACGAAAAGACCCCAAATTTCATATCCCTTTGATACATCCAGTCACCAACTTGCCATGTCCTGTACCAAGCAATGGATGGTCACGCACTCCTGAAACTCTTCAGGGACTTGACGATATTAATGAGATTTTATGGGGAGATGACCATACAACTCAACCTCAAAAAAAGGTGTTTTTATCTACAGAATCAAAACGACAGCTTTCTTCGATACTGCAAAACGCAAAGAGTGGTAAGGCTTACTTAGATGAATTGGGACATGAGTTCCCCTATTGCCACCCAGTGTCATTGTATTTGGAATTGTTTGGTGCTATTGATTCCAATAGTTCAAACATCTTCTTCGACTACTTTGCTGGTTCTGGAACCTCAGGGCACGCAGTTATTGATCTTAACCGGGAGGATGGATTCAGACGCAAATATGTCTTAGTTGAGATGGGAGATTATTTCGATACAGTACTTAAACCTCGTATTAGTAAGGTTGTTTACAGCAAGGATTGGAAAGGTGGTAAACCCAAGAGTCGTGATACTGGAATAAGCCACTGTTTCAAGTATCTACGTTTAGAAAGCTATGAGGATACACTAAACAATCTGGTTCTGAAAAACGAGTCCATCAGAGATAAAACTATAGCAGGCACCATCTCACTCCAAGAGGACTATCTGTTGCATTACATGCTGGATGTGGAAAGTAGGGGCAGCCAGAGTTTGCTCAATATAGATGCTTTCAATGATCCCACTTCCTATTTGCTAAAAGTAAAAAAGCCCGGTAGCGATGAGTACATAGAAAAAGCAGTGGACTTAATCGAGACCTTCAATTACCTGATCGGTCTTAGATTGGTGCATCTGGGGATTCCACAGTCTTTAACAGCGGCTTTTACCCGGATGAAAGACCCGGATTTACCTCAAGATCAGGATACCAAGCTGATTATCAATGGGGATCTCAAACAGGTCGCAGATGGCAAATGGTGGATTCGCAAAGTTGAAGGTTGGGTTCCCAAGAATCCCTATAGCCCAAATGATGGCCTCAAAGAAAAGGTGCTCATCGTATGGCGCAAGCTGACCGGAAACTTCGAAGAGGATAACCTTATTCTTGACTCATGGTTCCAGAAGAACCGAATTAGTACTCTCGACTGGGAATTTGACACTATCTATGTAAATGGCAGCAACAACCTGCCAAACCTGCAAAAGGATGGTGATACCTGGAAGGTGCGGCTCATTGAGGAAGAGTTTATGAAACGAATGTGGGACAGCCAAGGGGTGTGAGATGGCAAAAGACCTAACCAATTCAACTGTAGATCGTCAGAATATTCTGAACAACCAGTATGCTCTAAATGAAATTCAGAAGGCAGTCAAGCTGCAAGGTATTCTCTTTGAAAGTAAGTTGGTTTTCTTGATAGATCATGTTGCCGACTTCTTTGAGGTGACCACTCGTACAATCAAAAACTACATCAGCAACTACGAAGCTGAGCTCAAAAACAACGGTTATGAGGTTTTACGGGGTAAACGCCTAACAGATTTCAAGTTAACTGCAAAATGGGCAGATGTTAGTGAAATTGATTTCCCTGACATCAAGGCACCGAGCATAGGTATATTTGACTTCAGAGCATTTTTGAACCTTGGAATGCTTATGGCAGAAAGTGAACGAGCTAGGCTGTTGAGACAGGCCATCCTTGATATTGTGATAGACACTATCAATGCTAAAACTGGTGGAGGCACAAAATACATTAACCAAAGAGATGAAGATTTCTTGAGGTCATGGTTTGAGGGAGAGAGTTACCGGGTTCAGTTTACTGATGCCCTTCGGGACTATGTTGACATGGGTAATTTCAAGTATCCTCTTTATACTGATAGAATTTACGTAAGTATATTCAGAGAACAGGCATCAGATTATCGGGCTATTCTGAGGTTACAAAAGAAAGACAAGGTCAGGGATACCTTCTATGCTGAGGTACTCGACCTCGTGGCTGCTTATGAATACGGTTTTGCTAGACTATTAGAAGAAGAATCCCAAAGGATTGGACGTAAACTCACATTTTATGAGACAGATGAGTTGTTTAGGAGATTCGAGAGCAAGCCACTATGGAAACCTCTGATAGACAAAGCCAGAGTAAAGATGGCAAGCCGGGATCTGGCTTTTCGTGATGCACTGCATCTGCAGCTTGAAGAATATATCACACCCTTGCAGGCTGAAGAGTTTGAACGCTTCTTGGGTGAGAAAAGCAAAGAACTGGCAGAACGTCTCGAAGAAGCGAAGGATGTGATGAAGCGGCTCAAGGATAGAGGTTAATGCCTGTAAACTATATCACTATTGGGCAGGCGATTGATACGCATTTATTAACAGTCCACGTAAGTGGGGGTGGAGATACCGGAATCATCAATAGCGGGCAGCTTGAGAGTGTGCTAAGCCATATACAAAATGATGATTACTATCCCGACTTTGTTGATAAATTGACTCACTTGATCTGGGGAGCATGCAAATTCCATTGCTTTGCTGACGGTAACAAACGGATTGCGATCTCATTAGGTGCTCAGTTTCTATTAATAAATGGTTATCTGGTATTGGCTGGAAAGTTCATCCAATACATGGAGAATATCAGTTATCATGTAGCTGCTGGTAACATAGACAAAGAGCTGCTGCACAGAATTGTTCTTGCCCTATTGGAAGGTAAAGAAGAGGAAGAATCTCTAAAACTGGAGATTTATAATGCAATCAAGGATGATGAGAGATAAGCATGGCACGTAAACAAACCCACATGAACCACAAATTTTCTAACAAACTGCTCCTTAATCAGTGGTTGATGAGTCAATTTGGCGTTGATCCGCTCCTGGATTACAAGGATAATACCAAACCCTTCCACAAACTGTCAGCACCGATCCGGGATAGCCGTCTGGAGGGTTATGATGCAGACGGTTTGCATCGTTTCTACCACGAACTGGTGAATAGCGAGCTTTTTTACAATGATTTCCACCCCATCAGCAAAGAGCAGCTACGCATCTATGAGGAAAACATCGTATCACATACCAGAACAATAAACTACTTACGCAATAGACCTATTGTCTGGAAGTACTTTCAATGGTTAACCCTACTCTTTGTGGAGATGTATCTGGATCGCTATTTTACCGATAAGGCCAAGCTGCTGGAAGATCTGAATGTCTATCTTAAGCGGTTTAATGAAAAGTGGACTGGCTTTCAGAACCTTGAGCCATACTCATTTGATGATCTAAACAAGCTCTGTCTGCAAAATGCTACGGGAAGCGGTAAGACCCTCTTGATGCATGTGAACCTCTTGCAGTTCCGGCATTATGCCAAAAAGACTCGTGAGGGCAGCGAGATTTCCAGAGTTATCTTGCTTAGCCCCAATGAACGGCTCAGTGAACAGCATTTAGAAGAGTTAAAGATAAGCGGATTTAGTTTTGCCCAAAGACTAAAAACCAAACAAGAGGGCAGCATTGACATGGTCGATGTAATCGAAATCACCAAACTCGGTGATACAGAAGGGCCAAATACAATTGCCACCCGAAGTCTGGGAGACCAAAACCTGCTCTTGGTTGATGAAGGTCACCGGGGGATGAGCGGAAAAGACGAAGGTGTATGGTTCACGAGAAGGTCAGAGCTATGTGCCAAGGGCTTTACTTTTGAATACTCTGCCACTTTTGCCCAAGCTGTTGCTGCTGCAAATAACAGAGCTTTTGAAGATAGCTATGCTAAAACAGTGATCTTCGACTATTCCTACAGGTGGTTTTACGAAGATGGCTTTGGCAAGGACTATCAGATATTGAACTTGCCCAAAACCTATCAGCAGGTGCAGGATGTGTATCTCACCGCCTGTCTGCTCAAATACTATCAACAGCTAAAAGTCTATGAAGATAAGAAACTGGAAATTGTCCCCTTTAACCTGGAAAAACCTCTGTGGGTCTTTGTGGGTAGTACTGTTACCAAGAAAAAAGGCAAGCAAGAGGTTGAGCTTCCCAGCGCGGAGTTATTGGCTGATGTTGGTCAGATTATTGTCTTTATCGCTAAATTCCTTTCTAATGCACCAGTCTTCCAACGTAGTATCGAGCAAATTCTTTACGGAAGTGGCAGCAGTACCGGGTTGCTCGACGACGCTGGTAATGATATCTTCGCTAATTCCTTCAATTACCTGCTCAAGACGGTTAATGCTACGAATGGAACTTCTGAGATTTATCAAGATATCTTGAGAACCTTGTTCAATAATCCTGCCAGTGGTCAGCTAAGATTGGATAGAATCAAAGGTGATTCAGGCGAGGTAGCTTTGTATCTTGGTAATAGCGACACACCCTTTGGTTTGATCAATGTCGGAGATGCCAAAGGACTCTGCGACCACGTAGAAGAATATGCCAAGCACAATGATGTTCAGCTAACTGTGGACGACAGTGACTTCACAGAAGCGATGTTTGCCTCAGTGAAGGATTCTTCATCTCCTATCAACCTTTTGATCGGGTCTAAGAAATTCGTAGAAGGATGGGATTGCTGGCGTGTTAGTACGATGGGTTTGATGCATGTCGGCAAGAGCGAAGGAACTCAGATTATCCAGCTATTTGGCCGCGGTGTGCGCTTGAAAGGCTATGAGTGGAGTCTGAAGCGCAGTGGGCATACTTATGCCACCACAAAGCCTGGATTCATTGAAGATATCGAAACCCTGAATGTCTTTGGCATCGAAGCTGACTTCATGGATAAGTTCAGACAATTCTTACGTGATGAAGGCTTGCCTGGCAACGAGAAAAGGATGGTTATTACTATCCCAATGAATGTAACCGCTGATTTTGGCAAGAAGCTGAAGATAATACGACCGAAAAAGAAGAAAGATGGCACAGAGTATGATTTTAAGAAAGACGGGCCAGTACCTACCATTGGCAAGGTACCTCAGTATCTGCAAAACAATCCGGTAGTTTCAGACTGGTACCCCAGGATACAGACCATTAAGTCTCGTGGTACTCTGCAGGATGGTCAAAAAGACCAGGTAAAGCTTAGAAACAAGCAAATTAGTCTTTTAGACATGGATCGCTTGTATTTTGAACTGGAACGCTTCAAACGAGAACGAAGCTGGCACAATCTAAATCTCAGTAAGCAGGGGATTATCAGCTTATTGTCAGATACGTCTTGGTATCGGCTCTTGCTTCCGGAAACGAGACTCACTCCCCAAAACTATGATGAAGTGCTCATCCTCCAACAAATCGCAACAGAACTGGTAAAGCGTTTCTGTGAAAAGTACTATAACTTCTGTAAAAAGTCCTATATTGAACCTCGATTAGAATTGAGAGAGCTGACAGCAGATGACGACAATCTGCCTTCAGACCGAGAATATCAGTTGATTGTGGATGGTGATGATATCCACGTAATCGAAGGGATTAAGAAGCTCAAAGATGAGATCATCGTTAAAAAAGACCAGCTTTTGCATGTGGGCGATCTCCATGCCTGTAACTTTGGCAATCATCTCTTCCAACCACTGTTTCATGTGCGTCATGGTGGCAAAATCACCATCCTTCCGGTCTCTTTTGGAGAAAGTGAATATCAGTTCATAACTGATCTGAAAGAATGGTGTGATAAGAACCGGAAAAATATGAAGGATAAGGGACAGGAGCTATATCTCCTCCGTAATCTTAGCAGGGGTAAGGGAGTTGGCTTCTTTGAAGCAGGCAACTTCCATCCAGATTTCATCCTCTGGGTTCTCTCAGAAGGCAAGCAATATGTCCACTTTATAGAACCTCATGGACTGATGCATGAAGGGGTAAACAGCGAGAAAATCCAGTTCCACAAGCGTATCAAAGAGATTGAGACAAGACTTGCCGATCCCAATGTAATCCTTAGTAGTTGGATATTATCCTGGACTCCCAAGCAAGAACTAAAACTCTGTGGGTATGATCCAGACGAGTATCTGGAGAATAATGTGGTGTTTATGGAAGATGATGGATACATCCAAACTCTTATGATCGTTTAAGAAACAACCAATGGAATTGATTGTATCAAGTATCTACTCTTGGCTTCATAACAATGCAAACGAGATAATAATCAGTGGAGTTGGAGGAGCTTTCCTCCTTATTATCATTAGATTTTACAAAACTATCTCAAGATTTATGAAGTATCTTATAAAAAACATAAACAAGTTGTTTCACAGAAGATCAAAGATTAATAAGATTTCTGACGAAAGCCCTATTGTTGCAGGTGACTCTGAGCAAGCTATAGCCATCGTTACTAATAAGCTTCCAATAGTTCCTTATCCAACAACAACATTTTTCCATTATCGATTAACTGATGCTTTTCCAAGACTAGATAATGGGATTACCGAATTTAATGATCGACGGACAATAATCAAAAGATTGAAAATACTCTTAGGAGACCCTTTAACTTTCTCATCTGAAGATTCTCGTCCAGGATTTGACTCCCATCCGATTTGGTGGTTTCGAGGAACTTACAACTTATGGATTGATAGGTTCAAGGTGCTTAGTAGGCGCAAGGTCTTGATAAACATAGATGAATATGTCGTAACTAAGCTGATAGTGTACAAATCTAAGCACAACTATAGGGATTTTGTATATGTTGAATGCGCTCCTGATAAACCGTCGGGAGCTTATCAACACACCAAAGAAAGTATTGAAAGGGAAGTGAATGAATATGGCTTCTGCCAGGAAGAATTTAGTCTACTCAATAAGCGAGTCATCACAAGAAGGGAATATGATGAGGGATCGACGTTAGTAAGCGGGAAACCTACAAGAACCATTGGTGCAAAGCTTCGCTCCCGAGTTCTCACAACATATAATTTCATCATCGCTGCAAAACACTCTCCATACAATTCAAATACATTTGATAAGTTATCAGAAGTGTACTTTAATGATTTGTTAACGAACCAGATTGATTTTAAAGAATTCTTAAAATGGATGCTATCGCTAGAACGCAACCCCCGTGATATGTGGAACGATTAGCACAAAATTAAAAAATAATGCATCATTGCAAAATTGCACGATGACGGAGATTGAATGAGTCCGGAATCATTTGCTTGATTGCACAAATTTCTTGACACATATGCCTGCTGAAAAAAGCTAAGTGAATGGCATTTCAATTGCCTTCTGAAGCCAATATATGCCGATGCTTTCAGCACACAAAAGGGAAAATGAACAAAGATTCGA
>ENA-UOOH01003314-UOOH01003314.1-fermentation-metagenome-genome-assembly--contig:-NODE-3314-length-12421-cov-4.316432_pt1 | contig 12421 bp, 21 predicted proteins | sample MGYA00245778_ERZ724025 | MGnify/ENA primary metagenome ERZ724025 (study PRJEB28704, sample SAMN03018313) | fermentation metagenome | biome: anthropogenic terrestrial biome; feature: soil; material... | reverse complement strand
GAACGAAATCCTACTATGGTACAACGCACCATCAAAAGTGGAGCTGTTCGGGCAGGCAGATCGTAAAAGTACAGTTTAAGGAGTGTGATGACAATGACAAAAACCTACAAAACCAGTGAAATGATAGCCATGCTGGAGAAAAACCCAAAACTGAAATTTACAACAATAAGAGGCGGCATTACCACTAGCCCTGTGCTTGTTTCAGAATCCGGTTACATCGTTTGGGAAAATGAGCAACATAACCCACCATATAGCACTCCTGCGCTCAAACCGGATGACGAATGGCAACTTGTTTACCAAGCCGTCACTTGGCAGGAGGCGTTGCAGGCGTGGGATAAGGGCAAAACAATCAAGTGCGACATGGGTCCGGGGGAAGGCTCATTTACACTGAAACCGCTTGAGGAATCATACAGGACCGGGTCCACTTTTTGTGTGTACTGGCTTAAGGCTGGCACTTGGTATATTGAGGAACCTGGCGAATAAAAAGACCTAGCAAACCGCTATTGAGCGGTTAATTTATTTTAAGGAGGCAAAATAATGGAATTAACGAGAGAAGAAGCGATAAGGAACTTCCGGGAACATTGGGCATCATTGGCAATAACAGGAATGAGCGATAAAGCAGATTATTTAAGGCGCAACGGTTATCCTGAAATTGCATTTAACTGTTTCCTTTGTGAATTTACCAATTCCACATGCTCTAAATGCCCTATTGATTGGCCTCAAATTCGTCTAGCAAAGAATTATTCTGGTCTTTGCTTAAAATCGTACTATAGCAAATGGGATGAAGCCGATACCCCCGAAGAACGCAAACGCATTGCTGCTATAATAAGAGACTTGCCGGAGAAGAAAGAAGAACCAAAGCCAGACTTCAAAGTCGGCGATTGGGTGGAAGTTATAAATAATTATTGCGCCTTTACTTCCTATTTCTCTTTTTTTAAAGAAAATAAATTAGAACAATTTGCTAATCAATATGCTGCTTCTGCCCCTCAAGATGGAGAGAAATATAAAATAATTGCCATTGGTAAACATAGTGAGTGCCCTGACCTTTATGGGCCGCTTTACGTTCTGGGAAAAGGTGATAAGGTTTATATTGTTAACGGTCATACTACTCCCATGGAACCAGCCTTAAAACTTGCAGAGCCGCCGAAAATCGAGCCTAAATTCAAGGAAGGCGATAAGGTTGTGCCGATAAGTAAAACAGTGCCGGGGTGGGGAGACAAGGCTCCCAATTGGAATATTCGTGGGGGCAAAGAACAAGGATTTCTTTATGTAAGGCGCATTGATTCAGAGTTGACCGGAGAACACAAGGCAACCGTTTATGTTTGCGGTGCACCCGAAGAAGATATGGGGGGAGATTTTTATTTTGAATCAGACCTCACCACCTATATAGAAACTTTATCACCCAAATTCAAACCTGGCGATAAGGTAAAAATTAAAAGCGTTGAGGAAATGGAGACCATTCGGGATGCTGGTCCTGTTTGTGGTGGCCTTAGTTCTGAAATGTTTTCTTATGCCGGCAAGGTTTTAGAGATTAAAGACGGCCCCGAGACTCGCGATAACTTAATTGGCTATCATGTAAAAACAAATGGATTTATTTGGGATGAGCGTTTTCTTGAACCCTTTCCTATTAACCACTGCCCCGAGAATAAAATTATCAAGGACGGGCCAACGACCTTCATCTTCAATGGCCCCGTAACCACTTGCATCATAGAATTTGCCGACACCAAGTTTAAGGGCACAGCCAAATGCAATCCCAGCGACAAATGGGATGAAAAAACAGGCAAGATTTTAGCTATGGCTAGAGCCCTGCGCCCACTCCTTGATGCTATTGAGAAAGGGCTAAGGCAATGCTAACAGGGAGGTGAAAAAAGCCCTGCAAAATAAAATAACCATGTTAAGCCGTCCCGTATTTGCGGGATTTTTTTATTGGGATAGTAGCTAATCTTAAGTGCTATCCCTTATTTATTTTTTAAAGAAAGGACTGAATTAAATGGCAGAAGAACAAAAGCTGAGCTTCTCTACCCTCGCCGGTGGTGGCGTAGAGGAAAAGCTGCAATATGCCTTAGATGAAATTGCGGCCAATATTGCAGACCCCAATACCAATGCCAAGAAGACAAGAAAAGTAACCATGACGCTTACCTTTAAGCCCAATGAGCAGCGGACAATTTCCAACCTTGAGATTGACGTTAAGACCAGTCCCGCCCCCGTGGTAGGTATTACCACAACCCTGATGATTGACCGGGATAAAAAAGGCAAAGCCGTTGTCTCTGAGATTTATGGGAATGACCCGAATCAAGGAGTCATTGACTTTGAAACTGGTGAAGTAGTCGATTTTAGAGGGAGGAATGCGAAATGATAAACAAGGATGCGCTGGAATATCTGGTTAATTTGGCCCTAGAGGGCAGCTCCGTCCATGTCGTAGACGGGAAACCATACTCAATAAAACAACTCCATCCGATCAAGGAAATAGGCCCTGTTGCGCTGGAATTTAACTTCTTGGATTCGCTAGTAACATATCTGCGGGAGAAAATGGATTTATGGCCCGAAGAAAATAAATTAATTATTGAGATAGCAAGCCCGACTGAAATTGCCCTGCGGACAGAAGTGTGCGGAAAATTCAATGAGCGGTTTACGCCGGTCCTCTGCCATGCGTTAGTAGAAGCATTCCCATGGGGCCGTTTCTTAAGTCCGGAAGAATTTATCATTATGGCGCAAAGCCGTTTTGATGAAACTGCAGACTTAGAGATAATCCGTAAGATAGTCGGCAATGTCCAGACCGAGGAAGTTATCAATTTCTCCGACGATGGCATCAGCCAGCAGGTAACGGCCAAAGCAGGGATATCAAGAGTGCAGAACGTCATTATCCCTCCCCGCGTTAAACTTGCTCCCTACCGCACCTTTATTGAAGTCGAGCAACCAGTGAGCGAGTTTGTTTTTAGGGCTAAAAAGGCAGATAAACTACCCCTGTTTGCATTATTTGAAGCTGATGGTGGAGCATGGCGCATAGAAGCCATGAAGCGCATAAAAGCCTACCTGGAAGAGCAATTGGACGGTATGTCGGACATTGTGATACTTGGTTAACGGTTACCGGGAGGGTTAACCCCCTCCCCTACTCTGTTTTAGGGAGGTAGTGCGATTGGCAGAGGGAACTTTCATAAAACTTTACCGCAAAATATTAGACAGTGAGTTTTACAGTGAAAAACGGCGATTTAGCAAATCCGAAGCATGGATTGATATCTTATTAAGAACGGAATGGGAAACAGGAACGCTGGAAATAAAATCCTATGAGAGGTTGGCTCAAAGGTGGAATTGGAGCAAGTCATCGGTTGAACGATTTATTAAAGTTCTCGTCGATAAAAACATGGTGGGACGAAAGCGGGGTAAAGCCGGGACGACACTAACCGTGGTAAATTGGAAGTTATATCAGGGTAAGCGGGATAAGGTTGGGGCAAAGTTGACACCCAAAAACGAGTTACTTCCTATTACAGAAAAAGAAGAAAAGAATATATACTCTGAATTGCTTTCACATTGGAACCAACAAAAGATAACTATCCACAGAGCATTGACAGAGGATATGAAAAAAGCAATAGATGCTACTCTTAAGGCATATTCCCAAGAAGAAGTTATGCAGGCCATTTCAAGGTACAGCAAAATCTATCACGATAAGGATTATTACTTCAAATACACTTGGACTCTAATAAGCTTCCTGAAGCAAAAGAACGCCCTGCCCGACTTCATGGAAGAAGGACAAAAATGGATAGCCTACAAAAAGGCCACGACCAAGCCTGAGCCACCTAAGCCGAAACCAGACTTTGACCCTTACGAGATTAAACATAGTTGGAAGGAGTGATGTGGAACTTATGAAACTAATTGACCTTGAAGCTGAACAACGAGTTATTTCCGGTATGCTGCATTCTGACAATGCTTGCGCCGAAGCTATTACCCTACTAACGGACAAAGACTTCTCAGACCCCTTTCATCTTGCTGTATTCTCCACTGTTTCTGCCCTCTATGTTCGCAATGTAAAGCCTACTTTAGCTGAAGTCTTAAAAGAAGGCTTGAAAACTGGACTCATAACGGGCAAGCAAAACGTCGATAGACTGCGCGAAGTATCAGACCACTATATCACTGACGAAAACATAGGCTATTGGGTGCAGCAGGTAAAAGTAAAGTCTAAAATGCGGCACATGGAAACGATGCTTAATAAATACCATGATGAGCTTAAAACTGCCAAGGATAGCGAAGCTGAGGACATACTCAATAAAGCAAGCGAGGAATTTTCAAGTCTATCAATCATAGCAGTAGACGAGGACATTCAAGAACCGGGGGAGATAGCTAAATTAGGTTATGACCTAGTAGTTGAGAAAATGGAACGCTACCGAAAAGAAAAGGATGCTAACCCTTACGGCGCATTAATACTTGACGGGACTCCTACCGGCCTGAAAAGCTTGGATGAAATCACTTTAGGCTACAAGCCGGGCGACTTAATCATTCTAGGAGCTCAGACCGGGCATGGTAAGACAGCATTCGCTTTAAATACCGTGCTTGCTACTTCCATTGAGGCTAATCAGCCTTGCTTGTATATCAACACCGAAATGAGTAAGCAGCAGATAGCCTTAAGATGGGGTTGCATCCTATCGGGAGTAGACCACGACAAAATAAGGCACGGAGCTATTAACAATGAGGAATTACAGGAAATTGCCGACGCTTACGGTAAACTTGCTAACTCAGGCTTTTACCCTGCTCACATTCCTAACCTAACTCCTGCAAAATTAACCAGCATAGCGAGAAGAGCTAAAATACGCAAAGACGTACAGTTAATCATTGTAGATTATGTAGGGCGCATGGAAACATCAGACCCGAGGTTACAAGAATATCAAGTGCTATACAACATCATCAAAGCGCAAAAACAGTTAGCACAAAACCTAAAATGTGCCATTATGTGCCTGGTACAGCTAAACACCGATGGATCTATTCAGGGGGCCAGAAAAATCAAGAATGAATGTGACTTAATGCTTAAACTGATACCTGTATCTGCGGAAACCGTTCAAGAAGTAGCCAAAGAAAAAAGAATAGTCTATAAAAATTGGAACTATGATCTTGAAATTGAAAAGAACCGTGATGGAGTGTCGGGGAATAAAATCCCGATATGGTTTGACATGTCGATTCAACAAATTACCCAAGCGGTAAGAATTGATAAGCCAGAGCCGATTAAGGATATTTGGAACGATATTGGAAGGGAGATAAAGTCCTAATGACTGATGACACTCATGTTTATTGCACCCAATGCCAGCATTTCAGGACGGATGACGAATACTTGCCCTACTGCCCTTTTGAGGGTGAGTGCGATATATGGAATTGTGAAGATAGCAAGCCATTTAAGGAAAGACCGCGCTATGAACCTAAAATCAATCGCGGCTGGACTTGCGTATTTTGCGGATTCCTAAACCTTATAAGGCATGAAGTTTGCGAACGATGCGGAACGGCGAGAACAACGTAGTGTGTTGGTTATACGTAGTGAAACGGAGGAATGATTGTGAGTAAATATAATATTGGGCAAATATTAATCATCAAGGAAGATGTAGAGCTTGAAGGTTTTTTAGGTAATAAGAAAAAGTTAAGAGCAGGGACTAAAGTTTATATAGGAGCGGATAACTTTGCACATTATCCTGATGGAACGTTACAAACATTGGGAAAGGAAATTAAAATCCAAGGGTATTCAGTCAAAGGAATTTCAGAATGGCTGTATATGTGGCTATCTACTAGATTACCGTTAGATGATTTCTTAGATGATTATGAGATTTCCAAGGAAGATTTTAAAGAGGAAATAGAAGATGCATTGGAAGAACTTGGAATGTGGGACAACACTGGAAATAGAAGTTAATGTGTAGCCATAAGGCGGTGATTCTATCGAACCCATTAATCGACCAGATAAAAGCTAACCTGCCCATCCTAGAAGCCCTTAGCAGATACGCTAATGTTACCGCTAATCGTAAAGGCAATTCCCATTGGTGCAGCTGCCTACAAAAGCAAGAGCGAACGCCATCAATGCAGATATTCCCTGATAAAAACTACTACAGATGCTTTTCATGCGGAGCTTATGGTGACCAGATAGACCTAGTGGCAGAAGCATTAAACCTTCCCCTATCTGATGCCATACAGTTGCTTATCAGGGACTTGGGACTTGAGGGAACCATCAGCCAAGAGGAACGAGACAGAATCGAATTAGAGCAGGCTAGGAGGCAGCAGGAGCGACAAAGGAAGATTGACCAACAGAACAGCGTTAAGCAAGAGTACAGGCGGCTAATCGCGATTGAGAAGCAGATGTACTCTTTTATTATGTCCATTGACAGCGGGCTCGACCTTAACCTTTACGAGGTAATAAAAAGCCTACAAAACAAAGAGTTAATCGGTTATTGGATAGACGCGTTACTTAACGGCTCATTAGACGAGCAATTAGCGGTAGTTGAAGTCAGCAAAGACTTTAACCCGTGGAAGGAGTGATTAGATGTTTGACTTATTTTTCAAGGCACAAAACAAAGTTAATGATGCTTATAACGAAGGTTTTACCAATGGGCGTTTACAGGGTTATGGAGAGGGTTACACCGAAGGTTATCGGAAAAAATTGTTAACTCAATATGACAGAGTTATTAATCTTACACAGTACGGATTTTACATTTGTAACTCTGAATATGCAGATATTCTCGAAATTGCCCTTAATTTAGCCTGTCAACAGATAGCTTACGACCATATCGGAACTGCTGAGTATTTTCAAGACTATTTCTTGAAACGAGCAAAGGAGGCAAAGCATGAAAAAGCAACTTCAAAAGAAATGGAACAGACCTAAGATTCTAGTGAACGACAAGAGATATTTCAAGCCCGATAACATGAGTCCCGGAACGATTGTAGCCTACGCGGTTTACATACCGGGAGAGAGAGAGAAGGTGACAGCGTGCAGATAGAAAAACTGCCGGCAGGCAGAGAAATGGACAAGGCAATTAGTCGGTACGTTTTTGGCAACAATGAATTTGTTTGCCGTAATTGTGAGGATGATTATCACGTTGTGGACAGGCAGGGGTTAATCGCTTATATCCCCGTTTCTAACTATTCCACCGACTTTGCGGCAGCGCGGGAAGTGGTTAAAGAATTGAAAAAACAAAGGTGGTCATTCCGATATAGCAACAATGCTTATGCTGACACCCAACACGCGGCAGCTTTTTATCGGAGAGGAATAGGTCGCGATATTCTTGGCGGCGATTATGTTTACAATGATAACGCATGGGCTATCGCTAATACCGAGTGTCTCGCAATCTGCCGCGCTGCACTCCTTGCCATGGGGGTGACGGAATTATGATTACAATGGGGATTGACCCCAGCTTGACAAGCACCGGCATAGTAGTCTTGCGTGATGGAGAAATAGAAATAGCCCAAACGACTCAAAACAGACCGGAATTAGGGACGATTTACAGGGTACACTCAATCCTCCATCAAATAATAGGAACCCTTAATGATATGGATGATATTTATAAGCCCGAGTTATCCCAAGCCCCCGATTTAATAGTAATCGAGGGATTTTCTTATGGCAGTAAAGGACGGTCGGTATTTGATACGGCTTACCTTGGCTGGCGAATCAGAGAGGAGTTGGAAAGGCTCAAAAACGTTGACAACATCCCTTGGATAGAAGTATCGCCAAGCCAGCTTAAAAAGTTTGCTACAGGGCAAGGAACCGCCCCTAAAGAGATTATATTGCAACAGATATATAAACGTTGGGGAGTTGAACTTCACGACAATAATCAGGGAGACGCTTTTGTTTTGGCTAAAATCGGCGAAGCATATCTGGGGAATCGCGGAGGATGGACGGTGAACCAGCAAGAAATCATAGCCGCCCTTAAAGGCGAGAAGCCAGCAAAGAAGCCTAGAAAGCAGGTGAAGTGATGAAACTAAATCCCGAACAATGCCAAATAGTCTTAGATAACCTGCGCCTAGCCAAGTATGTAGCCAATAAATTCAATATCAACCGCTATTTTGACCATGAAGAAGTACTGGCAGTAAGCTATTATGCCTTGGTTTTAGCCGCATTGGGCTATGACCCCGAAGGCGGCACCAAGTTTAGCACATACGCCATTAAATCCATGAAAAGAATGCTCTACCGTGAATTTATGTATCAGTACAAAACAAAGCCCATGGAATCTTACCTTGAAGAATTGGCCCTTGACCTTGACGGCGAAGCCTCTAACTGGGAATCGTATTTTGGTATTGAATCGCCAGAAGGTGAGCTAACAGACAGATTATCGGCAGAGCAATTTATTCTCAAAATCAACAAAGAAAATCCCGGCAAAGGCAAGGCAAAGACCAGAGCAGTAATAAATTTACTGTATTTCTATCCTTACTTGACACAGCAGGAGGTGGCAGAAATTCTAGGTTGCAGCCAAAAGAATGTGAGCTTGATTTTAAAAAACATACGCAAGAAGCACCGGCAGGAATTGGTGATTTAAAGGAGGGAGGCAAACTGGACTATCAGGAATTTTTGAAAAGCAAACAGGTAATTCACCAAAGCACAGGGCTTGACGTTCCAAGAGAGCAGTTAAGCCCTTTATTATTTGAGTTCCAAAAAGATTTAACCCGATGGAACTTGCTTAAAGGGCGATCGGCCCTGTTCGCCAGTACGGGATTGGGTAAAACCTTCATGCAAGTAGACTGGGGTAACCAAGTACATCAACACACCGGGGAAAACGTTCTAATCCTTGCGCCATTAGCGGTTAGTCAGCAGACGGTTAGAGAGGCCAAAAAACTGGACATAACAGTTAATCTATGCCGTACCCAAGCAGACGTTAAACCCGGAATCAATATCACCAACTATGAAATGTTGCAGCACTTTAAGCCGGAGAAATTCGTTGGCGTGGTTGTTGACGAAAGCTCAATTTTAAAATCATTTACCGGCAAACTTCGTCAGCAGATAACAGAAGCCTTCGAGTATACCCCTTTTAAGCTGTCAGCTACCGCGACACCCGCGCCCAATGACTACATGGAGTTAGGGACGCAAGCGGAATTTCTAGGCGTAATGAAACGAAATGAAATGCTTGCCATGTTTTTCACCCATGACGGTAGCGATACAAGCAAATGGAGGCTTAAAGGCCATGCGCAAAAACGATTCTGGGAATGGGTAGCATCATGGGCGGCGGTAATAACTAAACCGAGTGACTTAGATTATGACGATGGCGATTTTAACCTACCGCCTTTAAGAATCCACGAGGAAATCATTAAAACAGACAGGCCATTAGATGGTTCGTTGTTTGTGGTTGAGGCCAAAACATTACAAGAGCAAAGAGCAGCAGCAAGGCAAACCCTACCCCAGCGAGTTGAAAGATGTGCCGACAAGGTCAACAACAGCGACAAGCCTCATCTTGTCTGGTGTAACCTCAATACCGAGTCAGAAGCCCTTAAGCGAGCCATACCGGACGCTATAGAGGTTAAAGGTAGCGACAGCAACGAACACAAAGAGGATGCCATGATGGGCTTCATGGACGGCAAATATCGGGTGTTAGTATCTAAGCCCTCCATTTGCGGGTTCGGGATGAACTTTCAGCATTGTTCTAACATGACATTCGTTGGACTATCTCATTCCTTTGAGCAATATTATCAAGCTGTTAGAAGATGCTGGAGATTTGGACAGACAGAGCCAGTTGATGTAACCATCATAACATCAGATTTAGAGGGAGCCGTAAAGGCCAATATAGAGCGCAAGGAGCGTGACGCAGAGCAGATGATACAGGAAATGGTGGAATACACCAGGGACATTACCAGGCGCAATGTAAGGGCTACTGTTAAAGAAGTAACAGAATATAATCCTACCGTGAAAATGCAGATACCGGATTGGTTAAGGAGTGAAGTTATTTGAAGGTAATAAACCAAGAGATAACAAGCAAATTTAGTGCCTATCATGGCGACTGTGTCGAGGTTATAAGAGGCATACCGGACAATTCAATACACTATACGATATTTTCTCCCCCGTTTGCTTCGCTGTATACCTATTCCAACAGCGACCGAGATATGGGTAATAGTAAAGGCGATGATGTTTTTTACATTCACTTTAAGTTTTTGGTGCAGGAATTATTCAGAGTAACAATTCCCGGCAGATTGGTTAGTTTTCATTGCATGGACATTCCGGCCATGAAGGAAAGGGACAGATATATCGGCTTAAAAGACTTCCCCGGCGATTTAATTCGTATGTTTCAAGAATATGGCTTCATCTATCATTCAAGGGTAGCCATTTGGAAAGACCCCTTGATTGAGGCCACTAGAACAAAAGCATTAGGATTGATGCATAAGCAGATAGAAAAAGATTCTGCCATGTGTCGGCAGGGCTTACCGGACTATCTAATCACCATGCGGAAACCGGGCGACAATCCAGAGCCGATAGCACATGAAGAGGGTTTTACTTCTTATGCCGGATTAGATGAACCCAAGCATGGCACTTATTCCCACCAAGTTTGGCGCAGATACGCCTCCCCGGTATGGATGGACATAAACCAGTCAAATACCTTACAAAAAGAATCAGCCAGGGAGAACGACGACGAAAGGCACATTTGCCCACTTCAGCTCGATGTTATTGAGCGAGCCTTGCAGTTATGGACAAATCCCGGCGATATTGTTTTGTCCCCTTTCATGGGTATTGGCAGCGAAGGATATAAAACACTAGAAACGGGTAGACGGTTTGTGGGCATCGAGCTTAAAGAATCTTACTACAATGTAGCCGTAAACAACCTAAAATCAGCATCTATTAGGCAAGAACAAGAAACCCTGTTCGGAGGTGATGACTATTGACCCAATCACTAATTTTTAGGCGAGACAATCAAAACATAATCGCAAAGATAATAAGCGTAAACATTGAGCCACTTGACACCGGAAACGGCAAGCAAGTGGTTTTCTTTTGCCAAGATGCCAATGGTCGGCGGTATAGAGTGCCAAAAAGCGAGGTGCTTATATTGGGCAAGCAATCAAAACTAAAAGAGAAGAAAACCAAAAAGAAAGCGAGGAAAATAGCATGAGTGAAAAGACTATTAATATTTGTGATGGATGTGGAAAAGAACTTAACAGAACGCAGGATATTTACAAATTAGGCTTACAAACAGACCGCTTCTGGAACAGTGTCGAAATGGACTATTTTTATAAAAACCTTGAATTTTGCGGAAGTTGCGCCAATAGAATAATGCGTTCTCTTGAGAAGATTGCCAAGTCTAAAGAAGAAATGGAGGGAAGATAATGAGTATCAATAAAGTAATTTTAACCGGCAGATTGGGCAAGGAGCCCCAGATGGCATACACGAAATCAGGCAAAGAAGTTGCAACCTTTTCCTTGGCGGTAACAGATAACTTTAACCGCGAAGTAACCCATTGGATTACTTGCGTCGTATGGGGTAAGCCAGCAGAGAATTGTGCCAATTATCTTAGTAAGGGCTCTCTCGTCGGAATAGACGGCAGAATCCAAACCCGCAATTATGAAAACCAAGAAGGGCGCAAGGTCTATGTTACAGAGATAGTGGCTGATAGAGTGGAATTCCTTGGTACTAAAGCCCAAGAAAAGTCTGCCGATACCGCCGATTATACGGATATTGGGAATATTGAGGTTGACGGCGACACAGACGATGATATTCCCTTCTGATAGGTGATTCCATGAACTGCATAATGTGCGGGAAGCGCATCGGCGCAAAGGCCATTGAGGGCGCAGATTATCTAAAAGATACCGAAGATAACTTATACTGCATCACTTGCGCTAAACAGTGCCTAACCCGATGGCAGGACTTTGAGAGAATCGAAAAACTAGCAGAAGAACCGGACAGATACCGAACGGCCTTAGTTGACACCCTGAAATGGTCGATTAACGAGGGCTATTGCGTAAGCCCCAAAGAATATTGTCAAGCCAGCATGGATAAGTGTTTGAAGTGCTGGCTTAATTATTTGGTTAGAGAAGAAATGGAGGGATAACCATGCAAAAGATTTATTGCGATGGCTGCGGAGTTGAGCTAGAGGAAATGTTTGAATTTTGCGGTGGGGGTTCTATGCGCCGCATTATAGACCAAGAAGTAAACGGCATTCATAATCACCAAGATTTGATATTCGATTTAAACCATTATGATCTTTGCGTCAAGTGCAAAGAAAGAATTAAAGCAGCTGTTAAAGCTGAATTTAAAGCAATTAAGGAGGGATAGCATGGACCCCAGATATATAGTGCTTGATATAGAACAGGTTATTGAGCGGTGGCGCAAAGCATGGGAATTTGAGGCATTTGAAAGGCCTTTGCCATTGCCGGAAACCATCAATGCAATATGCGAGGAACTAGCCTTCAGCCTAGAGAGCATAGGCTGTAAGGAAGAAGAGAACGCATTGCTGGAAGAAGAGAACGCCAAACTGCGGGCAGTGGC
>ENA-UOOH01003309-UOOH01003309.1-fermentation-metagenome-genome-assembly--contig:-NODE-3309-length-12446-cov-12.013316_pt1 | contig 12446 bp, 1 predicted proteins | sample MGYA00245778_ERZ724025 | MGnify/ENA primary metagenome ERZ724025 (study PRJEB28704, sample SAMN03018313) | fermentation metagenome | biome: anthropogenic terrestrial biome; feature: soil; material... | reverse complement strand
AATGTCCATTAGAGACTAACGTCTAAAAAAAACCATTAAAAATGTCCATTACTCCCAGAATTATCAATAAATAAGACTAAAAAATTGAGTAAATTTAATCTTAAATTACCACATTATAGAACAAAAAAACAAAGATGTAAATCACTGAAAATAAGATATAAAAATGAATTAATAGGACTTAGAACTTTTTTTAATTGATTTTGATGTCGGAATCATGGCATGATTTACTCGGAATCATGGCATGAATTGGGTGAATTCATGCCATGAAATGGATGGAATCATGGCATGAATTCGAGTAAATCATGCCATGATTCCGACATCAAAGTCAAGTTTAAAAAGTTTTATATAGGGTTTTGTTACTTCCTTATTTGATTTAGTCAGTTTTTTCTTAAGCTTAAATTTGGAAAAAAGAGTTAAAAATTCTTGCTCTTTTTAAAAGGATAAAAGGAAATGGCTCTTTAGAGGAAATAAAAAAAAGAGTGGCTACAATTTTCAAAGTAACCACTCTTTAAAGATTAGAGTAATTTCTACTCTAAAGAATTAGCTATTTAACAATAAGCTTTTGAGTTTTATTAATATCAGCATTTTGAATTCTGATATAATAAATTCCTTCAGCTAAATCATTAACATCTATCACTTGTTCAAGACTTCCTTCAATAGCTTCTGTGTTGATTGTTCTTAGGATACGTCCTCTTGCATCACTTAAAACTATCTTAACATCACCACTTATTCCATTTACAACCAATTTAGTTTGAGTATTTGTTGGATTTGGATACATCTTAACAGATACATCATTTCCTTGAACGTCATTTAATCCTAATGTTGTAAAGGTTTCAGTAGAACCATAAGTTACTCCAGAAGCAGTTATTGCTCCAGCTCTAAATCTATAAGATGTATTAGGAATTAAGCCAGTTAGGTTATAAGTTATTGTGTTTCCAGTTAAGGTTGCTTCAATAACTGACCATTGACTTGCTCCAGCTTGTTTCCATTCAAAGCCTTGAGATAAAATTGCTTCTGAACCTGCAGTAATAGTACCGGTTAGAGTAACAGAAGTTGAAGAAGTTGGTGTTACAGGATTTGTAATAACAATTGGATAAACAATTTCAAGAGTTGTGAAAGTTTCAATTTCTCCATAAACAGTTAATGTTGGAGTTGTTGCCATTGCTCTAAATTCATAAGAAGTATTAGGTGTTAAGCCTGTCAAATTATGAGTTAAAGCATTTCCAGTAATTGTTATTGGCATCCAAATATTAGTGTTAGCAACTCTCCATTCAAATCCTTGAGATGTGATTGGTTCTGTTGCTGGAGTAATAGTTCCATTTATTGTAGCTGTAGTTTCTGTTATTGCAGATGCTGCATTTGTTACAACTGTTGGAGCATTGATAGCTAAGGTAGTGAAGTTTTGAACTGATCCGTAAATAGTACCTGATTGAGTAACTGCATAAGCTCTATACTTATAAGCTGTATTTGGAGCTAAGTCAGTTAAATTACGGGTAATTCCATTTGCGGTTAAGTTTTCTGTAGTTATATTCCAAGTGGTAGAATTAGACAATGTCCATTCGAAACCTTGTGTTATAACTGCTTCACTTCCTACAGTAATTGTTCCATTTAATATTGCTGTTGTTTGTGCAATTGATGTTGCTTGATTTGTAACAACAACTGGAGTAACTATTGCAAGAGTTGTAAAGTTTAGAGTTGTTCCATAAACTATTCCTGAAACAGTTGTTGCATAAGCTCTAAATTGATAAGCAGAATTAGGTGTTAATCCTGTTAGGTTGTAGTTTATTGCATTGCCACTTGCATTAACAACCAAAGGTATCCAAGTTGAACTATTAGCTAACTTATATTCAAATCCTTTAAAGATTACTGATTCGCTACCAAGAGTAATTGTACCGTTAATTGTTGCAGAGTTTTGAGCAATTAATGTTGCTGCATTCGTAACAACAGTAGGAGGGACAACAGCAAGAGTTGTAAAGTTTTGAGTTGCTCCATAAACTGTTCCTAAAGATGTTGTTGCATAAGCTCTATACTGATAAGCTGTGTTAGGTGTTAAGCCTAATAGATTATGAGTAATTGCATTTCCATTAATTGTTGTAGTTATTGTTGTCCATGTTGAAGCACTTGAAAGTTTCCATTCAAATCCTTGAACAATAATAGCACCACTTCCAACTGTAACTGTTCCATTTAGGGTTGCAGTGTTTTGAGATATTGCTGTTGCTGGACTTGTAACTACTGTTGGAGGAACTACAGCAAGGGTAGTAAAGTTTTGGGTTGTTCCATAAACTGTTCCTGAATTTGTTGTAGCATAAGCTCTAAACTGATAAGCTGTATTTGATGATAAGCCTGTCAAATTATGAGTTAAAACACTTCCACTAATTGTTATAGACAACCATGTATTTGAACTAGCAACTTTCCATTCAAATCCTTTTGAAGTAATTGTTTCTGTTGCGGCAGTAATTGTACCATTTAATGTAGAAGAATTTTCAGTTACTAAAGTAGCTGCATTTGTAACAACAGTAGGAGGAACTATTGCAAGAGTAGTAAAGTTTTGAGTTGTTCCATAAACTGTTCCTGAAGCAGTTGTTGCATAAGCTCTATACTTATAAGCTGTATTTGGAGCTAAAAGAGTTAAGTTGTGAGTTAATGCATTTGCAATAAGGTTATCTATAGTAACATTCCAAGTGTTAGAACTTGACAATGCCCATTCAAAACCTTGTGATAAAACTACTTCACTTCCTAATGTAATTGTTCCATTCAATGTAGCAGTTGTGTATGCAAGTGCAGTAGCTGGACTTGTAACAACTGTTGGAGGAACTATTGCAAGAGTAGTAAAGTTTTGAGTTGTTCCATAAACTGTTCCTGCGGATGTTGTTGCATAAGCTCTATACTGATAAGCTGTGTTAGGTGCTAAACCTGATAGATTATGAATAATTGCATTTGCATTAATTGTTGTAGTTATTGCTGTCCATGTTGAAGCACTTGAAAGTTTCCATTCAAATCCTTGAACAAGAATTGCATCACTTCCTGCAGTAATTGTACCATTTAGAGTTGCAATATTTTGTGATATTGCAGTTGCAGCGGTTGTAACTACTGTTGGAGGAACTACTGCAAGAGTTGTAAAGTTTTGAGTTGTTCCATAAATAGTACCTGAAGCAGTTGTTGCATAAGCTCTAACCTGATAAGCTGTATTTGGATTTAATCCAGTTAGGTTATGAGTTATTGCATTTCCACTTAAAGATAGAGAATTCCATGTTGAAGCACTTGACAATTTCCATTCAAATCCTTGAGTTAGGATTGATTCGCTGCCAATTGTTATTGTACCATTTAATGTTGCTGTTGTTTGAGTAATCAATGTAGCAACTTCAGTAACAACTATTGGAGCAATTGGAATAGTGGTAAAGCTTTGAACTGCTCCGTAAATAGTTTCAGATGCATTAATTGCATAAGCTCTATATTCATAAGCAGTATTTGCTGTTAAATCAGTTAAATTATGTAAAATTACAGTTCCATTTAATGATGCTGCAACATTTGTCCAAGTATTTCCACCTGCTAATCTCCACTCAAATCCTTGAGAAGTTAGAGGTTTACTACCTAAATTAATTGTAGCATTTAATGTAGCTGTTGTTTGAGCAATTAATGAAGCTGCATCAGTAACAACTACAGTAGGAGTAGCCTCTGTTGTAAAGCTTTGAACTGCTCCATAAATAGTAGCTGATGCTGTTGTTGAAAATGCTCTAACTTCATAAGATGTATAAGGAGCTAAGCCTGATAGATTATGAGTTATTGAATTGTTAATTAAAGGAGATGTTATTATTGTCCAAGTTGATGCACTTGAAAGTTTCCATTCAAATCCTTGTGTAATTAGTGATTCACTTCCAGAAGTAATTATTGCATTAAATGTAGCATTGGTTTGAGTTATGTTTGTTACTGAACTTGTTGTTACAACTTGAGGAATAACTGGAGTAGTGAATGTTTGAGTTGTGCCGTAAATAGTGCCTGATTCAGTTGTAACATAAGCTTTAAATTCATAAGCTCTGTTTGGAACTAAATCTGTGAAAGAATGAGCTAATGTATTATTACCAGGAGTTAATTCAACTCGCATCCATGCTGTTGCACTTACTAATTTCCATTCAAAACCTTGAGAAAGGATTTCTTCACTTCCTGGAGTAAGAACTCCATTTAGTGTTGCATTTGTTGGTTCAATAGAAGTAGCAACATTTGTTACAATTACTGGAGGAACGATATCAAGAGTTGTGAATGATTGAGTAGAGCCATAAGTTGTAGCTGATTCAGTTATTACAAATGCTCTAAATTCGTAGTTATTACTTGCAACAATACCAGTTATATTATAAACTAATGTGTTGTCTGGAAGTGTTACAGTTGTCCAAGAAGAAGCTCCTTGAAGTCTCCATTCAAATCCGTAAGCAGAAATAGTTTCACTTCCTATAGTTACATCTCCATTTAATGTTGCAATGGTTTGAGCTATTGCAGTTGCAGGATTAGTATTAACTATTGGCATAATTGGAAGAGTTCTGAAGCTTTGGATTTCACCATAAGTAACTCCTTCAGCTGTTATTGCATAAGCTCTATATTCATAATTACTGTAAGCAGTAAGATTGTTTAGGTTATACATTATACTTCCATTATTTGAAGTAGTATTTACTATTGTCCATGATGTTTCACCTAAAGCTCTCCATTCAAAACCTTGAGATGTAATTGGAGCCAAAACTTCTAAAGCAGTACCATTCAAAGTAGCAGAAGTTTGTGTTAATAATGAAACATTACTTGTAATTACAATTGGAGGAGGCATAGCAAGAGTTCTAAATGTATTAACATCACCATATGTTGTTGCAGATTCAGTTGTTGCATAAGCTCTAAATTCATAATCTGTATTAGCTGTTAAGGTAGTTAAGTTATGAATCATCGCATTATTATTTAATACAACAGAAACAGGAGTCCATGTAGTTTCTCCAAGTAGTCTCCATTCAAATCCATTATCAGTGATTAATTCACTTCCTAATGTAATTGTTCCATTTAATGTTTCAATTGTTTGTGCAACTGCAATGGCTTCACCAGTAACAACTATTGGAGGAACAATATCAAGAGTGGTAAAGTTTTGAATTTGTCCGTAAATAGTTCCTGATTCAGTTGTTGCATAAGCTCTGAATTCATAATCATTGCTTGCAACCAAACCAGTTAAATTATTTGTTATTGTTCCAGCAACTAAAGTTGATGTAACAGTAGTCCAAGTGTTTTGACCAACTAATCTCCATTCAAATCCTTGCTCTGTAATGAGTTCACTACCCATAACAATATTTGCATTTAATGTAGCAATAGTTTGAGCAATTGCTGTTGCAGGAGTTGTTGTAACAGTAGGAGGGACAATTGCAAGAGTTGTAAAGCTTTGAATTGTTCCATAAACATTTTCAGACGCAGTTGAAACAAATGTTCTATATTCATAATTTGTAAGGGCTGTTAAGCCAGTTAAATTATAAGAAATTGCTCCAACAGGTGAGGTTATTAAAATAGTTGTCCATGTATTTGCTCCAACTAATCTCCATTCAAATCCTTTTTGTGTTATTGGTAAACTTCCTTGAGCAACACTTCCATTTAATGTTGCAATTGTTTGAGCAATTGCTGTTGCAGGAGTTGTTATTGCAGTTGGAGGGGTAGGTAGAGTGGTAAAACTAACAGCTCTTCCATAAACTGAAACATAATCTGTTGATGCAAAAGCTCTAAATTCATATTGAGTATTAGGCAATAAACTTGATAAATTATAAGCAATTGTATCATCATAAGTTGCAGTTAGAGGAATCCAAACTGCGTCTCCCAAAACTCTATATTCAAATCCTTGATTAGTTATTGGATCAGTTCCAGCAACTATTGCTCCATTTAGAGTTACTGTTGTTTGAGTTATTGCTGTAGCATTAATTGTTGTAACTCTTTGAGGAATTGCTAAAGTTCTGAAAGAAACTGGAACCCAAGCAGAATAAAGAGTATCATCTGCATAGTAACTTCTAATATAATATGTATATTCAGTACTTGGTGTAAGATTATTAGCTTGATAGGTTGGAGTTGTAACATAAGCAGGCGTTCCTGTTTCACCCTTTCTAACTTGCCATCCAAGTTCTGCAGCTCCTGCAGTCCATGTCAATTGAGAAGTAGATATTGAAGGTGTTGCGTGAAGATTTGTTGGAGGATAAGGAGTGATAATATTTAATAATGCAACATTATCTATATAAGCTGATGGTTGATTACCAGATGAGGAATTATTTCTCCAAACAAATATAAGCTTCTTTTGAACTCCAATTCCTGGACTTACAAATCGAGCTTTAAAATGAGTTGCAGGGATAAGATTAATATAATTATTAGTTCCATTTGGCATAATAAGTCCTTCTGAATAGCTATTTTCAGAAAAATATGTTGCAGCCAAAGAAGGAGAAAATACTGTATCTTTATCAACTAAGAATACTTTCAAATAATCAGATGTTGATTCCCCTCCAATTAAAGCATCAAATGATAATTCAAGACTATCTGGAGAATTAATTGTAAATAATTTTTCTGCAATCACAACACTTTGTGAAGTTATTGTATAGGTTGCATTTGTATTATTATTTGAAATAAACAATCCATTTGAACGAGCTCCAACAGGTTTTCCAATCATCCATTTATTAACAGAAGTTCCATTTCTAAGTATCCATCCATTATCTCCTTGTGCTTCAAAATTGCTTGCATAAGAAGTTTGTACTGGAATTTGTTTTGTTTCTGCAAATATTGAACTATTAGAGAAAGAATATGTTGCATCGGAGCAAAGGGTTTTTGCATAAATTTCATATACAGTTTGAGGTTGTAGATTTGGAATTGTTGCAATATTAGATGTAAAATTTATTGAGTCCCAATTTGCTGAATTAGCTACTCTATAATACACTTTCCAACCATTATCTGTTATTTGAGAAGGAGTAATATTAATTGTAATACTATTTGTTGAAGAATTTGCACTAATAGCAATTGGTCTTTCGCAAGAAGGAGTTGTGTAAACAGTTAAATCATCAATATAACATGTATTGGTTGTTGTATTGTATTCTGATTTAAAAGCAATATACTGACCATTTCCTAAATAATCTGCAAAATTAACTTCAAATTCTTGCCATGTGCTTGAAGCAGTTGGCATAAGAGTATCAATAGCAGTAAATGATAAAGAATCTGTCGGATTAGTCAATACTCCTACAATTATTTTTGATGTAGCATTACCTGATCTTAATTGGAATTTAGCAGATAGAGAGCTAATTGGAATAGATGCATCGAACTGAGGAGTGATAGCAAATGAATTCTTACCGGTAGCTGCTGTGAAATACATTGAACCTGGAGAGCTGAAATTAGTTGAAGTTATATAAGGATTTGCAGTAGTTGCATTATACAATCTACTCCAGCATAATGGATAGTTTGTATTAGAACCTACACCATAATTATCAAAGCTTTCAGTGTAAGGCAATGTAGTTATTGTTGCACATAATGTAGTATCAGTTATTATTGCTGACCATTCACTTTGTTTAGTAACACAATCTGTTTGTACTCTAACCTTATAAATAGTTCCAGAATTTAAACTATTAAATGTATATGAATGTGCAGTAACTCCTGAAATGGTTGTAGCATTTGCCCAATCAGTTTGACTTGAAGGCATATATTGAATATTATATAAGCTACCACTTGTATCTGCCCAACCTAAATCAAATCCTGTTGTTGTTGGATTTGAAGTTGTGAGAGCTGTTGGAATAAGACATGTAGGTATTTCACTTACTTTTACATCATCAATATAAACACTTCCATTTGCAATTTTCTTTCTTACAAATGCCAAACGATAATCTCCAACTAATGAAGATAAATTAAATTCATATTCAGCATAAGTTGTAGAAAGCACGGTTGTATCAACTTGTCCAATTAATACAAAGTTTGAATTTGGTGTTGTAGTATTTAAATCTCCTTGAGAAACATTTAATGCATAAATTAATAAGTCAGGTTTATAAGTAGCAGAAGATTTCTTAGCCCAGAAATTAAGTTTTTCTGCACCAGTAAGAGTAATTATAGGAGAAATTAACCAATCATCATTTTTATAGGTAGTAGTTGTTGAAGTTGAGGCTGCTGCTGCTCCATACATATAAATAGACTTACTTCCTGATTTAGCACTAGTAGAAGTTTGCCAATAATAAGAAGCAGAATTATCAATAGTAGAGTCAACTATATACCAACATAATGGGGATGTTTTATTTCCTGGAGCCACTGCAGGGACAAATGTATTTTCAAAACCTTCTGTCCAAGGAAGTTCAGTAATAGTTCCGCAAGCAGTAGTATAAGTTATTGGAGTAGACCATTCACTTTGCTCAGTTCCACAAGCAGTTTGTACTCTTACTTTATATGAAGTTGAATGATTAAGAGTATTTAATGGATATGGTTTAGTAACTCCTGAAATAGTTGTAGCATTAGCCCAATCAGTTTCAGTTGCTGGCATATATTGAATATTATATAAGCTACCACTTACATCAGTCCAATCTAAAGTAAATCCTGTTGAAGTTGGAGCAGATGCTATTAAAACAGTTGGCTTAAAGCAAGTTGGGATTAAGTCAATAACAACATCATCTAACCAATAAAACCAGTAGCTTAAATTTGTTATATGCCTAAATGCTATAAACTTATTAGTTCCTGACAAAGTTGTATTATTAAAACTTACCTCATATTGATTCCAATTATTATCTGATGGGCTTATAGTTTGTACAAGTTCAAATGTAGAGGTATCGGAATTGCTTGACATCACCCCAACTTGTATTGTTCCTGATGATGTACCTTCTCTCTTAAGCCAGAATTTTGCTCTTAATGCATTAATATTTTGACTAAATGCTGGTGTAATTGCGAATGTAGGCACTGTGGCAGATGCAGATTGGAATTTAATACTTGCAGGAGGAGTATTATATGTTGTAACAATTGACGGGAAAGGAGTAGTTGTATTAAGAATAGGACGTGACCAACATGAAGGGAATGTTCCTGCAGTAGTTCCGTAGCTATCAAAATTTTCTGTATATGGTAATATAGTAACTGTTCCACATTCTGTGGTATAAGTTATTGGTGCAGACCATTCGCTTTGTTCTGTTCCACAATCAATTTGAACCCTAACTTTATAAGAAGTTGAATGATTAAGAGTATTAAATATATATGGTTTTGTAGTAACTCCTGAAACAGTTGTAGCATTTGCCCAATCAGTTTGAGTTGCTGGCATATATTGAATATTATATAAGCTACCACTTGTATCAGTCCAGTCTAAAGTAAATCCAGTTGATGTTGGAGCAGATGCTATTAAAACAGTTGGCTTAAAGCAAGTTGGGATTAAGTCAATAACAACATCATCTAACCAATAATAATAATAATAAGAAACTGTTACATGTCTAAATGCTATAAATTTACCAATACCTGATAGGGTAGTATTATTAAATAACACTTCATATTCAGTATAATTTGTAGAGGTTGGTTGAATTATTTCAACAACTTCAAATGTTGTTAAATCATATGGATTTGACATTACTCCTACCTCAATTACTCCAGAACTTGTAGTATTCTCTGCTTTAAGCATAAACTTTACTTTCAAAGTATTAATATCTACACCCATTGGAGGAGTAATAGCATAAGTTGGAGCAGAAGCAGATGCTGATTCAAATCTTAAATTACCTGGAGTACTGAATGCATTTAAAGTAACAATTGAAGGATATGGAGTTGTTGTATTGAGGACTGGACGTGACCAACACGTTGGGAATGTTCCTGAAGTTGTTCCATATGAATCAAAGTTCTCTGTATAAGGAAATGAAATAATTGATTCGCATGGTGTAGTAAATGTATAAATATTAGTTGGATCAGAAAGTTCTGTTCCACATTTTGTTCTTAAATAATATGTATAAGTAGCTTGTGGTGTTAGATTTTGTAAAGTATATATATTTGCATTTACTAAAATAGAATCATAAAATGGATCAAATGTAGATTTATAATATAAATACCATGAATTTCCCACATTAGAACTCCATCCAATTTGTGCTTCTGTAGAACTTAGTGAATTAACCGCAACATTATATGGTCTTGGACAAGGTAAAATTTCAACTGATATGTTATCTATTGCAGCTGGTGGAGCATAGTTATCATTTTGATCAAAATAGTAGAAAATTAATCTCTTAACTCCTGAAACATTGTCAATAGTTATTTCTTTATTTTGCCAATTTTCTGATTGAGAAAGCAATGCAAGATTATCATTAACATTAGATGGATTTCCTGTTGGATTTAATGTATCTGTAACATTGCGTAAAAATACAATTAGACCTGAATATACAGATGTTCCTGAAACATATCCTTGACATTTCCAATCAAAGTTAAGAGAGTAAGAGGCTGGTGTTGTTCCAAAATCTATATCTCTATAACCATAAGCATAAATATAACCATCTGTCATTGCATATGATAATCCCTCATCATTAGAGATATATGCTGAAGTATTATCTGAAGTATTTTGAGTTGTAGAACCATTACCTGCTGCTTGACCTATTGCCCAATTATTAACACTTCCACTTAAATTTCTCCATGCAGAATTTTCTAATTGGTTTTCAAAGTTACAAGTATAAGGAATTGTTGCAGGTAATGCATCTGTGGTAAATGACAATTGATTTGACCAATTTGAAGTTTCTGTTGAGCAATCAGAACGTACCCAAATATTATATCGAGTATTTGGTGTTAAGTTTGTAAGGAGAATAGGATTTGTAGTAACAGAAATTGGTGTAATATTATTTGGATCATTTCCATTAGTTGTTAAGGCATATTGCCATGTTGTTGCTGTACCATTTTCTTGAAATGAAATATTAGCTGAAGTAGAAGTTAGTGAAGAAACAGCAATATTTGATGGTTTTCTACAAGATTCAAATGGATTTATAACAAAATTATCTATATGCAAATCATTATCAGTATTTGAAACAGTAGATTCTCCGTAAAAACCTATCTTAATTGTACCTGTATATGGCAATGAATTAGATTGATTATATAGTGGAATAATTACATGAGATGGTGTATTTGTTATATTTCCTAAAATTCTTGAAGAATTAATATCACTTGACCAAATAAATGCATTTGCTGCCTCCCAAGTTAAACCATTATCTGTTGAAATAATAACAGCAAATCTATCATCATATCCTGATGAATCAGCAGGATTAGCGTTACCCCAATCAGTAAGAAAAACATCAAACTCTAATTGCATAGGTGTTGTGCCGTTTCCTAAATCAATAGATGGAGAAATTAACCAATAATTCAAAGATGATCCATAAATATTTACTCTTGCATTATTTGGTGTTACATAAGAATTTAAACTCCAACCTGATGTTGTTGTAGTTAATGTTGCTGGACCAGATGCTGGTAATAATCCAGATTTCCTTTCCCAACATGTAGATGGTGGAACAGAATTAAACTCTTCAGTAATTGTTGGAACAGATAATGTTGCACAAGGAGTCGTAAAAGAAACTATAGATGAAAGTGGAGTTGTACAAACAGGAGTAACTTTTACATCATAAGAAATTTCAGGAAGTAAATTTGTTAAAATATAAGAAGTATCAGATAATGTAGCAATTAATGTAGCTTGCTCCCATGTTTGATCAATTGTTTTAAGTGAAATTGAATATGATGATACATTTAAATCGTTTCTCCAAGAAATTTTTGCACTATTTGAAGTAAGATCAGAATATCCTAAATTATTAGGTGCCCAACAAAAACCAGGTGCACTTGGAGTAATTACAAATTTTGTATTTGGTCTTGCACTATTTGTACCTCTATTATATGAATATGTAGTAGTAGGTGAATTTGGATCAATATTTGTATTATCTTGATAAAAATACATACATGATGTAAAACTAGCAGTATGCGATTGCCATAAACGAGAAGAATAACCACCAGTATTTTTATCAACAGCAATAACTAAATTATCTGTTCCATTATATATAAATGGAGTAGTTAATGTTATATAATTCCATCCTTGAACAAAAGTACATGAACCACTATAAACTTGAGTTAAAGAAGAAAGTGGCACATAATCAGTAGTTGAAGAAAATGAATTTTTAGTAGTATTACCTGCATAAATATCAATTACTTCTGTTCTAGATGTACTAGATGTCATGTAATAGGCAATTTGGGAGATAGTTCCTCCAATTATTTCTGAAGAGGTGTAAATAGTTTGGGAATAACTATAGTCGTAATTACAATACATCGGGACATACGATGTCGTAGAAGTCCCATTTCCTATTGTTATCTCACCTTGTTGCGTGAAACCTTGAATGGCGAATATAATCGCCATTAGAAAGAATAATTGTTTTTTCATGATAAATTTGTTTTAAGTTAAACATTTTTTATTTATTTTGTATGTGTATTTATACTCGCTT